>Ga0272448_1006820_pt1 | contig 12228 bp, 5 predicted proteins | sample YNPCB0191_FD_202220 | JGI IMG/M metagenome (GOLD analysis project Ga0272448, IMG submission 202220) | Hot spring sediment microbial communities from Yellowstone National Park, WY, United States - YNP-CB-019-1 | ecosystem: Environmental > Aquatic > Thermal springs > Hot (42-90C) > Sediment... | reverse complement strand
TAGTCTTTGTAATAATTAAAACCTTAACCTCTCGTTTAGGACCAGGTTTAGGTAATCTAGTTCAAAATGTAATTAATGGTATTCTTAATGGTAATCAACCTCAAAATGTTATTAATAACAGTGATAATACTAATAATTCAGCATTACCAGAACCACCAGCACCATCAGCAGGTGGATTTGATATAGGAAGTCTATTGGGTGGATTAGGTTCGCTGTTAGGAGGTGGTAATAATAATACTACTAATACAACTACTAGAGGAAGAGTAAATAGAAGACCAACCTATACAGAATAATATTAAGAAGAATTAATAGTTAATTTAATAATTGAAGGAGCTTGAGTAAGAGGCCATTGAAGGTAAGAAAAAAGAGCTTCAATTTGACAGACAGTATCGGCTAAATCGTCTTTTTTAGTAGCTTTACGGAGTTTAGTTAAAGAGAACTCATCACGACGAATAGTTAATAATTCGGTAGCTTTTTGGACAGACCATTTTTTGAGTTGATTCTCATTAATACCTTGAGGGGCACCAAGTTGTTTACCTTTTAATTTGGAATCAATTTCCATAATTAAAGGCAATAGAGGATTATTTTTAAGTTTAAACATAAAATAACTTAAAGCATGTTGAGAAATACGCACAGCACGATAGTTCAAAGGAACTTGACGTTCCATAATAACAATATGACAAGTTAAAAATAAATCAAGATGATTATCTAAAAATTCAGTTAACACATCATAAACTGAATATAACATTTCCTCATTTAGTTGATTGGTTAATGTTAAACGTTCATATAATAAACCTTTGATTAAACCTGAGGTAGGATCTTTAGGTCGTTCTTCAACTCGAATACAAAAATTTTTAGTACCGGGATCAATGGATATAATACGAACGAAAGGCTCAGACCAATTACGTTCAGATATAGGAATAGTATGAGGATTATAAGCAGTATAAGGAGTTTTGTCAGCTTGTTGAGATTTGGGAATTTTAGCACGATACATAATTTAAAAAATAACTTGTGTATTTAAAATGATAAATCAATAATTGTTAAATCGGTCATTTTAAATAATTAATCAGTAATTATTAATGTAAAAATTTATAATTACTATCTATTTCAATTCTCAATTTGTAGATCATTGTTATTATAATGAATAATTTATTCACATTAACAGAAGATATTTCCATTAATTTAAATATCAAATTATTAATGTTCAGTAATGAAAAATCAACATTTTAAAGATTATTAATCCTTAATCTTTGATTCCTGATCAATAACCCTTAATCTTTTATTCCTAATCAAATATCCTTAATCTTTTATTCCTAATCAAATATCCTTAATCTTTTATTCCCAATCAAAGATCCTTAATTTTTGATTCCTTAATCTTTTATTCCTAATCAAATATCCTTGATCACTGATTCCCAATCAAAGACCCTTAATTTTTGATCCCTGATCAATAATCCTTAATCCTTGATTCCTGATCAATAATCCTTAATCTTTGATTCCTAATCAAAGATGATTAATCTCTGATACCTAATCAAAGATGATTAATCTTTGATACCTGATCAATAATCTTTCATCTTTGATTCCTGATCAAAGATCCTTAATCTTTAATGCTCAATAAAAGATGATTAATCTTTGATACCTGATCAATAATCTTTCATCTTTGATTCCTGATCAAAGATCCTTAATCTTTGATACCTGATCAATAATCTTTCATCTTTGATTCCTGATCAAAGATCCTTAATCTTTAATGCTCAATAAAAGACCATTAACAATCAATTATAATTAGTAATGATTTTAAATAGATCATTACTAAAAGAGAGAATATATAATCAATAAAATTATTGATCATCACTAAGAAATTATCAATAAAATATTTCGTAATAACTACTTAAAATATTTAGTAATCACAATAAAAGATTATCGGTTAATTAAAATGTTTAGTAATCAATAAAAGATTATCGGTTAATTAAAATGTTTAGTAATCAATAAAAGATTATCGATTAATTAAAATGTTTAGTAATCGATAAAATATTATAGGTTAATTAAAATATTATAGGTTAATTAAAATATTATAGGTTAATTAAAATGTTTAGTAATCGATAAAATATTATAGGTTAATTAAAATGTTTAGTAATCAATAAAACATTATAGGTTAATTAAAATGTTTAGTAATCAATAAAAGATTATCGATTAATTAAAATGTTTAGTAACCACACTAAAAGATCAATTAAAATATTTATAATCAATAATTAATCGTCTTTTGTATTGGTTAATATCAGAAGTTTAATCAATAAAAATAGTAACCTTTATAAATCCTATATGTATTAAATGGTTCTAAAAGTAATAAATCAAAGTTACTAAATCCTTAGTACTAAACAAAAGTATGAATATATTTTTGTTAACGATAATGATTAATTAAGGATTAATTAACTTTGATTGATGGTTAATTAACTTCGATTGAAGATTACTACTCTTTGATTAACTTTGATTGATGGTTAATTAACTTCAATTGAAGATTAATCATTGTAGATTGAAGATCAATCATTCTTTATGATGAATAATAATTCAACTTGTATTAATGATTAATAGTTATCTTCTATTCAAACTTAATCATAAATTATCTGTTATTGATAATTAAGTATTTGTTAGAGAGCATAATAAATTTAGATTAATTATAAATGATCTGTTATTGAATGTTAAGTGAGCATTAATTATTTTTACGTAAAAATAATAATAGTTAATAAGAAAAATAGTAAAGGTAATTATAAAGTACAAGGATAATCTAAATTAATAAATAAAGAAGGAGAATAATAACCTAAATGTTCGGCGATAGATAAGAGTTTAGATTCAATAATATCAAATAGAGGGGTATGTTCATTATCAGGACAAAGAATATGGGCTAATTCATGAATAGCAGCAAAAGCTAAAGTATTATCATCAAAAGGGGAATTGGAATTAAAATTCCAAATTAAAAGATGAATAATGAATTTATTTTGGACCCAAGTGGAGGTAGTAGATTCAATAATTTGAAAATTAAGAGAAGAATGAGGGGAAAAAGAAGAGTGAACATGTTTAAGCATGAGAGAAAGAGAATGAATTTTGTGAACGACGAAAGAGTGTTTAGAATTAAAAAAATAAAAGAAGTATAAGAGAAGAATTAATAACAGTAATTCTAAAACCATTTAAAATAAAAAGGAAAAATAATACAAGAAGTTGAAGATCTTGTATTAAATAAGAATTAACAATCATCATCAGAACGAATGAAAACCCTAAGAGTACCATAAGTACCAATTTTACAAACTAGTTTAAGAGGATTTTTGGGTTCCATATAGATTTTGACAGTACCCATTAGAGACAAATTATTTAATTTAGCTAAAGCTTTAATAGTGGACATTTTAACAATAATTTTTACTTGTTGTTCGGTATTGGGTGTTTTTATTACTAATTTAGGACGAGGAGCAGAAGGTACTGTAATATTATTAACCTTAACTTTTAAATCAGGATTGTCAGAAGATTGATCGGATTGAACAGTGGAAGTAGTAAAGCCATCATGATTACCGAAACGTTCAATACGACCGAAAATACTACCTTCAACTAAACCTTCAAAAATAGCACCTTTAGGTAAACCATAAACAGTAACATAATTACATTTAACGGAACTCATAGCAGTACACATTTTAGCAAATTCAGCAGTTGGAACAGTACAATTAGGATATTTTTCGGTACGTTTATAACCTGGAAATTCATATTCTACTAAATCTACAGCTATTGGTCTGACAATACTTACATTAGTTCGAGTTCCACGTGTACTATGACAAATTATTTGAATATAAAGTAAAGAATCATTAGAAGTTTTATAGAGACGAATACTATCTTTTTTACCAATAGTTTTAGTAATAGCACGCATATCACCAATATTGACACCCATGATAATTTCAGAAGTACGAGAATTAAATTCATATTGAGTTAATTCACAAGTTTCGATTTCAATTTGATTTAAAGTAGTCATAGTAGCATCGGCTTGTTCATAACGTATTACTTCACGACTAAAAATAAAATTACCCTTAGTATTAGTAACACGAAGATATTCAATCATATTACGAAAAGAATAACCGTCACTGAATTCAGCTACAAAAGAAGAAGTTGGGTCAGTTGTTAATAAACGCATTTCATTATTATCTTCAAGATTATCAATTGGTAAGTTATAGTCTTCTTGATCTTTAAGATCTTCCTGTTCAGAAGAGTAATTAGGTTCTGTTGTTAATTCAGACGAATCGTCATAATTAACAGCTAAAAATTTTTGAGTATTCATTATTTTTTTCATTTATTTTTACCACTTTAAGATTAATATTTAATTTTTTACTCTTTATGTGTTATTTTTGTTAGTTATAATCTTGGTTTTAATGTTCGTTTAATATTCATTCTGTTCCTAATAGCTCTGATTAAAGGGTGAGTAGGTGAAAATAAAGTTAATATTCCACTATCGGACATTAATCCAATTAATTCATAATGACCTGGCATTGTTAGAATTATAATTGAATCTCTGTTTTTATATAAAATATCATCATCTGTACCTGTTATATAGACATCTTTAGTGATTAAATCAAGTAAATAAATATCTTTCTTTAACATATTAGATATAAATTCATTATAGACATTATCTACAGGTGTGTTTGAATTTAATTGTGTCTGCATATTTTCCAATGTATATTGTGGTACACCTTTAGCAAAATCAGCTAATTTACCACGACTTAAGACATCATAATATCTTGGACTATTAGGATCATTGGGATTTACTTTCTCTCCCAATTTTTTGGCCAGATCACTTCTTAAATTTTTTATAAATTCCATTTTATTTAATGGTACCCCATCTATTATCCCTTCTTTATAGGGCATAAAAAATGATTTAGTTATAGCATGAAAAAAACATGATCCATCACCTATAGTTCTAATTCTTACTAATCCTGGATAACTAAATGGTGTATTATTCCAATTTAATAATTCATATTCTCTATCAAATAAGGGACTTATTTGTATTGCTTTATTATTATTTTGGTTATTCAGGTTTCCTAATGGCGGTGCTGTCTTGATATTAGTATTACCTTCTTTCAATGGAATAATGGTTTTGTTTGCCATCTTTTTATTTATTATTGAATTTTCACTTATTATCTTTTTGTTTTTTATTCTTCTAGATCATTTATTTTTCTTCTTATTGCCATTATAAATTCATCTTGTGGTGTAAACACTGTTTGAAAATATCTCCCTCTATCTATTCCTATTAGTTCATAATGAAATTCATTTCCCATTATCACTATTGTCTTCCTTCGGTTATTCTTTTTAACCGTATTGACTATATGATATAAATCTACTCTCGTCGCTTGTAATACATAAATATCCATATTTATTGTATCTGATACATATTGATATACTTCCATTCCTACATCTCTCTTAGAATTAAATACTTTCTGTATTCCTGTTAAACTATAATCTATCTCTACATTGAAATTGTCTCTATGTGTTATCCCCTGATTTATTTGCATTAAATATAAATCTTGCCAGGCTCCATCATTAGCTGTCTCGTAATATGGTTTATTCTCATTTTCAGGATTCGGCATTTGTAATCTATATGCCAAATCTCTTCTAAATCTACTTACTAAATCTGTTCTCTCTCTATATGATGGATTATTAGCATATGGCTCATAAAATGCCTTTAATATTGCGTGGAAAAAACATGATCCATCTCCCATACATGCTATTCTCACTATTGGCTTCTCTGTATACCAGGTACATTTTATTTCTTCATAGCTGTCATCCCCAATTCCTCTGTCAGTTTTTGGATCATAGGTTACTTTTATACTATCTAATGGCTCATTACTTGTTATTGGTGCTTTTGGTAATGTCGGAGTCAATAATGGTATTTTAGGTATATTGGTTGGTAATTGTTGCATTCTTGTTGGTATTTGTGCTGGCGCTTGTCTTGTACTCGGTGGTACTTGTCTTGTTGGTGGTAATTGTGTCGGTGTTATAGTTCTTGTTGTTGGTAATTGAGGTGTAGTTGGTAATCTTGTTGGTAATTGAGTTGTTGTTGGTAATTGAGTTGTTGTTGGTAATTGAGTTGTTGTTGGTAATTGAGGTGTAGTTGGTAATCTTGTTGGTAATTGAGTTGTTGTTGGTAATTGAGTTGTTGTTGGTAATTGAGTTGTAGTTGGTAATCTTGTTGGTAATTGAGTTGTTGTTGGTAATTGAGTTGTTGTTGGTAATTGAGGTGTGGGGGAAGTGGTTATTGATGGTAATTGAGGGGGTGTAGTTATTACTGGTAATTGGGTGGGTAATTGAGATGTAGATATTATCGATGGTAATTGGGTTGGTGCTGGCAGTTGAGTTGTCGGTAATTGTGGTGTAGATATTATCGATGGTAATTGGGTCGGTGCTGGTAGTTGAGTTGTCGGTAATCGCGGTGTAGATATTATTGATGGTAATTGGGTTGGTAGTGACACTTGAGGTGGAGTAGGGGTTATCGAAGGTAATTGAGGTAGAGTTGGAGTTATTGAAGGTAATTGAGGTGGAGTAGGGGTTATCGAAGGTAATTGAGGTAGAGTAGGGGTTATCGAAGGTAATTGAGGTGGAGTAGGGGTTATCGAAGGTAATTGAGGTAGAGTTGGAGTTATTGAAGGTAATTGAGGTGGAGTAGGGGTTATCGAAGGTAATTGAGGTAGAGTAGGGGTTATCGAAGGTAATTGAGGTGGAGTAGGGGTTATCGAAGGTAATTGAGGTGGAGTAGGGGTTATCGAAGGTAATTGAGGTAGAGTTGAAGTTATAGAAGGGAATTGAGGTGGAATAGGAGTTATTGAAGGTAATTGAGGTGGAATAGGAGTAGAAGGAGGTAATGTTGGTAATTGATAAGTAGTTGGTAATCGTTGGGTGACACTAAGAGGTAATTGAGAAACATTAATATTAGAGGTAATTGTAGGTAATTGAGTAGCAGAAGGTAATAAAGGTAAAGAGGGAGGAGATACAGTAGAAATAGAAACATTAGGAGTAGAAGGAGTGTTTTGAAGGGAAAGATTAGAGAGAGCAGCAGTAGAGGGTGGAAAATAATTAGGAGAAGTCATAGATTCTTTAAGAGGAGAAGTAATTTTTACAAAATGAGGAAAATTATCTTGATCAGTAGAAGAACGAGATAAAATACCATAAGTATAAAATTGAGAAAAAATAGATTCAGGTGCTGATAAGAATTTTTCTTTATCAGCACGATGAATAGTAGAAAGAGAAAATCCATAGGGTTGTAAGCGGAGATAGATATCATCAAGATGAACTAACCATTCATATTGATTATTAACAGTCTCACTATTATTAATATTAATAAATAATTGAGGAGGAGAACGGTAATCAAGATAAGATAAGCGGGCGGGTCCTAAATCTAAAGTTCGGAGAGGGGGAGTTGATCCAAAAGCAGGTGAAAAAACTTGTTGAACAATATCACCATCAATAGTTAAAAAGACGAATTTACCCGTGGGTGAAATAGTAGAAACAATTGTGCTAAGAAGACCATTTAAAATGTCTTCAGATTGCCAGAAGAAACTTAAAGATAACATAGTAGAGACAACAGAAACACGTGAACCAATAAAATCGGCAACAGTTTGAACAATAAGTTCTGTATTTTGAGCAGTAGTGTTAAGAACACGAACACGATCTTGTAAACCTAAGTTTTGAATCCTTGAATTGAGTTCAACAACATAATCAGGATTTGGTTCAACAGCTACAATTTTACTAAAAGCTGACCATTTAGAAACATCACCACCAATACCTGAACCAAGATCTAATAAAGTAGGAGCTTCAGTCAAATTAAGAAGTTGGCGTTTAATACGATTATGATATTTAAATAATAAGACAAAACTATTACCGATTAAGGTCTCTTTAGTAATAGGATTATGAATGTCTTCCCACACATCAAGAGCAATATCCATGGTATTAGGTTTAGGTTTATCATGTCGAATACGTATGGGATAAAAACGATTAAGATCAAAGTCCCATGCAAATTCAACAATGGTACCATTAGGTATATTAACAATTAAGGGATCATCAATAGCGACTGCATCTTTAAATGGTGCTAAAGCATTACCAGTAAATTTCTTAACTTGTCCATAATCTCTCGCATATAATTCTAAATAACGTGAACCATCAGCATTAACTTTCCATCCAATAGAAAAGTCAATAGTTAATTTTTCTTTAGGTTTCCATTTACAAATATCAGGAACTGAAGTTAATATCCGATCTCGTAATTGTAAATGATCAGAATGTGGATTATAAACTGTTCTATCGGGTGTAAACAAAAATCCATCTTGTTGATAAACTAACGATGGTTGTTCAGCAAACATTTCATCCATAATAGCAAAGAATTCAGTTGCAGTTGTAAATTCTTTAAACCTTTTAGTCGTTACATAAATCAAAGTACTTTTTAATTTATCAGCTACTGTTTGACAATAATTCATACGCTGAACATGTGGGTATTTTTGAACTGAAATATCACCTGATGATCCTTGTGTTTCATATCTCGATGATGCTAAACAATCAAAAGTAATATACCAGAGTCGGGTATTAGGTGCACCTTCTCTACGATTTTCCACTGGAACCAATTCACCATCTAAAATATAACCATTCAAATCTTTAAGATTTTGAGATGATACTTTCATTATTTCTTCGGGCGCCATCACTAACCATATTCCTGATTGATGTATCACCAATAATTTTCTAATTCCATCAGCTTTATGTGTTACCGTATAACTGGTTTCACTATTACCTATTAATCCACCCCACACCATATCACGTAATTTAAGATTTCTAGCTTGTACAATTACAGTATGATCTAATACTGTTTTATCATCTTTACCATTAAGTGTCGTATTTAAATAATTAATTAATGTAAGCCGTTCTGTTTCAGTATATAATTCAATGCTATCATAAATTCGAGTTAAAATGTTAGCCATATTGGTATTTAAATCATTTTTAGCTCGGTGATTAACTAATTCAAGTTCAATTTCATATCTGGTATTATGTTGTTGTCTTTCATCAATCATGTCAACAATAGTTAAATCTAATCTTAAATTACCATTAGCTAGGGCAAAAGAACTTCTATTTTTATGTCTGATGATTTTGGCCTTAAAATTATTAATTGGCGCTATTGGTGTTTCCCTACTCATTGAAATTCTTATTGGATATTCATTTAATATGTCTTCCCATATCCTTTCTTTTCTCATCCACATATTTATGGTATTGTTGGTATCATGTATTATAATATTTCTCAAATCACCTGATACATAATCTGTTGACATCGTTTTGACTGGGTTGATCTCTTGACTAAAATAATTATTAATTTTACTAAATACTTTCCATGTTACACCATTAATAAATTTCCTACCACCTACAAATCTACCAAAACGTGCTTCGAATTCAATATTAGATGATTCTTTGTTTAAATTGTATTCCGCAATTGTAGTTTCTATTCGACTTAACACTTCGGATGAGAGCATTTACTTTCAACAATATAAACAGTTGTTAAAAAATTCAATCAATCCTTTAATTTTATATTCAATTTTTATTTATTTTAAATTCTTTTTCCTTGTGAATCAAATCTTTATTTTCTTATTACCATCTTTCTCCCTGATTCTTCTTTTCTTTGCAATTCATTATGCTTCCCTATTTATACTTTCACTTTCTCTTCTATTTAATATATATTTTTTACTCTTATTTTATCTCTTTTTATTAATCAACTCTCAACTTCCTTATTTTCTTCAAATCATAGTAGTATTTCTAAACTATATTGATTAATGAATAAATAATTATTTATCTAGTTCTTATTAACTTAATAATTATCTGTTAAATTATTAAGGAAGCTACTTACTCGCAAATTTTTAATACACTCTTTGCCTAATAGGTCATTAATTATCAATAAGTAGCTATCCTAGACATTAGCTCTTCAGAGTGACCAGAACTTCATCAGATGAACTCTAATAATAAAAAATTAATCTGTCAGCACGAATAATAATTTTGAAGAGTTCAATAAGTTAATAAATATTTAAAGTTTAACAATTATTAAGACGTTAATAATTGTCAAAAGGAAGCGACTTGCGCTCGAATAATAATTATTAACAGGTGAATAAAAGTTAACTAGTTAATAATTAATAAAATATTAACCTCTTAATAATCAATAAAAATTAACTAGTTAATAATCAATAAAAAATTAACTTGTTAATAATTAATAAAATATTAAGATAATGATTATTAAGAGGTTAATATTTTATTAATTATTAACTAGTTAATAATTAATAAAAATTAACAAGTTACTAATTCTTAAGAAGTTAACATAATAATTATTAATTATTAACTAGTTAATAATTAATAAAAATTAACAAGTTACTAATTCTTAAGAAGTTAACATAATAATTATTAATTATTAACAGGTTAATAAACAGTTAGCATGTTATTAATTATTAACAGGTTAATAAACAGTTAATAAGTTATTAATTAATAACAGATTAATAAACAGTTAATAAGTTATTAATGAATAACAGGTTAATAAACGGTTAACAAGTTAATTAATAACAGGTTAATAAAAAGTTAATAGGTTAATAATTCTTAACAGGTTAATAAAAAGTTAATAGGTTAATAATTCTTAACAGGTTAATAAACAGTTAACTGGTTTAAAATTATTAATTTCTCAATAATTTTTAAGGTTAATAAACAGTTAATAGGAAGCGACTTGCGCGCGAATAATAATTCTTAAGAGGTTAATAAACAGTTAATAGGAAGCGACTTGCGCGCGAATAATAATTCTTAAGAGGTTAATAAACAGTTAACAGGAAGCGACTTGCGGTGTTCGCTCGTTTGCGCTTCACGCAAGCGAGCGAGCGGAACTTATGCGCGGGTTTCAATGGCTCCTTAGGAGCCATTGAAACTTTTACTTCTTGTTTCATTTGAAACAAAGGAAGCGCGAATAATAATTGTTAATAAAAAGTTAATAGGTTACTAATTATTAAGAGGTTACTAATTATTAAGAGGTTAATAAAAAGTTAATAGGTTACTAATTGTTCCGGGGTTAATAAAAAGTTAACAGGTTACTAATTGTTAACAGGTTAATAAGATGTTAATAGGTTACTAATTATTACGAGATTAATAAAAAGTTAACAGGTTAATAAAAAGTTAACAGGAAGTGACTTGCGCGCGAATAAGAATTATTAAGAGGTTAATAATTGTTAACAGGTTAAGAAAAAGTTAACAGGAAGCGACTTGCGCGCGAATAATAATTATTAAGAGGTTAAGAAATATTAAGAGGAAGCGACTTGCGCGCGAATAATAAACAATTAAAAAGTTAATAATTCTTAAGAGATTAATAAAAAGTTAACAGGTTAAGAAATATTAAGAGGAAGCGACTTGCGCGCGAATAATAAACAATTAAGAAGTTAATAAACAACTAACAGATTAAGAATTATTAAGAGATTAATAAACAACTAACAGATTAAGAATTATTAAGAAGTTAAGAAACAACTAACAGATTAAGAATTATTAAGAAGTTAAGAAACAACTAACAGATTAAGAATTATTAAGAAGTTAAGAAACAACTAACAGATTAAGAATTATTAAGAGGTTAATAAAAAATTAACAGATTAAGAATTATTAAGAAGTTAATAAAAAATTAACAGGTTAATAATTAAGTTAATAAAAAATTAACAGATTAAGAATTATTAAGGGGTTAATAAAAAATTAACAGGTTAATAATTAAGTTAATAAAAAATTAACAGATTAAGAATTATTGAGAGGTTAATAATTAAGTTAATGAAAAGTTAACAGGAAGCGACTTGCGCGCGAATAATACTCAACTAACGGGTTAAGAATTATTAAGAGATTAATAAACAACTAACAGGTTAAGAATTATTAACTTCTTAATTGTTTATTATTCGCGCGCAAGTCGCTTCCTCTTAACTTTTTCTTAACTTCTTAATTGTTTACTAACTTATTAATAATTCTTAACCTCTTAAGAATTATTAACCTCTTAGGAATTATTAACCTCTTAATAATTATTAACTTCTTAAGAATTATTAATCTTTTAGTTGTTTATTAACTTCTTAATAATTTTTATTCGCGCTTCCCTAAGAGGGGCTTTGGTTTCAGAGGCTCCAATGGAGCCTCTGAAGCCCGCGCCCCTCTCGGGAAGTTCCTCGAACCGCAAGTCGC
>Ga0272448_1006819_pt1 | contig 12228 bp, 6 predicted proteins | sample YNPCB0191_FD_202220 | JGI IMG/M metagenome (GOLD analysis project Ga0272448, IMG submission 202220) | Hot spring sediment microbial communities from Yellowstone National Park, WY, United States - YNP-CB-019-1 | ecosystem: Environmental > Aquatic > Thermal springs > Hot (42-90C) > Sediment... | reverse complement strand
TTGTAGATGGTTGGTCGGGACACATGGTATTCCCGGGCAAGCTCGGCTACCTTCTTCTTCTCTGTGTGATAGGCGCTGTAAATCTCCTGTCGCTGAACCAGTGTCAATCGTGTCTTCTTGTGAATCACCCTTGGGGTATCCTCTTCTGCTCTCTTTCAGGTTTCTTTGATACCCCGAAAATGTAAACAACGCTACTTTAGCTTACAGGTTATTCCAAGAAGTCGGTGCTATTCGGGTAGCCCCCACTGGGTGGCGCGGGCGGGGTCCGACAGCTCCCAGACTGCCTGATGCAAGTGGCTCAGACAATCTGGGTCAGACAGGAGTTCACGTTTTTCATTGCGGGAAAGCGCTTGTGGACCGTGATGCAGTGCTTTTTCAACCAGCGCTCCCCTGCGCTTGCTGATGGCACCGGCAACCCTGCGACTGCTGCGGAGAATCTTTAGATGCAGTGCATTGACAAAAGGTTCAACCACGGCACGGGCAAAACCCTGCACCTCGGGCAGTGCAAGCATTGGCGAAGGTTTCTGCAGGGTAGTAAGGTACTCTCGCAACCACAACACTTCCTGGGGCGGCTCAACTTCCTCAGGGATAAGCAGAAAACCTGCGCGCCGCAGGGCACGGCCCCAACTCACTTTACTACTCACTACGCACAGGGGAATAGACAACGCAAGTCCGGTTAAGATCGGAGTCAACCACCAGAAAAAGGTGCGGTTGATAATAAAAAGGCACCCACCCCACAGGATCGCCAGCACCGTGCCACCCCAGTGAAAACGCACCGCATCACGCCAGCTTGTTTCACGGTCGCCGCGCTGCTGTCCTGCCCAGCCGACCTGACCGCCAAGCAGGGTTACAAACACAAACTTGCTATGGAACAGCATCCGCACCGGTGCAAGTAGGGTGGAAAAGATGATTTCAAGCAGTGTGCTGAGAAACAGTTTGATAGCGCCGCCATGCAGACGTGCTGCTCCTTTTTGCATGAGGATAAAAAGCACGGCAAGCACTTTTGGCATAAAGAGGATGACTGCAGTAAAGCCAAGCAGCACGATAGTCCATTGTGGTTTCCATACAGGCCAGTTCGGAAAGAGTGTCCGGTCAGGCGGGAAGTAGACGGGCTTGTAAAATGCCTGATACACGGCAGCAATTGTGCAGAGTGTCAGGAAAAAGAACCACAGGAGCGCTGAAATATAAGAAAATGCACCATTGAGAAACAGCGCACGGTGGACCGGACACAGCCCTTTGGTGAACAGAAGCCGCAGGTGCTGCAGATTGCCCTGACACCACCGACGGTCGCGTTTCAGTTCGTCAAGTAAGGTCGGCGGCATTTCCTCATAGCTGCCGCCCAAGTCAAAAGCAAGCCACACTGCCCAGCCAGCACGCCGCATAAGAGCAGCTTCAACAAAATCATGACTCATAATTTCACCACCCAGCGGTGGTTTGCCCGGCAGCTTGTCCAGCGCGCAGTGCTGCATGAACGGCTCAATGCGAATAATCGCATTGTGTCCCCAGAAATGGGCATCACCCAGTTGCCAGAAGTGGAGCCCAACATTGAAAATGGGGCCATAGACGTTATTGGCAAACTGTTGCATTCTGGCAATCAGACTCTCTTTGCCCACACCGCGCGGCGCAGTTTGCAAGATGCCGACCTCAGGGTGCTGCTCCATGATTTCAACCATCCGAACCATTGTCGCGCCGCACATGATGCTGTCAGCATCAAGCACGATCATATAGGTATAACTTTTACCCCAGCGCCTACAAAAATCAGCAATATTGCCACTTTTACGCTTTACATTAAGTTTGCGGCGACGGTAAAAGAGGCGCCCATGTGCGTTCAGCATTCGGCACGTGCGATCCCAGATCAACTCTTCTTCAACCATGAGGTCAGGGTCACTGGTGTCGCTGAGTACAAAAAAATCAAAGCGGTCAAGTTTTCCGGTCTGCTCTAAAGATTTATAAATTGCTGCAATGCCAGCAAACACCCGTGCTGAATCCTCATTGCAGACCGGCACCAAAATGGCGGTGCGGGGTAACCGTGTGGAGGTGTTCTGCTGCTCAGGACGACTGCCGGGGATGTAGAACCGGTTATACCTGCTGCAGAGTGTGAGAAAACCTACCAGCGCTGTCCAAAAACCCATTGAAATCCACGCAAACAGTACGGTGAATACAATAATCAGCGCTATTTCATGCCAGACGGTTCCTTTGTGCGGGAGCACGCTTGCCATATAACCACTTGCAAAAAAAGTGGGTACAAGCAGCAGCACCAGCAGCACAATCCGCCGCCATTTTGCGACTCTACCCCATATTTCATGTACATGTTCCCGGTTCATTGTGGTCTCCGCCTATTGCCCAAACTGTTGCCACAGGTATAGTACGACAAGAGCTATCAAGATAATAACAAGGGTTACCTTTCTGAGCGGCGGTCGCAGTGGTCCAAGCAGCAATCTGATAAACAAGAGAAAAAAGAATTTCAGTGGGCCGGTGCGCTCCAGCGGCACAGGGATCATGCTGGTGCGGTTCATGCGCGGCATGCTGACAAAGCTTTTGTCCTTGGTGAAAAAGCATGTCTGAGGATCAGCAACATGCTGATACTTTGGATCTGAACGGAGGATCTCCCGCAAACAGCGCATAGAGGAGGCAACGATGTCTCCATCGGAAATATGCAGCGCAGCAGCTCGGTTGAGCGCCTCTTCAACCAAGTCGTAACGCTGGTGCACTGGTATGTGAAGAGCTTTCAGGTACAGAAACAGGCGCTGGCTTGCGGTTTCAAGCGGGTCAGGCATAGACCGCAACATTTCGGACGTGGCTGTCTGCATGCCGGACGAGCTTTGTGTCGGAATGGTATTGTCAGGATCCATAGACGTCTGTGCGTGGCGTTTCAGTGACTCCGCTCACTCTCTGTGTACGTGCTGCGGTGCCTGAGCGCGCTATAACTGTGATGCGTAGCTCCACGTTTCAGTTAATATGTTAAAGCCGTGACGCAAAAACGCCCTGATTTCAACAATGGTCCTGCGATCGGGAAGAAGTTTTTCAGTCAAGGTGGGATTGCTTTCAGGCTGGACTTGGAACACAAGTCGCCAGCCGCCGGTCACCGTATTTTTATATACCTGCTTTTCAATGATGCGGGCTTCTGAACTGACCGTGACGTCGGCATCTACCGGATCACCCGGTTGCAATTTTTCAAGTTCAGGACCTTCAAAATCTATAATATATTTTTTCTTTTCTGAGAGTTTCCACGTTTCAGTCCTGGTTGCCACCACCCTGCCTCCTGGCGGATGCTTGTCGTCGGGATACTGCCAGCTTATGCTATAGGAAAACGAGAGCGGTTGACCAATCGGCGCAGCAGCAGGACGCCAGAAGGCAACGATGTTGTCATGAATTTCATCATCAGTGGGGATCTGCACCAGTTCTACCCATCCTCGACCCCACGGTCCCTTTGTCGTGATCCATGCGCTTGGACGCTTTTCGTAATGTGCTTCAAGATCCTGATAATGGTCAAAATTGAGATCGCGCTGCATAAGTCCAAACCCCCGAGGGTTATCCGCCTCAAATGCATTCACCTGTAAAAAAGTAGGGTTGCGCAAAGGGCGCCATATCCACTCACCGGTTTCCATTTCGATCATGAGTCCATCTGAATCATGAATTTCAGGGCGGAACGAATCTTTGGGCCGCTGATTGGTGTTTTCGCCGTAGAAAAACATGCTGGTCAGCGGTGCAATACCCAGCTTATCAATGGCTTTGCGCAAAAACAGCGTGCAGTCTACCTCCATGAGGGTCTGTGTCCCCGGCGTGATTACAAACCGGTAGGCACCGGTAGTCCGCGGGCTATCAAGCAAGGCATAGACGGTTATGTTTGTATCGTGAGGGTCTGGTCGCTGGATCCAGAATTCACGAAACCACGGGAATTCCTCACCTTGAGGCTGAGCGGTGTCAATCGCAAGACCACGGGCAGAGAGTCCATACACCTGTCCTTTTGCAAGTGATTTGAAATAGGATGCACCGAGGAAAACCGCTACCTCATCTTTGTAGTTTGGTGTGTTGATATTCCCGTGTATGCGGAAACCGGCAAAGCCAAGATTGGGGGGTATTTTCTCTTTCAGTTCACGTGCGCTTTTTTCATAGTTGAAAAGGTCGGTCGAAAAAGCAATGGGCACCACGCCGGCATCAGTTATTTCGTTAATTTTTACGGTGCGGTCAAAATAAAGCCCGGCATGAAAAAACTGAAGCTCAAAGGGGAGTCCATCAGGACGCCAGTGTGATTTGTCGGGAATGAACCGGATGTCCCGAAGCTGATCGTAGGTGATGTCAAGCAGCCACTTGGGCACCATGTCTTTGGGTGGCTGATAGGGCGACTTGGCAAGCACGCGGGCTTTCTCAACAACCTTGTCCAGCGTAAATACCGGCTTTTTGGGCTGCGGTGGCTGTTTTGTTTGCTTGGCTTTTGTCTTGCCTGAGGCAAGAGCAGGGGGTGCAAACGCCGGCACTAGGAAAAGCAATCCAATAAGGGAAACAACAAGTAAACATAGTGTGCTCTGCGACCGCTGTCGTTTGATCATTGCCACAGTTCCTTCCCGAAAAAATCCTTTTCAACGCGAGTATCCCTTTCGCCGCACTGGTGCGTGCGGCCTTTGATAAATCTAAATTTAATATCTTATAAAAATCATGCTCCAGAGTCAAATAGTATCAACGGATCAAAGTTATGCATAAGGGATCTCAACAGTCAATTATTTGAAAGCACTGAGCCGTCCTTTTGGTAGGTTACTCCTTTGTAGATAAGGCGGTGAACCTGCAGGGAGCCTTTTGGCTCAAACAGATCCCCTCCAATGCGAACTATGCCATCCTGCACGGTAATGCCCAGAAGCTGATATGCAGCAAAGAGCATGCGTGCAGCGGCACCCGTGTACCAGCTCCAGCCGCCCCTGCCTTCATAACCATAGCCGTAGTACACGTCAGCAGGTTGCTGATGCGGTGGCAGACCGTAGCGGGGAAGACGATGAGGTGATGCATGGTTGAGTGGAGAGATTTTTGACCAGACCTCCCATGCCCGACTTAAAAACTCACAGCTACGGTTGTGATCGCCCTGCTCTTGTGCTGTTCTTGCCAGCCGCACCAGCCCATCAACAAACCATGAAACACCATGGGAATACTGACCACCGTTTTCTCTGACCCCAGGCGGATAATCAGCGATTTTCCCCGGATACGGGTCAGACTGTTCATTGAACGCTGGGCTGAGCAGCAGCACGATATGTTCTTTTTCAAGCTCACGCAGTCCATGCACAAGTGCATCGGCAGCGCGATCAAAATCCGCGGCACCGGAAAGCGCAGGCCAAGCAGCGTTGATTGCATCAGCATAGGTCATTTCTCTGCCGTTGTCAGTGATTGCGCGCACGTACCGACCATCACGCCACAGTGCATCAAGTGCTTGCCTGAGCCGTGCAGCCTGCCTGAGGTAATAGTTTTTTCGCTGCGCTCCTTCGCGTGCTTCGATAAGCGGTGCAAAGTTGGCAATAATATCATAGAGGAAAAACCCCAGCCACACACTCTCGCCTTTGCCTTTGTGCCCAACGAGGTTTAACCCATCGTTCCAGTCGCCGGTGCCGATCAGCGGCAAACCATGTGCACCCAACCGTGCAAGCGTCAGATCAAGTGCTTTGATGCAGTGCACGTACAACGTAGCTTTTTCAAGCGAGGGACGTGGAACAAACATCACACCCTCCCGGTCACGAGGAATGCGACGTCGCTCAAGGAAGGTAATCTCCTCATCGAGGATGGAAGCATCACCGGTTGTCGCAACATACTGGTACACCAGATACGGCAACCACAGGTGCGGGTCAGCGGCACGGTTGCGGGCGCCGAGACCGCTTGCACCTTCCCAGCTCTGGTGCCACCACTGCAGTACATCGCCGCTATAGTAGAATTGCTGTGCTGCATGGAGCACAATCTGACTGCGTGCGATTGCAGGATGGGTAAACAGTAGCGGCAACACTGCCTGAAGCTGATCACGGTACCCGTAGCCACCGCTGCGCTGATTCGGACCGACCCTGCCCCACAGGTGCGCAGTAAATACTTGATACGGCAGCCAGTCGTTCACCAAACGGTCAAACCCGGGGTCACTGGTCTGTATGCGGAGCACGGACAAAAGGTCAGCCCACCACTGCCGTACTGCCGCAAGCGCCTCAGCAGCAGCACGTGGACTGCGGTAGCGGTTAATGATGGCAAGAGCTTCCTCTCGGGTCGGTGTTTGTCCTATGATTGCGGCAAGGGACTGCTCACCGCCTGCGGGAACGGTCAGGGTACCAGCAAACGCTGCTGCTGCAATGTTGCCCTCCGGAACCGTACGGTCGGGTGTGCCGTTTTCAACCATATACGGTCGGGTAAAATCGCGACCCTGCCCACCTAAAAAGCGGCTGCGCGAGGTTGTCCATGATTCAACGGGGATGCTCATCGCAACAAAAGCCCAGCCGCGATAGAACTGATTTGACCTATTGGTGAACCACAGCACCTGATGCTGCTCGTCATATTCTGCGCTCACCAGACCGCGGGTGTCCTGGGGCGTTTCTCCGAGCACTATCTGCAGGTAAGGGATGATTCTGAACACTGCGTCAGTGGTGGTTTTATTGCGTACAGTGAGCAGCCTGATTTCTGCGGGTTCCTGTGGCAGCACTGCTACCATAAGAGAAAGGTCAATAGCTTTGGTGATTCTTGCAAACCGTGCATATCCCCTGCCATATGTTATTGAACACGAGGCTGCAGCGGTTCTGCAGGGTGCAAACGTCGGGGTAAGGATCTCACCTGTACCCGGGTTGAAGACATAGACTACTTGTCCCGGTATCTCCACAGGTTCATCATTCAGGGAAAACGGCGTCAGGCCGTTTTGCTGGGAGTTCCCCATGAAAGAAAAGATTTCACCATGGTTGTTCACTACAGTGCCGTAGCCCTGTTCATTGGCAATGACATGCGCCCAAGGTCGGGGTGTTGCGACGCTGGTGTGCAGCTCAGTGCCGTCAGGTGAAAAGGTATAATACGGCGACAGAATAGCATTTCCGTTATCTTTTTCTGCTTCGCTGAACCCGTGGAGTGCCCGTTTTTTGCGAAGAGAAACTTCCACCGCCTGCTTGCTGGCAAAGGGGAGTCTGAGGTGTGTACGAAGCATCTGGAGGGCTTCATCTATGGTTGCAGCATAGCCGTCAGCATACACAAGGGTTGTCTCTTCACCCGGTTTGAGCGTCACGTGGGAGTAGAGGCTTGCTGCCGGGTCGAAGGTGTAGAGCAGACCATCATCAGACAGACTGCGCGGTTTTCTCATGAGTCCTTCGGGTGTACGTATGGTTCCCCTGCCGATAAAAAAGCGACGATCATCTTCATAGCCGGTGAGCAGCACCGTGTTGCCGGGTGTTTCAGCAACAGCGTGAAATGCTACCTCGCCTGACATCCGGCGGTGTTCCGGGTTTCGGGATTCTTGCTTCAGGAGTCTGTTGGAAGCGATAAGAGCGTTCACGCAGGGAATAAACCATGTGCCGATATGCAGATTGTGGTACTCTGGATGCCGGAGATACGCATCAGCACTCGTGAGCGCAAACTCGCGGTGGCTCACGGCCCTGAAGCTTTTTTGCTCGGTGCTTTTGTTGCGCAGTACCAGCGTCCACAGTTCAAGGGGGAGGTGGGGATGGACAGTCACGACCGCATGAGCAACAATGCCCTTCCATGCGTTGCGGATTTCAAGGCTGAGGCGATCAAGTTTATGAACAGCATATTCTTGTCCAGTTTTGCCGCATGGCTCACGCATCAGTGACCAGATCTGCTCAGGGGTATCAGCATCCTGAAAATAATGAAATTTGCCTTTTCGCTGCAGTTCATCATACGGGCGCCGGGTGAGGTCAAGCTCGCTGCCATGGCGCACGGTGCTGTATACCCGGCTAAAACTCCTGCCATCACTGGCAAGGTGCAGGGTGTAGAGACCGTTGCCGATTTCATAGTGCGCCGGCTCCCCGACAGGTTGCGATAGGATGCTGTGACGTTTGCGTGCCCGGAGGAGCATCACGGCCCCCGTGCAGCCGGCGATGGCGATAAAGGTTCCGGCAATGACGCCGGGCGAGAACAACACCGCAGGGTGCTGACGGCTGATCTGTTCGGCAGTGTTCCACGCAATAAGCCACTCTTCACCGCGGGGCAAATAGAAGGGAATGAGCAGCGGTGCCCAAGTGACAAACCGCCGCAGACCCTGAGGAATGACACGGGTACGGATTGAATGACCAAACAACCGGGCGATTTTTTCATCAAGCATGTCCATGCCGACAAACGAGAAGTTCACCAATGTTGCAACCCGAAGGCACATATGGTCAAGGTAAATGACAATTCGCAACCAGTCATAGGCGAGCATATTGGTAAAGGTGGTGAGGCTCCAGGCATGAAACTCAGTTTGCGAGCTGGTGGCGTATTTTAGGGTAGCAATGACCGTGCGCACGGCGCCGTCCTGATTGTACCACGTGGGAACCGGCGAGATACGGAGAAATGAGTAAATGATTGGCGCCATCCAGAGCCCCCACCGTTGCACCCGGAGCGCTTGCTCGACAAGGCTTATCATACCCTGACGCGTTGCAAGCTGTTTAAGCGGCATGAGGCTTCCCTGCATGAGCGCTCTGAGCAACACCAGATTGATGCTGAACAGCGGCGCTGCAATTGCCCAGGTAACAACCCCTGACAGAGATTCGCAGTAAAACAGTCGGACACCACCGGTAACGGTACCCAGATTCAGCGCGCCCCACTTACTGCACAGAGGATAGATAACATACGCCTCAACCGGTATGCCTGCTGTCGTGTAGAGGAGCGTTGCATACTGTTTGAATTTTGCTGCAAGTGCAGCGGTCTGCATGCTGTCGAAATACCAGGCAAGGGCTCCGCCGGCAAGTGCACCCATCAGAGCTTCAAACAGGTAGATTTTTAAAGCCTGCAGCCGAAGACGACGGTCAAAGACAATAATGTTGACAGCATCGCGCAGTATGTTTATGGCGCCATAGGCAAGCGCTCCGACCATACCGCCAAACAGAAACCGTATGACGGGAGTATCGGCTGCGAGGTTGTCGCGGATTGCCATTGCAACCCCAGCACCCACGACCGCTCCACGCATCCAGTGGTCATAGCGTTCGTAGTTGTTGCGGAGCCTTGTAAAGAACGGCAGGCTCCCATCAAAACTTTCCACAATGGTTTTGATGAACGGGTAGAACAAGAGTCCCGCACCTGCGCCACAGAGCAGGGGAACGGTGCTTAATAAAGAGCGCACCTTGTGCAGTGCAAGCACGCCTGCCGTGCCGTATATGAGTGTGAAGAAGACAAAGGAATAAATAATCCCTTTGATCATGCCTTCTGCAGCATGCCTGCTGCTCCAGTACCAGATCGGATGTTTCCCCCTGAGTGCATCCATGATCATGTCGGTCACCAGAAAGGTCTGTGCCCACAGTCCTGCCTGCGAGAGAAGGGCGGTTCCGAGTGCGATGATATATCCAGACCCCCACGGCATATGCGTCAGCGCTGTATGTGTTCCAAGGTCAGCAAGCAAGGAGGTTAGTGCTGCAAACAGCCCACTGCTCAGCAGGAGGACGTGCATGCGACGGTCGGTGAGCAGTCTGCCGGCAAGCGACAGAAAGAGGAGCGTAGCAATAGCTTCGTTGATGAAAATTAAAACCGCAGCACTGCCAAGCCACTGATATACTCGCGGCGGCAGCAGAGCACCAAGGCTCAGCCATGTGCCGATATCGCTGAGAAGGCCGGGGGACTGGAGCAGCAGGAGTCCATTGAAAAGATACGGCACCAGCAGAAGGGAAAAGCCGCCGGTCAGCCTGATATGGCGACCACACGAGAGCGCGCTGTAAGCACAGAGTCCAAAATAGAGTATGGCTGCGAGTGCTGCTGCAGGGGCAGTGATTGCAAAAAGGTCTGACCACAACAGCGGTGTTTGCCAAATTCCTGCATCCGGTGCTGCGGATGCAGCAAGGGCAGCAGCAATCAGGCTGTCAAGCAGAGCATGGTGCAACCGTACATGCTGCCTGGTTGCACCCCACATGATGATTTCAGCAGCTATGATACCGAGCCCGGCAGATAGAGCGATATTTCCCTGTTGCACTGCAACGCCAATCCCTGCAATGGCGCAGGTGCCAAGCACGAATGCAGCGATATGGGGGAACATTGCGTTATGGTTATTCGCTACTGATGATTGTTGGTGCATAAGTTTTTTTTAAACAACAATGCACTGTTCGCGGTACCTTCCGTTCATGGTTTGATACCACAGCATGAGCGCAATGTCTTGACCGCTCCAAGGTTCACAGCTTTTGTCACCGATAGACCGTTCAGCTTCTGTTGAACTATTTTTTTCTTTATATCAGAACGAGGGAAGATGGGTAGATAAAATTAGAAAAGAAGTTTGTTGAATATACAGAATTTTACAATGAGCTTTATTTCGATCCCTGCGCCCACGCGGGGCGCGACACCTGGCAGGAGGCACACGCAAAAGCCTTTACCGTGGCAAAGGCGCTGCGCATGGACGTGCTCTCGGATATTCGGCAGGTGGTTGACCAGGCGCTGTCTGAGGGCATGACCCTGCAGCAGTTCAAAAAAGAGCTTGAGCCGCGGCTCAAGGCAAAAGGCTGGTGGGGCAAGGTGATGGTTGGCGATGAGGAAGGTGCTCAGGCGGTGCAGCTTGGCAGCCCCTGGCGGCTGCGCACCATTTACCGAACCAACATGCAGACCGCCTATATGGCAGGCCGCTACAAAGAAATGGCGGAGAATGTGGATGACCGCCCCTACTGGCAGTATGTGGCGGTGATGGACGCGGCAACGCGACCCGCGCATGCGCAGCTCAACGGGCTGGTGTTCCGGTATGATGATCCGTTCTGGGACAGTTTTTATCCGCCCAACGACTGGGGCTGCCGCTGCCGGGTGCGGGCGCTCAGTGAAAAAGAGATCCAGGAGCGCAACCTTGAGGTGCAGGAGTCGGGCGACAACCTGCACACCTGGGTTGACCGCGGCGACGGATCAAAGCTGCAATCGCGCGCGGTTGGCGGGTATCTTGACCCGGAGCTTGGCATCAAGGTGCGGACCGGCGCGGGGTGGAATTACAATCCGGGCAAGGCAAGCCTTGAGCCGTTTGTGCCCGCCATGTCAAAGTCAGGGCTGTATGCCACCCTTTCTTCCTGGATGATAGAAAAGACGCCGATTGAAAGGCTGCCCGCAACCCCCCTAACCAAAGATATGCTGTTGCAACCTCATGCCAAAACAGGGTTGTCGGAAAGAGATTATATACGCGGGTTTCTTGCAGAGTTCGGGGCGGACATTAAAAAACCGGCAGTGTTCCATGATGTTCTTGATGAGCCGCTGGTTATTTCAGAGGCAATGTTTTTTGATAAGCAAAAGCAAAGTTACAAAGTGTTTAAGGCGGGCCGGGAAATATATTTAAAAATGCTTGCTGACACAATTAAAGACCCTGCTGAAATATGGCTTGTGTGGGTAAAAAAGGAAAATCAGATAAGGCTGTGTAAGCGCTATATCGGCATATACCAGAATGCGGATGGGAAAACCGGCGGCTTTGCTGTCTTTGATTTTATCAAGGATGAATGGCAGGGGACAACAACCTTTAATCCGAGAAGCATTGAATATCTGGACAGGCAGAGAGCCGGGACATTGCTTTACAGCAGAAAAAAGAAAACCACCCGCTGATGGCCCAGATGAGGTGCCGCCCCTGCACAAGCAGGAACACGGATGGTTTCTGTTAAAAGTATAGCACCATGCAGGTTAAAGTCAAGATAGATATGGCGCAGTTCAAAAGCAGGATGGGTGCGCTGGAAGGCAGGTTTCAACGTCAGGCTGAGCTTATGCGCCAGATTGCCGGTGATCTGCGCGAGGCCACTGCCGAACCTCCGGATCCACCGCCAATCCACGCGCCCACGCGGGGCGCGACTTGTTGAATCGGAAATTGACGAGAACGAAGTTTCAATCCACGCGCCCACGCGGGGCGCGACGAGAGCTGCAAGGCGATTTTGAAACGTGGATTAAGTTTCAATCCACGCGCCCACGCGGGGCGCGACCAAGCATTGGCACGAGGTTCAAGAGCAGGCGGAAGTTTCAATCCACGCGCCCACGCGGGGCGCGACAGGTTAATTTGCATCGATGTTGTGTCTCCGTCTTTTCGTTTCAATCCACGCGCCCACGCGGGGCGCGACAAAAGAACTGCTGCAACCGTAC
>Ga0272448_1006818_pt1 | contig 12229 bp, 10 predicted proteins | sample YNPCB0191_FD_202220 | JGI IMG/M metagenome (GOLD analysis project Ga0272448, IMG submission 202220) | Hot spring sediment microbial communities from Yellowstone National Park, WY, United States - YNP-CB-019-1 | ecosystem: Environmental > Aquatic > Thermal springs > Hot (42-90C) > Sediment... | reverse complement strand
AGCTGGCGGCTTTCTTCAGAATCAAGTTCCATGAGTTCGTCAGAGATATCAGCGCCATCCCATAACCTCTGAATGATCCTCAAAATCCTGCTCCTCTCTGTGACCTCCAAGGGAAGTTCTATGTCCTCCTCAGTGAGATAACCATCAAGAACCAGTGACTCAATGAAACCCGCCATGGAATCACATGATGGGCCCTCAATGAGGAACTTCAGCATGGTCCCCGGAGGTAAATCAGGATCAGTGAGGGTCATGCCAAAGACTTCATGGAATTTTCTCCTGAACTGCCCCTCAATGGGGTCCCTGTTGATGTAACCAAAGTTTTCCAGCTGGGGCATTACCTCTTCAACTGAGGAGGGTGGTTCCATGGAATCAAGTAAGAGTGAAAGCCTGTAGGCTGCATTGATATCCTCCTTTGAAACTGTTTCATCACAGTTCTCCAGCCATCTCTCATAGCTTGAATGGGGATATAAAAGCCCGGATGATTCGCCCGGACAATCCACCGTACGATTATCCAGATTAACTAAAACTGGATTTTTCCCATATGGCCTTTCCTCACTGAATCCGAGTATTTTAAGGGGATGGTGGTAGATGCTACCCCCATCAAAGGCTGAATCCCATCCAAGGTTGACCTTAAGTTCATCCGGGATGTAGAAGAGAACCTCATTTATAAGATCTGATACATCTGAGGGGTTGCCATCTAAAATCAGAGGTGGGGATTCATGGATCCCTGAAGCCATCTTAAAGAGGTATAGGGCCATCTTTAATTTAAAATCATCCGATAATGGAGGCCTTCTATCCCCTGATGGTGGATAACTGGAAACCTCTATGGCCTCAATGTTACCGGTACTTTTATTAACAGCATCTGAGTTTAGAAGGTCTTCGATCCCCTCAAATACCTTGTCCTTCACCATATCAAAGAGTTCGAGGGGTGTTTGAGCCATCATCCAAAGTTCGGGCGGGAATAAAAAGCCATGGCACAGGAAGAGACCTCCCCTCCCAAAAACATCCCTCTCCTCAGGAAGATCAGTGAGGTAAAGGATTGCAAGATAATCCCTGCCATCCATCTTCATGTAAAAGACCGTCAATTTATCTTTAAAGCCATCTATCTGTGGCTTGTGTATCATTCTCTCAATTTCATGAAGGTCCTCCCTTGAAATAAGATCCACCGGATAGAAGACTGTGTGAAAATCCCTTATTCCCCATGGAGACTCCTCAGGGGGCACCTTGGTGTATACAAACCGGTATATCTCCATGAACACCTACCTCCCGAAGAAACTCCCCAGTTTTGATTTACCATGACGGGAGGATGCGCTCCTCATTGCAAAGACCAGGGGGTTGATGACCCCCTTTGGGTGCTCGGGTTCAAGTTTCGTGACCAGGGTATCCCCCATGGGACTGGCCCCTGTTGATGAGATCAGCGTATACTTAACACCCTTAAAATTGTTTTCAGCGAGATTAACAAATCCTCCACAGCCCTCACTTCTCAGCCATTTTCTTATCCTGTCAGAATAGTTATCAAGGTCTCTGAGTTTACTCTCCATTCCACCGGAGCCATCACTTATCCACCAGTTGCATGAAGATCTGTTTAAAAGATTATGGAGGTCCTCAGGCAGGATGTCAATCTCATCGGCCTTTGTCAGGAGCACCACCATTTCCTGGTTATCTGAAAGGTCAACATGCATCTTCTCATAAACCCCCCTTATGTATATATCAAGGAGCCGCTCCATTTCAAAACTGACATCAGCCATGTCACAGTTACCGAGGCCGCTCTCACTGAGGCTTATGAGGAAAAACACTGTGTCTGCATGTGCAACGAATCTCCCCATATCGGTTATCTTTTCTGTGCTCTCATAAACCCTTCCAGCCGTATCATAGAATGTTAGGAAGATATCCCCCATTGATGGCACATTCTGTAGATGTATTAGGGCGGGTCTGGGGAAATTTTCAGGTGTGCTCTGTGGAAGCTTTGAGTTCTCAAATTTCCTGACATCCGAGTATTTTATTTTATGGGTGTGGTCATCGCAGGTTCGCCAGGAAAAGTTCCTCCATATGTCCCTGTTTGAGAGGACCCTCAGGGTGTAAAAGAGGCTTGTGAGATAAACCGTCTTCCCGTGACCTGTAAAACCAACAAGGCCTATCCTGGCCCTTGAGTTTGAGCGGTCAACGTAATCCCGGGGGAGTGCCTCCTGACACTCTGGACAGCAGTAACCTGTCCCTGGTTTAAGTTCGGCCCTGGTCTCAGAGAGACAGTAGGGGCATCTAACCTCCATCATTTAACCTCCTTCTGAGTTCCTCCCAGAATTCAACATCAAAAGTTCCTGTCATGCAAACACAGTCTCCACTTATTTTAATCTCGGCTTCCATCTTAGAACCTTCATGAACCCTTTCCTTAAATTCAGCATAGCGTTCTGTAAGAAAATGAACCCTCTGATTCGTGCTTCCACGCCAGAGCAACGGCGCACTCTTCTCCTCAACGTAGGGGCCATCTATGAGCACATCTAAAAATTCAAGGAGCTCGAGCCCGCCCTCTATGTTCCCTTTAAGGATTTCATCCATCTCATATCCTGTGAAGCATACCACTGTAAGACCCATTGACCTGACAGACGCTGCAAGCTTCACAAGCTCCACTGCCTGGATAAGGGGTTCGCCGCCGGTGAAGGTTACCCCCTCTATTTCATCCCCCAGATCCCTGATAATGTCAACCAGGTGGTCAGTTTCCACGGTATATCCGCCATCTTCATCATGAAATTCAGGGTTTATGCAGCCTCTGCAGCGGATGGGGCAACCCTGAAACCATATGACGAACCTTCTCCCGGGACCATTAACGTTTGAAGATATAAGAAACCTGCCAATCCTCAATTTCCCCATAATACACCCCCATCATTCCCTTACAACCCTGAAGCCGATCATCCCCCTGACCATGTCCATTTTAACCTCCTTGAGTTCTTCCGGGGCCCAGGTGTTTGGTAGAAGCCCATGAAAGGGTTTTCCAGCAACCTTATTCCCGATTCCATGGATCCTCTCAAAGATTCCCTCCCTCATAAGGGGACAGAGACCGGCTTCCAGCCAGTGCAGAACCGGCTCTGGGGATCTCCCATTGCAGATCATTTTAAGGGCGGGTGATATTTCAGCTATGTATTCAGAAACTTCGAGGAGAGCCTTCCATTCATCAAGTGATGGTAGCCTGTAGTCGGGTCCAAGGTAGCCGAGGAAATCATCAATGACATCCCTATCCAGGCCGGTGATGAAGAGCTCCCATATTCTATCACCTGTTTTTCTCCAGCTCCTCCTCGGATTCAATTCCAGGATACCCCTGTACCATTCATCGGTGTATCCAGAAGCCTCATCATCCACCAGGAAGCGTTCAAACTGGTACTTGCTGACGGGGAACAGGCCTATAAAATGACTCCAGCCATCCAGCTGGATCAATGGGAATCCTGTTCTATCAAATTTTATAGAATAATCCGAATAGATCATCAGCGACCCTCTCATATGGCTCTACATCCTTCAGGTACTCCCAACCATCATCCTTCAGACGGTAAATCTTACCCTCCGATGTTATTATCTTCCCATCTTCCAGGGGATAGGCATGGACATGGGTGAGTGAAATGTATTCCTCTCCCCTGAAGAGGATGCATCTGCCTGCCGGGAGCCCCCTTAAAATAAGGTCCCCGGAGGGGCATATCAGAGTATCAGCGTCATGTTTTTCACCGCAGCAGGGGCACCTGAACTTCCCTGTCTCTGCAGCTGATTTAATGATTTCCCGCAGATCATCAGGGATCCTGTTCCATTCCTGATTAAACCATGGCTTTTCCTCCCTGAAACTCACCTTCTCTGTCCCATTATGGCGCCTTATAATGAGTTCTGGAAATCTGTCCCCACATATCGCTGCGAGGTGGATCTTTAAACGTTCGGAGGATGGTTCAATATTTAGGATAAATTCTCCATCCCTGAATACCGTCTCTGATGATCTGCATGGTTCAACACTGTAATTCACAGGGACAAAGCCATCACCGGAAACAAAAACCTCCCCGGGCTCAATGTTCATGAGGGGAGCTATCTCGAGGTTGATGTTTGATCTGCCGATAACCCTGCAGGGGCCCTCAATCTCCCCATCACCCATGTTAACAAATATCATCCTCCCTGGAACATCTGTACCCTCCCAGTCCTCAATATCAAGTGGAAGCCTCGATGAAACGATTACTATGATACCTGTAAATTTTTCCTCCTTGAGTTCCTCCAGGATCGGGTTTATTAGGATGGGCCTGTCAATGCCCCTCCTGAGCCAGCGGGGACCATCCCTCTTAAGATCCCCCGAGGTCCTGACGGGTTCATGTTCCTTCTGGCCAAGGAAGTACACCCTCTTAACTCTTCCAGGGAAGGAGTCAATGATTTCCGTTGCAACTCTCAGTATATCAGCCCAGAGAGCCGATGATGGCTCAAGAACAAGAATAACTGGCGTTGTGAATTTCACTTCACAGTAGAGGTTCATGATCTCCGACATCTGATTACATCCCCATCAAGGTATACCTCGAAATTTATATCCGACATCCCCATCTCCTCTGCCATGAGCAGCTGATCAGCCACTATGTTCCCTATCTCATCTTCAAGGGCATTTACAAGGCCTCTACCCCCGAACTCGGATATTGAATCACCATACCCTTCAAGGAAATAATCTGTTAATTCGGGGGAGAAATGGAGTCTGTAGCCCCTGCCAGCGAATTTGTCCCGGAAGTTCTCTGAAATGTCTTTGAGTTTGTTTTCAATTATGTTCACCTGGGAATCTGCCTTGTTAAGGTAATTGAAGGCAATTATATGGGAACCTATCCTGTTCAGGAGTTCTCTTCTTGATATCTCATACATGAAGAATTCTCTAACCTTCCCTGTGAAGTGTTCCCTCACCCTTCTCTCTCTTTCAGACTCAGAGAGTCCACTGTCATTTATTATTTCATCAAGTTCCCTCTGTTCAGATGTGGGGTTTCCCATGCTGTCCACGGTCCTGGTTCCTATGTTGGATGTGAATATTATCACGCTCTCTGTGAAGAAGACGGTCTGGCCCCTGCTGTCTGTGAGGCGTCCATCATCCAGGATCTGCAGGAATATGTCCATTATCTTGGGGTGGGCCTTTTCGATCTCATCAAAGAGGATGACCGAGAATGGCCTGTTCTTTATGGCGTTGGTGAGCTGGCCCCCCTGATCGTATCCCACATAGCCTGGAGGAGAACCTATGAGCTTTGATACTGTGTGTTCTTCTTTGAATTCACTCATATCAAATCTTATAAAGGCTTCCTCTGTATCAAACAGGTATTCCGCCAGTTTTTTAGCCAGGAATGTTTTACCGACACCTGTGGGCCCTGCGAAGAAGAAGGTTGCCTTTGGTTTTGACTGTCCCCCTGATGCGAGGCCCACGACACCCGAACGCGCCTTTTTTATTGCATTCACTATCTCCCTGACTGCATGATCCTGTCCTACTACCCTCTCCAGAAACCAGTTTTCTGCTGAATCCAGGAGTCCCTTTGGTGGTCCTGTGAGGGGTATCCCGCTCCATGGATCCTCTTCAGTCCCTATACGGTACCTGTTAACTATCTTCCTCAGCATTGAAGATGAGGGTTCCTGGTTTTCATCAAGTTCTGCAAGGACGTCGCTGAGGATGTTTTCGAGGTCCTTCATGTAGAGGCCCTCGGTGATGTTTGAGAGGAGGTCTATCTGATCAGAGGAGATGTTAGTTGATGAGAGGGTCGTGGAATAGTAAAGGTGCCTCTCTGCCCTGTCAGGGAGGGGTATCTCCATCACTGCCACCCGCGGTGAGTTGGTATAGTACTCAACCGGGATCATTGTGTCCCTGAGGGCGATCATTATGAGGCGGTTGTTTTCAGATATGTTCTCTATTATCTTCTGGATGAGTGTCACAAGTTCTGCTGTGGGTTCAGAGTACATCCCATCTGGAGCGTAGGCTGTGATCTTGTCGATGTAGTTTATAATAAATATCTTCTTTTCATCAATGGAGGTTATTTCTTCCTCCAGCCATCTGTGGAGTACGTCGCTGACCCTGTCCTGGCTTTCGGTTTCACGTATTTCGGGTTCACCCCCGTTGAGTGGTTTGATCTTTTCAAGTGACCACATGGGGGAATGGCCCCTCCCTTCATGGTCAAAGAATGAACCCAAGCTCACCGTCTTATCGTATCCAAGTTCCCTGCCGGTCCTGTTGATAAGGTCTGTTAGGCCTCTAACGAGGTTCCCCTCCTCGGTCAGATAGGCCGTGTCCCTTATGTTTCCATGGATTATGAGTACCTCCTTCTGATTCAGCAGTCTTCTGAGGTTATCCTGCCATACCGCCATGAATGAACATCTCCATGTCTCAGATTCTTCGCACCTGGTTTTTTGGAAGATTCCTTGCCTTTTTCTCTTTCAGGATGGGTTTCCTGTGTACTCTACCTTCCCCTTCGAATTTTGTTTTGATACCGTATTCTGCGAGCTTCTCTGAGAAGCTGTCGAACTGTTCATAGCAGGCCCCGTCCTCCCCTGAGAATGGTGAGTCAACCTCTATTTTATCCATTGTAAGTGAAAAGCGCATTTTACCGGCGGAATATGATTTCAGTTCATATATCAGGGGGCTGGCAGGGTCCTTATCATCCTCGAGGTATGCTTCAGAGACTTCCTTCCATCCCATCCTTTTAGCGACCTCTTTAACGGAAGATAAAACATGTCGACGCATCCTGTCGCTTGATTCGAGTTTTTCAGCCTCTTCTATGAGACCCTTTAATTCATCTTCAAGGCCCGCAACCCTGTTCTCGGCCACACCGAGATCACCCCTCTTCACAGCATCCAGAACATCCCCCATCTTCTCCATAAACTTATCTGAATCAGAAGATTTCCACTTCCCAAGAAGATCCCCAGCACCCTTAAATTCCGCATCGATCCTCTCAAGCTCAGCCATGAGCTCAGCTTCCTTTGACATTGACTCAGCCTCCTGGATGAGGCCCTTTAATTCATTTTCAAGACTCGCGACCCTGTTCTCGGCCACAGTGAAATCACCCCTCTTCACAGCATCCAGAACATCCCCCATCTTCTCCATAAACTTATCTGAATCAGAAGATTTCCACTTCCCAAGAAGATCCCCAGCACCCTTAAATTCCGCATCGATACTCTTAAGCCGGGCCATGAGCCTATTTTCATTTATGACCTTAAACTTTAAATCCACCACGGTTTTAAGCATGTCTTCAGCCATCTTCTCAGCATTTCTGAGGGAATTCTCAATTTTCCGGAGCTCTCTGCTATTCATTGCACTGGAAGCATGTACATTCAATGGTTCTCTAACCCATGAATTAATTTCAGCGATTTTGGGGGATCTCCTCCATGGTCCCTCAGGGATTTCACTCATAATTTCAAGTAATTTCTTTTTCAGTCCCTCGATACGGGTCATCGAATTGTATATGCTGGATAACAGTTTCTGCCGGGCCTCCATCTCCATTACAAACTCAAGGGGTGAAACTTTAACGCCACTCATGGTATCACCATCAATTTAATGTAAACATTTTATGTTTATTATGACTTAATTACTTTTAATTTTATTTATAAGATGAAATTAGTTAAGCTTATTTAGACAACTCATATAATTAAAAAATGAATTGAATCATCTACCGCCCAGGTATATACTCAATGGTTAAGAGGAATTTTCATGGAAGGAAGTGATGCATGTCTTGGCTGTGTATTTTTAATCATAATCCTCATGGTCTCATATTTAATAATATCATGGATAGGTGTGGGTGGTTATTTAGCCCTTATAATAATTCTTGTCCTTTTATTGTGGCTGGGGGGTCGTTCAAGCTCATCTGATCAAAAAAATCCTTCTAAAAGTGATTCCCATAATCCATCCAATCAGAAGATCCATGCCACGTCCAATGCCTCCACTAAAAGGATGGCCCCCGTCAGCAGCGAGATGAGGGCGCTTGATGGTCTTAAGGATGATCTTGACCCTGAAAACCTGGAAAAATATGAGGATGCCCTGAAAAAAATTACCGGCTATCTCAAAGACTCATCTGATCCCTGGGTACGGGCAAGGGCAGCATATTACCTTGGAGAAACAGGTGACGCGGCAACCATCTATTCCCTGCTAAAGGCCCTCAGTGACCCTGACGAGGGGGTCAGAAAATCCGCGCGAAGTGCCCTTAAAAAAATAAAGATTGCCCAGAGAGACCTGAAGGAAAACTATGAGACACTTATATGCTGGAGGGACTTCTTCAAACCCAAAAAGATCCACACACCTGAGGGCCATTTTGTAGTTTGCCGTGTCTGCGGCCACTCAAAATTCCTGGAAAAGGGAATAAAAGAGGTTATAGGTATAGTGGGAGATAATAAATATCCTTACAGACAGGAAGACAGGTTATTCATCAGCATGTGGGACGAGGAATCTAAGAGGGCGAGAAATGCTGACATAGACGTCCTCTGGGTCACTGATTCAGGGGATATAGACTACGGTTGGGCCCTAAACGCGGTGTACCAGAGACTCAAAAACGATGTGACAAGGGCAAAGCCCCTCAGCGAGATCCCCGTGATAATAAAGGGAACTCCCAGGATAACCAGGGAAGAAATTGAAATCCTCCAGAACTTTGGAGAAATAAGAAATGAAGTCTGAGTCTGTCATCTGATTACTGACGCACACTTAGTAACCATGCAATGACCCCCACTCACTTTCCTTTTACTCTTCCCACCTTGGGACCTAGACATGAAAAGATCTTTTAATGATAGAGGAGGATCATGAACATCAGATTCTCCGAGCCACCCGCACCGGATTCTTCCCGGAGAAAGGGGCACGATAACATCCAAGGCAGATTGCCAGCTAAACAGACATGTTGTCATCAAATCAGAAAAAAATAGGAAAATTAGAAGAGCTTTCCCAGTTTCAGGAGTGCCTTGGGTGAAACCTTTATGAGTTTCTTCACAAGCTCGGTGGTGCTCACCTTCTCAAATTCAACGTCCTGGAAGGCCTCTGCAATGGAGTCGAGTTCACCGTCGCTGAGTGTAAGCATGTAGTCCTTGACCTTGAGGTACCTCTCTATCTCATCACCGAGCTCCTCACGGCAGAGCTTCTCATACTCAGAGAGGCGCTTGGCAGTCACGTCACCCTCAGAGATGGCTGCAGCAGCAACCCTTCCTGCCAGCATTCCACCCTTCATTCCGCTTATTATACCTCCACCGGTGAGGGGGTTGACCTGACCAGCGGCGTCACCCACAACCATGAGGCTGTCGGTCACAAGCTTCTTTGGCATACCACCGACGGGGTCTCCTCCAATGTTGAGTTCAACTGGCTGGGCATTCCTGGTGGCGGGGCATGACTCAACAAATTCAAGGAGGTGCTCATAGGCGCTCTTATCGGTCTCTGTTGAAAGGACCCCGAGACCAACATTGGCTATGTCGTCGCCCTTAGGGAATATCCAGGCGTAGCCGCCAGGGGCAACACTTCCAAAGTAGAACTCTATACAGTTGTTGTCCTCCATCTCAACACCGACCATCTCGAACTGGGCCGCTGACTCCATATCCTTTGGCCTCGTGGCGGTGTTGAGTCCGGACCACCTTGCAACCCTTGACTCCGGACCGTCTGCGGCGATGACTATCCTGGCCTTTATCCTAAATTCCCTCCCCATGCACTCGGCACTTACAAGGTAGCCCTCATCTGTCCTCTCCATGCCGGTTGCAATGGTCTTCACCATTATCCTTGACCCTGCCCTTGCAGCGTCCATGGCCATGTACTTGTCGAAGACCTTCCTCTCAAGGATGTAGCCGGCCTCAGGGAGCTCCACCTTATCTGATGTTAACCACACGTCTGTGCCGTTAGGTGATACCAGCCGGACACCGTCGAGTTTCTTTGTGATCCAGCGCGGGTTTGGCTCTATACCCAGGGACTCGAGGCCCCCTATGGATACGCCCTCAGCACACCTCTTGGGGGCTCCTATCTCTGATTTCTTATCTATCAGGAGCACATCGGCCCCGCCGAGGGCCGCATGTTTAGCTGCTGTTGAACCTGCTGGCCCGGCTCCGATTACAAGCACATCCACTTCCATTGTCATGATAATCACCTCTCAAGGGCCCTGACCGGGCATACCTGTATGCATATGTTGCATTCCCTGCACTGATCCTCTCTGAATTTGAGGGATGTCTCCCTAACCTCTATGAGGTTCCGTGGGCATACACCTGCACATTCCCCACAGAACATACACCATTCCTTCACCTTCATGGTCATCAACCTTAAAAATCAATTCTCAGATCATGAATCTTTTATCATGGCCTTTCTTATACTTTGGGGTTAACACGGATATAGTTCCTAATCTTTCACCGGAGGAGTATTTATATGTTTATACTCCCCTGCGAAACTTATAAATCCCGTCCACGACAATTAATATTATGGAGGTTGATTATGAGGAAGATTCTATTTCTGGTTCTTGTGGCCGCAACGGTCCTTGTATCTGGTTGTGTGAGTGAGGAGCCCCAGTCCAAGAGCTTCTCTGACGGGACACTGAACTTCACATACCCTGCATCATGGGAGACATTTAAATCAGAGAATGCCCAGAGCGCCTTTACAAAGGAGCCTGGGATCTCAAAGGATGTTATAGTATACGTGGGTAACAGTACTCATGGTTTTGCTGTTGCAAAGGTCACTGCACGATCCGGTTACTACCTGAAGGACGCTGAGACCGTGAAGAATCAGATGGCCAAGAATGAGGGTGTTACATCCGCGGAGATACGCAGTGTCGCCGGCCGCAACGCCGCAGTGGTAACAGCCACGGATGCAACAACACGGACAACATTCATCTACATTAAACTCAGCAGGACCAGTGGCTACGCCTTCATGTATGAGGCTCCATTATCTGATACTGCAACCCTTGAGTCATTACTCAGTGGTGTCAGGATAACCTGAACCCTCACCCTTTTTCTTTTTAAGTACCTCCATGACCTCTGACATGAATTCATTCTCCCCCAGACGTTTCATGGTGGCTGCAAGCCTCTCCCTCTGGGGCTTATCCGCCCGTCTCCCATATACATCCAGGACGGCGTCTATGCAGTTGAGTATTTCATCTGAATCATCCATGCGCATGCTGAGACCCTCCCTGAGTTCTCTCCCTGCTTTACCTCCGATGTAGACCACGTAGCCCTCATCCTTAACCTCCCTTGCACTGTGGGGGCATGATTTTATGCACTTCCCGCAGCCCACACAGAGTTCATAGCTGGTGTAGGACGTCTCACCCCTCACACTGACTGCCTCAACCTTGCAGACCTCCTCACATCTTCCGCAGCCATTGCAGAGATCCTCGGAGGTCTGGGGGAATTCAACACCCACCACTCCAATGTCATGTATCTGGGGCCTCATGCACTTGTTCGGGCATCCGCTTACAGCTATCTTGAATTTGTAGGGGGCGGGTCTCTCCCTGAACCTCTCCTCGATTGCGGTGCAGATCTCCCCGGTGTCTATGATCCCGCTTCCACAGTTCTCCTTACCTGGACATGCGAGGGTCGCCCTTACAAGGGGGCCCTCTGAACCCGTGAGGAGACCGGCGGAGTTCAGTTCACTGACTGCGTCCTCAACATCAAAGCCAACTATCCTGTGAAGTTCATAGGAGCCCCTGTTGGTGATCTTGATCTCTGCACCGTATTTCTCTGCCACACTGATGATGTCCCTGATCTCGTCGGGCCTGTACCATCCGGCGGGGTGTGCCCTTATCCTTATGAAGTAGGTTCCATCAGCCCTCTCTGAGACACCCGGGTAATCTGAGGTCCAGTAGAATGATATGTAGTCACCCCTTTCTCTTCTCTTCTCGAGTTCCCTTCTGAATCTTCTGAGCTTCAGCTTCCTGAGCCTCTCTATGGCCTCCTGGTCGGCCCCCTCCACAAGATCCAGGGCCTCCCTGATCTCAGCACCCCTATCTGTCCTTATTATGACCGTTGAGTATCCATCGGGGCTTCCGGCGGAGCCTATGGAGACGTCTGCAAGTTCAGCGTCGAAGTCCCTGCAGAGCCTGCAGCCCTCACAGAGCCCTATCCTGCTGAGTTCGATGGTATGTTGGCCTCCATCTACATGGACAACCATTTCACCCCTCCTGATGTCGAACTTTTTGACGTCGCTGATATCGATGCCCTCATCCATGAGTGCATCCCGAAGGTCAGTGTACTCGAATTTCTCTGTGCAGAAGAGGCCTATGAGGTACCTTATCTCAGGGAGTTTCACGGGTTTACC
>Ga0272448_1006817_pt1 | contig 12230 bp, 10 predicted proteins | sample YNPCB0191_FD_202220 | JGI IMG/M metagenome (GOLD analysis project Ga0272448, IMG submission 202220) | Hot spring sediment microbial communities from Yellowstone National Park, WY, United States - YNP-CB-019-1 | ecosystem: Environmental > Aquatic > Thermal springs > Hot (42-90C) > Sediment... | reverse complement strand
GAACTTGAGCTTGCCCTCTATCACTAGCTTCGACACGAATTCGGAGTGATGTATTACTTCGACTTCGAACCCCTCTCCCAGCTCTTGGTATTCGTTCTTTAACGTGTTAAAGCAGTGGGGGCAGTGTGTGATGATCTTCTTAGCCCCTATGGATTTCAGCGTCTCAATGTTCTGCATCGCCAGCTCTTGGAATCTCCCCTCTTCGCCCAGCCTGCGGACGGGGTCGCCAGTGCACTTCTCCTTGGAGCCCAGCACTACATAGCTGACCCCGGCCTTTTCGAGTATCTGAACCATGCTCTTGGCTATCCTCCGGGCACGCGCATCAAAGGCGGCAGCGCAACCCAGCCAGTAGACATATTCGAACCGGGCCCCTTCCTCATACCTCCTCGCGCCTATTTCTTCGACGGCGCTGTCCCTGTCGGAGGAGGGGAGTCCATATGGATTGAAGTACGTGGCCTCGTTGAGCAGAAGTCGGTTCTTATAGTCGTCCAGCCTGTTTGTCGCCACCAAAGTCCTCCTGAAGTCGACTATGAAGTCCAGCTGGTTGATGTAGACGGGACATTCGTACACGCAGGCGTTGCAGCTTGTGCACGCCCATAGCTCCGGCTCCGTCACAGCACCTGTCTCGAACGCATCTTGGGTTCCCTTCGACGAAACCTGAGTGAGGACGAACTTATCCAAATCCTGCACGAGCTTTCTAGGGCTGAGGGGCCGGCCTGCAGCGTAGGCGGGGCAGACGGCCTCACATCGGCCGCAGTTGGTGCAGGCGTCTAGCATTACGCGGCGGCTCCACGAGATGTCTTCGGCGCTACTCAGTCCCACCCTGACATCGAAGTTTCCGGTTCGCATCATCTCCTGCAGGTTGAACGGAGCGTCCAGCTTCCCTAGAACCTTCTTCTGTGCGATGAGCATGTTCAGGCCGGAGGCTGGTATATGGTAAAGCGTGGAATATGGGATGGAGACCACCATGGCGAACGCCACAAAAGCATGGCTCACCCACAGGGCCTGGTACACATCGACGTAGAACGATGGGTCGTTGATGTATGTAGCCAACGCCAGCGATATCCTGTAGCCCACCAAGGACCAATCTCCCCAAGGCACGGGCTTCAAGGACAGCCTTAGCGCTTCAAGGATGAATCCAGTCAGCCCCATGTAGAGCAGCCCCACCAGTATGACGTAGTCGCCCTTTGTGCTGTGCTGGTAGCTAGGCTTGAGCCCTATCCTGCGGAACAGGGCGTAGAGCAGACCCAAAACAAACAGGACGCCGAATACATCGAGGATGGCCTTATAGTACAGGTAGAAGTCTCCCTGCAAGAGCTTGACGCCGAAGGGCTTCAGGAGGTCGGCATCCAAGAACACGAGCGTGGTCCCGATGAATAGAGCCACCGTTCCGTAGAAGATCAAAAAGTGTATTATGGATCCGGGCGCCCTCTGGATGACCTTCCTCTGCAGTATGCCTCCCTTCACGAACGTCGCGAAATTCTTGCGCGTGGATTTCATCAAGCCATTCCAAACGTTCCTGACTCCATACACCTTGAAGCGACGGTAAAACAGGTATAGGGCCAAGAGGGTCGCGACAGCTAAGCTCACGTACAGGAAGACCACGAGCCATTCGGGTATGAAGACGAAGTTGTCCCGGAAGGGTATCGTCAAACGTCCCTAGAGGAAGCACGGTGGCTTAAATGCTTGACTTGACTTGAGATGAACCCACGTGTGGTCGCCAGCCTATTCGGCATTCCAGCAAAGACATAAATCATCTTTAGGGCTAATGGTCATCCATGGCTTCTGATGATCTCTTGGAAAGGATCAAGGCCATTGCCGAAAGGAATTACCCCTCAGTCAAGGACAAGCTCTCGTCCGTGGATCAAGTCTTCGTCTTAAAGCTAAGCGACGGGGGCTCGTACGTCATCACTCTGAGCAACTCGACTATGAAGATCGAGCCAGGCATCCACCCCAAGCCCCTGGCGACGCTCACCACGTCCGCTGCCGACCTGAGAGCCATGCTGGACGGCCAAATGGACGCCATGAAGGCCTTCTTTCAGGGCAAACTGCAGGTCCAGGGCGACATCTTCAAGACGCAGGTCCTCAACTCCCTCATAAAAGGTGCCCGTTAGGTTTGGTGGTCTCTTTCGAGCAAATCAGGAAGGTGGCCGTCCTCGGCGCCGGCACGATGGGCCACGGCATAGCCGAAATCTCAGCCATTGCGGGCTACGACGTCACCGTCAGGGACATCGAACAGAGGTTCCTCGATAACGCCAGCGAGAAGGTGGCTTGGAGCGTCAGGAAGCTGGCTGAGAAGGGTCGCATCGGCAGTTCGGCGGAGCAAGTCCTCTCTCGCATTCGTTACACGCTGAGCCTCGAAGAGGCCGTCAGCTCGGCCGACATCATCATCGAGGCCACTCCGGAGGACATAGATCTCAAGCGCTCCGTCTTCTCAGAAGTGGATAAGTTCGCTAAGCCCGAAGCCATTTTGGCCACCAACACCAGCAGCCTCCCCATCACCGAGGTGGCTTCGGTGGTGGCCGACAGGGGCAGGGTGGTGGGCCTCCACTTCTTCAATCCCCCCGTCATCATGAACCTTATCGAAATCATCAAGGGGGCTGAGACCAGTTCTGAGGCCATGAAAGCAGCGATTGAATTCTCCAAGAAGCTGGGGAAGCAGGTTGTGGTCGTCCAGAAGGATATCCCCGGCTTCGTTGTGAACAGGATCATGGCCCGGCTGATGGCTACCGCTAGCCTTTTCGTGGAGCTGCAGCTGGCCACCGTTACACAGGTGGACGCCGCCCTCAAGTACGACGCGGGCCTCCCCATGGGCGCCTTCGAGCTGGCTGACTATGTGGGCTTGGATGTCCTGCTTCACGTGGAGAAGGCCATGTCCCAAAGGGGCTTCGCGCTCCAACCCAGCCCCCTTTTCGAAGAAAAGGTCAGGGCCAAGGAGTTTGGTGTGAAGAGCGGCAGAGGATTCTACGTCTACTCCGCCGCCGAGCCCAAGGCGAGGGTTCCCGTGGAGGAAGCGGGGAAGGTCAGTCCCGTGGACCTTCTCGCCCCTGCCGCCAACGAGGCTGCCTGGCTCGTCTCGGAAGGCATCGCCACGAGGGAGGATATAGACGTAGCCGTCGTGCTGGGGCTAGGTTTCCCCAAGGGCCTCCTTAAGATGGCGGACGAATGGGGCTTGGACGCCGTGGCCTCCTCCCTGCGGTCCCTGCAATCCATAACGGGCAAGGACTGGCTGGCGCCCTGCGAGCTGATCTCTAGCCTCGAAGCCCGGGGGGACTTAGGCGTGAAATCGGGCAAAGGTTTCTACGAATACGTACAAAAGGCAGAAGAGAGGTGGGAGACCATCCTCTTCGAGAAGAGGGGACCCATAGCCTACATCACGCTCAACAGGCCCGATAAGCTCAACGCCATCAACCCCGTGATGCTCAAAGAGTTGAGCCTCGCCCTCACTCTGGTCGAAGGCGACGTCGATACGCGCTCCGCCGTCATACAGGGAGCAGGCAGGTCCTTCTGCGCAGGCTTCGACGTAGCCACGTTCATGGCCAGGCCCACCCCTAGTCAAGTCCTGTCCATGGTCAAGGATTTTCAGGCCCTAAACGATAGAATCGAAGCCCTACCTAAGCCCATCATCGCTTCGCTGCACGGTCACGCTCTCGGTGGGGGCTTCGAGATCGCTTTAGCCTGCGACTTCAGGTTCGCCTCCCAAAGCGCTGACGTGGGCCAGACCGAAATCAACTTGGGCTTCATTCCAGGCGCGGGGGGCACTCAGAGGATCACTAGGTTGGTGGGACCGGCGCTCGCCAAGAAGATTATCTTCACAGGCGACAGGATCCCATCCTCGGAGGCGCTTAAGCTGGGGCTCGTCGACCAAGTAGTGGACGACGCAAAGCTAGCCGAGGAGGTGCATAAATTCGCGTCCATCTTAGCCGAAAAGCCACCCCTGGCTCTGGCCGCTGCCAAGAGGGCCATAAATTCGGCCGCTCATTCCATCAAGACGGGCACAGAACTGGAGGCCGTCAGCTTCGCTATGCTCTTCAGCACCGAGGACGTGATAGAGGGTTTGACGGCCTTCTTCGAAAAGAGGAAGCCTCAGTTCAAGGGGAAGTAAGGCGAGGTTACGCTATGCTGGCTCGAACCAATACGTATAGACGCCCTCGGGCTCCCTCCTGTTGATCACCAACTTCAATTTCATGCCGATTTCGATCTTGGCAGCTTCCATTCCCTTCATCCAGGCCAGCACGTTCAGCCCTTCTGGCAACCTACCTATCGCGACTACGTAGTCCCCATACTGCATGAAGCTGAAGGGTTTCACATTTATGACCGTGTACGCCATCAAAAGGGCTTCCCTGCTCAGGCCAACATACTCCATTTGTGAGGACCTGCAGCGGAAGCAGTCCGCCTGCGGCGGGAAATACATCTGACCGCAGCGCTTGCACTTTGTGGCCGTCAACCGCCCCTCTCTTAAGGCATCGAAGAAGGGCCTAACCTTGGCCACGGGTATTATGAACTTGAGAGGCAAATCCCTCGAACTGACATAAAGGGGATCGAGCGTCTTCTCGTCAGGAACCAGAGGAAGCCCAGTATCTATGGTCGCCTGCCTGACCTTGTCCATGAACCGCCTGTTCGCATCTTCCACCATCTGCTTCTCCGTCATCTTAGACGCCTCCCCTCTCCAGAGACAGGGTCGTTACGAAAGCGTAATGGCCCGTGCCACCGATGTTATGAGCCAGAGCCCAACCCTTCTTTATGTCGGCCTGCCTTTGGCCACCTACCTGCTGGGTGAGCTGCTTCTTCAGTTCAGCTAGCATAGCCAGCCCCGTCGCGCCTATGGGATGGCCCTTGGCCTTCAGACCGCCGTCGAGGTTGGCCGGCAGTGTGCCCCCCTTGTATGTCTGGTGCTCCTTGGCTAGTTTGAAGCCTTCTCCGCGTCCAACTATGCCTAAGTCTTCGTAAGCCAGGACTTCCGCTATGGTAAAGCAGTCGTGCACTTCGGCAACGTCGAACTTGCCCCGGGGGTCGTCGATGCCCGCCTTCCTGTAAGCCTGTTTGGCTGCCGTCACAGCGGCATCCAGACCAAGGAAGCCGTCTCTCTTGCTAAGGTTAGAGGTGCCAGAGCTGGCCCCTATGGAACGCACCCAAACTGGGTCTTTGACGAACCGCTTCACCTTATTGCCATTGGCGAATATGACGGCCGCTGCTCCATCGGTGATGGGGGAGGAATCCATAAGCTTGATCGGCCAAGCCACGTATCTAGATTTCATAACGTCCTCCACAGTCACGCGCTTCTGCAGCTGGGCCTTCGGGTTCATGGAGCCGTAATAGTGGTTCTTCACGGCAACCTCGGCGAAGTCCTTCTCCTTCGCTCCATACTTGTCCATATAAGCAGTGGCATAAAGAGCGTAGTAACCGGGGAAGGTCAAACCGAAGTTTTCGAATTCCCAGAAATAGTTTCCTGCCCTTCCTATGAACTCCACCGTGGTGGGCATCGGCGATTCGCTCATCTTCTCGACGCCGATGGCCGCTACGACATCAGCTTGGCCACTGGCTATGGCGACGTACGCCTGAAAGGCCGCCGCGCTTCCCGAGGCGCAGGCCGCCTCCACCCTCATCGTGGGCTTGGAGGACAGGCCGCAGTACTCGCCCACCACGACTGCCGGGAGGAACTCGCTGCTCCAGCCTCCTAAGCTAGAAACTACGAACTGGTCAACGTCTTTCTGGGTCATGCCAGAATCGTCTAGCGCTTCGCTAAAGGCCTCCCACGCCAGCTCATCCATCCTAGCGTCCGTCCTCCTGCCGAACTTGCTGACACCTACACCTGCTATGGCAACCGGTTCCAAGAAAATCCACCGTCTGCTGATACAGGAGCTCCGCGCGTTATTAATACGTTCGTATCTTATTGCTCTCTCAATTTCCGCCTTACAATCTTGCCCACCAGGGTGGTCGGCATTTCATCTCTGAACTCCACCTCTTTGGGTACTTTGTATTTCGTCACCTTCCCCTTCATGAATTCCTTGATCTCCTCGGCGGTGACCTTCCCTTTGTATTCGTCCTTAAGGACCACGTAAAGCTTGGGCACCTCGCCATAGAAGTCGTCCTTTACGCCGATCGCGGCTGCCATCTTCACAGCCTGATGCTGGTAGGCTACCTCCTCCAGCTCCCTAGGCCACACCTTCAGGCCGGCGACGTTGATCATGTCCTTCTTCCTGTCCACTATGAAGAAGTAACCATCTTCATCCATGGAGGCTATGTCTCCCGTGTACAGCCATCCATCTCTGAACGTGGCCTTGCTTTCGTCAGGTCTATTCCAGTAACCTTTGCTGACCTGCGGCCCCTTTACTGCCAGCTCGCCCGTCTCGCCTACGCCGAGGACTTTGGTCCCCGTTTCTATGTCGACGATCTTAGCGTCTGTATCCGAAATGGGGATTCCGATGGAGCCGTATTTCACGTGGCTAGGGTCGTCCAGCGGGTTCACGTGAGTCACAGGCGAAGCCTCCGAAAGGCCATAGCCCTCCACGATCATGCCTCCCGTCGCCTCCGACCACTTCTTGGCCACTTCGACGGGCAGCGGCGCAGCCCCCGATATGCAGTACTTGATGGACTTTAGGTCTCCCTTATACTTCGCCATCTCAGGCGAATTCAGCAGGGCGATGTACATGGAAAACACTCCCGGGAAGTATGTTGGCCTATGCTTCCTTACGGCCTGGAAGACGTCTTCGGTGCTGAACTTCGGTAAGACAATGGCCTTTCCCCCAGTCACCACCGTGCTGTTGAGCCCAACGCTCATGCCATAAACGTGGAACCAAGGTAACACGTTCAGAACGACGTCGTTCTCCCCCATCATCGCCCAGCGCTTTATCATTATGGAGTTGGCGATCAGGTTCCTGTGCGTCAGCACGGCGGCCTTGGGGATCCCCGTCGTGCCACCCGTGTACATGAACACTGCGGGGTCGTTGACCGGGTCCACTTCCACTGGCGTAAAGGCGCCGTCGTTCTTAAGCGCGTCCTTCAACCAAATTGCCTTCTCCGAGGAAGGCACTTCCCCTGAAGGCACCTTCTTCAACAGGCGTCCCAATAGCGAAATCACTGCTGGCATGTAGTCGGAGATCTTGGATACGATGACCCTCTTCACTTCCGTCCCCTCCACGGCCCGACCCATAGCAGGGTAAAACATGTCAAGCGTGACGGCCACCTGTGCACCTGAGTCTTTCAGTATCATGTTCATCTCCCTGTCGGTGTACAGGGGATTCACGGGCACCACAACGGCTCCCGCCCTCATCGTGCCAAAGTAGGCGAAGGCGAACTGAGGGCAGTTGGGCATCGCTATCGCTACCCTGTCCCCCTTTCTCACCCCCAGCTCTTGGAGGGCCTTAGCCATCCTCCTAGACTTTTCCACCGTCTGACCGAAGGTCGTGTTACCTCCATAGAAGACCATCTGGACGGCACCAGGCATGCGAGATGCCATGTCATCCAAGAGCTGCACCAGAGTCTTCTCCGGATACTCCAGATGGGTGGGCACATCCTTCGGCCAGTGGCCGAGCCACGGCCTTCGTCGGGCATCTCCGGCTTCGTTCAGGCTGGGTTCTTGAGCCAAAGTATAACGGCTTGTATTCGATGTATATAGTTAATATACGTTTCTTATAGTATTGGGACAATACGGCCATCTTTGTCACAGGCGAGCGAAAAAACCCATACCCTTTACGAATGAAATTAGAGCGAACAATCGATCCTCAGACGCGCAGAAAAACCCCAGCGTCCGAAGATCGCCAGCCATAGAATCCATTCGAGCTAGGAGTTGGTGGTTCGGTTAAAGCGCAGCCTGTTCTTGCTCTGCGACCCTTACTGCTTATGTTTCAAGGCGTTAAGTTGTCTGGTCAATTCAGGCACGACTTGGTATAAGTCACCCACGATTCCGTAGTCCGCGTTGGCGAAGATGGGAGCACCCTTGTCCGTGTTGATCGCCACTATTGTGCCTGCGTCTTTCACACCTGCCAAGTGTTGCAATTGTCCTGATATGCCCACAGCCACGTACAGTTTCGGTTTGACCTGCACCCCCGTCAGGCCGATGTGGGCTTCCTCCGGGAGCCACCCCAAATCCGCGGAGAGAGGCCTCGAGCAGCCCACCGCTGCCCCTAGAGAATCGGCTAGCCCCTGAATGGTGGCGAGGTCATCCTTCTTTTTCATCCCTCTGCCAACGGAAACGATCTTTTCCGCCTTTGTGAGGTCCACGGCGCTGGCGGCCTTCTCCCTCGTCTCTATTACTTTAACCTTGATTTCGGAGGGCGAGAAACCAACTTCCATCACGGAAGCGGCCGCAGACTCGGCGGGCCTATGATAGGACCTTGCCTTCACACAGGCGATGACAAACTTGCCTTTCAACGAAACCCTTGTGCTCACTCTTCCGCTGTAGGCCAACCTCTCTATCAGTATGCCCTGCTCAGTAGGGGACACCGAGCTGCATTCAGTGGCCGCCGCCGCGTCCACCTTAACGGCAAGCCTGCCCGCCACTTCCTTACCATTCTTCGTAGAGCCTATGAGGACGACGGCAGAGGCATGCCTTGCCACCAGTTCAGTTAAGGCCTCGCTCACCGCCTCCGGGTACTGCCTCAGCAAGCCATCGGCCCTAACTAGGTACACTTGGCCGACTCCCAGTGTGGCCACTTCCGACGCCACGCCTCTCTTGTCTTCACCGAAGACGACTGCACAGCTTTTTCCGCCCGACACACCGGCCAGAGCAGCCGCCGGGGTGGCCAGCTCCGCTAGGATATCGTCATCTTCCGAATAAAACAGGACGTCCACGGTTCTAACTCACCAGCCCCTCTTTGGCCATCGCCTCTATCAGCTTAGGCACCGTTTCTGCGGGCGCTCCCTCGAAGACGACCTTCTTCCTTTCCTTGGACTTCCCAGAATACTCTAGGATGGCGTATCCATTAGGCAACATCCGATTGGCGTCCAGCCCCAGCTCTTGAATCGTGAAGAACGCGATCTCCTTCTTCATTGCCCCCATAATCTGAAGGAGGGTGGGTATCCTGGGGTCGTTGATTTCACCTGTCACCGATACCACCGCAGGCATCTTGGCCTCCACGACCTCCATCCTCCTCTCCAAGGCTCGCTCAGCCTTGACCATCCCATCTTTGGCTTGAAGGGACTCGGCGTAGGTAATGAGGGAGACCTTTAGCTTCTCCGCCAAGACGGGCGCCAAGAGAGAAGTGTAAGCATCCACGGAACCCTCGGCGCAGAGCAGGAGGTCAAAGGGCCCCAGCTTGGCTAAAGTCTTGGAAATGATCTCAGCCATGGCTCTGACGTCAAGGTTCTCGAAGGCCTGATCTTTGATCAAAACCGCCTTGTCCGCTCCCATGGCCAGCACCTCTCTCAGGGCCTTGACGGCCTCGTCTGTACCTACGGTGATGGTGGTCACTTTCCCTCCCACCGATCCCCTTAAACTAAGAGCGGCCTCAACGGCGTTCCTGTCGAAGTCGCTTATCTTCCCTGGCACGCCTTCGAAGCTTATCTTCCCCGTCGCCCTGTCGACCTTGAGCTGATTCTCATCGTGGACGTGCTTAACGAGCACAACTATGTTCAAGCGATGCTCTACCACCATTCCATAAACGGGCTATAAGAACTACATCCCTGGGGAGTCGTAGCCAAGGGTCTGCTTGAGCAGTTGCCTTACGATCACCAGCCTCTGTATCTCGTTCGACCCCTCGTATACTTTGGTTATCTCCACGTCTCTGAGCATCCTCTCTATGTGCGACTCAGTCACTACGCCCACGCCTCCGTGCACGCTGATGGACTTAAGCGCCGCCCATTCGGCCGCTTCCGTGGCGTATGCCTTGGCCAACGATGCCGCCACCAGGTATTCCTTTCTCCCCTGGTCGGCCAAGTTGGCCGCCCAATACACCAGCTGCCTGGCGCTTATCAGTTTCATGAGCATGTCGGAAAGATAGCCGTCGATCATCTGGTACTGGATGAGGGGCCTTTCGAAGGTGTTTCGCTGAAGGGCGTAGTTGAGGCTCTTTTCGAAGGCGGCTTGGGCTATGCCTAAGGCCTGCGCCGCAACGCCTATCCTGCCGTGATCGAAGGTCTCCATGGCGACCTTGAAGCCTTCCCCTTCGGGCCCCAACCTGTTCCCGTCAGGCACTTCCACATCATCGAGCTGGAGCTCCACGATGGGACTCCCCTTTAGCCCCGACTTCTTCATCTTTTTGGCAACGGAGAACCCCATCGTTCCTTTCTCGACGATGAAAAAGGTCAGTCCTTTCCAGCGCTCCTTCCTGCTAGGCGCAGGGCTCGTCCTAGCTAGCACCACAAAATAGTCGGCTATATCACCCCCGCTTATGAACGCCTTCCTGCCGTTGATGATCCACTTGTCTCCCCTCTTTTCCGCCTTGGTCTGTATGCCTGCCACGTCGCTCCCGGCTACAGATTCGGTGGTAGCGTGGGCGCTATGCTTCTCGCCCCTGGCCACGGGAGGCAGGTACTTCTTCTTCTGATCCTCTGTGCCGTAGAGCAGGACGGGAGTGGTGAATAGGCCGTTCACTCCCACGAGGGTCATGATCGCGGGGTAAATTCGACCTGCCTCCTCCGAAAAGATAGCCACAGAGACTTGGTCCCCACCCTGTCCCCCATATTCGGCAGGAACGGCGATTCCTTGGAACCCCAAGTCCCCCATCCTCTTCAAAAGGTCAGGGGGGACTTGGTCGTTCTCCTCGATCTCGCCAACCCTCGGCTCCACTTCTTTCTCCATGAATTCCCTCACGAATTTTCTGAAGATCTCGTGCTCAGGCTTGAACTTGATTTCGTAGTCGGACAGACCGCTAAACGGAAAGACCATGGCTCATCCTTCTAGCCCTTTCACATATATGCTGTTGCGTAAAAACCCGTCGCCCATCTGCACCCAGCATCACATAGTTCCCTCTTAGCGTTTCGCCTAGAGCGTTTTTATTCTAGGCCTGCAGGGGCGTAGGCTGAAAGCCTTGTCCACCACTTGTACTAACTTCGGATCGTATGTCGGCATCAACGATTACCGAACGGAGGGAGACGAAGTCGTCGTCACCATGCCTGTCCATGACAGGCACTTAAACCAGCTCGGGCTCGTCCACGGCGGCGCCATCGCCACTTTGGCCGACAACTCTATGGGGTCGGCCTGTTTCTTGGCCGTTCAAAAGCCTGCTGTCACTGTCGAGTTCAAACTTAGCTTCATGAGGCCGTGCCACGGCGGGACCCTCATCGCTCGCTCTCGCGTCAACAAGATGGGCGAGCATTTGGTCTTTGTGGAATGTGAAGTCGCCGATGACCGAGGGTCAACCATAGCCAAAGCCTTGGGCACGTATATGATCGTGACTAAAGTTCCTTAGACCTGCTTCTTCTCAGCAGCCAAGGGCGTGGTGCCGCTATAGAACAGCTCCTGATATTCGTCGATCAGACGGAGGGGGAACTTTGGTGCTGAAACCCAGCTCTTCATGACGACGATCCGAACGTCCATGACCCCGTCATGCTTGACTATCCACTCCTTGAACGAAGGTATCTCGTCCATCTCCATGAAAAGGGCGTCGCCTACGATGTCGAACTCCCCCACCAGCTCCATCACCCACCCCACGTTGGGATGGGAAGTCACTGCATCCACCACCTTGTCGTAATTCCTGCCCGTCTTGATCAGGAAGACAACACCGACCATACCTAGCTTCCTGATGTCCAAGAACGCCGTGAACCCCTTGATAACCCCCTTTGCTATGAGGCCGTTGAACTTGTTTCTGACCGTGCTCAGGGGCGTATCCGTCTTCTCCGAAATGGCTGAAAGTGTTTCCCTAGAATTGTCTATCAGGACACGCAAGATGCCCAATTCGGTTCTATCTAGGTGTTTCTTATCCAATCGGAACTCCGTGTAAACCGTCGTTGAGAGGGCGTAATAACCTTTACCCCCAGCTTACATTCTTAGCCGGCGATTCCTGTAAAGATTATCGATCTGTTATATAGCCATCTGTAACCTGTTACGTTTCTAACCTTCGTGTGACCTTCATGGGAAAGTATTTTTACCTTGTTAAGTGTGCCCCAGTTCAGTGAGACGTTATGGGTTTTCTCGACAGTATCCTTCTCCCCGTCGCCAAGCGCTTCATCGCCGGCCCTAACTTGGAGGACGCGGTCAAGGTGTCAAAGGAGATGAACACTAAGGGGTTCAAGGTCATCATCAACTTCCTTGGCGAAGAGATCAAGGACAGGAAGCAGCTGGCGGACAC
>Ga0272448_1006815_pt1 | contig 12231 bp, 8 predicted proteins | sample YNPCB0191_FD_202220 | JGI IMG/M metagenome (GOLD analysis project Ga0272448, IMG submission 202220) | Hot spring sediment microbial communities from Yellowstone National Park, WY, United States - YNP-CB-019-1 | ecosystem: Environmental > Aquatic > Thermal springs > Hot (42-90C) > Sediment... | reverse complement strand
GCCTACCCGCCCTTCATGAACTCGGCGACGATCTGTCCGAATCGGCCGAGGACGTACTCGACCTGTGCCTTGCCGTACTCGGCGCTCGTACCGTTCCTCGGATCGAGAGCGTCGAAGCTGTACCAGATGTTCTTGTACTCGGGATTGTAGCCGTCCTTCTCGGTCAGGTACGGGTGGCCGAGGTAGGCGGGGACGAGAGTATGACGATCGTTCGGCAGGTACTCCAGATGCACCGTACCCGGTTGGCAGGCCATGACGACCGACCCCTCCCAGCGGTCAGCGTGGATCCAGTGGTTCTTGAGAAGCGGCTCGGACTCCTTGGCACACTCGATGTAGAAGAAGGTCATCGTCCTCGCCGGCGGACCGAAGGCCGTCCGACGGGCCACGTTCTGGCGGTAAACCTCCTCCGCCTGACGGCAGAAGCCGGGATTCGGCCCGTGTCCCGGCATGAGGACGATGTTCCGGAAACCGTAGAGGTGAACCTCGAGGAGCGTCTTGGCGATCAGATGGACGAAGAACTTCTTCTGCTCCTCGAGAGAGAAGCCGAGCGGCTCCGGGGCGGGTGTACCGTCGTCTGGCTGAGTGGGGCACTGGTAGCCGTAGGAACCGTCGTTGTTCTGAAGCGGAAAGGCGGAGGCGTACGCCTCGGGCACCTCCATCTCCTTGATATACGACTGCCGCCATTCGAGCCGACACTCCTGGAGGATGTAGCGCACATCCCCGTAGAAGATCGGCGGGAAAGCGATACCACCGAAGCGCCGCGCCGCCTCGATGGAGATATGCTCCACGGTCATGTAGTCCGTCCCGTACGGCATGTGCGGACCGTGCCATTCGAGAGAGCCTACCGGGAGGTAAGCAAGATTGCACGCCTTCCGCCGCGCCACCACCTGCGCCGGCACCATACGATCGAACCGAACCTCTTCCATCTCACAGATCCTTTCCGCTCATTGACTACCCGGGGGCGATCGCAAACCCCGGCACCTCCCCACGGAGCCGAACCCAGTTTGGTTAGGAGCATCGGAAGCCGCCTGAGCGAACGCCGATCGCACACGACCAGCCGCTCCCGCCAGGTCCACGTAATCGCACTCGATGTTCATACGACGATAGAGGAGATCGGCCGTTTCTCGGTTTCGCTCAAACCGCTCTTGCACATCTTCTGCGTTACAGGAGTGCTCTCCTGCCGGCCGCCACGGTCGGCCGCGGGTACCTGCCGGGACGGCGAGCCGTGCCTATCTCAACTCGTCGATGTTGTCCAACACCTTCTTGATCGTGTCAACGATGAGCTGCATGTCCCTCTCATCGCAGGGCGGCGAGAGGTCGGATTGCTGGAAGCAGAACTCCTGTTTGGCGATGCGCTCGCTCACCGGCAGATCGCCCTTCTTGTACACGGGCGGATTCTTGACGTGCGGACAACGGAACGGGCAACCCTTTCCGTAGAGATTCCGCTCCTGGAAGATGGTACGCAGATGGATCGGCCCCCCGGCCTGGATCGGCTTGCTCTCGGGGGCGAAGCGGTAGTTCGCGTCCGTCACATACGCGACCGCGAAAAGTCCCTCCGCATTCAGCGCCTGGCAGAAGCGGTCTCTCGAAATGCCCCAGTACTTCTCGTCCCAGAGGCAGGTGTAGTAATGATAGACGTGCTTGTAGCCCGGTCGGACGTAGGGCGGGGTGATCCCGGGGATCTGGGAAAGCTTCTCGGTCAGGTACTCGCAGTTGCGTATGCGGGCGTTGGTGCGAACCTCGGCATCCATCAGTTGTGCGAGAGCGTCCCAGCCGACGCCGCGCATATTGTCCCCTGTGCCGCCCATCGAGGCGTATCGGAGCACGTCCGGGTCTGTTGCAAGGCCCTGGATGACGGTCGGGTGTTGGCCCGCAAGGAGTGCACGCTCGTAGAGCTTCCGGTCGTTCGTAAGATAAGCGCCGCCGCCCGTGCTCGAATAGATCGGCTTCCCCGACCAACTGAAGGCCGTGAAGTCTGCGATGCTGCCGACCTTCCGGCCGTCAATCTCCGAGGTCGAGGCCTGGCAGGCATCCTCGATCACGAAAAGGTTGTGCTTCTTCGCAAGCTCCATCAGCTCCGGGATGGGCGCGGGGTGGCCGTACAGGTCCACGGGCAGGATCGCCTTCGTCTGGGGCGTGATCTTGCGCGCGACATCCTCCACATCCATCGTGAACGTCCTCGGGTCAATGTCGGCGAAGATGGGCACCGCATTGACCCGCAACACGGCACCGGCCGTAGCAACCCAGGTGAACGAGACAGTGATCACCTCGTCGCCCGGGCCGCAACCCGCCGCGTAGAGGCCCGATATGATGGCCGCGGTCCCAGAGCTGACGACCTTGGCATACTTCGCCCCAGTGTACTCGCAGAGCCCTTTCTCGAGGCCCCGGTAGGTCCACGAGTTCTTCAGCAGATGCCCTTCGTCAATACTCTTCGGCCCGCCGAAGAGGGCCAACTTGCTTTTCCTGGAGACCTTCTTCCCGCTCTTCATCGCTCCGACTCCTTTACAGCCTATTCTATCGAACGAGACGCGGAGATCAACTCGGCCCCGGACGAGTGCCAGCCAGCGGGCGGTCCTCGTTGAAGCACATAGGAATGATCTCCTCGCAGGCACCGAGACGCGAAGCTGGCGGAGAGGAAACGTAAAGATGTCCTCGAACCCAGCAGCGAAGTGCAGGATTATTCTCGACCGACGCTACGAGATTCGAGCGTAGCGAGGCACCATAGCCCTCTGGCACCTGCCCGTGGGTAGGCAGCCGGATGGTTCGTATCAACGAGCGTAGCTCGCGCCACTGGAGCGCTCGTACACCCGATACTCGGGGCGGGCGTTTGGTTTTGCCGGGAAAACTGTAAAATGACTGGAGCGCGATGACACGAGTCGAGTTGGAGCAACTCCTTGCAGATATTCGAACGGTACGCGTAGCCGTCATCGGGGATTTCTGCCTCGACGCCTACTGGTTCATGGATTCCTCGGCCTCCGAGATTTCCGTCGAAACGGGCCTCGCGACACGGCCCGTGAAGGACCAACGCTATACACTCGGGGGAGCGGGGAACGTCGTGAGCAACCTCGTTGCGATGGGCGTTGGGCTGGTCCGGGCGTTCGGCGTGATCGGGCACGACCCTTACGGCTGGGAGATGATCCGCCTCCTCCAGGCTTCGGGCGTCGACGTCGCGGGCATCTTGACGCAAGAGGTGGACTGGGATACTCACGTGTACACGAAGCCGGTCGAGGGCGACGAGGAGCAGAATCGCATTGACTTTGGGAATTTCAATCGTCTTGCGCCGGCCACAGCCGCCGCTCTACTGGAGCGGCTCGATCGGGCAGTCGGCGATGTGGATGTCGTCATCGTCAACCAGCAGGTGGTCAGTGGAATCCATACGGAGAGCTTCCGTGCGGACCTCACGCGCCTGATCGGGCGCCATCCGGAGCGCGTCTTCGTCGTGGACAGTCGGAAGTACAGCGATGTCTATGCGGGAGCGTACCGGAAGCTGAACCAGCACGAGGCCGCGCGGCTGTGCGGCATCGAGCGGCCGGCCGACGAGCCTGTACTGTACTCGGAGGCGACCGCGGCCGCCGAGGAGCTCTACCGACGGTGGCAACGGCCGCTCTTCGTCACGAGGGGCAGCCGCGGATGTCTGGTCCGGGACGAGGCGGGACTGCATGTGATCCCGGGCATTCAGATTCTCGGACGGATCGATCCGGTCGGAGCCGGCGACAGCATGTTGGCCGGGATCGCAGCGGCGCTCGCAGCCGGACGGGACCCTGTAACAGCGGCGACGCTCGGCAACTTCGTCGCCGGCGTGACGGTGCAAAAACTCTTCCAGACGGGTACCGCCAGCCCGCAGGAGATTCTCGACATCGGCGCGGACCCGGACTATGTGTACAGGCCGGAGCTTGCGGAGGACCCGCGCCAGGCGCGATTCGTGGAGGGCACGGAGATCGAGATTGTCAGCGAACTGCCCCACGGACGGAGGATTACGCGCGCGATCTTCGACCACGACGGAACGCTCTCGACGCTGCGGCAGGGCTGGGAATCCATCATGGAGCCGATGATGATCCGCGCCGTGCTCGGCGACAGCTTCCAGGAAGCCGACGAGCTTACCTATCAAAAGGTCGTCCGGCGGGTGCGAGAGTACATTGACAAGACGACCGGCGTGCAGACGCTCGTGCAGATGAAGGGGCTCGTGGAGATCGTGCGTGAGTTCGGGCGGGTACCGGCGAGCAAGGTGCTGGACGAGCTCGGGTACAAGGAGATATACGACCGGGCTTTGCTGGCGATGGTTCGCGGGCGAATGGCTCGGCTGCGTGCGGGCGAGTTGGATGTGGAGGATTTCACGATCAAGAACGCCGTGAAGTTCCTGCGCGCACTCCACGCGGCGGGCGTGAAGCTCTACCTTGCGAGCGGGACGGACGAGAAAGACGTCGTCGCGGAGGCGGAGGCGCTCGGCTATGCGGAGCTTTTCGCGGGCCGAATCTACGGGGCGGTCGGCGATATCACGAAAGAGGCCAAGCGGATCGTCCTCGACCGGATCATGCGCGACGTCGGCAAGGACGCCTATCAGCATCTCGTAACCTTCGGGGACGGGCCCGTCGAGATTCGGGAGACTCATAAGCGCGGTGGGTACGCGGTCGGGGTCGCCAGCGACGAGGTCAGGCGATACGAGCTCAACTCGGCAAAACGAGCCCGGCTCATCCGCGCGGGAGCCGACCTGATCGTACCGGACTACTCCCAAATGAACCGTCTGCTCCGGGCGCTGGGGATCGGTTGAGCTATGCCCTACCCGCAGTTCGACCGACGCAAGCTGCGCATCGAGCCCCTCAGCGTGCGTACGAACAAAGTCAGGATCGAGCGCGACCACGTCCCGGTTACGGCCAAGCCGAAGGCACTCTCCACTGCCGGGGAGGCCGTCGTCCGCGAGTGCGTCGGGAGGATCGTGAACGCGCGCACCAAGGGCCGGCCCGTCATGCTCGCTTTTGGAGCACACAGCATCAAGAACGGTCTCGCTCCGGTACTGATCAGGCTCATCGAGCAGGGGTGGGTCACCCACCTTGCCACAAACGGAGCCGGGATTATCCACGACTGGGAGTTCGCGTTCCAGGGCGAAAGCAGCGAGGACGTCCGCGCGAACGTCGACAGGGGCCGATTCGGCATCTGGGCCGAGACAGGCTTCTTCATCAACCTTGCTATCATAGTCGGCGCATACGAGGGGCTCGGGTACGGAGAGTCCGTGGGAGCCATGATCCACAACGACGGATTCGAGATTCCGTCGCCGGGCGAGCTGCGCGAGCTCGCCTCGCGCCGGATGGACGACGACCCGGCTCGCAGCGCGGCAGCACTGGATCTGCTCTGGGCGGTGCGCGAGTTCGGCTTGAAACCGGGCCGCATGGCCGTACTGCACCCGTTCAAACACTATAGCGTGCAGGCGGCAGCGCACAGGCTCCGCATCCCCTTCACCGGCCACCCGATGATCGGGCATGACATCATCTACACTCACCCGATGAACCACGGGGCGGCAATCGGCAGAGCGGCGCTCCGGGACTTCCTAACCTTCGCCGACGGCGTGAGCCGCCTCGAGGAGGGCGTCTACCTCTCGATAGGCTCCGCCGTCATGTCGCCCATGATCTTCGAGAAATCCCTCTCGATGGCACAGAACATCGCCATACAGCAAGGCACTCACATTGACAACCACTACATGGTGATCGTGGACCTGATGGAATCCGACTGGGACTGGAAGAAGGACGGCGAACCGCCCGCCTCCCATCCGTCCTACTACCTGAGGTATTGCAAGACTTTCAGCCGCATGGGCGGGACCATGCGGTACGTCACGGCTGACAACCGGGATTTCCTACTCGCTCTCTGCCAGGGTCTCGACGGAGCACGAGCGACTTAGCTCCTGCGGAAAGCTGCGACACCGGGCACGAGCCTCCGCTTCCGTCAACGGAACACCGGCAGTACTCCGAGCAGGCCGGCACCGGCGTTAGCTGCGTGAACCAAGCAACACCGAAGCTGGGAAGCGGCACCGCCCTGTCTCCTGCCGATGGCGCGGAGACCGAGTCGATGCCGGTCCGATCCCAGTCAAGGGAGGCTTCGATCTGTGGGAGGGTTCTTCGGCGTCGTATCGAGGACGGACTGTGTCAACGATCTGTTCTACGGAAAGGACCACCATTCCCACCTCGGAACGCGTCGCGGCGGCCTCGCCGTCAAACAGGCCAGCGGCTTTGTCCGATTCATTCACAACATAGAGAACGCGCAGTTCCGGTCGAAGCTCGAGCATGATATCGCCAATCTGCACGGGGCGCGAGGCATCGGAACCATCAGCGATTACGAGGACCAGCCGTTGATCATCGGGTCTCACCTGGGTACGTACGCCATCGTGACAGTCGGGCTCATCAAGAACGCCGCCGAACTCGCCCGGAAAGCGTTCGCCCGGCGAGCGACGCACTTCTCCGAGATGAGCGGCAACGATGTGAATCCCACCGAATTGGTGGCGACGCTGATCAATGAAGAGACTACCTTCGAGAACGGGATCATCCGGGCACAGGAGCTGATCGAAAGCTCCCTCGATCCTCCTCTTGACGGAGCACGGTCTCTACGCGGCCCGGGACCGGCTCGGGCGGACGCCCGTGGTCCTCGGCGAGAGGGCCGGCAGTCACGCGGGCACGGTGGAGACGTGCGCCTTCCCGAACCTCGGCTACGAGCCGACGCGATACCTCGGCTCCGGAGGGATCGTCCTGATCGCGGAGGACGGAGTCGAGCAGAGGAAACCGCCCGTCGACCGGATGCAGATCTGCGCCTTCCTCTGGGGCTACTACGGCTATCCCGCGTCCAGCTACGAGGGCATCAACGTGGAAGTGACGCGGTATCGCTGCGGCGCGGCCCTGGCGAAGAACGACACGGTCCCGATTGACCTCGTCGCGAGGACGAGGCTCATCCCGATCCGCACCTGATCCAGGGCAGCCGGCTCCTATTCTGCGAAGACTCGATCGTCCGCGGGACGCAGCTCAAGGATACGATCCAGCGGTTCTACGACTATGGGGCTCTCGAAGTGCACATGCGCCCGGCCTGTCCCCCGCTGGTCTACGGATGCAAGTTCCTGAACTTCTCGCGGTCGAAGTCGGAGCTCGATCTGGCCGCCCGCAGAGCCATAAAGGAGCTGGAGGGAACACACGACGTCCTCGTCGCCGAGTACGCCGACCCATCCTCCGAGAAGTACGCGGCCATGGTTGCCCGAATCTGTCAACGGCTCCGACTGACGACGCTCAAGTACCAGCGCTTGCCCGACCTCCTGAGCGCCATCGGGCTGCCCAAGGAAAAGCTGTGCACCTACTGCTGGGACGGAGCCAAGATCCGTTGAAGCCTCAGTGCGCTTCCAACCAGTTCGCCCCGACCTTGACCTCGACGACGATCGGGACCTCCAGCTCGAGCGCGGCCTCCATCTCGGCCTTGATGACGGGCTTCAGCCGATCCACCATGCCGGCCGGGACGTCGAAGTCCAGCTCGTCGTGGACCTGGAGGATCATGTAGGCGCCGGGGAAGTCTCTCCTCAGAACCTCGTCAATCCGGATCATGGCGAGCTTGATCAGATCGGCAGCACTCCCCTGGATCGGCGTGTTGATGGCCGCGTGCTCCGCATTGACGCGGACGCCGCCGTTCGAACTGTTGATCTCCGGGATGTAGCGACGCCGGCCGAGGATGGTCGTCACGAAGCCCTCTCGCCTCGCCGTCTCGATCGCACGATCCATGTACTCCTTGATCTTCGGATACAACCGGAAATAAGCTTCGATGAACCGCTGCGCCTCCTCGACGGAGATACCCGCCTGCCTCGAGAGCAGTTGCGGTCCCATCCCGTAAGCGATCCCGTAGTTGATCGCCTTACACCGGTTCCGCAGCACCGGCGTCACCTCCTCGACCGGAACGCCGAAAATCGTCGAGGCCGTCCGAGTGTGAACGTCTTCGCCCCGGACGAATGCTTCCCGCAGGCCCGGATCGCCCGCAATGTGCGCCAGGATGCGCAGCTCGATCTGGGAGTAGTCAGCAGACATGATCACGCGGCCGCTCTCCGAGGGAACGAACGCGCGCCGAATCTGCCGCCCGATCTCGTCGCGAATCGGAATGTTCTGAAGGTTCGGGTCGCTCGACGAAAGCCGGCCCGTAGCCGTGGTCGTCTGATTGAACGACGTGTGAATCCGCCCTGTCTTGCCATTCACGAGGGCGGGAAGAGCATCGAGATAGGTCCCCTTGAGCTTCGTGAGCGAACGATACTGCAAAAGCTTCGAGACGATCGGGTGCGAGCTCAGTGCCTCCAGCGTGTCAGAGTCTGTCGAGTACCCGGTCTTCGTCTTCTTCGGCTTGAACTTCGGGATGCCCTTCTGAACCTGGAGACGCTCGAACAGCACGGCGCCGAGCTGTTGGGGCGAGTTCAAGTTGAACGACATCCCGGCGAGTTGCTGGATTTCGGACTCCAGTTGTGCGATCTGGGCTCCAAGCTCGGTCGAGAGCCTGCCGAGCAGTTCGACATCCACCTTGACCCCACGCTCCTCCATCCGGGCGAGAACCGGAATGAGCGGCACCTCCACCTCCTGGTAGAGTTCGAGGAGCCGCTTCTCTTTCAGTTCCTCCGTGAGCACATGGTGGAGCCGGAGGGCGAAGTCCGCATCCTCGCAGGAGTACCGAGCGACCTCCTCCAGCGGGACCTCGGTCATGGAGATTTGCTTCTTGCCCTTGCCGATCAGCGCCTCCGTGGGCGTCTTGCACAGGCCGAGATACTTCGCACTCAGCAGCTCGAGATTGTGCTGACGCGCCGACGGGTCGAGAACGTACGAGGCGACCATCGGATCGAACCGGATCCCCTGCACCCCGATCCCGTAGTTCGAGAGGACGATCATGTCATACTTGACGTTCTGGCCGCCTTTGGGTATCGCGGGATTCTCCAAAACCGGTTTGAGCTTCTCCATGGCCAGTGAGAGCTGGATGCGGGGGCCGTCGAACATCGTCGGCGGCCCCGGGCTCACCGGTACGTAGTGGGCTTCGCCTTCCTTCCAGGCGAACGAAATCCCGATGATCTCCGCTCCGATCGGGTCCTTCGAAGTCGTCTCGACATCGAACACGAACTCCTTCGCGCGGTCGAGTTCCCGGACCAACCAGTCGAGCTCCTCGAGCGAAGATACGATCCTGTACTGCCGCTCGGCCGCAGCGGGCGCAAGCTTTACGCGCTTCTTGAGCGATTCGAACTCCAGCTCCTCGAACAGCTCGAGGAGACGCGGTCCGTCTGGGCTGCGCGGCTTGAGATCGTCCACCTCGACATCCAGGGGGACGTTGGTATCTATCGTCACAAGCCGTTGGGACAGCCTTATGTTTTCAACCGAGTTGATCAGCCCCTCGCGAACCCGCTTGTTCGGCTCGTTCGCGGCGTGCTTGAGCACTTCCTCGACCGTATGGAACCTGGCGATGAGATCGAGAGCGGTCTTCTCGCCGACGCCCTTCGCACCGGGCACATTGTCCGAGCTGTCGCCCATCAGTGCAAAGAGGTCCACGATCCCCTCCGGCCCGACGCCAAACCGCTCTTTGACGCCCTTCGGGTCAATGATCTGAACGCCGGCCTCGCGCTTCGTATTGTCGTACATTCTGATCGTGTCGGAGACGAGCTGCATGAAATCTTTGTCCGCACCGACGATGAAAGTCGCGATCCCCTTCTTCTCGGCTTCTTTCGCCAGCGTGCCGATGATGTCGTCGGCCTCGAAACCGGGCTTGACCACGAGTGAAATACCCAACAGCTCCACCATCCGATGGATGTACGGCAACTGGGCCTGCAATTCGTCGGGCATCTTCTCGCGGGTCGCTTTGTACTCGGCGAAGAGCTTGTGACGGAAGGTCGGCTCCGGAGCGTCGAAGACGACGGCAAGGTAGTCCGGCGATTCGTCCTCGATGATACTCAGCAGAGAGTTGGCGAAACCGTAGATCGCGCTCGTGCAGAGCCCTTTTTTCGTATAGAGCGGCCGCCGAATCAGCGCGAAATAGCAGCGGTACGCCAGAGCGGAGCCGTCAATCAGGAAAAGCTTCTTCATACTTGCCCTCGACATCCGCCGCCGGGTTTCCCGCCGCTCGCGACGGGCGGCCGACGACGCTCGCCCTCATCTCTTGCCCTTCGCCCCTCTGGTCCTTCGAACGCTCGGCCCCTTCAGCCCCAGCTTCGCCCGCCAGTACGCGATCACCTCGCGCAGTATCTTCTTCAAGTCGTGGGTCGGCGAGAAGCTTATCAGTTGCCGGAGCTTCGAGATATCCGGCACGCGCTTCCTCATATCGTCAAAGCCCTCCGCGTACGCTTCGCCGTAGGGGACGAGCACGATCTCCGACGGACTTCGCGTCATCGCCTTTACCATCTTGGCCAGTTCGAGGATCGTAACGGGTTGAGGATGGCCGACATTGAGCACCTCACCCACCGCCTTCGGATGCTCGGCAAGCCGCAGGATCGCACGGACGGCGTCGCCCACCCACATGAACGAGCGCGTCTGCTGGCCGTCGCCGTAGACCGTAATCGGCCGGCCGCTGAGCGCCTGCTCCACAAAGTTCGGAATCACCATCCCGTAACGCCCCGTCTGCCTCGGTCCGACGATGTTGAACATCCGGACAACGATGACCGGGAGCGAGTACTGCTTGAAGTATGCCTTTGCGAGGAACTCGTCAACGATCTTGGTGGCGGCGTAGCACCAGCGCGCCTTCGAGGTCGGGCCGAGCACCAGATCGTCCTCCTCGGAGAAGGACTCCTTGTCCGACTTCCCATAGACCTCCGAGCTGGAGGCGATCACTACCTTCTTGAGCTTCTTCGCTGCCAACTCCAGTACGAGCTCGGTCCCCTTGATATTCGTCTCCATGGTTCGGACGGGGTCCTTGACGATGAGCCTCACCCCCACGGCCGCCGCAAGATGGAACACCACATCCGCCTTGTCCACCAATTCGGCCATGAGCGGCCTGTTGAAGATATCGTCAATCACGTAGCTGAAGCACCTGTTGCCCCTCAGTGCCGCGATGTTCTCGATCGAACCAGTGCTGAGGTTGTCGATCACCTCCACCGTCCAGCCTGTGCGCAGAAGCTCCTCCGCCAGGTGCGACCCTATGAAACCGGCACCGCCGGTCAGCAATGCTCTGGGCATGTCATCCCTTTCTCAACAGCCCACGATACGGCCAACAGCAGGAGCCAAACGCTCCCTTGACCGCATGGTAACACGATTATATGCCCCGTCGGCGGCAGGAACAAGGATTGCCGCACACGGGGGTGCACGAACAGTCTTGCTGGGTGAGCCCCGCCCCCGAGTCCCGTAGGGACGACGGAACATCCATCCCGTGCAACCTCCGCCGTCCCTACGGGACTCCGGTGATCTCATATCTACCCGTGCTCCGGAAACCCAGGAATGAATTCCTGGGCTATTGCCCGCCGTGCCTTCGGCACTGATGCTGTATCTGGGGTAATTGTGCTGGTCCTTGCGGGGCTCACGCTCGGATTCACGACCCTGCTCGAGCCCCGGCGTTTCATCACGGCTCTCTCGTCTATCACCCCGGCACTGAGGCTGGATCTTCCCCCCCGCTCCGAGTCCAGGCCATCCCGTCCCGGCTACTGACGGTTGTCTCTTTGGGACGGTGCCAGGAGCTCCGAGGCCGGGCAATAATCATGCCGGCCCCATGCGAGAGCGATCGTGCACCCCGCACACGGCCTGCGACCGTGATTGCTGGTTCCTCTCGGGCGGGACGGGCACCGGATTGCTCCTGTGAGGACCTCTACCGCTCGAGCAGTCGTCCTCGGTTCGGCACAGACCTTGTGAGCGCTCGTGGCTCCGGGGCGGAGCCCGCCCTGCGGTCCGGGGCGATCCCGAAGGGACAGCCGCTACTCGCTTCCCATCCCCTTCCGGATCGGACGCTCCTGGCACTTGTCCCGGGATCGCCCGACCGGGATCGCAAGCGCGACGCGAGGCTTGGACACAATTCCGGAAGTCTAAGAGCGGCAAAGGGTAGCGTCTCGGGCCGGAAATGCGTTTACCCCAACTCGGGCGGGGGGCGGGGGGGGTGTTTAGCGGACAACTATGTTCCGCGGGAGACGAAGAAGTGGAGAAAGCGGTACAGCGGGAGGGCGAGCATCGAGCGGGAGTTCGGGCACATTGACGAGAACTGGCACTTCAACGACAAGCAGAAAGAGGTGCGAAGGACGGACAGCATTGCGGGGCTTTTCCTGCAAGGGGT
>Ga0272448_1006814_pt1 | contig 12235 bp, 12 predicted proteins | sample YNPCB0191_FD_202220 | JGI IMG/M metagenome (GOLD analysis project Ga0272448, IMG submission 202220) | Hot spring sediment microbial communities from Yellowstone National Park, WY, United States - YNP-CB-019-1 | ecosystem: Environmental > Aquatic > Thermal springs > Hot (42-90C) > Sediment... | reverse complement strand
ATCCATCAATAAAATTTGTAGATGATAACGGAAATTTGATAGTACGAAATAATCAGGGAATGGAATTTGCATTGAAGAAAACCGAGAGCAGAAAATATTCATCAATTGATTGGTTAAACTTGGGCATAAAAGTATTTGCATTTGGATTATTAATCTGGCTGGGGGCTTCAATTCTCAAATATGTAATATCGGCTATTGCCTTTATATCATTTAATGCACTGGTTTTAGGAATTGTAATAGCAGGATTGTCATTAATAATACCTTTTATAAAATGGTTATTGAACACAACAGGCTGGACAGTTAATGATGTTAAATATTGGTTTAATAGAACAATAAATGAAATTGTTAGATTATTTATGGATATACAGAATTATCTTTTGCAAAGGTGAGTTTTAAGTATAAGACAATTTTCTTAAGTAAAATGTTTTATTGATAATTTTCAAAACAATATATATAAATTTTTGTTTTTCAGTCGTTTTTAAAAGTGTGAATATAAAAAGATAATGTTGAAGCAAGTATTTTAAAAGTGCCATAGACCAATTGTATCATCGTACCGCTTTTTTTGAATTTTTTACTTACAAAATCTGGATTCAATTTAATACCATAAATTCTATAAAAAAGTAAATCCTTGTTACTTAATGCTTTCTTTTTCATTTTATATAAAATTTCGTATAGAGTAGTATTGATAGGAATTATTCTATCCTTTTTATTTTTTGTGATGAATGATTTAGAATTACTTATCGTAATTATTCTTTCTTCGAGATTAATATTTTCCCATGTGAGAGAAAGAATTTCATTGAGTCTTGCTCCAGTATGAAAAGCAAATTGGAATAAATTTTTTAGATATTGTTCTTTAGTTACACTGCAAATTTTTTCTAATTCGTTTTCATTGATATAGGCAGGAAGTTTTTTTATGCTCTTAGGTAATTTAATTTTTTTGAAAACATTATCTTCCAGATATCCCCAGTTAATAGCTTTGTTAAAAGCACTTTTCAAAGTTCTTAAGTAAAGTCTTGCCGAATGTTCAGCTTTGTGATAAACTGAAATAAGGAAATTATCTACAAGATTAACAGTGATATCAGTAAGTAAAATATCTTTACCTAAAAATTGACGAAACATTTTAAAGGAAAGCTTAACAGATTTTTCGACATAACTTTTGGAGTGAGTTTTGGAAATGTAATTAATATACTCTTCTTCGAAATCAAATAAAGTTTTAGGAAAAAATTTTTTTTGATTAATTCGCCCTTGGCGAATTGATTAATTCTTTGAAGTGAGTTAAGAAGCGGAGGGCCTCAGATTTAATTTTGGTACCAGTGCTTTTAGAAGTTCGTTTTCCATTTTGGTAGTAGATAATTTGCCAGTAAGGAGAGTTTTTAGTTTTAGTGAGATAAAAATTTTTAATCATAAACACCTCCACAAAATTTTATCTCACTAAGCATTTAATGAGTGGCGGGAAAAAACGGACAGGATATCGAAAAGTTCGTAAAAAAGTTCGTAAAAAAATATATCTAAATACAGCTAATCAGCGGGACAATTTAAATTTAGAGAAAATAAAAAACCTCATTTTTTGCTCAAAAATGAGGTTTTTTTGTGGGCCCAGAAGGACTTGAACCTCCGACCCGCTGATTATGAGTCAGCTGCTCTAACCAACTGAGCTATGGGCCCAATTTTGTGTTGCAAAAATAATGCTTTGCTGATATGTATGCAAATTTCTGTTAACTAAAAAATTATCAAACAAAAAATTTTATATTCTTCAAAAGTAATATTTGCTCAATATTGCAAAAAAACAAAAAAAAAGTTTATATTTGCACACAATTTATTAAATGGTTCTTTTTTCTTTGTTGCGCCGGGGTGGCGGAATTGGTAGACGCACAGGACTTAAAATCCTGTGGGTGTTATACACCCGTGCCGGTTCGAGTCCGGCCCTCGGTACTTGTTTTAATTATTTAATTACCTAAAGGGAATTAATAGGATATCAACCAAAATGACTATATAATTTTTGGGTTCTTAGCTCAGTTGGCTAGAGCGTCTGCTTGACGTGCAGAAGGTCATAGGTTCGAGTCCTATAGAACCCACATTTAGCCGGAGTTAACTCCGTTTTTTTTTAATTAAGGTATGATATGGATACAATTAAAATAAAATTTCCTGATGGCTCAATAAAAGAATTTGAAAAGGGAATTACACCTCTTCAAATTGCTCAACAGATTTCTTCGCGTCTTGCTGAAGAAGCTCTTGTTGCCAAAATTAATGGCGCACTCAAAGATCTTTCTACAAAAATTTATGATGATTCTGAAATTGAAATCCTTACTTTTGATGATAAGGAAGGTAAAGAAACTTATTGGCATTCTACTTCACATTTGATGGCTCATGCAGTTCAATCTCTTTTCCCGGAAGCTAAATTCGGCGTTGGTCCTGCTATTGATGCCGGATTTTATTATGACATTGATATTAATACAAAATTGACTGATGAAGATCTTGTAAAGATTGAAAACAAAATGCTGGAAATTGCAAAACAAAAAAATCCATTTAAACGAACTGAACTTAGCAAAGCAGAAGCAGTTAATTTTTTTGAAAAGAAAGGTGATAATTATAAACTTGAAATCCTGAGTGAACTTGATGATTCAAAAGATGTAATAAGTATTTATGAAGAAGGTGATTTCACAGATTTATGCACAGGTCCTCATCTTCCTGATACAGGAAAAATAAAATATATAAAATTATTGAGCGTATCAGGTTCTTACTGGCGAGGTGATGAAAAGAATAAACAGCTTCAAAGAATTTATGGGATTTCTTTCCCAAAGAAAAAAATGCTCGATGATTATTTATTATTTCTTGAAGAAGCAAAGAAACGAGATCATAGAAAACTTGGTAAGCAGCTCGATTTATTCAGTATTCATGAAGAAGCTGGAGCCGGTTTAATTTACTGGCATCCTAAAGGTGCAAGAATTAGAAATACAATCGAAACATTCTGGCGTGCTCAACATGTAAAGAATGGTTATGAACTTCTTTATTCTCCTCATATGGGAAAAAGCTGGCTTTGGGAAACAAGTGGTCATCTATCATTCTACAAAGACAATATGTATGCACCTATGAGAATTGATGAGCAGGATTATTATATTAAGCCAATGAACTGTCCATTTCATATCATGATTTATAAATCTAAACTTCGCTCTTATCGTGATCTTCCACTAAGATGGGCTGAATTAGGAACTGTTTATCGTTATGAAAAAAGTGGTGTACTTCATGGTCTATTACGAGTGCGAGGATTTACTCAAGATGATGCTCATATATTTTGCACTCAAGAACAAATTGAAGATGAAATAATAGAAGTAGTTCGATTCTCAATTTTTATGTTAAGGTCTTTTGGCTTCGAAGATTTGAAATTTTATATCGCTACAAAACCAGAAGATGCAATTGGTGAAAATTCAATCTGGGAAAAAGCAATAAATTCTCTTAAGCATGCTCTCGAAAGAGAAAATTTACATTATGAAATAGATGAAGGTGGAGGAGCATTTTACGGACCAAAAATTGACATCAAAATTAAAGATGCTCTTAATCGTGAATGGCAATTAAGTACGGTTCAATTTGATTTTAATCTTCCAGAACGTTTTGATATGAAATACATTGGAGAAGATGGAAAAGAACATCGTCCTTTTATGGTTCATCGTGCATTACTCGGTTCTATTGAAAGATTTATGGGAATTCTAATTGAACATTATGCAGGTGCATTCCCTACATGGCTTGCACCTATTCAAGTTGCTGTTGTTCCAGTTTCACAAAATTATCTTGATTATGCTAAAGAGATATACAAACAATTAAAAGAATTAGATATTTTTGCAGAGTTAGATGAAAGAAATGAGAAGATTGGATATAAGATAAGAGATTGGGAAACTCAAAAAGTTCCATACATGTTGATTGTAGGTGAAAAAGAAAAAAATTCGGGAACAGTATCTGTGCGTCAACATAAAGTTGGTGATAAAGGAAGTTATTCATTAAAAGATTTTATTGATATAATTCAATCAGAAATAAAAAACAGAATTAATCACAATTAAAGAGGTAATATATTACACAAGTAAAACACCGTGTAAATCAGGAAATTAAATCTCCAGAAGTAAGATTAATTGGAGCTAACGGAGAACAAATAGGAATAGTATCAATTAAAGAAGCATTACAAAAAGCAGAAGAAGCGGGAATGGATTTAGTTGAAATTGCACCGCAGGCAAATCCTCCTGTGTGCAAAATTATTGATTACGGCAAATTTGCTTATGAACAGCAGAAAAGAGAAAAACTTCAAAAGAAAAAACAGCAGGTAAGTGTTCTTAAAGAAATTAGACTTCATCCTAATACTGATATTCATGACTTTGATTTTAAAGCTCGACATGCAGCAAATTTTATTGAAGATGGAAATAAGGTAAAAGTTTCAGTTATATTCAAAGGAAGAGAATTAGCCTATACTGAAATTGGTGAAGAACTTTTAAGAAAATTTATTGAAAGATTATCTGATATTGCAAAAGTAGAACAAGAACCAAAGTTTGAAGGCAGAGCGATGCATGCCATATTAGCACCGCAAAAAGGTAAAAAGAAAAAATAGATAGGTGAGATAATGCCAAAAATGAAAAGTAATCGTGGTGCCAAAAAAACTTTTAGAGTTACTGGCACAGGAAAAATCAAAAGAAACAAAGCATACAAATCACATATTCTAACTACTAAATCAAGAAAAAGAAAAAGAAATCTTAGAAAAGCAACTCTTGTTTCTCAAGCAGATTTAAAAAGAGTTAAAATAATGCTACAATAAATTGGAGAGGAATAGAAAATGCCACGCTCAGTAAATCATGTAGCGTCGAAAAGAAGACGTAAAAAAATACTTAAACTTGCAAAGGGTTATTGGGGTGCTCGTAAGAATGTTCTTACAGTTGCAAAGCATCATATCGAAAAAGGATTACTTCACGCATACAGAGATAGAAAGTTAAAAAAGAGAGAATTTCGCTCTCTGTGGATTGTTAGAATTAATGCAGCTGCAAGAGAAAATGGAACTACTTATTCTCGTTTGATTGGTGCACTTAATAAAAAAGGAATAAGTATTAATAGAAAAATTCTTGCAAGCTTAGCTGTTGAGAATCCAAAAGCTTTCTCTGATGTAGTGAAATTTGCAATGAATTAACTTTTATCCCTCTCGAGTTTATAATTTATAAAATCGAGAGGGATTTATTTTAAACTCTCGGGGATGACTATGATAGATAAAATTTCTGATACCCGGAAAATTTTTGATGAAGACATTTCAAAAGTTAATAACCTTCAAGCTCTCGAAGAATTGCGAATAAAATATTTAAGCCGCAAAGGAATTATTCCTCAACTGTTTGATTTGTTCAAAGAAATTTCAAAAGAGGAAAAGAAAATTGTTGGCAAAGAGCTGAATGAATTAAAAAACTATGCTCAGCAGAAATACGATGAACTAAAATCAAAACTTGAAGCCGAAGAAAAAACAAAAAAAGAATTATCTCTTGATGTTACACTTCCAGGAAGAATCAAAACTATTGGAAGTAAACATCTTATTACTCAAACTCTCGATGAGATTAAAAATATTTTTAAAGGATTAGGATTTTCTGTTTATGAGGGACCAGAATTAGAATCTGATTACAATAATTTCGAAGCATTAAATTTCCCTGCCGACCATCCTGCTCGTGATATGCAGGATACATTTTTTATTAATCAAAATTTTTTGTTAAGAACTCATACTTCACCTGTTCAAATTAGATTAATGAAATCGAAAAAACCTCCTATTCGTGCAATTATGCCTGGAAAAGTTTATCGCAATGAAGTTATAAGTGCAAAAAGTTATTGTCTGTTTCATCAGGTTGAAGGCTTATATGTTGACAAAGATGTTACATTTGCAGAATTAAAAGGAACTCTAATTGCTTTCTTAAAACAATTTTTTGGTGATGATGTTAAATACCGATTTCGTGCAAGTTTCTTTCCATTTACAGAACCAAGTGCAGAAATGGATGTTTGGTGGCAGCCAAAAGGTAAAGAAGGAAGATGGCTCGAAGTTCTTGGCTGTGGAATGGTTGACCCAAATGTTTTGATTAATGTAGGTATTGACCCAGAAGAATATGTGGGTTATGCTTTTGGTATGGGAATAGAAAGAACAGCAATGCGTAAATATGGAATTGATGATATCAGAATTTTGTTCGACAGCGATGTTCGTTTCTTAAGGCAATTTTAAAAGGTGAAAAAATGAAAATTTCTCTTAACTGGCTTAACGATTATATTGATTTGAAAGACATTCCTCTTAATGAAATAATAGAAAAACTTAGTCTCGCAGGATTAGAAGTAGAAGAAGTTATTGACCAATCTAAAAATTTTGAAAATATTGTTGTTGGTTATGTAAAAGAAAAAAGAAAACATCCAAATGCAGATAAACTTTCTGTTTGCATTGTAAGCGATGGTGTTCAAGATTATAATGTAGTTTGTGGGGCTCCTAATGTAGAAGCTGGTCAAAAAGTTCCTTTTGCAAAAGTTGGAGCTGTAATTCCTTTCAATGGATTGAAATTAGAAAAAGTAAAAATACGCGGAGAAATTTCTCATGGAATGATATGTTCGGAAAAGGAACTTGGATTGAGTGATAATCATGAAGGAATTATGGTTTTAAATTCTGAACTGAAAGAAGGAACTTCTTTTGCAGATGCTGTGGGAATGAATGATATAATTCTTGATATTGCAATAACTCCAAATCGTGCAGATGCATTAAGTCATATTGGAGTAGCAAGAGATTTATCTGCAATTTTTGACAGACCATTAAAAATTCCTCCTGTTGAAATCCATGAATCAAATATTAAATCGACAGATGTAGCTTCGGTCGAAATTATAGATGAAATTAATTGTCCTCGTTATGTGGGAAAAGTTGTATTGAATGTTCAAATTAAAGAATCTCCTGAGTGGCTTAAAAGAAGATTGAAAAGTGTCGGCTTAAGACCAATCAATAATGTTGTAGATGTTACAAATTATGTTTTGTATGAAATCGGTCAACCATTGCATGCATTTGATTTGGATAATTTAAGTAAGAAAAAAATAATTGTTCGCTCGGCTTCTGATGGTGAAAAATTTGTTACACTCGATTCGAAAGAGAGAGAATTAACATCAAAAGATTTAATGATATGTGACGCAGAAAAACCTGTAGCCATTGCAGGAGTTATGGGCGGGGAAAATTCTGAAGTTACTTCTTCCACAAAAAATATTTTGATTGAAAGTGCATTCTTTAATCCTTCTTCAATAAGAAAAACTGCAAAAAGACTGGGACTTCAAACTGATGCATCTTATCGATTTGAGAGAGGAACTGATTATGGAATTACTGTTTGGGCAGCAAGAAGAGCTGCACAATTAATTTACGAAACTGCCAACGGCGAAATTGCCAAAGGTGAAATTGATGTTTATCCAAATCCATTTATTCAAAAATCTGTTGAATTGCGTTTTGAAAGAATTCAAAAAATTTTAGGTTATGAAGTTCAAAAAGAGAAAGTGAAAAAAATTTTTGTCAATCTTGGTTTTGAAATTAAAAATGAAGATGAAAAAAAATTAACATTAACTGTTCCAACTTATCGTCATGATATTGAAAGAGAAATTGATTTGATAGAAGAAGTAGCAAGAATTTATGGTTACGATAAAATTCCAGAGATAGAAAAAATTTCTGTTACACTCGAAGAAAAAATTGACCAATCTTCATTTAATGATAATGTTAGAAATATTTTGAACTCACTTGGATTTTATGAGATTGTTACAAATTCACTTTTAAGAGAAGATATTGCTCGAAAATTTGGAAATCCAATTGGAGTTTTAAATCCTCAAAGTATTGAAATGACTCATCTCCGTCCATCATTATTGCCTGGAATGCTTCAAGCAATAGTTAATAATCTGAAAGTAAATGAAAAGAATCTTCAACTTTTTGAAATTGGAAAAATATTTGAAAAGAAACATGAAGAAGAGATAAAGAGCTTTGATGATTTTTCTGAAAAAGAAAGTTTAATAATTGCACTAAGCGGAAATGCAGTTGAAACAGAATGGTATGAAAAAGACAGGACTTATGATTTTTATGATTTAAAAGGTTATGCACAATCTTTTTTGACAAAGTTGCTGCCCTCTTTAATTTATGAAACAGAAAAAATAATTGATACAAATGAATTTGAAGTTGGTATTCAAATAAAATATGAAAATCAAATATTAGGGAAAGGAGGAATAGTTAAAAAAGAATTATTAAAACTATTTGACATAAATCAGAATGTATTAGCATTTATTTTTGATTTGGAAATAATTAAGTCAATACAATTACCTAAAAAAGAATTCGAAGAGTTATTAAAATATCCAAAAGTATATAGGGATTTTGCATTCATACTTGATGAAGCAATTGAAGCAGAAAAAGTTATAGAAGTGATTAAAAAATCCAGTTCTAAATTGTTGCATCATATCAAGTTATTTGATATTTTCCAAAGTGAAAGTTTAGGTAAAGGTAAAAAAAGTCTTGCATTTCAGTTAGAGTATTATGATGAAAGTAGAACTCTAACAGAAGAAGAAGTTGATAAAGATTTCTGGAATGCAATAAAAGCAGTAGAAGAAAAATTAAATGCAAAATTAAGAGGCACTTAGTGGCAGAACTTTCAAAATATGATATGTTTTTAGAAGAACTAAGTTCTCTTGAAAAAGAAATTTATTATTTTATTCAGAAAGGTGCGGAGTTGATTGAAGCCAATCAGGCTTTGAGCAACAGAATTAGTCAATTAGAAAAAGAAAATGAAACATTAAAAAAGCGTTTATCAGAAATTGAATCAAAAATTTCGAGGTCAATGTTCAACGAAGAAAATTTGTTTGGAGTAGAAAGATTTAATGCAGAAGAAAGAGAAGCATTAAAGAACAAAATAAGCGAATTGATAGCCAGGATTGACTATCATTTGCGTTCTTAAAATATTGTGTGATGATGGAAGAGATATAAAATGGGCGAAAAAAAGAAGCTTAAAGTAAAAATATTTGATAAAGAATATTCGTTGCTGGTAGAGAATCAAGAAATTGCAGCTGAATTGGCAGAATATGTAAATAGTATTATGGAAGAAACAAAAGAAGAATTACCGGATCAACCTAAAGATACAATTGCAATAATAGCAGCATTAAATATTGCATACGATTTATTTATGGAAAAGAATAGATTTAGAGAATTCAGCATACAGGCAACAGATAAAGTAAAGAAAATTAAGCTTCTTTTGAGCGAGTCCAAATTTATATCCTCTCCATCATAAAAGTTTCTGCACTGCCGGCCCAATTTATAAAAGAACTAACAATAATAAACTATAGGGTTATTGGCTCACGGCGTGTATTACAGGCCTCAACCGCCATTTTGGCGGTCTCCCGTTTTAATGGGGGCAGTGGAAGTAAAAAGCGTCGGGCAATTTCCCACATTGTATAAGAAGGGTTCTTTTTATATAAACGGCCGGCAGCTGCATTATTAATTTTCTTATAATGGAGGATATATGCAGTTGGAAATGTACTTGGTTCTTATTATTACCTCTGTAACTGCTGTAGTTTCTTTCTTGCTGGGTTGGTTGATTAATACTAAGATCGGCAGGAATAATATAGCTGTTGCAAAAGAAAAAGCTCAGAAAATTATTGAAGAAGCTGAAAAAGAAGCTAAACATATAAAAAGAGAAAAACTTCTTGAAGTTAAAGATGAATGGCTTAAGAAAAAACAAGAGTTCGATAATGAAGTAAATACTAAACGACAAAAACTTCAGGCTTATGAAAAGCAGCTTGAAACAAGAGAAGATAATCTTGAGAAAAAATATGATGTCGTAGTTCAAAAAGAAAAATCTCTTAAAGAACTCGAAAAACAACTTCAGCTTCAAAAAGAAGAAATTGAAAGAAAAAATCTCGAATTAGAAAGATTAATTGAAGAACAAAATCAACGCCTTGAAAAGACTGCTGGTTTAACATCTGAAGAAGCAAAAAAAATGCTTATGGAAAATATGATTAATCAGGCAAAAGCAGATGCTTCTCAGATGATTAAAGAAATACGCGAGCAGGCTAAACTCGAGGCGAAAAAAGAAGCTCAAAAAATTATTGTTCAGGCTATTCAAAGAACTGCTGTTGACCATTCTGTGGAAACAACTGTCTCAGTTGTTCAAATACAGAATGATGAAATGAAAGGAAGAATAATTGGAAGAGAAGGCAGAAATATTCGTGCCTTCGAAGCAGCTACAGGTGTTGATGTTATTGTTGACGATACACCTGAAGCTGTTATTCTTTCTGCATTTGACCAGTTTAGAAGAGAAGTTGCTCGTATCGCTCTCGAACGCTTAATTGCCGATGGAAGAATCCATCCAGCAAGAATTGAAGAAGTAGTTGCAAAGGTAGAACAGGAACTCGACGAAGAAATTCAACGAGAAGGAGAAAACACACTAATTCAACTTGGTTTACATGGAGTTCATCCAGAACTCGTAAAACATATTGGTAAAATGAAATATCGTTCCAGTTATGGACAGAATCTTTTACAGCATAGCATCGAAGTAGCATATTTGACAGGCATTATGGCAGCAGAACTTGGTTTTGATGTGAACCTTGCTAAACGCGCTGGACTTTTGCATGACATCGGAAAAACTATAGACCGTGATGTTGAAGGACCTCATGCTTTGCTTGGATATGAATTAACAAAAAAATATAATGAACATCCAATTGTTGTTAATGCTGTCGGTAGTCATCACGAAGATATTGAAATGGAACATCCAATTGCTGCACTTGTTCAGGCTGCAGATGCAATAAGCGGTGCTCGACCAGGTGCAAGAAGAGAACCACTCGAAAGTTATGTCAAACGTCTTGAAAATCTTGAAGCTCTTGCAAAATCTTTTGAAGGTGTAGCTAAGACTTATGCTATTCAGGCCGGTAGAGAAGTTCGTGTGGTTGTTGAACCCGACAGAGTTGATGATAATCTTGCTGATAGATTGTCTTATGAAATCGCACAAAAAATTCAGGAAGAAATGGAATATCCCGGACAAATTAAAGTAACGGTTATCCGTGAAGTAAGAAAAATTGCATATGCAAAATAAATTTTAAGACTGTGTTTAATCACTCATTTCATTCTAAAATATATGTGATTAAGCACAGTCTTTTTTTTGAAAATTGTATTTTGAACTGTCAAAGTGAACGAAGTATATAGAATCAAATTCAGAATTAAAATAGATTGATGTTGTTTATAAAACTTTTATTCAAGACTTATTAAAAAATTCTTTATAATTTAGTTTTGGAATTAATTTGGAAATATATAAATCAATTTTAATGAAATGGAAAAGAAATTATTAATTGGAATAACAGGTGGCATTGGGTCAGGTAAATCAATTGTAAGTTCTATTTTGGAATCCATGGGTTATTGTGTTTTGAAATCAGATTTAACGGCAAAAGAAATTATGCAAAGCAATGAAGAGGTTAAGAAAAAAATTATTGAAGCATTTGGACAAGAAGCATATAGTGATGGAAAACTCAATACAAAATATTTAGCTGAAAAAGTTTTTTCATCTAAAGAAAATGTAGAAAAGATAAATTCAATTGTTCATCCATTTACAATTAAAAAAAATTTAGAGCAGGCAGAAAAAGAATTTCGGAAATCAGATATAGTTTTTATTGAATCACCATTAATTTTTGAAGCTAATATTCAGAAATATTTTGATTATGTTATTTTAATTTACAGTGATGAACAATCGAGAATAAAAAGAGTAATGGAACGAGATAAAGTTACAGAAGAAAAGGTTCGTCAACGAATGCAATTTCAAATTCCGGATGAAAAGAAAAAAGATTGGGCAGATTTTGTAATTGAAAATAACAGCAATATTGAAGAATTGAAAAAGAGAGTTAATTTTGTGCTGCAATTAATAAAATCAATACCGTAGAGCGAATTATAATTTCTATAAGTTTTTCAAAAGTAAGTTGTTTTTTTTAAAATAGATAACCTCATAAATATCCTTTCAACCGTGTATTACAGTTTTGTTATTATCTGCAGAATTTATTCCTTCTACAATAACATAATAGTTGTACTTACAATCATGATTAATTAAAAATTCTATTTTATAAGATATTATTTCGGTTAGTTCTTCCATATTGAATAATTTATTAATTACTGTTGGTCTAAAAATGAATAAAAATAATTTCAAAATTTTATGTGAGATTTATAAAAATTTTTGATGTCAACAAAAACAAAAAAACTTTT
>Ga0272448_1006809_pt1 | contig 12244 bp, 8 predicted proteins | sample YNPCB0191_FD_202220 | JGI IMG/M metagenome (GOLD analysis project Ga0272448, IMG submission 202220) | Hot spring sediment microbial communities from Yellowstone National Park, WY, United States - YNP-CB-019-1 | ecosystem: Environmental > Aquatic > Thermal springs > Hot (42-90C) > Sediment... | reverse complement strand
GGAACGGCAAACGGCCGGAAGGTCCGTGGCTCGCGGTAGCGGAGGACGATGACCGAGAGGTTCACCACGATGAACGTGACAAAGAGGGTGAAATTTGAGACGTTTGCAACAAACGCAATGTCCCCGAGCGACATGAAAAGGAGGGCACCGGCGCCGACAAGGATACTCGTCACCCACGGTGTCTTTCTCCCGGGGTGCACGAAGGCAAGGACCGACGGGAGGGACCCTGCCCGGGCCATTCCATACGAGATCCGCGAGGAGGCAAACATCATCATGAGGGCAGTGTTTGCCGTTGCAAAGAGCGCTATCACCGAGAGGAGGAGGGAGGCGTCGGTCCCCCATGCAGCGGATGCAACAGATGCAAAGGGCGCTGGTGACGACGAAAGGACTTCCCAGCCGGTGACGCTCACTGCCGAGACAGAGACCAGCATGTAGAGCACCGTCGAGATACCGAGGGCAACGATGAGGGCAAGGGGGATCGTCCTCTCCGGCTTGTGCGTCTCCTCCGAGAACTTGACCATCTCCTCGAATCCCTGGTAGGCAAAAAAGACCAAAGCCGCGGCCGAGAGGACACCCGTTATCCCTGTCCCGGGCGGCAACTCAAGGTAGTCCACCGTCCCAAGATAGGGGATGCCGGCGATGATGATGAGAATGAGCCCTCCCACCTCGACGAGGGTGAACGCAACGGCGACAAGGGCGCTCTCCTTCACGCCGGCAAGGAGCAGCCCCGTCAATCCCACGATAAGGGCAAGCGCCGCGACCGGGAGCGGCAAGGGGAAAATTCTTCCCAGGTACCCGGCGAATCCAAGCGAGACCGTTGCCGCCCCAAGGATACCGGAAAAGATGATCAGCCACCCGATGACCATCGCAGCCCGCTTTCCGACCGCCCGGGCGCAGTACTCGTATTCCGCACCGACGGCAGGCATCATCGACGCAAGTTCCATGTAGGAGAGGGCCGTGAAAAACGCAACAAGGGCTGCGACCCCAAACGAGACCCAGACCGCATTCCCCGCCGTTACGGCCGCCGCCCCGATCAGGGCATATATCCCGGCACCGAGGATTATCCCTACCCCCGAGAGGGTCACCTCCCAGAAGCCCAGGCGCCGGGCAAGGCCGCCCGGCTGCGTTGCGGGGGGCGTTGGTGCGATGGGGATCACCTGGCTTTGAAAGATGGTTGGGGGCCGGAGAGGAAGAGGGTTTTCGTCTTTAATAAAGAAAACAAGCTCGCGCAACAATCCAACGCAATATAATCTTATTTTTCAATTTCTTCGGGTGAAATTCCCGCATCTTCAAGAATGGCCTTTACCAACCTGGGATGAAGGATTGTTCCAGAATGAACGGGAACTGTGACTCTGCACCTGTAACAATTTCCCCTTCATGACCGCACTCATCTCACGGTGACGCTCCCGGCGCTGACGCCCCGCCGCTGTGGCAGCCCCGAAATACGACAGGGCCAGTGCGGGGGAAGGAGATCCCGAATGCTATCCAGCTGAACCCTGCCCGAGGGCTATCGCGTATCGGGGGAGGGGACAGGGGAGGGGGATTCTCCCCCTCCCCGTCATAGATAGCTGTATTTCCTTGTTCAGGATCTGCGAAACCGCACTCATCTCACGGTGACGCTCCCGGCGCTGACGCCCCGCCGCTGTGGCAGCCCCAAAGCGCGATAGGGCCAGTGCGGGAAACAGGAAGTGACGAATAATTTCCCGGTGAACTCTGCCCACAGGCTATCGCATATCGGGGGAGGTCCGGAGGGGGGATTCTCCCCCTCCGGTCAAAGTATAACCGAACTCATCACTCGTGGACGGAGCAGTTGGGGCGAGAGCCCCAACTGCGGGGAGCAGCAAGGACAGTGAGGTCATTGCTGCGGGGGGGTTATTCAGACACTAGCCTCGTTCAGCCTGGCATTATGAAGACCATGTTCCTTCAGCCGGTCCTCAAGAAAGTTCACGAATTTCAATACTTCTCTTTTAACCATAGAAGTTAAGGTGACTGTATTGCCACAAAGGTCGCTGTTGAGTGCGATCGGGGAATAGGTAATCCATCTTCGAGAAGTCCCTGATGTGCATCTCAATCGCCTCGTGCATCCGCTCTTCTGCTTCTTCCCGGGTCTTCCCTGTCGCTGCACAGCCAGGAAGGTCCGGTGAATATGCAGAGTAATTTTTACCCGCTTTTTCAATTACGATGAGGAACCTGTGCATACTCTGATTGACTCCCTCAGATTTGGCTGTTTTAGGATGCTGTTGAGGGTGCCCGGTGCAATATCATCGGCAAGATGCCCGGCAATCGTGATTCTGCCTGGCTTCTCTGTGTGTCTATACTGGCGTTGACTGCCTTTGGTTGCCACAAGATACCACCCGTCCGCTTCGATTCTTTGAATGATATCGCGGACTTTCAGACAGCCTCCCCTCGATGTATGTAGTTATCATCTTTTGGTTCATCAGGTTTTTTTTTACCCTGCCTGCGTCCCCTTGTTCAGAATCTACAAGACCGCACTCCATACACGATGACGCTCCTGGGGCTGACGCCCCGCCGCTGTGGCCTCCCCGAAGCCCGATATGGCCAGTGCTGGGGAGCAGTAAGTGTCGATTGGTATCCCGATGGAATTCTGCCCACGGGCTATCGCGTATCGGGGGAGGTCCGGAGGGGGATTCCCCCCCTCTGGTCAAAGTATAACCGCACTCCACACACGATGACGGAGCAGTTGGGGCGAGAGCCCCAACTGCGGGGGTTATGCGGGGGCGGTCTGGAGGGGGGAACCCCCTCCAGTTACAGGTCCCGATGCACCTGTTCGAGGATTGAACCCGACCGCACTCTATACACGATGACGCTCCTGGGGCTGACGCCCCGCCGCTGTGGCGTCCCCTGAGCGCGATAGGGCCAGTGCGCTAGTGAAGGAGGTTTGGATCTTTAGAAAACCCTGCCCGCTTCCTATCCTCACCGGGGGAGGTCCGGAGGGGGATTCTCCCCCTCCCCGCAAAGGGAAGATGAAAATATGGCGAGAATTATACCATATCATATCAGAATCCGAGAGCCACCGCTCACTCCCACACCACACCACAAAAACACGCAAAACGACGCAATACCGGCGTCAACAAATTCTACAGAAAAGTCAGTTCGGAAAAAATGAGAGTCCTAGTACCGGGGTTTCCTATGCTTGGGCAGGCACTCCCGGCAGTATACCGGCCTTCCTTCGGTGGGGACGAACGGTACTTCGCATTCCTTTCCACAGTCCGCACAAACGGTCTTTGTCATTGTCCGGGGCCGGTTGAACCCTCCCCTGAATCCTCTGTCATCCATTTCCATTACCTATGCAGCGTTATAATCTGCGTTATAAGATGTGATCGATGAGTATATATGCCTGTGCATGGGAGAGGGCAGAAAAAAGAAGAATCGGCCGTCGCCTGTGGCGATATCCAGCACAAACGCTTCGAAAATGTTCCCTGGATCTGCTTTCATTGTGGCACAGCATCCTTTATGGCCTCACGTCCCGCAATAAACATTATGCCCTCCCCTGTTTATCAGCGGCAGGGTATGGATAGGGGACATGCAGATGCTGTTCATGAGTACCTTCCAGTGGGAACCGGGCAGGACCGAAGAGGTCATGCAGGCAAAGATGAAAGAACAAATCCCTAAAGGGATCAAGGTCGTCCGCGAATGGGTCGCGCTCGACGTCAACAGGGTATACCGCCTGATCGAGATCGACGACCCCGCTGCACTGCTCCAGTCAGGCATGATCTGGGCAGACCTCGGCTATACCGAGATGCACCCCGTGATGGACGCGAAGGATGCGATGAAGTTGTTGGGGTGAAGGGCAGTATCTTTTTGCCGTATCCCTGTTTCGTCGTGGGAAAACTGCATCGAATTTTATTATCTGCACACAAATCAAGGCGATGTACCGCCACCGGAGCGTGGCTTCAGGGGGCGGGGGGGGCTGTCCTCATGTGGGGGTGTACCGCGTATCCAAGGGTGCAGGGCGGGAGCCCTGGATCATGGGCGGCTGCTCGGGATGAGAGTATATCCGGGTTGTTTAACTCAATTCATTGCAGAGAACTGCGAACTCCGTTTCAAGGTCTGGCAGGTCATCGCATATAACGCTCCAGACAATCTGCCAGTTAATTTCAAAATAGCGGTGAATTACCTTGTCCCGCATGCCAGCGATCTCCCGCCACGCGATTCCAGGGTGTTTTTCCTTGAACCGGGTTGAAAGGTTCTTTGATGCTTCCCCGATCACCTCGATTGCCCTGATAACCGCATGCGAAAAATATTCGTCTGAAAGGAGATCATCGTAGGTACGACCTGCAGCAATCTTCCTCAGGAATCTAATCTCTTTAAGGATGTGGAGTAAAAGGACCCGGTCATCCTTCAATCCAGATCACATCCCGTTCGATATAAGGTCTGATAAGCCTGGAAAGTGATGGCTCTGTAAGGAGATCAACTTTCCGCTGGAAGAGCGCTTCGAGGTAATCAGAAAGCCCGATAAAATTTTTCAGGGTCGCGTATCCTTCTGCGAAATCGACGAGAATATCGACATCGCTCTCCCTTGTCTGTTCACCCCGGGCAAATGACCCGAAGATCCCGATCCGGGTTACACCAAACCGCGATCGTATTGCCGGCGCTGCCGCTTCGAGTTTCTTTATCGCCGCGCTTTTTCGCCGGGGAGTGGGAATAAGTTCAGGCATCTAAGAAACCCCTTACCAGAAGGTTTGGCGATTCCAATACAAGAAGCGTATGGTCTGTATCATGCGTTTCACTCATTGCCGCTTTACATGCCCGGAAGGGTCTTCTTCGGCATGTCGAGTGGGTTGTCATCCTCTGCCCTGGTCCTGGGCCTGGGCTTCCTTCGGGGGGCGGCGGGACTACCTCAGATGGGGGTATGGGGGCGACTATCCCCTACACTAATTTCTCATAACCTGCTCAACATAGCGAAAAGCCACTTTTTTTTGCCCCCGCCGGGAAGGATAGTGTAAGCTCCCTCTGTGTCTCAGCTCTGCAAGGTTTGGACATACCGGGGGAGCCCGCTATTCTGCACATAGTGCTTCCTCGTTGGCAATGGTGATCGTTCCCTCTTCTCCAAAAAGCCGGCCAGAGTCATGATGGCCGGTGTGACGCCTCGGCATATCAAAAGTATGGCGTCCTGAGTTAAATTCTCTAAATATCCCTCTTCGTCATTTCAAGTGGGTAAGTTGTATGAATGGGTTATAGCCTCTCGCTGGATTGAGCTGGTTAATCCAAAAAAATATCGACTTAATGCGAAATGAATGGTGAAACCGCCGCCGGGGCGCCCTTCGGGGGCGGCGGGTCTATCCCCATGTGGGGGTGTGGGGGCGACCAGCCCCCACTTCAGTTCCCGTCCACCCACTCAAAATAGCGAAGAGCCCTAAATATCATGTTTTCACCTCTATGCGATCAATCGACGAAAAGGGAAGAATTTCTCGACTGATCGCACACAAAAAAAAGAATGGATATGCGGTGGATTAAATCTTTCCTAAGGACCCTGAATATGGCAAGCCCTAACACTGTGGTGGATACCGGCCAAAATCCACGTAGGGTCCTGAAGTGCAGCAATGTGTGTCGATTTGCGCTGCGCTGGTGTGGGTGTAAGGGGAAGGGGGAAAAAGAGGAGTGTGGGTTAGAGTGTCCGGTCCCAGAGGATTTGGGTGGATCCATCCTCGAATTTTGCAATAATCATTATCCTGTGACCGGTACTTGTGGTGACATTTTCAGTGAAGACCTTTCCAACAGTTGGTTTATTGGTATCTTGAGTAAAAGGTTTCGGAGTTCCGCCATCAATAGACCAATTCATATACGTGATCGAGCTGATATCAGTTCCTCCTGTCACTGTAACTTGAATATGTGTATCATTCACTGCTCTTACTGTCAGACCAACATTTTTTGTTGTCGATGTCGTCCCGGCCAGGCCAAACACGAAAGCCGCAATAACCGCTGCAAGGATGACCGTGATGGCCACCATCAGGATCACACCGATGACGGGTGATACTGCCTCATCATTCTTCATAATCTTCATAATGCACCTCGATTCAATCATGCGCATTGCCTGCGGAAACAGGCAAGACACTGTATCGATACATTCCCCCAGAAGGTATTTAAACATATTCCATGCGGTGCCCCCGTTCTCCCTCCCTTGACCCTTTTGCCGCCTCGTTCCGTCCAGGAGAGACTTTTGGGTGCAAATTTACCAGGAGACGCTGGAAACGGCGGAATTTCCGCACCGGTCCGCAACCATCATGTCGCAGGGCGTTGACATGACTGAGTAATGGACCTCCATTCTGACCGGCGGATCGCCCCACTCCTTGTGCTTCTTCTCCTCTTCGTCCCCCTCAATATCTACGTCATCGGTGACTGGCTGGGAACCGGGGTGCAGTGGGCCCTGTTCCGGTATCAGGAAACAACATACGGGGCATCCCTCATCACTGTCGCATCAGACATCGGGTATGTCAGCTCAGGGTTGATCGCTGGCAAGACCGCGATCTCTTTTCTCCTGTGGGATGTGGGGGCAGTGATCCTCCTTGTGTCTTTCTTTGCCCTCCTCCTTGTCATGGTGGAGAGAGAACGGGAATGGATACATTATGCAGGCCTTGCGATCGCCGCTTCCGGTGTCCTTTTCCTTGCCTCGTGTATCGCCCAGTACGGTCCCACTTTTGCAGGGCCGGCAGGGTTTGCGGTCCCCCTCGGGGTCCCGCTCGTGTTTGCCGTCGGGTGGCTCGTGTTCGTGCAGAAGTCCGGCGGGGAGGAGGACAGGGACGACGACAAAGAGGAGGATACAGAGGCGGATACGGGAGAATAACGCCGTTCCAGGGATTGCATTTTTTTTCCGTTTCTTTCCCCGTGTCCTCGCCCGGGACGTGCATCCCCGGTATATTCGTGTCACCCGAGTATCCCGGAAATGTAATAGAGCAGGAGTGCCCGGCGGGGAATCCCTGGTACGGCCAGTCCCCGGCATGTTGAAGGGGTTGCCCAAATCCGACCAGACGGGGCAACGGCCGGTTAAGAAAGGGAAAATCTCAGGTCACGGGGAACCAGTTTGTCTGCGTCCCCGACCTCCCATAGGTATTCGTGACCGTGACACTGGAGTTGCCGGTCGTTAAATCCCTGATTCAATCAGAGGGAGGACCCTTTACTCTATGATCAACTGGACTTCTCCACGGTCCGCTCGAACCGTATCGCCGCCTCGCTCCCCTTCATGCAGAAGTCCTTCCCGGAGAGCCCGAATTCCCGGTACAGCGAACATGACGGGCAGGTGCAGTGCCTGTCTTCCCTGATGCAGCTGTTACTCATGCCAAGAATGCAGTAGAGCAGTTCATCGGTCTCGCGTGCACATTCGTTGTAACTCGGGCACTGTGAGCAGGCACAGGACGCCTTCCACCGGTCATAGATTTTCCATCGCTCCTCTTTCTTCCGGGACTTCAGGTCGAGGATGAGTCGGGTGAATGAATCGTTCTCCACGAGGGTATTGTGGCGGGCTGAGGTGATAGAGGTTTCAGGTGATCTATAGCGACAGTATTACGCCATTGTCCACTGAAAGGGCTATCACTCCATATCTCAGACGCTCTTGGGGCTGATGCCCCGCCGCTGTGGCGCTCCGTGTGGCGAGAGGGCCAGTGCTGGGGAACAGGTAATGAAATAGCCCCCGGTCTCCTCTGCCCGCTTCCTATCCTCACCGGGGGGTGATCCGGAGGGGGATTCTCCCCTCCGGTCAGAGGATAAGACCGCACTCCCCTCATCAGACGCTCTCGGGGCTGACGCCCCGCCGCTGCGGCACCCCGTGTGGCGAGAGGGCCAGTGCTGGGGCAGGTTATGGTGCTGTCACTCGGTCAACCCTGCCCACTTCCCATCCTCACCGGGGAGGTCCGTAGGGGTCCTCCCCTTCCGGTCAGAGAAAAAGACCGCACTCCCTTCCTCAGACGCTCTCGGGGCTGATGCCCCGCCGCTGCGGCACCCCGTGTGGCGATAGGGCCAGTGCTGGGTTCCTTTATCTGCCGCGATTTTCAATCAACCCTGCCCACCGCCTATCCTCATTTGGGGGGTGGTCCGGAGGGGGTTCCCCCTCCGGTCAAAGGACAAGCCTGCACTCCCTCCTCAAACGCTCTTGGGGCGATTGAAGTGCTAGTGCGAAGTAACATCATCTGCCGCGATTTTCGATTAACCCTGCCCGCTTCCTATCCTCACCGGTGGGGTGATCCGCAGGGGGACTCTCCCCCCTCATGTCAGAGGTGAGGTTTATCACAGATCCGATGTGATGTCTCCTGCGGATGGACCGGTACGAACGTCGGCTCCTGGCGTACATCACGGTGCTGGCACTGGTCATGCTCGCCGGGGTCGCGGGTTTTTCCCTGCTCGAGGGCTTCTCTCCCTTCGACTCCCTGTACCTCACCATTGTGACGATCGCGACCGTCGGCTACGGTGACCTCCACCCGGTGACGGCCGGGGGAAAGGTCCTCTCGATCGCTCTCATCATCGGTGGTGTTGGCTGCTTCGTCGGCCTCGTGGCCAATGCCCTCGAGCACCTCACGTACCGGCAGGAGAGGGAACACCGGCGGAAGAGGACCAACCTCCTCGTCGGGCTCTTCTTCTCGCAACTGGGAACCGCCCTGCTAGCGACCTTCTCGCGGGGTGACGCGGCAAGGGAAGACCTCTTCCGCCTCCTCGCGGACCCTGAAGCATTTTCCACGGACCGCCTCCCCCGCCTCCTCGCAGACCTCGGGTCCCGGACGTTCGGCCTCGATTCCCACGGGTTTGACCTGGAAAGACTCCGCGATACCCTGGGAAGGAGACTGGACGTCCTCTCGATGCTCCTCCAGAACCCGGACCTCGAGGAACACTCGCGCTTCTCAGACCTCCTCCAGGCACTTCTCCACCTCTGGCAGGAACTGGAACACCGGGAAGTGCTCATTGGTCTCCCGGACTCTGACATGGCCCACCTCTCGGGGGACCTCAACCGGGTCTACGGGCTCCTCGTGCTCGAGTGGGCCGTGTACATGGGCCACCTCAAGGTCCACTACCCGTACCTGTACTCTCTTGCTCTCCGGACCAACCCCTTCGATGAGAAGGCCTCGGTCATCGTCAGAGAATAGGGGGGAAATGAAAGGAAAGGTCCAGGCATGGGGGAGAAGGTGTGAAAGCGGAAGGTTCAGGGGGGGGAAGGGCTGAAAGGCAATGGGGAATGGACAGTCATCTCTATCTCCCGGGGTTAAGAACCAGGGGAACCAGCGTGGAAGTGAACCAGGGGGAGCCAGCGTGGAAGGGAAGTTCACCGCCGGGGGAGGTTTCCTCCGGGGGAGGGTGCTGACCGGGAGGGGGTTCCCCGGGGGGAAGTGACATACACCATGCCTGCCAATACATGAGAAGGAAACAATTCATGAAGACAATCTCATTTGCCGACCTCGGGCTTCCCGAACCCATCCTCCACGCGGTCCGGGACCTCGGGTTCGAGGAGCCGACCCCTATCCAGGCGCTTGCGATCCCCGTGATACGGGACGGCCGGGACGTGGTAGGCCAGGCACATACAGGGACGGGAAAGACTGCCGCATTCGGGATCCCCCTCCTAGAACGCCTCGATCCGGGTCGTCCCGCCGTGCAGGCGCTCGTCATCTGCCCGACACGCGAACTTGCGATCCAGGTATCAGAGGAACTGCGGAGACTCGCCCGGTACTTAGGTCCCGTCTCCATCCTCCCCGTGTACGGGGGCCAGCCCATCGAAAGGCAGGTGTCCGTCCTCAAAAAAGGTGTCCATGTCGTGATTGCGACCCCCGGCAGGCTGCTCGACCACCTCAACCGCGGGACCGTCGACCTCTCCCGGGCACAGACCGTTGTCCTCGACGAGGCTGACGAGATGCTCGACATGGGGTTTGCCGAGGACATCGAGAAGATCCTCTCCCGGCTCCCGAAGGAGAGGCAGAACATCCTCTTCTCCGCCACGATGTCAGAGGAGATCCTCTCCCTCGCACGCAGGTTCCTCAGAGATCCCCGGATTGTCAGGGTCGTCCATGGGCACCTCGCCATCCCCGTGATAGAGCAGCGGTACTTCGAGGTCAGGGAGTCGGAGAAGATCGAGGTCCTCTCCCGGCTCCTCGACTTCTACAACCCCGACATCTCGCTCGTCTTCTGCAACACCAAGCGGAGGGTGGAGGAGGTCTGTTCCCAGCTCCAGGCCCGCGGGTACCTCGCGGAAGCCCTCCACGGCGACATGGACCAGAAGGAAAGGGAACGGGTGATGTCCCGGTTCCGGGCCAGGACAACGGAGATCCTGGTCGCAACCGATGTCGCGGCCCGGGGGATCGACGTCGAGGAGATCGGGATCGTCTTCAACTACGATGTCCCCCAGGACCCGGAGTACTACATCCACCGGATCGGGAGGACCGGAAGAGCCGGGAAGTCAGGCAAGGCGTTCACCTTCGTCTCCGGCAAGGAGATGTGGAAGCTCCGCGAGATCCAGAAGTATGCAAAGATCCGGATCGCCCGGCATGCCGTGCCGGCAGAGGCCGACCTGCGGGAACGCCGGATCCTCGCCATCGGGGAACGTATCCGGGAGGTCATCGTGGCCGGCGGGCTCGAACCCTTCATCGCCCGGGTTGAACAGGTGATGGGGGAGGACCATACATCCCTTGAGGTCGCTGCGGCCCTCTTAAAGATGCAGGCCGGTGTCGTTGAAAGCAGTCGGCAGCAAAGACCAGGAAAGAAGGCAGGCCGCATCTGAAATTACCCAATATCCTTGGTGCAATCTGGATTTTACACCAATAATTATTAAATTCTGGTATAACCAACCAGTTCCTGTATATTCATGGGGGGTCACATCCCCCCGTTCTCCGGAAACATGATCTCTGTCCTCCTCGTGCACGACAATACAGACGCCATCGAGAGCACGCGGGCCTACCTTGAGCGGATGGGAGAGATCCGGGTCGATGTCGTCCACTCGACCAAGCAGGCCCTTGAAAAGGCGAGGACCCGGCGGTACGACATTGTCGTCTCCTACCACCGCATCCCTGACATCGACGGGATCGAGTTCCTGGCCGACATGACGGGGGTCGAGCTCCACAGGGAACTGAAATCGACCCTCCCCTCCACCCCCTTTATCATCTACCACAGGAAGGACCGCGACTCGCTCCTCCTCGAGGACATCAACTTCGCCGCCGAGGTCCCTGCACAGAGGGGACCTTCCCCTCCCCCCGTGACCGAGATGCGGGACATGATCTACCAGGCAGTCCTCCGGAAGAAGGCCGAGCGTGACCAGGTACTGCGGGGAGACCTCCTGGCCTCGATCCTCTCCGTTTCGCCCCTCTGGCTCTGCCAGGTCGTCAACGGAAAGGTCGAGTGGGTCAATACGACGATGGCTCGGGGCCTCGGACTCGACCCTGCATCCCTCAAGGGCCGGGAGGTCGCCGCCCTCTTCCCTGGCAAGGAAGAGTGCGACCGTGCATTCCGGGAGGTCGTGCTGCGGGTCGATGACCAGGGGTGGGGACACGCCGAGTGCGAACTGAAAAAGCAGGACGGCACGCTCGTCCCCTGCCACCTCCGTGTCCGTGCCATGGACCCGGAGAACCCTGCCCGTGGCCAGATCATCGTGTGCGAGGACCAGACTGAGACAAAGAAGCTCGAGGACGCCATCAGGGAACGGGACATCAGGTACCGGGAGTTCCTGCACAATGCGACGAGCCTGATCCTCAAGCTCGACCCCGGGGGTGCTATCACTTTCTTCAACACCCACGCACAGGCGTTCTTCGGTTACTCGGAGGCCGAGGTCATCGGGAAAAAACTCCAGGAGACCCTTATCCCCTCCCGGTCACGGAGGGATGCCCCTGACTTCTCGCAGGATTCGAGAATGGCACATGATGGGCAGGGCCTCCGTATCACCGAGATGGTTCTCCGGTCCGGCGAACCCGTCTGGGTCGCCTGGACGCTCTCACCCATACGGGACAAGGACGGGAAACTCGTCGAGGTCGTCTGCATCGGGCACGACATCACCGACCACACCCACCGGGAACGCCCCCGGATAAGCACCGCCATGTGGCGTGACACCATCATCGCCGGGACAGATGTCCAGGAGGAGGTGTTTGACTCTGTCCTCCACATCTGCATGGAGATTGCACGGGAAGGGCGGGAGGGGAAGCAGCTGGGCACGACATTCGTCATCGGGGATGCCGATTCCGTGCTCGAGAAGTCACGCCAGCTCATCCTCAACCCCTTCGAGGGCCACCCCCCTGCCGACCGGATGGTCACCAACCCTGAC
>Ga0272448_1006808_pt1 | contig 12245 bp, 16 predicted proteins | sample YNPCB0191_FD_202220 | JGI IMG/M metagenome (GOLD analysis project Ga0272448, IMG submission 202220) | Hot spring sediment microbial communities from Yellowstone National Park, WY, United States - YNP-CB-019-1 | ecosystem: Environmental > Aquatic > Thermal springs > Hot (42-90C) > Sediment... | reverse complement strand
CATCGTCGAAGCGGCTGAATCGCTCCGGGTCACTGCACTTGAAGCAGAGTTGGCACACGGGTTTCCCATCAGGAAAAGCAAGGATGGCGCGGAGGGGGCCGAAAAGATCGCCCGCGCGCCGGAGGCCTGTGGCAAAGAGCTACTTTACCATATCCTGCAGCCATTGAGTGAAATTTCGCCATGGCAATGCAGGCACGCTATTTGGCATGGCGGTGACAGTTTCGACATTCTAGACAAGGAGACACTCGCCACATAACTTTTCGCCAAAACGTTGCCGCAGCCACGCCAGACCATTTGTATGACCGGGCAACGGGGTTGAGGTCAGTTTGATCTTGACCAAATGAACGCGCCCGCCGGTTTCCACCAGCAAATCCACTTCAAGCCCGCCATTCGACCGCCAGAAATAGAGAGCAGGGCGGCGCGGCCGCACGCAGCAAACGTTTTGACCGCTTCCATTTACCGCCCAACCCTCGAAAAATGCGCCGCCCATTGCTTCATACGTCAGCGCGGACGCATCCGGCTGGCGGGTCAGATGCGCAGCCAGGCCGGATCAACGATGTAGAGCTTGGGCGTTTTGACGAGGCGCTTGCCGAGATTGCGGTAATACAGCAGCAGCAACCAGATGAGATACGATGCTTCCAGCAACGACAGCCAGGCTCTGCAGTGGGGTGGCTCACCCCAACCTGGCGGCTCAGGTCGGCAAGGTTCAGTTCCTGTGCATGTCGTGCGGCGCACAACCTGAGGAACAGCTCGAATGCGCGCAGGTCTTTCACTGGCTGCAACTGGCGCAAGCCGCGCTAGCCCCGCAGGCCTGTAGATGACCACTCAACCGCGCCTGGCGGCTTTCCCGGCGCAACACCACAAAAGGGTATACCACATGCTAGATCAACTCCGGCAGGCTAAGCGTTTGGTGTTCTACAATCTTTGCGTGGGCAAATGGAAAAAGCTCCAAACGGACAACGCGACCAGCAAGCGAGTCGCTCACGTGCTTCATCACTTGAAACTGCTGCGAGCCGCTCATGAGAAAACGGCCGTTCCAGGCTCGCTAGGAATCAATATGCAACTTCAGATACGAAAGCCACCCGGACACATACTGCACTTCGTCCAGCACGACCGGCCGGTCGCGGAACTGATCCCGAAAACCGTTCGGGTCCGCAGCAGCAAACTGCCGCTGTAGCGGGTCATCAAATGATACATAAGCCGTATCAGCCGCCTCGTGCCGCACGAAAGTTGTTTTGCCGGGACTGTCGTGGACCGGTCACAAGCAGGGCTGGAAACTGGGTCCGCAACCGCTAGACCGGCCCGGCAATTAAGCGGTGGTAAAACACGCTGCGAAATTATTGTAATCTTCGATCTGTAAAGCCGACACTTGGATCGTATGCGCCTGCAGTGAATCGAGCGAGGATTCTCTGCACCTTCCGTCCATTTGAAATCGCCTCATCATTCGACTTTTTCGCCAGATGCAGCCAGTATGGAAACGTGGGCTTGACATATTTCGCTAATTAGCTAACTTTTGCGCCGTCATGGTTGCTGATAAACAAACAATGGCTCGTTACAAGGCCCAGGCGCGGGTGCTCAAGGCGCTAGCCCACCCGTCCCGGCTCCTCATGGTCGAGGAGCTTTCACGCGGCGAACGGTGCGTTTGTGAGCTGGCCGAGCTTGTCGGAGCGGGCATGCCGACGGTGTCGCGTCACCTCGCCCTGCTGCGCGAGGCGGGCATCGTCGAGGATGAAAAGCGCGGCGTGCAGGTATTTTATCGGCTCAAGGCGCCGTGCGTGATGAACTTTTTCCAGTGCGTCGCGGAGGTCCGCAGCCGCACGCTGGAATCAGCCGCAGCGAGCGGTCAGTAAGGCCTTTGTCGCTGCCAATGTTTAGCCGTTTTGGAAACTAGCCAATAAACCAACCCAACCTTCACCCATGACTGCCGGAACTTTCGCAACTCGATGGAATCGCCTCAGCAGCGAATGGAAAACGTTTGCCTGGATGGTGGGCGTGTTTCTGTTGGCCTACTACCTGCCGTTGTCCAATCCCAAGGTCACGGCTGCCATTCAGGAAGCGTTCAGGCTGCTCCAATGGTATGCTCGCAATCACACGCTGGCCTGCGTGGTGCCGGCCCTGTTCATCGCCGGAGCGGTCATCACGTTCCTATCGCAGGCCTCAGTGATGCGGTATTTGGGGCCGAACTCGAACAAGCTCACTGCCTACAGCGTGGCGTCGGTGTCGGGCGGCATTCTGGCGGTCTGCTCGTGCAGTGTGCTGCCGGTGTTTGCAGGCATCTACCGCTTGGGCGCCGGGCTGGGACCGGCCAGCGCGTTTCTCTACTCCGGGCCGGCGATCAACATTCTGGCCATTTTCCTGACAGCACGTGTGCTGGGCTTTTCGATCGGGCTGTGGCGGGCAATTGGCGCAGTGGCCTTTGCATTCGTCATTGGACTGCTGATGGCCACCATCTTCCGGCGTGAGGAAGGCGAGCGGGTAGCTGCCCAAGCGGCTTTGCCCGAACCCGAAGCGCCCAAGCGGCCCCTTTGGAAGACGACGATTTTCTTTGTCTGCCTGGTGGCGTTCTTGGTGTTCAGCGACTGGTACAATCCGGGCGACGTGGTGGTGCGGACGGCCAGCGGCGGGCAGTTTGCCGCAGTGGCCCTGCAGGAAACGCGCGACGACATGACCTTCCAGCTTAAGGAAGACTGGGCTGGTCACCGGAGCGGAGAAAAGGTCACGCTAGCCAAGAAAGACCTGGCGGGGATCCAGGAAGCCAAGACCTGGGTCATCGCGGTGTATCATGCCCGGTGGTATTTGGCTGGACTGATGGGCCTGGCGGTGTTGCTTATGACATGGCGCTGGATGGACCGCGCTGAAGTGGGCCAGTGGATGCGTAACACTTGGGATTTCACCAAGCTGCTGGTGCCGCTGCTCTTTGGGGGTGTGTTTGTGGTGGGCTTCATCAGCGCGCTGATCCCGGAGACGTACGTGGCGTCGCTCGTGGGCGATAATTCGCTCAAGTCCAACCTCGTCGCCAGCGTGGTCGGCGCCTTCTGGTATTTCGCCACCTTGACCGAAATCCCGATTTGCGAAGCGCTGGGCAAGCTGGGCATGGCGCCCGGCCCGATGCTGGCCCTGCTGTTGGCCGGCCCGGCGGTTTCTTTGCCCAACATGCTCGTGCTCCGGAGCGTGATGGGCACCAAAAAGATGCTCGTGTTCACCGGCCTGGTAATTGTCATGGCCACGATCACGGGCATGATCTACGGAGCGCTCCGTTAACCCAAACCCAAGACCGACCTATGCAACTGACAGTGATTGGACCTGGCTGTGCGCGGTGCAAGGCACTGGCGCAATTTGTCGAGCAGGCCGCCAAAGAGCTTGGCCTGCAATACGAACTCATCAAGGTCACCGACCTGAAACAAATCATGGCCTTGGGCGTGATGATGACGCCCGCACTGGCCATTAACGGCACCGTCAAGGTCGTCGGCAAAGTGCCCAGTGTGGCGGAACTCAAAACGCTCTTGAGCCAGGCGGCAGAGGCGGAGAAGGCCGGAAAGTGACGCGCGATCCTTGAGACGTAAAACTTGAAAGGAAAAATATGCACCGCACATCCATCGGCTTGATCGGTGGTGGGCGCATCACCCGCATCATACTCGAAGGCTGGCACCGGGCCGGCAAATTGCCTGCCAGGATCGTCGTCAGCGACTGCCACGCGGACGCGTTGGCCAGGCTCAAGGCTCGCTTCCCGCGCATCGAAACCACCGCCGGCTCTGCCACAGCAGCCGCGCAGGACATTGTCTTTCTGGCTGTGCACCCGCCCGTGATGGCGGAGGTCTGCGGCGGCATCAAAGGCGCGCTCAAACCCGACGCGATCGTCGTGTCACTCGCGCCTAAGTTCACCGTGGCGAAGCTAACGGAACTGCTCGGCGGGTTTGCGCGCATTGCGCGGGTGATCCCCAACGCGCCGTCACTCATCGGCCAGGGCTACAACCCGGTGAGCTTTGCACCTGCCCTGACGGCGTCGGACCGGTCGGACCTCAAGAGCCTGCTCGAACGGCTGGGCGATTGTCCCGAAGTCGCCGAGGAAAAACTCGAAGCCTACGCCGTGCTCACCGCCATGGGGCCGACCTACCTGTGGTTTCAATTGCAGGCCCTGCGCGAGGTTGCGGCTAGCTTCGGCCTGAGCGAGGCCGAGATCACGCCGGCGCTCAAGCGCATGGTCTGCGGCGGCACGCGCACCTTGCTGGAATCCGGCCTCACGCCGGCCGAGGTCATGGACCTGGTCGCGGTCAAGCCGCTGGCTGAGATGGAAACGCAAGTGACCGAGCTGTACCGCACGCGCCTGCCGGCCATTTACAACAAGATCAAACCATGAAGACGCCCGTAAAACTCCTTATCGTCGCCGCGCTGGCGGTGGTGGTGATCGCCGCCGTGGCGCTCAAGAAAAACAAGGCTCAAACTGATAGCGGGGCTACGTCCGCACCTGTGGCGACCCAGTCCGCTGCCGCGACCGATCAGACAAACGCGCGGGCGGCTATCTCACCGGGGAGTAACACCACGACCGCTGCCGCGCCGCCTGTCGCGGCGGCCAAACTGCCCAAGCTGCTCGATTTGGGTGCGGACAAGTGCATTCCGTGCAAGATGATGGCGCCGATTCTTGAAGAGCTGAAGCGCGAATATGCCGGCCGGCTCGAGGTCGAGTTCATTGACGTGTGGAAAAACCCCGAGGCCGGCCAACGGTACGGTATTCGAATGATCCCCACACAGATTTTTTACGATGCCGATGGCAAGGAACTGTATCGCCACGTCGGGTTCATTAGCAAGGAAGACATCCTGTCGAAATGGAAGGAGCTTGGGGTGGAATTGAAGTGAGGTGTGAAATGTGAAGCGCGAGGTGCAAAGTGTGAAGAACAGAAACTGAAGCGAGATAAGTTGGTAGCAACTTTAATCGCTTAGAACGGTTCCAGTGGCCGAAAAGAGGCCTCCAAAGAAAGTTCCATTGGCCGTCTTGCCAACACATCAAGATGATTCGGTGCGTTCAGGCAGTTTACCGGCACGGCGAACCTTGCCGCGATCGGCGGTAGAACTATCTAGTTTGAAAAGGTGTTCGATTCATTGATACTGTTACAGTGAAGGGCATCGCCAACAACGCTATCCAGCAAGCAAACTCAAAAAGAGCGAATTGGCGAAACATGACCAACCTTAAAACAGAGCTGACCATGAAAAAGATTGCGCTTCTCTGTGTGTGTGTATTAACGGTAATTGGTTCCCTCTCGACGCGAGCCGATCAGGAAGGGCCCTACACGTACGTCCTTACCAATGGTCAGGCTATCATAACTGGTTTTGACAGGAATTATTCAGGCACCCTTGTTGTTACCCACGCGCTGGGCGGTTATCCCGTTACCATTATCGGCGACGAAGCGTTTGCCTATTGTCAGAATCTGACAAGTGTCGTCATTACCAATTACGTAACTACCATTGGCGAACGCGCGTTTTTCGGGTGCTCTGGACTCGCCGAAGTAAAGATAGGGAACAGCGTAACTGATATTGGCGTCGGCGCTTTTTCTGCTTGTATCAAACTGACAAACATTATCGTCGGGGCGGGGAATCCAAACTACAGCACCAAAGACGGCGTGTTATTTGACAAAAACCAGACGGTGCTCATCCACTACCCCGGCGGGAAAAAGGGATCATATACCATTCCTGACTCCGTAACCACGATTGGTAACTGGGCTTTCTATTACTGTCCAGGCCTGACCAATATAGCGATCGCCAATAGCGTAACAAACATAGGAAGCATGGCTTTCTACGGATGCACAGGTTTAACTAATTTGGTAATCCCAGACAGTGTGACTGAAATTGGCGATGGAGCGTTTTTGTCCTGTAGCAGGTTAAATAGTGCAGTAATTGGCAACAGTGTTATCAGAATAGGCAATCAGGCGTTCAAAGATTGCCGCAGCTTAGCTAGCATCGTCATTCCTGATAGTGTGAGAACTATTGGCAACGAGGCGTTCTACAACTGCTCCAGTCTGATCAATGCATTAATTGGCATTGGCTTAACTAACATTGGCAACTATGCGTTCTTCGGCTGCGCAAACTTGACTGGTGTCTTCATTCCACGCAGCGTGACTTCCATAGGCCCTGGGGCATTTGCCAATTGCAGTAGCCTCCTACATATCACTGTGGAACCAGGCAATCCAAACTATAGCAGCATTGACGGCGCCTTCTTCGGAAACAACGAAAGAATTCTTGAGCAATATCCAGGAGGCAGAGGAGGCACATATGTCATTCCGGGCAGCGTTACTACCATACGCGACGGGGCATTTTACGGGTGCGCTTACTTGACCGGTGTGGTAATTCCCGACAGCGTAATCTCCATCGGTGATGAGGCTTTCCACAGTTGTGAGAGCTTGACGGACGTAGTGATTGGCAACTGCGTAATGAGCATAGGTGCCAGCGCCTTTGCCGAGTGCCGAAGCTTGGCCAACGTTGTCATCCCCGATAGCGTTACCACAATTAACGACAAGGCGTTTTACTACTGCGAAGGGTTGACCAACGTTGTAATAGGCAACGGAGTTACTAACATAGGCAAGCAAGCGTTCAAGCATTGCGTTAACCTTACCACCGTCACCATTCCCGAGGGAGTTGTGATGATAGAAGACGAGGCGTGGGCCGAATGCAGCAGTCTAGTGGATGTTAACATTCCAAGCACCGTAACCCTCATTGGGGCGGGCGCATTTCGAGCTTGCGCTAGCTTAACTAGCGTCGCCATTCCCAGTAGCGTCACTACCATCGGTCACGAGGCATTTGCCTGGTGCAAAAGTTTAACAAACATCACGGTAGAGGCGGGTAATCCAAACTACAGTAGTGACCAGGGCGTTTTGTTTGACAAGGGACAGAAAATTCTCATTCAATACCCTTCGGGTAAAAGCGGTCCATATATCATCCCCAGCAGTGTGGTCGTTGTTGCAAATGGTGCATTTGGCGGGTCCGGCAATCTAACCAGTGTTGTTATTCCTGATAGTGTTACCGTCATTGATGCATGGGCGTTCTGCTGCTGTGAAAGCTTAACGAATGTAATCATTGGCAATAACGTGACAAATATAGGCAGTGGCGCGTTCGAAAGCTGCTGGCGCCTAGGCAGCATTATCATCCCCGATAGCGTTACGGTCATGGGTGGTTGGACATTCTCCGGATGTGGAAGCCTCGGGAGCATTACGATCGGTAAGGGCCTCACCTCAATACCAGACTCTGCGTTCATCCAGTGCTTTAGCCTTACCAACATTGTCCTTGGCAATAACATTACAAACATCAGCGATCTTGCGTTTTTTGAGTGCAGTAGCCTGACCAGCATCGCTATACCCGATAGTGTACTCACGTTAGGCTGGGGAGCATTTTCCCAATGCGAAAACCTTTTTGAGGTAAAGATTGGCAATGGTGTAACTACTATTGGCGAGAGGGCGTTTGAAGGCTGCCGAAGCCTAAAGAATGTCACATTCGGAAACAGCGTTACTAAGATTGGCGAATATGCGTTCTTGCTTTGTACCAACCTGAGCGCTATCACCCTTCCCGACAGTGTTCTTAATGTGGGAAACCATGCTTTCGCCGCATGCTCAGGTCTGCGCACCGTAGTGATCGGTAACAGCGTTACTAACATTGGGGACTATGCGTTCTCCGGATGCAGCAAATTGGAGCGGGTTTATTTCCGAGGTAACGCACCCATTATAGGTCGCGATGCATTGAAATTACCACGAGCTACTATTTACTACTTACCGAACACAACTGGATGGGGTACGAGTTACGCTGGCAGACCGGCTGTGCTGTGGAACCCTCAGCTTAGAGAATCTCACTTTGTTAACGACAACTTCACTTTTACAGTCACGGGCACACCCGATATTCCAATCGCACTGGAGGTCTCGACAAATTTGGTTTCTTGGACCCGGTTACTCACAACCAATCTGGTCGGAGGTAACATGACATTCACCGATGCAAACGCTCTTGCCCACCCAGGACACTTTTACCGGGTAACGGGCTGGTAAAGCACAACCAGTAACAACAAAGCAACCGGCGATGGTGTCTCATAGTGAGCAAGGATTTATCTGATCTTTCAACCAAAATCCCGTTTCCTTAATTCACGTTTAACGCCTCGGGTTTCAAGTTCACATGGAACAACTCTTTACCAACCTCAGCCGCGCGGTCGAAGACGCGCCGTGGACTACGGCTCATTTTAATGTGATGTTGGCTGGGGCAAGATGGCGGCAGAGGTTTGTCAGCAAACGCTGGTGGCGCGTGGACGAGAGAACACCAATCCTGCCCAGCAGGGCGGACTCGGGAAGCACTGCCAGAAACCCCAACCGAATCAGCGACGCGGCTTTCAGGCCGGTTGCGGGGAATTCAGGGTCATCAGTTGTGATGATTTCATCAAAGTCCGGCACATGTTGGTGGAGTTGGGTGCTGATACCGCAAACCAGAAAATCTCCGAAAGGCGGGAGGCGACGCAGCAAGGCCACCGGACGATTCTTGATTTGTCCGTCAACTTGCGGAATTGGCGCGAGCGCGATGTCGCCTTCGTTCATGGGCGCAGGTCGGCAACAGTGTACTCCGGTTCGGCTTCCCCGTACGCTCGTGCCAGGTGCTGAGCGGCCAGCCGCGACCATTCTTGGCGTTCGCCATCGTCCGGCAGAACCACTACCATCAACCGCGTATTCGGCGGCAGCCGGCAAGGCTCGTCGAGCTGAATCTTCTCGCCGTCAAAATGTGCGCTCAAAGCTATGGTGCGCATACGCGGTGAATCTAGCGTCTCGCGAGACTGGCCGCAACCTCGAACTCCGACAAAACTGATGGAACAACTCTTTACCAACCTCAGCCGCGCGGTCGAAGGCACGCCGATGATTGCCCTGGGCGCGTCGTTCGTGTGGGGTGTGCTGAGCATCCTGCTCAGCCCGTGTCATCTGGCCAGCATACCGCTCATCGTGGGATTTATTACCGCCCAAGGCCAGGTAACAGTAAAGCGTGCGTTTTGGACCGCGACGCTGTTTGCCGTGGGTATTCTCATCACCATCGCGGTTATTGGCGCCATTACGGCTGCAGTAGGCTGGATGATGGGTGACGTGGGGCGGTACGGGAATTACTTTGTCGCGATTGTGTTTTTTCTCGTCGGCTTGTATCTGGTGGGGGTGATTCCCATGCCGTGGTCCGGCCCGGGCCAGGTGGACTTGAAGCGCAAGGGACTGTTGGCCGCGTTCATTCTCGGCCTGGTGTTTGGGATAGCACTCGGCCCGTGCACATTCGCCTACATGGCGCCGATGCAGGCAGTCACCTTCAAACTGGCGGCGACAAACTTCCTCTACGGCGCACTGCTTCTACTGGCCTACGGCGTCGGACATTGCAGCGTGATTGTCGCAGCAGGCACGTTTACCGAGCTGGTCGAGCGCTGGCTCAAATGGAACGAACGGTCAAAAGCCGTAACCGTGCTTAAAATCATCTGCGGCATACTGGTTATGCTCGCAGGCCTGTGGTTAATCTATACCGCGCCATGAGTATCATGCTCAAAGACATTATCAAGTGTCATGGCCACGCATGTGACGGCCTTGTCACCGCTGCCTGTGCGCTTGCCGTGGGTTTGAAAGAACTTTATCCGGACGGAATCATTGACCGGACTGATACAGGCGGAATCTCGAACAATTCGCCGTGTTACGGTGATGTTGTTGCGTACCTGACCGGCGGGAGGACTCGATTCGGTACGCAAAAAATCGCCCCACACCTCGCCAACGAGTTCATTCTGTACAGGTTTTCGACCCGCCAGGCTGTCAAGGTCTCACTTAAACCGGGCGTTTTCCCGGATGAGGTTGCCAGATTCGAGTCAAAAATTCGCCAGGGCAAGTTTACGACCGAGCACGTACGCAGGTGCCAACAACGCAATGGGACTTTGCCAAAATGCTGGTTAATCAACCCTTAACAAACTGGTTTGTGATCGAAAAACTTGCTGGGTTCGTTCGGGAGCCAGATGTCTATCCGCAACGTGGCGCCAGGGGCGATGTGCTGTTAAAAAACGTGCTGCAAACCAACACCGGCAAGTTAAAAGGTGACCGACCATGAACACAACCGTGATAATGGTGATTGGTTTGTTTGTTCTGGCGACGTTTTCTGGGATGCTAGGTCTGGGTGTAGCCTTTGCTGCGGTCCCGTTTCTGTCGCTGTTTTTGCCCGACCTGGTCCATCAGGTTCAACCATTGAGCTTGCTGCTGAACGGAATCACGGCCACGTTTGCCGCAGCCGGGTTTGCGCGTAGCGGACTTGTGCAATGGAAACATGCATTGCCAATGGCGCTGGTGACAACACTAGCGGCACCAGTAGGTGCGTTGCTTGCACAGATTATCCCGCAAATTTACATCTGGTACATGTATTTTGCCGGTGTTGCCTACCTGGCATATCGGTTGTTCAAGCCTGTAAAAGGTACAGGGGGCCAGCCGCAACTGAAGCTAGCGTTAATTTTTGCAGTACCAATCTCAGTGGTCTCGGGTCTGCTGGGGGTCGGCCCGGGATTCCTCCTCCTTCCAACGTTGATTTTATTGAAGTACGAGCCTAAGGCAGCCGCAGCGATCACCGCTGTAGCTGTGACACCACCATCGTTCTCCGCGCTCATCCCACACTTACCAAGTGCACATTGGAACCTTCCATTGACAGTGGCACTGTTAATAGCAGGTGCTGCCGGCTCGTTTATCGGTGCGCGAATAACAAGCTTGTGGGTACCAGCTTCCTGGCTCAAACGCATGTTCGGCGTGCTCATCGTAGTGATGACCGCATATAAAATCTACACGTTGATGAGGTAAAGCCCCTCAAATGAAAGACCCGAGTCAAACAAAATGGCATGGAATACCGCCCACGGAGATTCCGTGGTTCCCAACAGTGGACGCGCAGAAATGCATCGGCTGCGAGCTGTGCTTCGTCACATGCGGTCGCGATGTGTATGAAATCGCGGCCGGTATCTGCGGATTCCGGACGACCGTGCATGTTCGGAGTGAAGACGCTCAACATGTCCTATTCGACATGACAACCGATTGCGAGAAAATCCGCCAGTTGGGCGCGCGCTCGCAGCCGCTCGGCCCGCTGGATGCATTCCAGGAGATCAATCCGGCGAGTTGCAGCCGCGTGATGGAAACGGCTCGCGCCTCGTTGACCGGCTGCTGCACGGGCTGCGCCGTGCCGGTCGGCCTGTTCAAGGCGATGCAGGGTCGCCGCTGGGCTGGCCCTGCCCAGGGACGTCCACATCGCCATGACGCGAGAGTGATGTAAAGGCTTTGTATCCGGTGCTGCAGTTATCGTGTTGACAGCGCCCGCCATGCCCTGTTTGTTATGCAAGTCATGCACGGATTACCAATCCACACTGAAGCTTGCCCCTTGAGCTGCCGCAAGATTCGGTTTCTTTCGCTGTTGCGCGCGGTGGCGTTCTTGTTTGGAGTGTTGTTGGCATTTGAGATTCATGCCCAAACAGTTGCGCCGCCGACCAACGCCACAGTGTTGCACTTGACCCTGGCGCAGGCCATTGATGAGGCGCTCAAGGCCAACCCAGGTTTGAAAGCAGCCGGGCATCAGAACCGGGCCGCAGTAAACGATGCCAGCGCAGCAGCGCGCAGTCGCTGGGGCGAGGTGGACGCTACCGGCACATACGGATATTTCAATGACGACCAGATTTTGCGGCCGATGTCACGCGAGTTGGTTTCGGGCGGCTTGGCTGGCATGCCATTTGACCGGAGCCAGTTGCATTACGGTTTCACATACCAGTTCCCGCTTTATCTTGGCGGCAAATTGAAGAACCAGATACAGATCGCGCACCTTGAATCACAGAAAGCCGCGGCCCTGTTCGAGGGGAATCGCTGGCAGGTCCGGTTCAACGTCGTGTCGCTCTACTCGGCTGCACAAACGCTCGATCAGGTATTGTCTGCGCTCGACGAACAAATCGCCGCGCTGGGACAGACCAAAACCAACCTCGACGAAATGGTTCGGATTGGTCGGCGGCCCGAGGTGGACCGACTCAAGGTGCTGGACGAACTCGAAGCCGCAAGGAGCCAGCGCGCCGCGGTGGAATCGGACCGGGTGAAGGTTGGCGCGCTGTTGCTCGCGATGCTTGGGAGGATACCTGCCGGTGGCGTTGCTGTGGAATCCTTGCCCGATGCGACGCCGAGGCTTGACACGCCGACAGCAGCACTGACCGCTGATGCCGAGAACAATTCGGTGGTACGGAGCGCGCATTTGGCTGCCGA
>Ga0272448_1006806_pt1 | contig 12251 bp, 10 predicted proteins | sample YNPCB0191_FD_202220 | JGI IMG/M metagenome (GOLD analysis project Ga0272448, IMG submission 202220) | Hot spring sediment microbial communities from Yellowstone National Park, WY, United States - YNP-CB-019-1 | ecosystem: Environmental > Aquatic > Thermal springs > Hot (42-90C) > Sediment... | reverse complement strand
TGCAGGTCGCTGGTCCACTCCCAGGCAACGATCGTTCCACCCGTCCCCGTGCCATTGAAACTGATGCTGTCGGTCGGCGGCTGCGCCGGATTGGGTGTGATGGAGTCAATAGTAGCGGTGGGCGGCATTTTGGCCACAATCAGGTAACGGAAAGGGATTGGATTAGCACCGCCAGGCGCCGTGATGGTAATGGAATAGGGTGCCTGGCGCATGTCATGAATATCGCCCACACCATTGAAGTTCTCGTCGGCCGCCTGCCAAGTCATGGCGCCCGGCGGCAGTGAGGCCGGATTCCACGAGATGGTCCAAGTCTCGCTAGGCAGCGAGGTGACCTGCAGCCGCCAAGTAGCGCTGCCCGACAGCGCGCGGATGTCCTTGGCATACCAGGGGCTGCTAGGTGCGACGCCCATGGGGAGGCCAGCGCGCGCGCCGTCCGGCTCGCCTAGCGGCGGCAGTTCATAATCCAGTCCCGAATCAAAGCCTGCGTCATTCAAAGCGCCCGCCGCCATGCCAATGTACAAGGCATCGTTGGCGTCGTAATAAAGGTTCCCGCCACGGCGGACTTCCAAACCAACTTGCCAGTCAGCGTATGCGACAACAGCCAAAAAGGAGACAAGCATCACCGCCCCAGTTGTAATGGCTGTATTAATCCATCGGGCGATCATGACAGGCTTCCTCCTAGTGCAAAGAAATGGGCGCGACCTGAGTCGCGCCCGTGCTGTTCGAAACAATAACCACTTCCGCTGGCGCACCACGCCAGTATCCAAGAACTGTGGCGGGCAACATCGTTCTCACGCCCTTTATGCATTGGCCAGCCGTCTCTCCCCCATGGCTGCCAACGGCCACCAGTTCCCCACGCACCGGCATCAAAGTAACCCCTGCCACTCCTTATACTCTAATATCATACACAGCCGCCCCAAAAAGGCAAGAAAATTTTTTACGCTTCTGAAAAATTCCCGCTAGAGGAGCAGAAGTAGTTAGGTGACGCCTACTGCTTGGGAAAGGGCGGAGTTGGGTCCGTGAGTTTCGTGGAGAAATGACTCCTCCAGTGTTTTATAACAAGTGCGTCGTGCCAGGATAGTTGCGGAGAAACGGTTATTTGGATTGCTGTCCTCGTGTGACCACAGGAAGCTTCCATGGCGGACGACTAGCAGGTTGGCCGTCGGTCCAAGATTTATCGGCTGCTCCGTCCGAGCGCGAAACACCACTCCAGAGCGACGGCTACAATCCTCCGCGATCCATGATCTTGAAGACGCAGAACTCGCCGCACATGGAGCAGACTTGTGGATCACGCGCACGACGGGTCTCACGCAGGGCGCGAGCGCGCTGTGGGTCAAGGGCCAAGGCAATCTGCCCCTCCCAGTCGCGCTTGCGGCGCAGGGCTGACATTTTGCGGTCCCACTCCCATGCGGAATTGATACCCTTGGCGATGTCGGCTGCGTGCGCTGCGATGCGGGCGGCAATGACGCCCTCATGCACTTGCTCCGCAGTTGGCAAGGCCAAGTGTTCGCTCGGAGTTACATAGCAGAGAAAGTCAGCACCGGCGGCTGCGGCAAGTGCACCGCCTATGGCCGAGGTGATGTGGTCGTAGCCGGGGGCAACATCGGTAACGATGGGGCCGAGGACGTAGAATGGTGCACCACGGCACAAAGCCTTCTGCAGGCGCACCTGAGCCTCTATTTGTGTCAACGGTACGTGACCGGGTCCTTCAATTATTGTCTGTACCCCACGTGCCTGTGCTTGCGCCGCCAACTCGGCTATCACTTCCAGTTCGTGCACTTGAGCCGCATCAAAGGCGTCCGCAATTGCGCCTGGACGCAGGCCATCACCAAGGCTGATGGTGACATCATGCTCGCGGAGAATGTCAAGCACTTCATCGTAGCGCTCATATAGGGGGTTCTCTTGGTTATGAGTCTGCATCCATTCAACAAGAAAACTGCCCCCACGGCTGACAATGCCGCAGACACGCGGATGACGTTTGAGTTGTTCGAAAACTGCGCGTGTGACACCACAGTGGAGGGTGACGAAGTCCACGCCGTCGGCGCAGTGCCGGCGAAGGGCGGTGAAAATGTCAGCAGCAGACATATCGCGGAGCCCTCTCGCATTCCGGCGCGCCGCCGTGACTGCAGCGTCGTAGATGGGAACTGTCCCAACTGGCACAGGGGATTCTTCAAGAATACGCCGACGGATAGCGGGCAAATCGCCACCGGTGCTCAGGTCCATCACTGTATCTGCCCCTGCCGCGACGGCGGCGCGCAGTTTCTCCAGTTCCAGCGCCACGTCGGGATAATCATGCGAGGTTCCGATATTGGCGTTGACTTTTGTGCGCAATCCCTCGCCGATGCCACATGGCCGGCGAACAGGACGGTGTTGATTGCGCGGCACGACCACACGACCTATGGCGAGCCGCTCCCGCAAGGCAGAAGCAGCGATGCCTTCGGCGGCGGCTACTACCCGCACCAGTTCTGTGATCTCGCCTGTTCTGGCGCGCTCCAGTTCCGTCATGGGATGATCCTTCTTTGATACTTTGGTTTTGGCACGGCAGCAGTGTCGGTGCGGTGTGGTAGTGTTTCAGCATCACTGCCTGCTCGCTCTGCTACCTTGCGCCGACGTGCCGACATTGGTTTCTCCCTCGGTTCTGCCGTGCATGTGGACATAAGTTCCTGTACCTCCTGCTGAGTCAATGGGCGATACGCGCCGGGACGCAAGCCACCGAGAGTAATGTTCCCGATGCGCGTGCGTCTGAGACGGAGCACCGGGTGGCCCAGTGCACGCAACATGCGCCGCACAATACGCTTGCGCCCTTCGGCAATGACAATCTCCAGGCGACTGGAGCGGCCGCTGCGTGAAAGGAGTCGAAACGCTTGGGCGCGCGCCGGCCGTCCGCCTACTGGAACGCCCCGCAGTAACTTTTCAAGGGTATCATCTTTGACATACCCTTGGACGTGCACGTCATACGTCTTGGGAACTGCATGGCGCGGGTGGGTCACGCAATTGGCAAAGGCACCATCGTTGGTGAGGATAATCAGGCCTTCGCTGCTGGCGTCAAGCCGTCCGACCGGATACAGACGCCCGTATAGCCTGGGTACAAGGTCTGCAACGGTGGGCCGGCCGCGCGGGTCGTAGCTCACGCTAAGGACCCCCCGCGGCTTGTGGAGAGCAAAGTAGCGGCGCACCAGCCTGCGCACTGGCTCACCATCACAGCGGATGTCCTGTACCTCCGGGTCCACTTTGACGCCCATGGCAGTAACTACGCGACCATCCACCGTCACGCGCCCGGCGGCGATAATTTCTTCACACTTCCGCCGCGATGCGACTCCCGCGTCGGCCAGCACCTTTTGCAGACGTTCACGCATCTCCCGCTCCAATGTATGGGCGCTGGCAGGAGCTATACCACCAGCGTGCTTGTATAGCCGGTCACCCCTGTGTGAGCATCGTCCGGAGCAGGCGCAATTCGGGCTTCGCCTGGATTTCATAATCGCGCAGGCATGCAGGCAAGAGCAGTGTGTCGCCCACAAGCAGCCTTCGCGCAAAACCCTGACCGCAGATCTCGCCCGAGCCAGCGACGACGGTAAGAATGCTCACATCGTCATTGCCCCTGCAACGGACGTTCCCGCGCAGGTACCATCGTTGTAGAGTGAACTTCACCCCAGCCACAGGTGGGAGCAGTTGTTCGCAGTAGAACGGGCTGTCGGCCATTGGTGCAGGGGTTAGTTTGCCAAGCGGCGAAACTCCAAATCGAATCGCCTCCAGGGCCTGTTGTGGCTGAAGTGAACGCGAATTGCCGCCAACCTGTCGGCCCCAATCGTAAATCCTGTAAGTCACGTCCGAGTTATGCTGGATCTCAACGAGAACCAAGCCCGCGCCGAGGGCGTGAACAGTGCCCGCTGGACAGTAAATGGTATCGCCAGCTGTTACATCCAGACGCTGCATGGCCTCCCCGATGCGTCCTTCTGAGAGACAATGAAACAACATTTCGCGTGTCACCTCCGGACGCAACCCGAGGTATATGACAGCACCAGGCACGGCATGAAGGACATACCAGGCTTCAGATTTGCCGGGCTCCCTCAGCCCCTCTCGTGCGGCGTATGCATCATCGGGGTGGACCTGTACCGAGAGCGGCGCGGCAGTGTCAATGAGTTTAACCAGAATAGGAAAGGGGCCCTTGTGTGTGCGATTCATGCTTTCGCCCAGCAGATCGCCACGCTCGGTGTGCATCAGGTCACGCAGCGTGCGGCCAGCCAGTGGCCCGTCGCTGACGACACTCATCTCTCTCGGCCGGTCGCTGATCTCCCATGATTCGCCGATGCAAGCTCCCGGCGGAATAGGCCTTCTGGCAACAATGCGGAGTTGGTCACCGCCCCAAATTTTTTTCTTGAGGATAGGCACGAAAGCCAACGGAACCGGTTGCAAGCGGTTGCTCCCAAGTCAAGTGCATGAGAACCCTATCCACAAATTTTATCATTCTAACACATACATTGGCAGCAGTGTTAATCTCAGCGACTTGTCTACAGCGATGGCCAAGATGTTCCCTTTTGACACTGGTAGCAACGTTGCTATAATCCCACCGCTGTTAGTGCTTTGTTTGATAGGGCGAGTAAGGTCTGCGAGCCGTGGAACTCGCGGGGAAAGGAGGCGAAAATGACAGCGCAGATCATTGACGGCGAGGCGTTAGCGAGGAAGATTACAGAGCAGGTAACTGCCGACGTCATTTCGCTCAAAAGGGCAGGGCGACCACCGGTGTTGCACGCGGTGCAGGCCAATGACAATCCTGGCTCGCGCATGTATGTGAAGATGCAAAAGCAAACCTGCGAATCGGTCGGCATCGAGTATGTGCTGGATGAATTGCCGGTGGACAGCAGCGAAGAGGCGCTGGTCGCGCACATCCAGAAGCTCAATGCCGATCGTAAGGTTACAGGCATCATCCTGCAAATGCCTGTGCCGGAGGGAGTAAATGCGCGTCGCCTGCAAGCGATGATCGCCCCCCACAAGGATGCCGAGGGTATGAGCCCGGCCAATATGGGCCGTCTCATCTACGGCAAGGCTGAGCCCGGTCCCTGCACTGCCGTGGGCGCAGTAGAACTGCTGAAGAGCACCGGCGTCAAGATAGAGGGAAAGGATGCCGTGGTAGTAGGTCACAGCGAGATAGTCGGCAAGCCAATTGTTAACCTCCTCCTCGGCCTGAACGCGACCGTTTCGTGTTGCCACATCTTCACCCGCGACCTGGAATCCTACGTCCGGCGAGCGGAGATTCTCTTTGTCGCGGCAGGGAAGTCACAGGCAGTCTGGACACGCTATCAGCGGGAGGTCAAGAAAAATCCAAACCTGCCGCCACCCGACCTCTCTCCGCTGATCCCGGCTACGTGGGTGCGCGAGGGGGCAGTGGTGATTGACGTGGCTATTAACCGAATCCCCGTTGGCTTTGACAAGCAGGGCAAGCCTCTCCTTGATGCCAAGGGAAAGCCCAAGATGAAGACAGTGGGCGATGTGGACTTTGAGGGAGCAAAAGAGAGGGCTGCCTTCATTACCCCTGTTCCCGGTGGCGTCGGGCCGATGACTGTGGCTATGCTCCTGAAAAACACAGTGGACTGCGCTAGGATGCAATTAGAGATGGGAGTATCAAGCAGCCCCACTGGTATGGGCATTATCGGCGAGAAAAAGCCGCCCAAGGGCAGGATAAAACGCCTGGAAATCTGCTTCAACGACGAGCGGCCGCCCTACGATGAGGCAAGGGTGGTCAAGGACTTACAGGAATACTTCGTACTGGACCAGTTTCTGACGCCCGACGCGCAAGTCAGTACCTGGTATGGCGCGGTACGCGGCTCACCAGAAGCCTTTGTGGGTTGTAGAGCCGTTACTCTTGGTGTGGACATGGCGCGCCTGTCCTACTGGAGTTTTGCCGTCGCCGGGGTTTCTGGCGTCATCATTGCAGAAGAGGCTTGATAGCGAATCGCCGTTCAAAAGAAAAGGCGACATTGACAGGTAAGCCCTGCCTTTGTCGCCTGGCGTTGGAAACTAGACAGTTCTATTCCTGCTTGGACTTGGCCTTGAGAATTATGTAAACGATAATGAGCACGGCAGCCAGCGCGAATAATACCCACCTCATAATAACCTCCTCCTTTCTTGTATCGGAGCCTTTGCCGGCGGGCGCAACTTTGCTTCGCCCATGTTTTTCCGCCGGTATGCTCTCAAAACGGCGGTCAGTCTAACTGGGGGCACGTTTGTTGTCAAGGCCAGCCACAGGGTCTTTGTAGTCCCTACCAAGACTCATGCACAACGAGCAGAGAAATACTAAACGGCATACACAGGAGCTGGGGCCAAGGTCTTGCAGCATGCAACGGTTGGGTCTACAATCCCCAACCTGTTGGGTCTCCTTAACCGGTGCCATTGGCTGACCGGGCAGGCGAGTACCTGACTTGAGGAGTATGGAATGGATAACATTTCAAACATCGTTGGTCACACACCCACAGTGTTGCTCCCCTCGTTTAGCCGCGCCGCGGGGGCGCGATTATATGTGAAACTGGAGTTCTACAATCCGACCGGCTCCCTAAAGGATCGCATTGCCGTGCACATGATTGACATCGCCGAGAAAAAGGGGGAGTTACTAGCCGGTGCAACACTGGTGGAATCCACCAGCGGCAACACTGGCATTGCGGTGGCATCTGTAGCCCGGCGTCGGGGATACCGCACTGTCATCTGTACACCCGAATACTCCAGTAAGGAACGCCTCGACCTAATACGCGCACTTGGCGCGGAACTCGTTCTCACACCGGCTGGAGAAGGCCAAGATGGAGCAATACGACGTGCCCAGGAGTTGGGCAGCCGGCCGGGGCATTATCTTGTGGGCCAATTCAGCAATCCTGAAAATCCCCGCGCGCACTACGAGACAACAGGTGCGGAGATTCTGGAACAAGTGCCCGATCTAGATACCTTCGTTGCGGGCGTAGGAACAGGTGGCACGATTACAGGTGTGGCGCGCCGTTTCCGCGACGCAGGGAAGCGGGTTCGCGTCGTGGGGGTGGAGGCAGGTCCAGGCTCAATCATTCAAGGGCTGCACATACGGGGAGCACTTGTGCCGCCAGTGTTTGAAGAAGAACTGCTTGACGAATTTGTGGTGGCACGCGATGAGGAGGCGGTGGACATGTGCCGACGGGTGGCTTGTCAGGAGGGACTGTTCGTGGGCCTTTCGTCCGGTGCCGTAATCGCGGAGATGCTTCGCCAAGCGCAGTCCGGTCGTAAGTGTATAGTGGGCATAGTTGCTGACGACAGTCTGAAATACATTAGCTTAGGAATCTTTGACGAGCGCCAAACCTCCTGTTGCGGGTCGCAGAGGAAACGAGAAAAACCTTGTGATTAGCACAACATGGCCAAGTACCGTGGCAGGACCCTGGAAGCCCCGGGGTCTGAGGATTGATCGGTTTTTGTTGCTGGCCATTCTTTTGTGTTTGTGCGTGCGGCTCGGTTTCCTGGCCTTCAGTGCACCTGATTACCGCCGCCTTCCGCTGGACGTTGATCGCTACGGGGAGTTGGCCGCCAACCTCGCCGCCGGCCGTGGCTTCCGAATGAGCGCCGATGGCCCGCTAACGGCCGCACGTCCGCCGCTGTACCCGCTGTTCCTTGCTGGCCTGCGGCTGGTAGGGCTGGGCGCGGTTGAATTCGCACTCGTGGCCCAGGCAATCCTGGACGGACTGACATGCCTAGTGCTTTACCTCCTGACGTTGGAAATCTCTAGAGGTGAGGTAGGGGATACAAGGCGTGAATTGGACCGTGGCGAGGGTCGCGTGGTGGCCGGTCAGCATGCTTCGTTCTGGGCACCGCGCCTGGCAGCCCTTGCCTGGGCGCTGTATCTCCCAGCAGCCTCGCTAATGACGCGCTTATGGAGCGAGCCATTGGCCACACTTGTTACAACGGCCGGATTATGGGCACTAGCGCGTGCGTGGAGGACCCCCCGGCGAGGGTGGTTTTTTCTGGCTGGGGTCATGCTCGGCATCACGGTGCTCGTGCGCGCCACGGCTCTCGCGGGAGGCCTCGTGTTGGCGCTTATAATGTTCTTTCGCCACCGCGCCATCCCGGACGTGCGCGCACGCGTGCTCCTGAGCGCTATCCTCCTCGCTGGGATCACTTTGCCACTCTTCCCGTGGCTCCTCCGTAACGGTATTCTTTTCAAAACTCTCATTCCCACAACAACACATGGTGGCCATACGGCGTACGGGGGCAATTGCGCTATTGATGGGCAGGATTATCTGAGAATTGTGCACGGTCCCGAAGTGCGAGCGAAGTTGACACAAACACTCGCCGCACGGGGCATAGCTACAACCGGATTCACAGAGGTTGACTGGGATCGGGCTTACCGCCAAGAACTGTGGCGCCTTGTTCGTCGGTTCCCTGGCCGATTCCTGCGTCTGTCGCTGGTGCGGTTCTGCCGCCTTTGGCTGAACTTGGGTTTTGTTGAACAGTCACCGAGCGCAGCGACAGTCGGCGTGGCCCTCGCTAATTCCCTCCTTCTGATGGCAACCCTTGCGGGCCTAGTCTTACGCCGGGGAACTTGGTTGACGCCGGCGACGCCCATCTTTGTCTTTCTGATGGTGACTACAGGGCAGCACATGGCCACAGTAGCGTACGTGCGCTACGCAATTCCGCTAGTGCCAGCATTACTGGCCATCGCGGCGACTGCTTGGTTCAGGACAGTGGTGCGCAGCACAGGCTCCTCAGCGGCGTCGGGCACTACCTGAGCGCATGCGGTGGGCGCGGTTGCGGCATGCCAGTGCGTAACAGTCTTCCAATCGTGGGGCAACCGCGGCGAGAGAAAAAAGACGCACAACCCGTGCTCGTGCCTTTGCCCCCAACTTTGTCGCAAGATCACGGTCGCGCAGTAACTGGATGAGCCCATCCGCTAGCGAACTAACATCGCCAAGACGTGCATAAATTCCCGTATCGCCAAGCACCTCCCGGCTGACTTCGGTGTCGAAGGCCACGGTTGGCAACCCACACGCCATATAATTGTAAAGTTTGCCGTTAGCCTCGTAGGCGCTGAGTTTGGGGCTGACGGCAACATCTCCAAGGGCAAGATACTCGGCGGCGCGGTCGTAATCTATGCGGCCAGTGAACGTGACATGTTTGCCTACACCGAGCGATGCGGCAATCCTGCGATAATGGTCCACATTCGGGTAGCCCATTACTAAGAAGTGTGCTTCGGGACAGGCTTGGACCACCAGCGGCACCGCCTGAAGCAGGCAATCCACGCCCTGGTATGCCGCCAGCGTACCAAGAAAGACAACAACGCGGCTATTCTCCGGAAGACCTAGAACACTTTTCAGCGCAGTGTTTCTCGCTGCCGGGCGGAAATGATCCGTATCCACGCCCTCAGTACTGACCCGTATGCGCTCTTGCGGCAGCCCATATTGTTCAATCAGTCGCCTCACCATTCGTGTCGCGGAAACAACCACAACGTCAGCCCCAAGAACAATACGCTTTTCCAGCCAATGACAGAATCGCACTGACAATCCGGTGAGGGGCAGGGCGCCCTTTTCCTGCAATTCTCCGACCAGGCCGCCTTGGTAGTCAAAGACCACGGGAACGCGCAGGATGCGGCCGATAATTTCGCCAACTAGGGCCCCTTCGTGCAGGTGAGCATGAATGATGCCGGGGCGGAAGTCCAGGCTTTCACGCCAAACCAGGCCAAGAAGCAAAGCGTCCAGGTAAAGTTTGTGCCCGGAAGCGCCGACTCGTTCCTGTCCATACCACGGGGTTCTCTGAATTCGGCGCACATCCGTTCCTGGCGGGTTCCGCCCACAGTGGTAGGTACAGATTCGCACCTGGTGCCCTTTCTGTTGTAAAACTCGTGCTTCTTCGTAAACGCGCACACTGAAGCCACGGTCCACGAAGAACGGATTGGGCGCAATCATCAGAACCCGCCAATGGCGATGGCGAGGATGTGATATGGGTACGCTGTTCACCTGCGGCTCAAACCCAAAATGCTGAGAAAGAAACTGCTCAGGATGGTCTGCAGACCCAAGGTCAGTGACAAGACGCCGATAACCACGGGGCGCAGCGACGGCGGCGAGAGTGGCGGTCCTGCCGCAGGCGTAACCAGAGCCTGATACATGAGAATGCCAAGCCCGAAGACTAGCAACGTTGCTCCCGCCGCCAAACCAAGTTCCAGGTTGAAGAAACGGAAGACACGATCGAATCCTGAGTCCTTTGGCAGAAGACCGACGCTGATGGCGAAGAACTTGGCAAAAACAGCAAAATTTATCGCCTGGAAGCCAATGATGATAGCGGCTGCAGCGTAGATGAACGCACGCGTGTCCAGAGTCATTCCGCCAATGGTCCTCGGCCCCGGCAGCAGCCACAGAATGAACGCCGTTCCCAACAACATGAGCGCTGACCCCGGATAGAGGAAGAGCCAGCGGGGGCTGTAAAGGAGGAGAAAACGCAGGTGTCGCCAGCCATCGCGCCAGGGGCGTAGGTGAGATCGGCGGCTGCGGCCGTCGCAATAGAGGGTTGTCGGCACCTCCGCCACACGCATGCCATGGAGGGTGGCCTTCACAATCATCTCGGTGGCGAACTCCATACCCGTGGTGCGCAAATCAAGGCGGAGAATGGCCTCTTTACGAAATCCACGCAGTCCGCAGTGAAAGTCGTGGATCGGACTGCGAAACATCAGCCGTGCCAAGCCCGAGAGGAGCGGATTGCCAATATGGCGGTGGAGGAAAGGCATGGCTCCCGGCCGGATGCCGCCGGCGAAACGGTTGCCCAGTACCAGGTCGTAGCCTGCGCGCAACTTGTCAAGAAAGGGCCGCAAGGCGAGAAAGTCGTAACTGTCGTCGGCATCCCCCATAATGACATAACGCCCGCGTGCGGCGGCGATGCCTTGCATTAGCGCGCTGCCGTAACCTCGCTTCTCGGCCACGACCACGCGTGCCCCCATGGCTGCTGCTATGGCACGCGAACTGTCGGTGCTTCCATTGTCGGCGACGATGATCTCACCATCAACCCCGTTTTGCTGAAGAAACTGACGGGCCTTGCGCACGCAGGTCGCAATTGTCTCGGCTTCGTTGAGACAAGGCATGACGATGGAGAGTTCGCAGGTTTCGCCGCGGGTTTCGGACATGGCCTACCTGCTTTGCTGGGCAATGCTGAGGTATCGTGCATTTTGGCAAGCTGCAGCAGCACTTCACAACCGCGCTGGCGTACTTGCCACTACCGACCTCCAACGGAACTGCTTATTTTTCGGCCCCTGCAAGATTTCCTTCCACAGGCTTGGCGGGTTCACCCTTTTTCGTCGTCGCCTTCCGAGTCAGAGCCCCCTCCCTGCGCCACAGTTCCTTGAGGAGTTCCTGTTTTTTGAGTTCAATCTCGACGCGTTTCATCATCAGGTTGGCGACTTCACTATTTAGCGCCGTTACCTGTTCGTACAGTGCCATATATTCCTTGTCGTCGGCGTGTTTTTGGGCGCGTTCACGCAACTTATTGTTGGCATCCAGCACCGGAATGACCCAACTCTTCATGAGAATGCCATAATAGAGGTTGGTCGCATGCACTTCCCTGGCCCGCTTCTCGGCCTCCTCGCGGTTGCCCGCTTTAAGGGCCTCAAACTGAGCCTGGCGTGAAGCAAGGCGTAACTTCAGTGCTGCCAAGACTTCCTCAACAATCTTCCGCGGGCCTTCTTCCGTATAGGCAGATAATGTTTTTTCCAGGTCATCAATGTCTTTCTGCAGACGCTTGATATCGGATTCCACCTCTTTGGTCACGCGTTCAATGTAATTGGCTAATGCCTCGTCCCGCGTTAGTTGTTCTGAGGCCACCTTATCAGAGGGAGGTTTGGTTGCCTCCGCGGGCTTCTCCTGCCCGTGCGCCATAATTGTCACCACTAGGACGACCACTGCTGCGATCGCCCACAGCCGGATCATGGCCCATCTCCTTATTCCACACTGCACCCCACCATGCAGCTATAGTACTCGCTGTCCAACTATAATACTCCTGCTTCGTGCACACGTCAACAACCAAGGGAATGGAATGTCATCTGCGAGCGTTGCTACGTTGCTGGTAGTGTCAAGTTTCGTGTGTAAATTCGTCGAAGGGACACAGGCGTTAATCCTCCTTGGGGCGCCGGTCAGGCGGCGCGTTTGTCGTCGGCGAACTCGGCGCACACCTTGCCGGCGCGTTTTTCGTTGAGGAAGCGGAAGAGCCCGTAGATCATGCGCTCCAGGCTCGCGTCGTTGACGAAGCACCCGATCGCGCGGGTGCGC
>Ga0272448_1006804_pt1 | contig 12254 bp, 10 predicted proteins | sample YNPCB0191_FD_202220 | JGI IMG/M metagenome (GOLD analysis project Ga0272448, IMG submission 202220) | Hot spring sediment microbial communities from Yellowstone National Park, WY, United States - YNP-CB-019-1 | ecosystem: Environmental > Aquatic > Thermal springs > Hot (42-90C) > Sediment... | reverse complement strand
CTTCCTGCTGCACAGCGTGAAGGGGGAGCCGAGGGCATGGGCTCACGACAAGGGCGCCATCACAGGAGCCCCACGCGGGCGTTGAACTCTTCGATGAGCGCGTCGATCTCTTCCACCTGGCGCTGGAAGCCGGTCCAGTAGCCACGGTCGTACCACTGGGCCTGGATCTCTTCGTAGGTGCGGCCCTGCTGCTCGACCCAGGTGTAGTACTTGAGCTGGTGGATGCGCCGACGGTCGGTGTAGCGCAGCTCCAGCATGTTATCGGTCGACTGGCCGAGCAGCCAGCGCGCATAGTCGGCCGCGGCGTCGACCTCGGTGTACTCGCCAAACTCCTGGCGCATCTCCTGCAGCCGGCTCTGGTAGAGCTCCATGGAATCGGTGAGCACGGTGACGACGATATCCTCGCCGGTCATCTCATAGTACTTGGCGAACTTGATGGCCGAGAGGACGTTCGAGATGCCCGAGAAGCCCAGGAGGTCGAGCTGCGACACGAGCCCTTCGGGCACCCCCTGCTTCACCAGGTAGGCGCGGCCGGCCGGCTCGTTGAAGAGGCGGGCCAGGTTGACCACGGCGTTGTCGTCGATGGCCACCACCAGGTCGGTATTGGCCACGTTGTGGATCCAGGGCACGTGCTTGTCGCCGATGCCCTCGATGCGGTGCGCGCCGTAGCCGTTCTCGAGGAGCGTGGGGCATTGCAGGGCCTCGGAGGCCACAATCTTGCTGGTGGGGAAGACCTGCTTCATATGGTCGCCGCTGGCGATGGTGCCCGCCGAGCCGGTGGCCGAGACCATGCCACGGTAGGTGCCGCCCTTGGCCGCTGCCTGCTTCACCACCTCTTCCATGGCATGGCCCGTGATCTCATAGTGCCACAGGTAGTTGCCAAACTCCTCGAACTGGTTGAAGATCATCAGGTCCTCGCCCGAGCGGCGCAGCTCCCAGCACTTGTCGAAAATCTCTTTGACGTTGGATTCGACGCCAGGGGTGGCGATGACCTCGCTCGAGATCTTGCGCAGCCACTCAAAACGCTCGCGGCTCATCCCCTCGGGCAGGATGGCGATGGACTCGCAGGCCAGGAGCGCCGAGTCGTAGGCGCCGCCGCGGCAGAAATTGCCGGTGGAGGGCCAGACGGCCTTTTGCGTCGTGGGGTCGAACTGGCCGGTGACCAGGCGGGGCACCAGGCAGCCAAAGGCTGCGCCCACCTTGTGCGCGCCGGTGGGGAACCACTTGCCCACCAACGCGATGATGCGCGCATCGACCCCCGTCAGGCTCTTGGGGAACTCGATCCAGTTCACGCCCCCGAACCCGCCGCCCGCCGGCACCGGCTGGTTGTGCCAGGTGATGCGGAAGAGGTTGCGGGGGTTCACATCCCACAGGCCGATGCCGGCCAGCTCCGCCCGGATCCTGGCGGGGATCAGGCCGGGGTCCTTCATCTGCTTGAAGGTGGGGATGATGATGTTGCGCTCGCGCGCCCGCTTGACCGCGCGCTCGAGGCGCTCGGGGTATACCGTCAGGTCGATCATGTGGCTCCTCTCCTTGGCTGCCTGGGCTGCAGCCGGGCATTCGGCTTCGCCGGAACCCCGGCCTGCCCCAGGATGGGGTATTTGGTGGGTGGGGTTGCTGGCGGCCGCCCGTGGGCAGCCGGCAGCAACCCCACCCACCAAATACCCCCTATTGGTCTGGTACCGGGCCCGAGCGAAGCGCAAGGCCCGGTCATAGGCTTGCTCTGTGACCGTCCTATAGCTTGGCCTGGCCAACGACCCGCCGGACGTCGGCCAGGTCCTTATCCACCACAAAGGGCTCGCCCACTGCCTTGCGTGCCGAGGCGATGTCCTTCAGGCCGTTGCCGGTGGCGACGACGACGATGCGCTCATCCGGGTCCACCAGGCCCTCGGCCGCCGCCTTGACCAGCCCGGCGTACGCGGCCGCGCCGGCCGGCTCGGCGAACACGCCGCACCCCCGGGCCAGGGCGGGGATGGCGGCCAGGATCTCCTCGTCGGTGACCTTGACGTAGGCGCCGCCCGTCTCGCGCACGGCGGCCAGGGCCTTGATGCGGTCGGCGGGCAGGTCGGCCGAGATGCTGTCGGCGACGGTGTGGGCCTCGATGGGCTTCATCTCCATGGCCGGCGTGCCGTTCTTCCAGGCCTCGTAGAGCGCCGCCGAGCCGGCCGCCTGCACGCCCATCAGCTTGGGCATGCGCCGGATCCAGCCCAGGGCCATGAGGTCCTTCAGCCCTTTGTGCAGCCCGCCGATGATGCAGCCATCGCCGACGGAAACAAAGATGCGGTCGGGCGCCTCCCACCCCAGTTGCTCGCAGATCTCGAGCGAGGCGGTCTTCTTGCCTTCCGACATGTAGGGGTTGTAGCCGGTGTTGCGGTTGTACCAACCGAACTCTTTGCAGGCCTGCCCGCAGAGCGCAAAGGCATCGTCATAGCTGCCGCGCACCAGGATGACCGTGCTGCCGTAGACGAGCAGCTGGGCGATCTTGGCCGGGGGCGCCGATTCGGGCACGAAAATCACATTGGGCTGCTCGACGCTGGCGCAGAGGGCCGAGAGGGCGGCCGCGGCGTTGCCGGTGCTGGCGGTGGCGATGATGCGCGCCTTGCGCTCGCGCCCCTTGACCACGGCGATGGCGCTCGCCCGGTCCTTGAACGAGGCCGAGGGCTGGCGGCCATCATCCTTCACCCACACGTGCCTGAGCCCCAGGCCGGCGGCCAGGCGGTCGGCCCGGTAGAGCGGCGTCCAGCCCACGGCGAGAGGCGGCACGGGGCTATCGGGCTCGATGGGCAAGAGCGGCCGGTAGCGCCAGATGGTATAGTCGCGGTTCTCGGCCAGGGTGCGGGGGCTGATGCGCCGGGCGATCAGGCCATAGTCGTACTGGACGTCGACGATGCCCTCATCCCCGTGCAGCGGGCAGACGTACTCGATCTCATCGGGCCGGTACTCGCGGCCGCAGATCAGGCACTTGAGGGAGCGTACGTGGTCCATCGGCTCTCCTACGGAGGAACTGAGGGAACTGGGGGAACTGGGGAACTGAGGGGGAAGCCCATCAGTTCCTCCAGTTCCGTTCGTTCCCTCAGTTCCTTCTCCTACATCGTCAGCGCCATGACCGCCTTTTGTGCGTGCAGGCGGTTCTCGGCCTCATCGTACACCACCGATTGCGGCCCGTCCATCACGCCGTCGGTCACCTCGATGTTGCGGTCGGCCGGCAGCGGGTGCATGTAGATGGCGTCGGGTTTGGCCAGGGCCATCTTGCGCTCATCGGTGATCCAGTGCTGGTACTTCTTGATGATCTTGGCGCCCTCGTCGGCATCGGGGGTGTGGACCATGGCGCCCCACGACTTGGCGTAGATGATGTCGGCGCCTTTGAAGGCCTCCTCCATATCCTCCACCACTTCGAAGCGGGTGCCATACTTGCGGGCCTGCTCCTCAGCCTGTTCCATGATCTCGGGCATCAGGCGGAACTCGGGCGGGCGGGCCAGCACCACGTCGAGCCCAAAGCGCGGCATCTGCAAGACCAGTGACTGGGGCACCGACATCGGCTTCTGGTACGAGGCGGCGTAGGCCCAGGAGACGACCATCTTCTTGCCGCGCAGGTCGCGGCCCTTCTTCTCGATGATGGTCATCAGGTCGGCCAGGCACTGGAAGGGGTGGTAGATGTCGCACTGCATGTTCAGCACGGGCACGCGCGAGTACTTGGCCACCTCGTTGATGTAGCGGTTGCCCACCCCCCAGTCGCAGTGGCGGATGGCGATGCCCTGGAAGTAGCGGCCAAAGATCTCGCCGATCTCCTTGGGGGTATCGCCGTGGGCGATCTGCGTAGTCTTGCTCTCGATAAAGGCGGCGTGGCCGCCGAGCTGGGCCATGCCGGCCTCGAAGGAGCCGCGGGTGCGGGTGCTCGAGAAGAAGAAGAGCATCGCCAGCACTTTGTCGCGCAGGTAGGCGTGGGGCTCGCCCAGGGCATACTTGCGCTTGAGGTCAAAGGCCAGGTCGAGGACCGTCTCGACCTCTTCCTTGCTGAAATCCAGGTCGCCGATCAGGTCGCGTCCGCGAAGATGGGTCTGCATTTGTGTCCTCCCATATCACAGCAACCGGGTTTTGTGCGTCGCGCCCTCCCGGTGCGGACCCTTTTTGGGGGTGGGTTGGCTGGCGCGCCGGGCCGCCCCCGCGGGGGCGGCCCGGCGCGCCAGCCAACCCACCCCCACTCTGGGCCAGGGCCGGGAGGCTGCCCGGCAATCAGCCCGGCTGCCACCCAGAGCCGGCAGGCGCTAGCCCCCTCCGGCAGGCTGTTTACTCCATGGCCCCCAAGACGAGGGCCAACAGGGCCATGCGGATCACCACGCCGTTGAACGCCTCTTGCCAGTAGCGCGACCAGCGAGTGATATCCACATCGGTCGGGATCTCATCCATGCGGGGCAGCGAGTGCAAGAGGATCGCATCCGACTTGGCCTTGGTCGCCAGCAGCTCGCGGGTGATCTTGTAGTTGTCGGGGGTCAGGCCGTGCTCGCCCGCCTCCTGGCGCGCCTTGGTATAGTCGGGCTGCACCACCGGCTCGACCAGGATCACGTCGGCCTTGTGGATCACCTGCTCCACGTGCTCGGCCTCGCTAAAGTTGAGGCTGTAGCGCTTCAGCTCCTCCTTGAACTCGGGCTTGAGGGTCATCTCGGGCGGGGCCACGAAGGTGATGGGGCAGTCGAACTGGGTCAGGGCATACGCCAGGGAGTGCATGGTGCGCATGCGCATGTCGCCCACGGCCAGCCAGGTCAGCCCGTCGATGCGGCCCTTCTCGCGCAGCACGGTGTAGAGGTCGGTGAGGATCTGAGTGGGGTGCTCGCCCCAGCCATCGCCGCCGTTGATGATGGGCACCGAGGCCCACTTGGCCGCCTCGTGGGGCGCGCCCTGCTGGAAGTGGCGCATGACGATCACATCGCCGTAGAACTCGAGCATCTTGACCGTGTCTTTGATCGACTCCTGGTACCAGTCGCCGGCGCGGGTCATCTTGGCGTCGGCAAAGCCCGTCACGTGGCCGCCCAGGCGGTGCATGGCTGCCTCATGGGCCAGGCGTGTGCGGGTCGACGGCTGGTAGAAGGCCGTCACCAGTGTCTTTTCCTTCAGCAGGTCCGAGTTGCGGCGGCTGCGCGCGATGGGCTCCATCTGCTCGCCCACTTCGAACACGCGGAAGAACTCTTCGCGTTCGAAATCCTTGAGCGAGAGGATGTCACGGCCGGCAAAGCTTCTCATTGGGATCCCTCCTATGCATGGCTATTCTGATCGATACGGCGGATGACGTGGAAACGGAAATACCCGGGGACGAAATAGCTCAGGGAGTAGTCGACGATGCGGCCGTCGCGGGCGAACAGCTGGGCCTGGAGCTTGAGGAGCGTGGCCCCGCGCCGCAGATGGAGCTTGCGGGCGATGGAGCTGGCGGCCGCCTCGGCCATGATATCGGCACGCGAGTGGCTGAGGGGCGGCTCGCCGCGGCACAGGAAGAGGTCGAGCACCGAGCCAGTGAAGGCCTCGCCCAGGTCGGCCTGGCGCAAGACGGAGGCGGGCACCACGTCGACCAGGTAGGCGACCGGCCGCTCATCGGCCAGGATGGTGCGCGCCACCGAGAGGACGAGGCTGCCGGGGGCCACCTGCAGGCGGCCGGCCTCGGCCGGGGTGGCCGGGCGCTCCTCCACCTGGGCATCGGCCATGTGGGTCTCGAGGCCGATGCGCTGGGCCATGCGCTCCAGGCTTTCCAGCACCTCGAGCCCCGCTTCGATGACGGAGGAGGAAGAGGCGACGAAGGTGCCGACCCCGTGCCGGCGCACAATGGCGCCCCGCTGCTCGAGCTGCGCCAGGGCTTCGCGGATGGTGGCCCGGCTGACTCCGAAGCGCTCGCCGAGCTGCGTCTCGGAGGGCAGGAGGCCGCCCTCGCGGGCGAGGGTGCCGGCCTCGATGCCCGAGAGGATCTCCTGCATGACCTGCTGCGCCAGAGGTGTTTGCCTGCGTACCATGGCCTTCCCTCCCAGAGCCGTGCAGTCCACGCCAGACGACAGTCGTCTGACATCGCGTCAGTATAGGCATTTGCTGCCGCCTGTCAAAAACGGCCTACCAAGGCCAGATTGACGGCCTGTGCGGGGTGTGCTAGAATACCGCCAGTTGTCTGACAATTGTGGGGGCAGCGGCGGCGTGCTGCGCCGACCGCGCACCCGGCCGAGAGGATGCGGCAAGGACGCGGGATGAAGATCAAGCCAGACAATCGGCCCCTCTACCAGCAGGCAGAGGAGGCCCTCAACCAGCTCATGAAGGGCCTATCCCCCGGCGACAAGTTCCCGCCCGAGCCGGCTCTGGCCCGCTCTCTGGGCATCTCGCGGGCCACGCTGCGCGAGGCCCTGCGCAACCTGGAAGAGAAGCAGGTGATCACCCGCCGCCAGGGCGTGGGCACCTTCTACAACGGCCCGCGCGTTACCATCGACTCGGGCCTTGAGACCCTGGCCAGCGTCGACGCCCTGGCCCAACGCCAGGGCCTGCATTGCACCACCACGGGCCTCGAGGTCTCGGGCGGCGCCGCCAGCGCCGACGATGCGGCCACCCTCGGCCTCACCCCCGGCGCCCCCGTGACCATCGTGCGCCGGGTCAAAGTGGCCGATGGCCGCCCCATCGCCTACCTGGTCGACGTGGTGCCCCAGAGCGTGCTCGCGCCCACCGACCTGCCGCAGGGCTTTGACGGGTCGGTGCTCGACCTGCTCATCGCCCGGCGCGACCCGGCGGCCAGCCACGCCGCCGCCGACATCACGCCCGTCAAGGCCGGCAAAGAGCTGGGCGCCCGCCTGCAGGTGCCGGCCTCCACCGTGCTCCTGCTGCTGGAGGAAACCATCTACAGCCGCGATGGCGTGCCGGTCGATCTCTGCCGTAGCTACTTTGTGCCCCAGTTCTTCCAGTTCCACCTGCTGCGCCGCATCGCCTTCTGACGCCCGCGGCAGCCGGCCCGCCCAGCCCCAGGGACCTGTGCCCCAGCCTGGCCTGGCGAGGGCAGGCCGCGTGGGAAGGGCGGGCACCTTCAGGCGCGAAAGTGCAGGCACTGCCCTTGCCCCATCGGGCAAGGATTCGATCACGAACATTGACACAGGGAGGATAGGAATGAGCCAGGTTGCTGTCGTTGCCGTTGGGGGCAACTCGCTGATCACCGACAAACAACATGAGGACGTCCCTTCGCAGATGCGGGCAGTGGAGGAAACCTGCCGCCACATCGCCGACATGATCGAGCGCGGCTGGAATGTGATTGTCACCCACGGCAACGGCCCGCAGGTCGGCTTTATCCTGCGCCGCAACGAGTTGGCCGCCCACGAAGTGCACACCACGCCGCTCGACGTCATCGGCGCCGACACGCAGGGCGCCATCGGCTACATGATCGCCCAGGCGCTGGATAACGAGTTCAAGCGCCGCGGCATCCGCCGCTCGGTGGCCGCCGTGGTCACCCAGGTGCTCGTCGACAGGAACGACCCCGGCTTCAAGAACCCCACCAAAGGCATCGGTGGCTTTACCACCAAGGAAAAGGCCGAAGAGTTCGCAAAGGAAGGCTGGACGGTGCGAGAGGACGCCGGCCGTGGCTGGCGGCGCATGATCGCCTCGCCCATCCCCCTGAAGATCATCGAGCAAGACGCCATCAAGACGCTGATCGATGCCGGCTTTATCGTGGTGGGCGTGGGCGGCGGCGGCATCCCGGTCATCGAAGACGAACAGGGCAACCTGCGGGGCGCGATGGCCGTCATCGACAAGGACCGAGGCTCGGCCCTGCTGGCTTCGGACCTCAAGGTGGACCTCTTCCTCATCTCCACGGCCGTGGAGAAGGTGGCCCTCAATTTCAACAAGCCCAACCAACAGTGGCTCGACCGGCTCACCCTCAGCGAAGCCAAGAGGTACTATGCCGAGGGCCACTTCCTCTCGGGCTCCATGGGCCCCAAGATCGAGGCCATCATCGCCTTCCTCGAGGCCAACCCCAAGGGCAAGGGCCTCATCACCAAACCCGAGACGATCATCGACGCCCTCGAGGGCAAGACCGGCACCTGGATCCTGCCCGACTGACCCGGCCCTCGTTGCCGGCCGGCGCACCGGCCTGTCGGGGCCAGGGACCGGGCTACACGCTCTGCACCCCGCCCGGTGCGGAACCGTTTGGGGGGGTTGGTGGGTTGGCCGGCGCCGGCCAACCCACCAACCCCCCGCCCAAGGGCTGGGCCGGGGGCGAGCGAGGCTGAAGACCCGGCTGCTGCCCCTATCCGCAGCAAGTTCCTTTACCTGGCACAGGGCTGCGCGAGCCCTGGGATGCTCGCAATGACAGCCTGGCAACAGGGCTTTTGCCAAGTCCGGTTTATGTCACCCCTTCGCTCTGCTCAGGGCGAGCTCTGAGCAGGTTCTGCGGGCCTTCCAAGGCGGTGAATGCCGGCCTGCGAAGGGTCTGAGCCACGCGTAACGCCGACTTGGACAAGGGTTGCCAATTGACCCCCTCGCACGTTTGTATTAGAATGCCGCCATGGGGAGCTCAATGGGGCAGGAGCCAGTCGACCTGGCGATCGTCATCGTCAACTATAACACCCGCGACCTCTTGCGAGACTGCCTGGCCAGCATCCTTGCCAGCCGGCTGGAGGTCCCGTACGCCATCTACGTGGTCGACAACCACTCCAGCGACGGCAGTGCGGCCATGGTGCGCGCCGAGTTCCCCGTGGTGCGGGTGATCGAGCAGCCGGCGAACCTGGGGTATGCGGCGGCCAACAATGTGGGCTTGCGGGCGGCAGGCTGCGACGGCGACCAGCCGCCGCGCTATGTCTTGCTCCTGAACCCCGACACGCTCCTCAAGCCCGACGACCTGGCCGAGATGCTGGCCTTCATGGAGGCCCATCCCCAGGCCGGTGCGGCGGGCCCCAAGCTGGTGCGGCAGGATGGCAGCCTCGACAAAGCCTGCCGCCGCTCGTTTCCGTCGCCGGAGAACGCGTTCTACCGGCTCTCGGGGCTCTCGCGCCTCTTCCCCCGGCACCCCCGCTTCGGCCGCTACAACCTGGAGTATCTGGACCCCGACCAGGTGGCCGAAGTGGATAGCATCGTCGGCGCTTTCATGCTGATGCCCGGCGCCGTGTTGCAGCAGGTGGGCCTGCTCGACGAGCGTTTCTTCATGTACGGGGAGGATATCGACCTCTGCTTCCGCATCAAGGAGCGGGGCTACAAGGTCTACTATAACCCTGCGGTGACGGTGCTCCACTATAAGGGGGCCGCCAGCCGCCAGCGGAGCACGGCCAGCATCGTAGCTTTCTACCGCGCCATGGCTCTTTTTCACGACAAGCACTACCGCGCGCGCACCTTCTTCCTGCTCAACTGGCTCATCTATCTGAGCATTGTGATCCTGGGGGCGCTTGCCCTTTTGCGCAACGCCCTGCGCCCGGCCGGGCATAAGCGGGTGGCCTCGGCGTAGAGAGGCAGTCGCGCTATGCGCTCGAAGCAGAACTTCTGGTTTGGCCTGGTGACGGCCCTGGTCGATGCCGCCATGGTCGTGGTGGCCTTCTTTGCTGCCTACCAGTTGCGCCGCCTGATCAACTACCCGCCGACGCCCAACATCGCCCCGAGCTTCTCTGGCTATGCCAGCATGATGGGGGTGCAGGTGGTCAGCATGCTGACCACCTTCCTGTTCTATCGCCTCTATCACCTCCCCCGGGGCACCTCGCGGGTCGACCTGTTCTACACCATCCTGGCCGCCGTCTCCATCGGCGCCATCGTGGGCACCGCCTTCACCTCCCTGCTCTACAAGGAGCTCGACTACCCGCGCCTGATGGTCATCTATTTCGTCTTCTTTGCCGTGGTCACCATCACCGCGGGGCGCCTGCTCACCGGCTGGTGGCAGGCCAAGGTGCGCAGCCGCCACCCCGACCGGGTGCTGGTGGTGGGCGCCGGCGACGTGGGGCGCATGATCGCCGAGCGCATCCGCCAGTCGCCCCACCTGGGCTACGAGGCAGTGGGCTTTCTCGATGACACCCCGGGCCGTCGCAGCGCCGCGGGCCTGCCCGTGCTGGGCCCGCTGGCCGCCCTCAGCCAGGTCATCCGCAGCGAGCGCATCGACGAGGTCGTCATCGCCCTGCCCGAGGCCTCGCACGAGGAGATGCTCGACCTGATCTACGAGTGCGAACACGAGCGCGTGCTGGTCCGTGTCTTCCCCGACGTCTTCCAGATCATCGCCAGCGACCTGCACATCAGCGACCTCAACGGCCTGCCCATGCTCACCGTGCGCGATGTGGCGCTGCGCGGCTGGCGCCTGACCCTCAAGCGGGCCATGGACCTGGTCTTCAGCAGCATCGCCATGGTCCTGCTCTCACCGCTGTTCCTGCTGATCGCGCTCTTGATCAAGCTGGATTCGCCGGGCCCCGTCTTTTACAGTCAGGTGCGCATGGGGCTCGACGCCCGGCCCTTCCCGGTGCTCAAGTTCCGCTCCATGCGCGTGGGGGCCGAGAAAGACACGGGGGCGGTGTGGGCCACCCGCGATGACCCCCGCAAGACGCGCATCGGCGCCTTCCTGCGGCGGACTTCGCTCGACGAGCTGCCCCAGCTCATCAACGTGTTGCTGGGCGATATGAGCCTGGTGGGCCCGCGGCCCGAGCGGCCGGTCTTTGTGGAGCAGTTCCGGCAGGTGGTGCCCGGCTATATGGACCGCCACCGCGCCAAGGCGGGCATGACCGGCTGGGCGCAGGTCAACGGCCTGCGCGGCGATACCTCGATCGTGGAGCGCACCAAGTACGACCTGTACTATGTCGAGAACTGGTCGCTGCTCCTCGACCTCAAGATCCTGATCCGAACCCTGTTCACCTTCTTCCGCGACCGCAATGCCTACTGAGGCCAACATGGTGGGGAACGCAGGGGGATCATCTGGCGCCAAGAGGCGCGCGCGGAGGCGTGCGCGCATGGCTACCTCGCTGCGGCTGCAGCCCATCTACGAGGCGCTGGCCTGCGGCCGCTCGGATGAGGCGATTCGCCTGATCCTGGCCCGGGCCACCCGGCTGGTGCAGAGCCCCCTGCCTGCGGCCCTCTACCGGGCCTCCGATGGAGCCCAGCGCGCGCCGGGCAGCCCGGCGCTGCCGGCGGCGTTGCCCGGCGAGGTGATGGCCGCCTTGCATGCGGCACTGCGCCGGGGGGCGGAGCCCGGCTCGGTGCTCATGCTGGCGCTGGCGGGCTGCGCAACCCCCTTTGCCGCTGTGCCCGTGGGCCCGGCCGCCGACCCCACGGCCATTCTCCTGGTGGCCCTGCCCGAGGGGCGGCCCACCTGCGCCCAACGGCGGGGCCTGCGCTTCCTGGCGGGGCTGCTGGCGCTGGCCCTGCCGCGGCCCGTGCCCCCTGAAGACGACGAACTGCTGACCCGGGTGGTGGCCGGCGTGGCCCACGAGCTCAACAATCCCCTGGCCATCATCTCGGGCTACGCCCAGGTGCTGCTGAACAGCGGTGCCGCCGACGACCTGCGCCCCGACCTGGAGCGCATCGACCGGGCGGCGCGGCGCGTGGCCCAGGTGGTGCGCGACCTCCTGGCCTTTGCGCGCGAGCAGCCCATCGCTGCCACAGCCGTGCCGGTCGAGAGCCTGGTGCGCGACGCCCTGGCGTCGGAGCAGGCCGAGCTGGCCGCCAGCGGCATCGGCCTGTCGGTGGAGATTGGGGCCGGCGTGCCACCCGTCCGCGGCGACCGGCTACAGCTCACCAGCGTGCTCGTGCAGCTCATTGCCCACAGCCGGCGCGCCATCGTGGGCCACCCCGGTGCCAGCAGGCTCACCATCCGGGCCAGCGGCCACGACTATGTGCACCTGAGCCTGAGCGACGATGGGCCAGGCATCGCGCCCGAGCTGCTCGACCGGATCTTTGAGCCCTTCCTCAGCCTCCACGAAGGCGGCCTGCGCCTGGCCGTGTGTCGCAGCATCGTGCGTGCGCACGGTGGCCGCATCTGGGCCGTCAACAACCCCGCCGGCGGTTCCACCTTTCACATCGAACTGCCCGCAGTCCTGTAGGGGCGAGGCGGTGCCTCGCCCCCAGCCTGGCCCTGACGGCAGGTTTGCCCGAGGCGGCGCCTCGCCCCCCGGCCCAGGCCCTGACGGCAGGTTTGCCCGACGCGGCGCCTCGCCCCCCGGCCCGGCCCTGACGGCAGGTTTGCCCGAGGCGGCGCCTCGCCCCCCGGCCCAGGCCCTGACGGCAGGTTTGCCCGAGGCGGCGCCTCGCCCCCCGGCCCAGGCCCTGACGGCAGGTTTGCCCGA
>Ga0272448_1006802_pt1 | contig 12259 bp, 7 predicted proteins | sample YNPCB0191_FD_202220 | JGI IMG/M metagenome (GOLD analysis project Ga0272448, IMG submission 202220) | Hot spring sediment microbial communities from Yellowstone National Park, WY, United States - YNP-CB-019-1 | ecosystem: Environmental > Aquatic > Thermal springs > Hot (42-90C) > Sediment... | reverse complement strand
CGTAACGAGCTGCCAGCCCCCCCCCCCAGAAATTTCTGGGATCAATCGCTCATATGTACTCCAGGACTTTTTCAGGAAAGGACCTCCGCATGAACGTTTCTTTGTTGCCGAGTATCTTTGCGGTGGATTTGCAGGAAGTCTATCGAGCGGCTTATGAGAAATTTCGGCAGGCGAGCAATTGGGTGGAGTTCTATCGGGAAATCTTTGGCGTGAAGGGATTGCTTCGTCGAGTGTTTCCGCTGCCCCAACTGTATCAAGAATTCCAAAAGACCCAAGAATATGTAGAAATCCAACGGATGTTGGCCAGCCTGCGAATGCGGCCCGAGTCCATTCGAGACGAGGAAACCAAAGTGATTACTGTGCGGATTCCGAAAAGCCTGCACGACGCCCTTGTCCAAGAAGCGCACGAACATCATACCAGCCTCAATAAATACTGCATCTCTAAGTTGTTACAACTGTTAGACTCCAGAATCTTTCTGGAAGAATCGTCGGAGGAAGAACCAAAAAAGGTCTAAAACTCGTCGAGTTTCTGAACCGTCCGGCCAGAGAGAACAGGGACTGGCAGCTCTTGTCTCCGTGGGAGCGGGCCAGGAGGAATGGGCGGCTTCGGAATGGGCGGCGGCGGGACTGATGAGGAGGCCGATCTTCTAAGCAGGCCTTTTCCAGAGGCAAAAAACACGCCTTTTTCAGAGGCAGATCTCTCCCCTCCGAAAAGAACCAGACCAGACGCCCCTGCCTGTATGAAAACGCAAAGCCCCCCTAGTTTGACTGTATCTACCCGGCCAAGCCCCCACAACCTGTAGGGGGTAAGAATCGGCTCAAACCCAACAGATTGTGGTAATTACTTCCGGTAGATACAGTCAAGCTAGAAACTGCCAATAGCGCAAAAAAAAGAGGAGTGGACCTATAAGCCGGGTTCTGTGCCCTCGCCTAGAAAGCGGGCTCATGCCACGCCTACCCGGGCTCTTAGAAGGCCCAAAATGAAGGCCGCTGGCAGGCCCATAGGCGGAGGGTGATGGCCATTCCTCTAGGAGACTGATTGCTCAGTCCCTCAAGCGGTCCACCCGGGAGTCGATAACGGACCGGACTCGTCCGTGGGAAATCTCTTGAGGGAAGACTTCCGCTGCTCCCTGCTTGACCTTGCTCCTGGTGGGGTTTGCCCTGCCAGGTCGGTCGCCCGACCTGCGGTGCGCTCTTACCGCACCATTTCACCCTTACCATGCGGGGCAGGCCCGCTTTGGCGGTGTCGTTTCTGTGGCACTTTCCCTAGCCTTTCGGCCGGTGGGAGTTACCCACCACCAAGTCCTGTGGAGCCCGGACTTTCCTCTGGCTGGTAGGGCGAATGGGGACCCCCATTAGCCCTTGCCAGCCAGCGGCCATCCAGTCCACCCCTCATCATAATTATTTTATCCCCGATGGGTAAAATGGCAATAAAAACACCACCCTGGGAGTTTCTCCCCACTGCTTCCGTCTTTTCCCCTGGAGGGCAGACCTGCCAGACCCCCCCCAGGGGGATATGGCCCTTCCTTCAGGGGCTTATCTATGGGTTCCCTCTCGGCCTAGCAGACGATCCACAGCAGCGCCCACATCCTGTTGGGTCATGAAGGCCTCGCCGACTAACATGGCCTGGATGTCGGCCTGTTGAAGCCGAAGCACGTCCTCTGGAGAGCGGATGCCGCTTTCGGCTACCACCACACAATCGGCCGGGATGAGCGGCCTAAGGCGGATGACCTGCTCCAAATCGACCTGAAAAGTATGGAGATTCCGGTTATTGACGCCGATCAGGCGGGCGCCCAGCCGAAGCACCCGCGGCAGGTTCTGCGGATCATGCAGTTCCACCAGAGGCGTCATCCGCCAGGCCAGAATTTCTCGATAAAGCTGTGCTAGGCTGGAATCCTCCAGACACTCGGCAATCAGCAGCACCGCATCCGCGCCGGCAGCCCGGGCCTGGAGAACCTGATAGGAATCCAAAATAAAATCTTTCCGAAGGATGGGTATATCCACAACGGCCCGAACCCGCTCCAGGTCGCTCAGGGAACCTTGGAAGAATGTTGGGTCGGTGAGCACACTCAGACAGGCCGCGCCGTGCTGTTGGTAGATGCGGGCGAGGGTTTCCGGCTGGTAATCGGCGCGGAGCAGCCCTTTGGAAGGGCTGGCTTTTTTCAGCTCGGCGATCAAGCGGATGGTCGGCCCGCTGCGGAGTGCGCCGAAAAAATCTCGCGGCGATGGAGCGGCTTCCGCACGCCGACGAAGAACCGATTCCGGCGTATGGGCTTTGGCCCGGGCAATTTCTTGCTTTTTCTGGGCGACAATCCGTTGCAAAAAGCCGACCGTCATGGTTTGCCGTCATCCTTTGCTCTGCCAGAAGCCATCCGCACTTTTGCGGGTGAGAAGAACCTATGGTCGATAGAAGATACCCCGACCTGTTTTTTCATCCATGCATCTCCCCTTCCTTGTCAAGGAAAACATGGATCACCCTCTTAAAACTGAAAGGGATTCGCCGCCTCTTTTTCTTTGGGAAGAGGTTTTTCTGGGGAAGCTTCTGGTTTTTCTTCTGGCTTTGCTTCTGGCTTTTCTTCTGGTTTTGCTTCTGGGGATTCTTCTGCTTTTGGCTTAGGAGCGGCGGGTTTTGCTTTAGGCGGTTCCTTGGCTTGTTCTTTTTCTTCTTCTTTGGGGAAGGCCTCTTGTTGGATGACGGGGCGATCTTGTTGAGGTTTGCGAGCAGCCCCATGGACAATCGGTTCGGTCAGCTCGATTTCCCGGAGGCATTGGACCAGGCCGCTTGGAGTGGCCATATAAATCCGATCGTTTTCTGTGTTGGTCAATAGGATTTGCCCCAATACGGAGAAGATGTCTAGGCGAGTGCCCTTCGCTCGGTCCAGCACATGAAGCCGAGAAAGCCTATCCACGGCATAGATACGTTGTTTGCTGGCGGCGACGAATTGGACCAGATCGGGGACATACCATTGCTGTTTGCCAGTGGAGGCATCCAGACAGTACATACCGCCGGGAAGAGTCGTTAGGAAAAGTTGTTGATCGATCAGCACAGGAGATTGCTCGATGGTGCGGCCGGTAGGAAATTTCCATAGGATGTCGCCGGTTTTTTCTTTGATAGCCCAAACATACCCATCGTGGTTGGCCGCGAAAAAAAGGCCTCCTTCCCGGGGTTTTTTCGGATCGGGGGGTAAATAAGCCGGAGCGGCGGAGATCGCCCTTTCGGTTTGAAGCCGATGCCGAATAGTAAACTTTTCTTCCCTATTATCGACGACTCCGATAAATAGATACCCCAGATGGGAAGGCCAGGCAACAAATTCTTGGGTCTCCTCCCGCCCCCCCACCTTGACCGGCGTCGTCGTATGGCCCTGAGACTGGCAGACGACGGGAGGAACTTTTTCTTGGCTTAGACGGAACTCCGCCATACGAGCCAAGCGTTCTTCCGGGGTTTCCTGGCGTTTCTTTTGAGGTTGCGATCGGAGTTCGCCGAGGGCTTCCCGTGGGTCTTTGGCCGGCTGTAAAGCATAGGAATAGACAAGGCCTTGGAGCATGGGCACATAGACGCGGCCATTTCCTAAAGAAGGTCCCGCTCCCGGAAAACCCTCCAAGGTGGTTTTCCATAATATTTTTCCATCCATCCGGTTCAGCAGAAAAAGCGTGGAGCCGTTGACGGCGGCTACCAGTTGAGAGTTCATGGCGGGCTGCAAAGAAGGTCGATCAGGCGAACCGACCAACACCGCCCACTGGGTCCGCCCCGTTTCCGCATGGAATGCATGGAGCATTGCCCGATCGGTTTGAAGCAAGAGCATGTCTTCATATAGGCCCAGATGCTGAACCCGGCTTCGAGCCGGATCCATTTCCACTTGGCCAAACCACGCCCGAACCAATCCATGCCTCTGCGCTTGCGCAGCCGACCATAACTCGTCCCGTTCTGCCGAAAAAAGAGGGGTTGCTAGGTCCACCCCCCCCAAAAGTCCCAGTACGATCCGTAGGACCATGGGTCCGACTCGCAACGTCTTCTGTCCGTTCGGTTTCATAGGTTTCCCTTATGCGAAAAGCCCACGGAACTCCGATTGGTCGCTGTTGGCAGCCTAGACGGGCCTTCCGCCAACGATATTTCCCGCCTAGGGTTCCCTATCTTCTTATGATAGCATGAATTCCCCCAAAAATCATGCAAAAACCCTGGCAGAGTGGGATTTTTTTCCGGCAGAAACCGTGGGATACCCAACCCGGGGGAAATCGTTCTCCGCTCCCCACCGAAAGAAGCCAGGACCATCTCGATTTCTCCGGCCTACCCAAGGGAAAGGAAATATCTTCCTTATTTTTCTTATCCTCTAAACCGTGGCTCCACGGCGACCCCCCTATAATTGTCATAATCTAATAACCCAAAAGTATGGAAACCAAAATAAAGGTCGTCTTCCGCCAGTGAAAGGAGTCCCCTTTGGGGTATTCCTGCCGCACAAACGGGAATCCAGAATCTGAGTAACACTTTAGCCGAATGGAGAGGTGCAATGTGTCACTGCCTGCGCAAGCAGCAGTCCTGTTCATTCCCACGTAAGCGGGAACCCAGACGATACGGAGTTTTCCTTTCTGGATTCCCGCTTGCGCGGAAATGACACCCGAGTGGACTGCCCCTTTCGCGGCAGTGACAATGAAGAGCCTCCCTCCCCGGCCAACCTATCGGTTGGTCGGCCTCTCACAAGGCGGGGAGAGGCGAGTTGCTTCATTCGGCTCAAGTGGTACTTTTTTTGAGGTCCTAGTGATTTCGGCGGCCAGAGGCGGTCGAAAGGCTTTTTTTCTTGGAGACTGCCTAAGCGATTGTTGACAGGCCCAGGGTTTCCCAGAGTGGGCGTGGCAAAATTGAGGCCCCGGTTTCCTAAATAGGGGCAATTCGGTAGAGTGAACAGGATTCAGTAGAAGGATCCGAGTCCCTAGAAAAATCGCCTGTGGGAAAGCTTTTTGCATCCAAGGGGATTGGTTTCGCTTGGAGGTTTGGGGCGGGGCGGTTTGGAATGGGGCGGACAAAGCCAAGGAACTTGGGGTCTTTGGGCGACGAGGAAAATTTCAATGGACTTAAAAAATATTTCCCCGTCTCTCCAGAAGCATCTTCAGGAAATCGTAGGATATTTGAACTTTTCTTCTGGGAAACGGGATCCGAAATTTTTGCGGAGCATCAATGAAGTTTTTTCCTGGCTGGAGGCCCCCGGCCCGGAGAAAAAAGCAGGGGCAAAGCGTCAGTCCAAGCGGCCAGCGAAAGGTGCATCCCTGCCGTCAATTCCCCTGGAGCCCATATGGCGGCGGCTGGGCCGATGCTTACAAGAGAGTCTGCCTCGACTTTCGGAGGGGAAGGAGGCGTTTGGCGATGTTCGGCAAGCGGAGGCGGTGATTCATCTGGTGTTTGAGGAGGTTTTACCGGCCTATCGTCGATGGCATGAGGATTTACTATTTCATCAGACGGAAGAAACTTTATTTCAGCCGTTCTTTATTGGCCGGGTCTGCGAGGCCGTCTTGGCCGAAGGTCCCCCTTGGGAGCAGGGGGAACGGATAGTGGGGGGTGCGTTGAAGCGGCTGAATGATTTTATAGGGTATCGGCCGGTGGCGGTTTTGCGGACTGGCCAGCAGATGCAACCTTATGCCCATGAGTGGGTTTGCCCGATTCCTCTTTATATTGCGGGGGCAGGGACGGCCTGGGGGAAATACCGGGATTTGGTAGAAAAGGCTCTGGAAATTCTTTCCCAAACTGATCCCTCCCTTTTGGAAGACGCTGGTTTTGAGTTGGAGTTATTGGACGAGTTGGCTATGGACCCTCGCCCTTATGATTTCGACCATCCGGTCAATCGGCGTCCGAACTATGCATTTGGCAGTTGGGATCTGCATCATCTGGACCAGGAAGGCCGATACCGCCGCTATGTGCTCCCCCAGAGCACTCTGGAGGCGATTGGGAGTCGTCTGCAAGAGGCTAAATCGGCGGTTCAACGGCAGGAATATCTTTGGGAAGCAAGCGCCGTCTTGGCCGGAATCATTCTGATGGGGTCTGGCATGACCGGCGGCCGTCCCAGCAGCCATGATTCCTCGGTCAGTTTGACGACCTTACTGCCGCGGATTGCCGGGTACCGAGATCGGTTTTATCAGTATTGGCTGGAGCGGATGGAAGGGAAGCATGGAGGCCGGCTCCGACGAGAAGCCCAGAAAAGGAAACAGCCTTTTGCGGGCGCCCGGCAACATTTGAATCACCATTTGGCCCGTAGTCGGGCCCGTCAATTGCAACATGTGGGGACGGCGCAAATTCTAGCATCTCTTGGAGATTTCCAGGGCGCACGAGAGCAAATTCAAGTCATCCCTGGGACGTCGGCTCGGATGAAGTGTGAGATCCACTGTCATCTGATCGCCGCCCATCTGGCCATTACCCAAGGAGAACTGGATTCGGCTGTTCAAACCCTCCACCAATTAAAAGCCCTTCTGCATCGGGCCATCGAGTGCGGCGCTTTGATCGATCCATGGAATATCCTCGGTTTTGCCGCTCAATTCCCCTTGTTTGCCGCTGTAGAAAACAGTATCCATGATTATCGGGCAGACGAGCTCATTGGGCTGATGAGTCGGCTGTTCGACCTGGGGTCGCAGTTAGCTAAGGAAGCCGCCGCTACGGGACGGGAAGACATCCGACAGTCCGCTTTGCAGTGGATGGCCCAATTAGCCGATTGGTGGGACCAATTCGCTACCACAGAAGTCTCCGATGTGCGGAGTTTTTCCGGCCGGGATGCTTGGCATTCGGCCGTCCAGGTTTCCGAAGCGATCCAGGCCTGGCATGCCGCCGGCACCGAAGCAGGCAATATCGCTTTCTGGAGTCAACGGGTCGGCCACTTCCGCACTGCGAAGGCTTACGCTCTGGTCGTCGAGACGTTGCTGGACCATAAGGATTTGGTGGCGGCGATGGCCCTGCTGGTCCATTGGATCAGCCAAGCGGATCAAATCCCCTTGGTCGAAGGTTCTTATTCCTTCCACATGTTAGCGCTCGGGTGGATGCACCGCCTTTGGCGCAGTGAGCAGTTGACTGCCGAAGAGCAATGGAATCTCGCTCGAAAGTTCCTGGATTATCTGGATGCCAACGCCGGCCCCTTGGGCGAGCCGTATCGGTGGCAGTTGGGGCGATCCGAGAGCCGACGCCTGCGAGAAACTCCCGAAGAGGACGCCTGGGAGCTGTCCGAAGAATCCTGGGAAGAGGACACGCCCTCGGAAGACCTTTTTGCCGCCGCCTATGAAGGCGTAACTTATCGGGATACCGCTCAGGACGGGTTTGAAGGCAGTATGCTGGAATGGTCTGCCGCCGACGCCGACTTTGAATTGGCGGCCGAAGGCGAACAGATGATGAAACATGTCGCCTTTTGGAACACGATGGCCTGGCTGTGGAAATATGCCGTCTGTGCCTGTCCAAGATCGTTCCAAGGTCCGCAACACGAGGAAATCTTAGCAGCATGGGGAAGACGAGTCCGCCAATTCCAAAAAAATCTCCAAGAACTTATTCGAGAGGTCTTCCGATATGAAATCCCCCCTCCACGGGCCAATTGGGATTCTATGACCGAATACGATCGGCGGCGGGAAATCAAAGACAACCTGCTAGAACGTCTTCTCACTGGGGCCGTGGAATTGGTCGAGACGCAATGGTTTCTGTTGGCCTCCCTCTCCGAGCCCCAACTACCCGCCGCCTTAGCCGATTGGGAAAAAGCCGCCATCGAATTGGTCCGGGCTGTCTTTCGGCAAGAAAACGATCGACTTCCTAGTTGCTGGAGTCAACTGGCAATGGCCTTGCTGCCGGAATCGCTCTTATATGTGCCGATTGCCCGCGGAGGCCATCCGGTCCGAATCCTGAAAGCTCAAAAAATCCTCTGCCTCCTGCGGAAATTAGCCATTCTGTTTCCCCGTTTGGGACAGATCCACCTCGCTTTGGAATTGATCTCTCTGGTTCCGGAGATGGAAAGCCGACATCCCGTTGGCCGCGGGGCAGTAACCGAATTCGATCGCTTCTTTCAGACCGCCTTAGAAGCCATTGCCGAATGCTTGATTCACTCCTCCGCCCATTGGCCCACTCCCAAAACCTTCACCGAGTTCTTCCAAAGCACTCGACTCTTGGAAACCCTCGAAATGGTAGGCCGGCCTTTGATGGGATGGTGGCTCCAACATAGCCGCGCTATCCAACTCTCCCCAGCCGAATCCCTCAATGATCCTAAACTCTTCCGCGAAATCCAGACGTTCATCCAACAGTTCGGCGCCGACTGGTTCACCCAGGAGTTTATGGCCTATGGAAATCTTCGGGCTATTCTGCTCCAAGGAGTGGATCGCTATCTGGACGCCTTGGCGGAAACCGGTGAGGATGAGCGAGTCCGGCTTCTGGAATCCTTCCCCCAGCCCGCCTGGCGCCAACAGACCGTCGGATACTTGGAAATCATCCTGGAAACGGTCTTAGAACACTACAGCCAATACCTCGACTATAACAGCACCACCACCCAATCCGACCGAGGAGAGATGCTTTATACGTTGTTAGACTTTGTGCGCCTTTTGGCGTCCCATCAACGGATTGAGTGGACCATACGACCTCTGGCGGCTATCCATCAAGTGTTGGTTCGTCAAGGGCATTGGGCAGAGGCCCGCCGCTGGGAGCAAGCGGTCCAGGAGCAGACCCTTCCCATCGCCGAGGAACATCTCCAGCGGTTTGAGCAATTGTGTGAGGAATACGGAATGCGATTAGCCACCATCGGCGACCACTTAGCCGAACGCTTCCAAGGTCCTTTTCTCGTGAATCGGCTAAAAGCCCTCGTCCGCTTGGCCTGGGAAGAAATCCGAACCAAAAAGGACTCCAAACACCTCGCCTCATTGAAAGCCGAACTCCTCTCCCTGGCTGATCAGCCTTCCGGCATTGGCTGGGAACCCCCCGAGTGGCTCCAAGCCCTCCATGAAGAACTCACCGCCCTCCAAACCCCCCACCGCCAAGAATTAGAAACCTTCGACCTGCCCCTGCAACTGCCACGCACTTGCCTCAGCTACGAAGACCTTCAACGCCAACTCCAACGTTGGTTGTAACCCTATGTTTCTCTAAAAAGCTGGAACCTATTCCACCATCGGTAACACTTGAGCCGAAGGAAGCTCGCCTCTCCCCTGGCCGTTGAAAGGCCGCTGAAAGCGAAGCAAAGCAGGCCCCAGTGTGTCATTCCCGCACAAGCGGGAATCCAGAAAATAGGAGAACTTCCTATTGCCTATTGATCTTCGCAAAACCAAGGGACACCAACGGGGCCAAAAACCGGGGAATTTCGTGTCTCTACGATTTGCGAAGCTCAATAGCTCCACACTTGCGCAGGAATAAGCCTGGACTGCTGCTTACGCAGGCCGTGAGACATCCACTCCTCGATTCGGCTAAAGTGTTACAACCATGGAAAGCGGATGCGCCGCCGTTGGTTGTAAACATATGTTTCTGAACAGGGCGGCAATTTTCTTTAGCAGCTCTGCCGCACCTTCGGAATTTTCTGAAAAGCTCAAACCCGCTTCCCCCAACGACTCCACTCATGGGAAGTTGTCGCAAACTGCCCACCTCCAGATAGCCCTACCTGCCAGGACTCTTGATTTCCTCGGCGGAACCCCCTGTCCCGTCGAAACACCTTGGGGAACCGCTCGTTATGGTTATTGAGCGGCATAAGCAGCGGCTTCTTCCATCAGCCCCAGGGCCTGTTCGATCCGATCCAATTCTTCAAACCCATAGGAGAGCCGGAGTTGGCGTCGCCCCCTCTGGCAGAGGGACCCTCGGCGGTGCACGCAGAATTGGCCGGGAATATAAACCACCCTGGGATGTTTCGCCTCCGGCGGACCGTCGATGGAGGCCGACCCAGTGGTTCGGGCCAAGAACCGGAAAAACGGACTCTCTTCATGCGTTTCGATCCGATGGAAGGTCAGATAGAAATAAAAACCGGCCTGGCCGCCGCTCATGGCCGCCAACCAATCCCCCAGCCTGGATTGAATCCACTTCAGGGTCTTTTGGGCCTTCTGCCGATAACCAGCCCGCACTTTCTCCAATTGCTCGGCGGCGTGTCGATCCAAAAGGACGCTGGCCATTTCCTGATTCATCAGCGGAGCGCTGAAGCCCGTGTCGCTGGTCTTTTGCACGAGGGCCTGGAGCATGGGGCCGTCCGGCCCGATCAGATACCCGATCCGTAATGCCGGCGCTAAAATCTTCGACAAGGTGCCGATCTCATAAACAATGCCCCACTCGTCGAAAAGCAACCCCGACAGCGGGGGCGACACAGTCGGGTCATGGATCAACAGTTCATAAGCCAAATCAAAAACCACCGGCACTTTCCGCCCCAACCGATGCGAAAGCCGACTGGCCATCTCCACCACCTGACGCCGACGCCCCGTGGAAAGAATCGTACCGGTAGGATTGTTCACTGTCACCAGATAGAAAAACCGGATGTCTTCCAGCCGACGGCCCAACCGAGCCAATGCCCCCTCCAATCCTTCGATGTCTATCCCCTCGGCGTCTTCGGGAACAGCACAAATCTCAAAACCCATCCGCTCCAAAAAATCGCAGTAGATGTAATAGATCGGATCCGTGGTGACCACCAATCCCGGCGGCAGCACCTGAGCCATCGCTTCCAGAAGACTACTGGCGCCGTTAGGACCGATGATGATCTGCCGTCGGTCCAGCACCTGTTCGCTCACCCCGCCGATCCGATGCTCCAGATAAAACCGACGAAGCGACTGGATCAGATTCGGTGATCCGATTGGCCCACCGTAATTGAAAGCCGCCCGATGTTTCCAGGGATGGGCCAGCACCTCTTCCAAGGCCTCCAGAATCCACTGCCGGGGAATGGTATTTTCGTTCACATAGCCCACACCCAGGTTGATGTCCACCTGATCCCGGAAATCGCCCGCAAACTGAGCCATCATCCGACTGACCGGCGCCGGTCGGCTAGACGCCCGCCCATATTCGGATAACAAAGGTTCTTCAAGGTCCATAGAAAACGCAGTTTCTCCTCTTGGCCCTACAGGTTTCAGAATATCCCTATCAACACTTCTGACATCCTCGCTCCGTCCCATTCTACCCGTTTCCGCCCAGGGAAGGCAGCCGATCTCCTTGCCCCAAGGGATGCGACCGGAGTGCCCGCGATAGATCGAGTCGGTTGCGTTGCAATGTCTGGGCCACAATAGGTAGAGGGCCGACACGGATGCATCGCAAGCAGTGGTGGTTCACAGGCCACAACCCAACCGGCTCAAGTTTTCCGATTGCCTATTTCCAACCGCGGTACTCATACCTAACTTGACTGTATCTACCGGAAGTAATTACCACAATCTGTTGGGTTTGGGCCGATTCTTACCCCCTACAAGTTGTGGGGGCTTGGCCGGGTAGATACAGTCAAACTAATAATATAAGGGATACCCCTTCGCCAATGCGGCCATTTTGGACATCAAGAAGATAAAAATTTGGCTTTTCTTTTGCCGACGGAACTTGTTTTTGAGGAGGCCCAAGGTATGCTTCGGGAGCGTATTCAAGCCCTTTGGAAAAAGATCCGCCGATTCTGGGAGGTCTATATCGGCTGGCGAATTAGCCGCTGGTGGTACTCCTGGACCCATTGGGTCTATTTGAAGCCTGTACCAAGAGATGCATGGCCGGATAATATTTTTTATGTGATTCCGGATTCCGAGATGGATGCTGAAGAAGTTTATGGAACCCACGTCTTCAATATCAAAACGGGGACAGAAACTCTCGTGTGTTTCCCTCTGGAAGGTCCCTCCAAAATCCCTAAGGAAAAACGGATCAGCTATTCGGAGTACGTTCAGATATGCCAGGAACTTGCGGAGAAAAAGAAGAAGGAGGCGGAACAAGCAGCCCGTGATTTAGGAAAAACTGAAACATCTTAGAGGCTGTCCCGACATTCCATTTTAGCCGGGATGCACTGAGCAACGTCCGGCCCCAAGCCTCTCCAAACCCTAAGAAAACGGCATTTTGGTTCGTCAGAACGGTTGGGAAACGGTTCGGGGCCGCCTCTGGGCTACCCATTTCGGGACAGCCTCTTAGGAATGTTACGAACTTTTTGGGGAAAGTGCAGGGGGCAATGAAGGACGAAGAAAACAGACGCCCCCGCTCTCTAAGCGGAGCCTTCCAGGCCTTGCGGTCGTGGGCGCCTCCTGTGTTTTGACCGCGGGGCATAAGCCAGGGTACTAGACCCCTCACCCCCTTGTATGTTGGAAAAGGAGAGTTTTTGGTAAGGTAATTACCCGT
>Ga0272448_1006801_pt1 | contig 12261 bp, 5 predicted proteins | sample YNPCB0191_FD_202220 | JGI IMG/M metagenome (GOLD analysis project Ga0272448, IMG submission 202220) | Hot spring sediment microbial communities from Yellowstone National Park, WY, United States - YNP-CB-019-1 | ecosystem: Environmental > Aquatic > Thermal springs > Hot (42-90C) > Sediment... | reverse complement strand
CGAGCCGCGAGCACGTTGCGGGCGACGCCGACGCTTCTCGAGAACGAACACCTCCGGCTGAGCCTCGACGCGCTGGGCGAGATCGCCAGCCTGGTGGACAAGGATTCGGGTCGCGAGCTGGCAGCCGGCCCGCTCAACGCTTTCCGCATGTACAAGGACGTGCCGCGCACGTGCGACGCCTGGGACATTGACTCGACCTACAAGTCCCTGCCGGTCGAGCTGCCCGGCAAGGCCGCCGTCGAGCTCGTCGCCGCCGGTCCGCTTGTGGCAGTGCTCCGTGTACGACGGAGGCTGCACGACTCCACCGTCACCCAGGACATCTCGCTCCGGAGCGGGAGCAGGCGCGTTGACTTCTGCACGCAGATTGACTGGCACGAGAAGCACAAGCTCCTGAAGGTCAACTTCGCGACCGCGATCCATGCAAACGAGGCGATCCACGAAATCCAGTTCGGCCACCTCCGCAGGCCGAACCACCAGTCGCGCCCATTCGACGCTGACCGCTTCGAGGTCGCCAACCAGAAGTGGACGGCCCTTGCCGAGGAGAACCGCGGGGTAGCCGTGTTGAACGACTGCAAGTACGGAGTGAACGTCGAGGGCGGGAGCATCAATCTGACCCTGCTCCGCTCGCCGCTCGCCCCCGACATGCAGTGCGATCAGGGCATTCAGCAGTTCACCTATGCGTTCTACGCATGGAACGGGAGCTTCAGCGAGAGCGACGTCGTCCGCGAGGCTTACGATCTGAACGTGCCGCTGATGGTGCTCGAGGGGGGTAGTGGAGAGGGCGGTCTGTTCCAGCTCGACGCCCCGAATGTCGTGATCGAGACGGTCAAACCTGCCGAGGACGGATCGGGTGACGTCGTGGTACGGCTCTACGAGGCCAAGCGCTCTGCGACACGCTGCACGCTGAGGACATCGTTCGCTGGTGCGCGGGTGTTCGAGACGAACATGCTCGAGGAGAGCGGCCGTGCTCTGGTCGCGAAAGACGGTGCCATCTCGCTGGACTTCCGCCCGTTCGAGATCAAGACCTTGAGGCTGAAGCTTGCGCGTTAGCCGGAGAGGGTGGCCGACGGGGCGGACCCGTCCGACCCGTCGGACCTGTCGGAGCTGTCGGACGGGTCGGAGGCTGATCCGCAATCGAGCGCAAAAGGAGGGACAACTATGTCGGAGCTCAGAGCTGCTGTCATCGGACTTCGTATGGGGCGTGCACATGCCGAGGCATGGGCCGCGAACAAGCGCGTAACCCTCGTGGCTCTCGTTGACGCGAACGAGGACACCGCAAAGCAGACCGCTGCGGAATTGAAGGTCCCGAAGGCTTTCAGCGATTACCGCCGTGTCGTGGACGATCCGGGGGTGGATGTCGTCAGCGTCGCCACGCCCGACCACTTCCACGCCGAGCAGACGATTTCCCTCCTCCGTGCCGGGAAGCACGTCCTTTGCGAGAAGCCGATGGCGCCGACGCTGGCGCAGTGCGCGGATATGGTGCGGGCCGCTCGGTCGAGCGGCCGGCTGCTCATGATCGGCCAGAGCTACAGGTTCAACAGCCAGTACGCGGCCGTGAAACAGGCCGTCCAGGACGGCTGGCTCGGGACACTCTACCTCGTGGAGAGCGAGTACTGGAACAACCTCCAGGGGGTCGGGGGCGTCGGGAACTGGCGGAACGATCCGAGGATACGGCATCCGTTCGTAGGCGGCTGCCATGCGATGGACTTGATACGCTGGGTCGCAGGAGAGATAGTCGAGGTCAGCGCTGCGGCGAATCATCTTGCCTTTCCGGAGCAGCCCACGGACGACTGCATCATCGCGAATGTGAAATTCAAGAGCGGGTGTCTCGGGCGTGTACTGGTTTCCAGCGGTTGCCGGCGGCCCTTCCTGACAACGCTCGATGCCCACGGGGATGTCGCGAGCATCGTGGACGGGCGGATCGTGCGCGGCAAGGCGGCCCAGTGGGAGCCGCTGCCCGTGCCTGAGATGCCCGGCTCGATCCGGGGCGAGATCAACAGCTTCGTCGAGGCCATCCTGGACGGCAAGCCGGTGGCCGTGAGCGCGGAAGACGGCTACGGGACGATGGCGGCGTGCTTCGCGGTCGTCGAGTCGAGCCTGACCGGGAAGCCGGTGCGCGTGGACGAGAAAGTCTGAGAACGAAACGACCTCCCGCAGGCTTCGACCCGCGGGAGGCCGCGGGCCTTGGTGAGGCCCCGATACGGAGCGCCGCTTGCCCGCCTGGAGCTTACGACGATTGCACGTAGAAGATGTCGGCCGGGGGTGGGTTCGCCGCCAGCACGCCCGGATCGGACGTGAAGATCGCGGCTGCCGAGGAATCCAGGACGCTCAGCGTCCCGTTCGCGACTACCATCCCCGTGATACCTACCCGTGCGCTGAAGGCCAGACTCCCGGTCGCGTAGACGAGTCCAGAGACCTGGAAGTTCTGTTTAGCGGACAAGTTCCCGCCGCCGAGCACGATGATGTTGAAGTTGCCGTTGATCGGCGTCTCGAAGTTTGCATCGCCGTAGACGATGATCGTGCCGCTCCCCTCGATCACGCCCCCGCGGGTCGAGAGGCCGTTCGGGAAGATGTGGACGCCCCCGTCGCCGAGATTGAGCTCGTTCGTATTTACGGCAGATTCCTGGTGGGACGTCGAGTTCGTCCGGCCGATCGCGCTGGTGTCCACGATGATCGGCGGGATGACCGCGTTGGTCTTGAGCGTGCCGTCAACGGTGAGGTTCTTGACCTTGCCGGTAACGGTCTTTGCGAGGGTGGCATCGCCGAAGACACGGGTCATGGCTCCGACCCTGACGCCACCGGAGGAGAAGATATCGCCATTCACCGTGGCCCGTGCGTCGAGGACGAGGTCGCCGACGTACATGGCAAAGCCGGGACTCCCGGAGTCCGAGCAGGCGCTTGTGACGCCATAGACTTTGATCGCCCCGCCGGGTCGGACGATAACGTACTTCGAGTCACCGCAGGGCGTGCCAAGTATGCTGCCGGCGAAGCCGCCAGTCCCGGGCGACTGGTAGGTCGGACTGACGATATCCCGCTTCGTCCGGTCTGCCGGGTCTGCCCACAGCCCGTCCGCTGCGATAAATTCCGCCAGAGCGGCCTTGAGCGGATATGCGGACGGATAGCAGTGGTACTTATTGTAGTAAAGCTCGATCGCCTGGCCGATCTGCTGTAAGTGTTTGGTCATGGCGACGCAGTGGGCTGTAGCTCGCAAGCCGCTGAGCGAGACGAGCGTACCGGCCAAGAGGAAGCCAACCATCGCGATCGCCAGTACCGTTTCCACGAGCGAGGTCCCGGCCAGACGCCACCGGGCCAGTGTGGAACCCCAATTCGCCGGTCCGGGGCCAGGAATTGGGCTGTGCCTTGCCTTCAACTCTCCCTGTGGTGTCAAATTCCTTTTCATTTCGGTGGTCTCCTCGCAGGGGACCTGCATTTTCCGTGCCGTCGCGCGACTGTAGCGCAACGCTTTGGCAAGCAAAGACCTATGTTTTGAACCTAACTGGCGACCGGTGATCGTACCCGTGCTTTGTAAAGATTTGTAACAGGGCTATAAAGGGTTGTAACAGGGCTACGACGAGCGCTGGGTTTCGGGGCCGGAATGGGGGATGGGGGATCACTCCCTCCGATCCAGTATCCGGTATCGCCCCTACCGTTCGCCGTCCGCCGAGTACCGAGCGCTCTTCCTCGGCAAGTTCTGAACTATTGAACTTGTTTGCGGCGGAGTTACGTACCCAGCTCCCAGGAGCTGAGGTACTTTTTCTGTTCGGCTGTGAGGCTGTCTATCTTGACGCCCATGGAGAGGAGCTTGAGGCTGGCGACTTTGGCGTCGATCTCTTTCGGTACGGGGTAGACCTTGGCCTCGAGCTCTCGGTGATGTTTGGCAATGAACTCTGCGCACAGCGCCTGGTTGGCGAAACTCATTTCCATGACGGACGGGGGATGCCCCTCGGCTGCGGCGAGGTTCACGAGCCGGCCCTCGGCGAGGAGGTTGATTCTCCTCCCGTTCTTGAGGACGTATTGCGTGATCTCCGAGCGTGGAGAGTTCTTGCTCGTAGAGAGTTTCTCCAGAGCGGGGATGTCGAGTTCGACGTTGAAGTGGCCCGAGTTGCAGACGATGGCCCCGTCCTTCATTCGGAGGAAGTGCTTGGCGGTGATGACGCGGATGTCGCCTGTGGTGGTGACGAAGATGTCGCCCAGTGCGGCGGCGTCGAGGATCGGGAGGACGCGGTAACCATCCATGACAGCTTCGAGCGCTCGGAGAGGGTCTACCTCGGTGACGATGACGTTCGCGCCCATTCCGCGAGCGCGGCTTGCAACGCCGCGTCCGCACCAGCCGTAGCCGCAGACGACGAAGGTCTTCCCGGCAAGGAGCACGTTGGTCGCGCGGAGGAGACCGTCAATCGTGCTCTGGCCGGTGCCGTAGCGGTTGTCGAACAAGTGCTTGGTGGCGGCGTCGTTGACGGCGATGATGGGATAGGCGAGCACGCCCTTCTGCTCCATGCTCTTGAGGCGTATGACGCCGGTGGTGGTCTCCTCCGTGCCGGCGAGGAGCTCTTTGCACTGGCTGCGCCGTTCGCGCAGGAGGGTGCTCACGAGGTCGGCCCCGTCGTCCATTGTGATGTGAGGATGCGAGTCGAGGACGGCATGGATGTGGGAGTAGTAGGTCTGCTTGTTCTCGCCGCGTCGGGCAAATGTGGGAATGCCGCACGCCAGTGCGAGTGCGGCGGCGGTGTCGTCCTGCGTCGAGAGGGGGTTCGAGGCGCAGAGCGAGACGGAGGCGCCGCCGGCCTTGAGTGTAAGGACGAGGTTGGCCGTCTCGGTCGTCACGTGCAGGCAGCAACCGATCCTCAGGCCTCGGAGCGGCTTCTCCTTGGCGAAGCGATCCCGAATGAGGTTCAGTACGGGCATCTGCTCCCCGGCCCAGCGAATCCGGGACACGCCGCGACTCTTCAGTGAACGGTCCGAGATGTCGAGCTTCAACTCTCCTCCTCCCGACGGCGTCTCGCTCTGCGCCGCGCTCTTAGAGCTTCAAGGCCTTGCGCAGGTCGTCCGCGCGGTTCGTCTTCTCCCATGTGAAGTCCGGCAGATTCCTGCCGAAGTGGCCGAAGCAAGCGGTTTTTGTGTAGATGGGTCTGCGAAGGTTCAAGTACTCGATGATGGGTCTCGGCCGCAGGTCGAAGACTTCGAGGATTGCGCGCTCGATCTCCGGTTCGGGCACCTTGGCCGTTCCTTCGCAGCAAACCAGCAGCGAGACCGGCTCTGCGACGCCGATGGCGTAAGAGAGCTGTACCTCGCACTTGTCCGCGAGGCCGGCTGCGACGATGTTCTTGGCGATATGACGGGCCATGTAGCTCGCGGAGCGGTCAACCTTGGTGGGGTCCTTGCCGGAGAAGCAACCGCCGCCGTGGCTGCCGCGGCCGCCGTAGGTGTCAACGATGATCTTACGCCCCGTGAGGCCGCAGTCGCCCTGCGGGCCGCCGATCACGAAGCGCCCGGTCGGGTTTATGTGGTATATTGTCTTGTCGTCGAGGAGCTTCGCGGGAACGACGGCACGCACGCACTTCTCGATCAAGTCTTTGCGGACTTGCTCGGTCTCGACGTCGGGCGAGTGCTGTGCGGAGCAGACGACCGTGTGGACACGGACGGGGATATCGTCCTCGTACTCGACGGTCACCTGGGTCTTGCCGTCGGGCCGGAGGTAAGGGAGAGCATTGGACTCGCGGAGCTCGCCGAGTTTCATGGCGAGCTGGTGCGCCAGCATGATGGGCATCGGCATCAGTTCCGGGGTCTCGCTGCAGGCAAAGCCGAACATGGTGCCCTGGTCCCCGGCGCCGAGGTCCTTGTTTTCGCGCTCGTCGACGCCGAGGGCGATGTCGGGCGACTGACGGTCCAGGCTGACGAGGACTGCGCAGGTCTCCCCGTCGAAGCCCATCTTCGAATCCGTATAGCCGATCTGCTTGATCGTGCTGCGGGCGACGTCCATGGGGTTGTAATTGGCGGAGGTGGTAATCTCCCCCGCGATGATTATGAAGCCGGTCTTCACCATGCACTCGCAGGCGACCCGGCCGTAGGGATCCTGCTGGTAGATGGCGTCCAGGATGGCGTCAGAGACCTGGTCGCAAATCTTGTCTGGATGACCGCGGCAGACCGACTCCGAGGTAAACAAGTGGCGTCCGTGCCTGAGTCCTTTCGCGGGTCTTCCGCCAAGCCGTCCGGCCATTGGCAATTCTCCTTTCGCTCGCTGCTCGTGCTGAGGGGGCAGACCTCTCCGCCCATTGCGTTCGGAGTGCGCCGCCCCTGCACGTAGACGGCAACGACCAATCATACCAAAACAATGTTTCGGAGCAAGTCTATGTTTCGCTGTCCCGCGCCGGACTTCTCGCGGAGAGTTTCCGCCGCCAGGTTGCCTATCCGTTCGCGTTCCTCGGGACGTGCGAGCAGTGTCCGGAGGGCATCCCCGAGACCAGCTTCCGACCCCACCTGGACGATGCCGTCGGCCGAGCGGAGGAGTGCGACTTCCTCGGTGAAGTTGAAGCAGTGAGGCCCGGTAACGACCGGTTTGCGCAGTGCGGCCGGCTCCAGGACGTTGTGGCCGCCGTGGGGGACGAGGCTCCCACCGACGAAAGCGACGTCCGCCGCGCGGTAGAGTTCGACGAGCTCGCCCATCGTGTCCACCACCAGAACGTCGAAGTTTGCGGCGAGACCGCGACGCACGGCCTCGCGCTGTTCCGTGCGGAGGCAGAAGGGAAGCCCGGCGTTCTCCAGCGCTTCCTTCACCGCGTGGAGCCGCTCCGGGTGTCGGGGTGCGAGCACCAGAGCGAGCGTGGGGAAGTCCTTGCGGAGTGCCTCGAATGCGGCTATCAGCGCCTCGTCCTCGCCCTTGTGGGTGGAGCCGCCGACGAGGACGAGACGCCCCGCGAGGCTGGCCTCCTCCCGTACCTTCCGCTCTCGCTCAGGATCGTAGGAGGGCAGCACGTCGTATTTCATGTTGCCCGTCACCGAGACTGCTCCGGGGGCCGCTCCGAGAGCGACGAAGCGTTCCGCGTAGGTTGCGTTCTGGGCGCAGACGAGGGAGACTCGGCTCAGGATCGAGCGGAAGACGCGTCTGAGCGGGTACGAGCGCTCGAAGCCGCGGTCCGAGATGCGCCCGTTGACGATAGCCACGGGGATTCCGCGCCGGCTTGCCTCCAGTATCAGATTGGGCCAGAGCTCCAGTTCGACGAGGATCAGCGCCCTCGGAGAGAGGACGTCGAGCGAGAGCCGGACGGGCCAGCTCAGATCGATCGGCAGGGCGAAGCGGTGGGAGGTCGGGAAGAGTTTGTCGGCGAGGCGCCGTCCGGTGGGAGTCATTGTCGAGAGGCAAACCGTCCAGCCGGGAAACGCTTCGCCGAGGAGGCGGATGAAGTGCCTCGAGAGATTGATCTCTCCCACGGAGGCGCAATGGAGCCAGAGCCGCGGCGAATCCCCCGCCGGCGGTGGTATCCGCCCGAACCGTTCCGGGAGAGCGAAGCGATAGCGCTCGTCCGTGAGGAGCTTGAAGGCGAGGTACGGCGAGGCGACGGTCAGCCCTGTCAGGTAGAGGGCGTCAAAGAGATGGGAGAGCATCACGGACTGTGGATTCCGGATTCGGGGTTTCAGGTCTCGGAGTTCGGATTCCTCCCCGCGCGGCCGGACCAGGGCGCAGCCGGAGTTCGCGAATCGTGGACATCGGACGTCGAGCTCTTCGCCCGGTGCAGGTCCGGGGGGAGGGTACGGTTCTCACGGGGAGCTACGCTCCCTGCTTCTTGACCATGCAGCATTTCTTGTACTTCCTGGGTGTGCCGTCGCTGTTCTTGGCGCCGCAGGGACAGGGGTCGTTAGGGCCGGGTTCGCGCGCGACACGGACGGGTTTGCGCTTTCGCTCCTCCTTGCCGGCGTTCCGGGCGGCCTGTTCCTGCATCTGTTTGTGTCGGGCGATGGCGGAGTCTTCGCTGTGGATGTAGCGGCCGACCGTCCAGGAGGCTCTGGGCGTCTCGCGATCCTCGAAGGCGACCTTGAGGATGAAGTCGGTGACGAGGTCTTCCGTTGACCTTATCATCGCCTCGTACATCTCCCAGGCTTCCTTCTTGTAGGCGATCTTGGGATCGATGCCTGCGTAGCCCCGGAGTCCGATGCCGCTCTTGAGATGGTCCACGGCGTAGAGGTGGTCTTTCCACTTGGTATCGATTGTGTACAGGAGCAGTGCCGAGCAGGTGCGGATCATGGTCTCCTCGCCGAGGGCCGCCTTCCTCGCCCAGTATGCGGCGTGCGCGCGTTCGACGAGCTCTCTCCGGAGGTCGTCGTAGCCGAGCTTCGAAAGCTCGTACGGATCGAGTGCGACGTCGAACTTCCGGAGGAACGTCGCGCAAACGCTCCGGAGGTCTCGTGCATCCTCGCCGAGTTCCGCCTCCGTTGCAGTGAGGTAGCTTGCTGTGAAGCAGTCCCGGATGACGGCGGTCTTGTCCCGCTCCTTGTAGTCCTGCTGGGCGATCTCGACGATGTGAGAGCTGAGGAGCTCCGAGACGTCGTCCCGCCACGTCTCCGGCGAGAAGCTGTCGAGACCCGTCAGCTCCAGCCAACGTTGAACGCCCCGGGGCTGCCATTCCGTAAAGAAGCGATCGGTCTCGAGGAAGAGCGTAAAGACCGCTTCGACGAAGTCTGCGGTGAGTTTCTCGTAGTTGTGGCGGCGGTAGGCGGTGCCAGTGCGGTTGATGATGAGTCCGACGGCCCCGCCTTCGCTTTCCTCCTCGGCTGTCGCGAGTTGCTCCTCGGTGATGCCGACGCTGGTCTTTTGCGACAGTACGCGAGCCAGCGCGTAGTAGTCGACGTCCTCGCCCGGTTGGATCGAGCGATAAGCTTCGCACAGGTTGTCGGCCATCTGCCGGGCCGCTTCCTCGAGCTCGATCGTGCTGTCCTGGTAGTGGGCTACCTTCTCGCGGCGGATCGCGGCCTTGGTCTCGTCCACCCAGTGCCGGACCTTGGTCTCCAGCTCCAGCTCCAGTCCCGGACCGACTTTGGTGAACTTGAAGGTCTTGACCGCCCATTCAGCGAGGCCGCGATAGCTGTGCTGGCTCTTGAAACTGGAACTGGCGAGGAAGCACCCGACGGCGGCCCGGACGAAGCGGGAGACGGTCTCGTCCGGCGGCTCGTCGGCGTAGTGTGCGAGTGCCCTGCGGACGAGCAGGTGGCGCAGTTGGTCGCGGTCGAGCGTCCGCCACTCGGCCGCCGTGACTCTCAACCCCAACGAGTTCGCGTATGCCGCGAGCGGATCGAAGCTCCTGCTCTCGGCCTCCGCGCCCGTTTTGGGGTCCACGAACTGTGCGAGCGAGGTGGAGACCGAGTCCTCGATCATTCGTAGGCTCATCTCCTCGACGCTCTCGCCCCGGTTCTTGCCGGCGTGCGTTTCCGCGTACTTTTTCAGGATTGCGGCTTTCAACTCTCGCCGATCCAGCTTCGAGAGGTCGAAGGGCGGGTAGTTGATGCCCAATCGTTGGCTCAGGTCGCGCGAGAGGCCGTGGAGGTTGCGGTCCGCGGCTTCGAAGTCGCTCACCAGAAAGAGCTCCACGTACTCGGCGAGCCACTCGCCCAAGGCGGCGTCCCGACGGTCGCTGCGGAGCTGTGCGAGGCGCATCTGCGAGAGGGCGTCAGCCGTCCGGGCAAGCGTCTCGCGGAGTATCTTTCGAAACGGTTCAGGGCTGATCTCGACGCCGAAGCGAACCATCGCGAACCCGGCGATCTGCTCCGGTGCAGGGTTCCGTGTGAAGCCTGTGGAGCCGAGCCAGATCGCGCAACTGTGGCGGATCAGTTTCTCGCGAAGCGCCGGTTCGTCTCCCGTGTGCCAGGCGTTCCGGGACTTCTGCACGAGCAGAGCCTCGATCTTCTCACGCTTGCCGACGAGGGGGTCCCACTCGCGGATGTCCATCTTGAGCCCGACCGGCTCGCCCCATTTGCGGAACTGGTCATAGTCCGGCTTGCCCGTGTAGTGCACGCTGGGAAAGTCCTGCTCCAGGCCCGCGCCTATCCAGTCCCTGGCGAACTCTTCGAATGGTATCCCCGAGGCGGCCGTCCGTATCTCGGCGACCATGGCGTCGAGCAATGCCTGCTCGAGTTCTTCCTCCCAGACCTTGCGGCTGAACTCGAGGGAGTACTTCTGGACCCAGGTGCGCAGTCGCCGTAGCTTCTTCTTCTCCGGTACTCTGCCGCCCGAGAGGAAGAAGGAACAGAGCCGCTGGTAGTGATCGCGGACGTCGGCTTCGGCCGGTGCGCCGGCCCGGGACTCGGTGTGTCTGCGGCTCACCAGCGCCGGCAGCTCGGCCTGCGAGACGCTCCTCCACTCAGCCAGGTCGAGCTTGACGCCGACCCGCTTCAGATGGCGGGCGAGAGGATTGAAATTTCGGCTTTTCGCATCGTAGCTCACGGCCGGGATGTGCGTGGCGAGGAGCTGGTCCACGATCGCCTCGATCGTCCCGGGAGTCGTTCCGCGAAGGATGTCCTGGCGCTGGCCGTAGACGAGCTTGCGCTGCTCGTTCATCACTTCGTCGTACTCGAGCAACTGCTTGCGGATTTCGAAGTTTTGCTCCTCGACGCGCTTCTGCGCTTTCTCGATGGCTCGCGTGACCATGCCGCTCTCGATCGGCTCGCCCTCGTGGAGGCCGGCCTTGATCATCAGGTTGCGCACCCAGGGCGCCATGAACATGCGCATCAGGTCGTCGTCGAGCGAGACGAAGAAGCGCGACGATCCTGGATCGCCCTGGCGCCCCGAGCGGCCGCGGAGCTGGTTGTCGATCCGCCGGGCCTCGTGCCGCTCTGTACCGATCACATGCAGGCCGCCCAACGCCGCCACGCCCCCATCCGGCATCTCCGACGGCAACGGCAGCGGGAACATACCCAAGAACTTCCAGCGCTCTTCGAGCCGATCGAGCAACTCGTCCGTATCGTCGGAGTGGCGCTCGTCCGGCGGGAGGAACTCCTCCGCCCATCGCTTCACCAAGAGCCGGTCCAACTCCTCCGGCGGCATATCGAGGGAGGCGTCCTGCGGCGCCAGGCCGGACTCTTTCCAGAAGTTCAGAATCTCCGCGAGGCTCTGCTTGCCGAGGACGATGTCTGTACCGCGGCCGGCCATGTTGGTAGCGATCGTCAGCGCCCCCAACTGCCCGGCTTCGGCGATGATCTTGGCCTCGCGCTCGTGCTGCTTCGCATTGAGCACGTTGTGGGCAAGTCCCTGTTCGCGGAGCCGTTGGCTGAGCATCTCCGAGTGCTCGATCGAGGTCGTGCCCACGAGGATCGGCCGGCCGGTCCGGTGTGTGCGGACGATCTCTTCCACGACGGCATCCCACTTCTCCTTCGCCGTGCCGTAGATGAGGTCCGGGTGGTTCGTGCGCAGGAGGGGGCGGTTCGTCGGGATGACGGAGACCTCGAGGTTGTATATCTTGATGAACTCGCCGGCCTCCGTGGCGGCCGTGCCCGTCATCCCGGCAAGCTTCTTGTAGAGCTTGAAGTAGTTCTGGAAGGTGATCGTCGCGAGCGTCTGGTTCTCTTCCTTGACGGCGAGCCCTTCCTTTGCCTCGACCGCCTGGTGGAGCCCGTCGCTCCAACGGCGTCCGTGCATGAGGCGTCCCGTGAACTCGTCAACGATGATGATCTCGCCCTGGTGTACGATGTAGTCGCGATCGCGCCGATAGAGTTCCTTGGCGCGGAGAGCGACGTCGATGTAGTGCGGCCAGTCGAGGTTCTTGCCGGTGTAGAAGCTGTCCACTCCGAGGAAGCGCTGGGCGTTGACGATCCCCTCCTCCGTCAGGGTGACGCGGTGCTCCTTCTCGTTGACCTCGTAGTCGCTGCCCTTTCGGAGCCTGCGGGCGAGGCGGGTGGCGATGTAGTATTTGTCCGGCGACTCTTCGGCCGGGCCGGAGATGATCAGCGGCGTCCGGGCTTCGTCAATGAGGACGTTGTCAACCTCGTCCACGATGGCGTAGTAGAGTTCCCGCTGAACCTGGTCGTCTATCGAGAGCTTCATGTTGTCGCGGAGGTAGTCGAAGCCGAATTCGTTGTTCGTCCCGTAGGTGATGTCGGAGTGATAGGCGGCCCGGCGTTCCGCATTGTCCATGTCGGACTGGATGACGCCGACGGTGAGGCCGAGGAATTCGTAAATCGGCCCCATCCATTGGCGGTCGCGGCGGGCGAGGTAGTCGTTGACTGTGACGACGTGCACTCCTCGGCCCATGAGCGCATTCAGATAGGCCGGCAGGG
>Ga0272448_1006799_pt1 | contig 12262 bp, 11 predicted proteins | sample YNPCB0191_FD_202220 | JGI IMG/M metagenome (GOLD analysis project Ga0272448, IMG submission 202220) | Hot spring sediment microbial communities from Yellowstone National Park, WY, United States - YNP-CB-019-1 | ecosystem: Environmental > Aquatic > Thermal springs > Hot (42-90C) > Sediment... | reverse complement strand
AAAAATTATTTGCATTAAGATCATCTCCTAATGCAAATTATATCCACTCCGTTAATGCTGCCATATTTTGCAATTATTTTTTCATGATATTACAGCATTCAATTCCTTATCATATTATTTTTCTTGAAAAGCTTAGGCCTAATCCCCCTATTTCAAAATGATAATCTACACCCGATTGCTACATTCAAGATCCAAATACCCATTCTTCTGTAGAATATCAACAACCCATTGTGCTGATTTACAGCAGACAGAAGGGCACCGGTCACCATGGCCGCCCATTTTTAAAAAATCTTCCATATCCTGTTCGCTCCAAAAATTAAAGGATCTGCCCATAATTTTGGTTTGTATTTCCTTACAGGTAACACCGCCATATTCCTCCATAAAGCGATTTATTAATTCTATTACCATTCTGTGGGTATCGATTTGTATCTTTTCTGGGTCTTCCATATTGCTGTATTCTCTTCCCCTAAAAATCCCCATAGCCATCACGCCGCCCGTGATTGCTCCACAGGTATTCCCAGAATTTCCAATGCCTCCCGCAAGGCCGGTTGCCGCTTTAAAGACATCATCGCTGATTTTATTACCAGTTACTTTTTTGATCGCGCCTAGAACAGCTTGGGCACAACCACCATAAGTGGCTTCATTGTAAAAGGCAGTATCTCCTGCTTCCCTTTTTAATGCTTCAATGTTCTTCATTTCCATCTTATTTACTCCTTAATTAGTTTGGTAAAAATATTATTCAATAATCATTTTAATTTAGGAAATTAACCCCCACCTTGACCCGCTATCAACATTTTTACGGCATCCTTCCAGCCTTGATAAAGCTTTTCAGCCTGATCGTCAGGCATCGCCCGCCTATAGTTCGCAGACGTCCTTTTGAGCTTTGATATCTCCTCACGGTTATTCCAGAAGCCGACCGCCATTCCGCCAGCATACGCCGCACCAAGAGCTGAAAGCTCCTCAACGCTGTTTTTAATGATACTGACATTAAGTATATCTGCGGTGAACTGCATCAGAAAGGTGTTGTTGGTGGGACCTCCATCCACGCGCAGCTCCTGGAGTACAATATCCGCGTCCTTCACTATGGCATCCACTATATCGCGGATTTGGTACGTGATGGACTCTACCCCAGCACGAACAACGTGATACTTATTTGCGTTTCTATGGAGGCCGCATATCACTGCGCGAACCTCACTTTGCCAGTGTGGTGCGCCGAGCCCTACAAAAGCGGGGACCAGATAAACACCGTCCGACGAATCCACCATCTCTGCAAAGGTCTGTGACTCCTCGCTGTTCTTAATGAGCCCCATCTCGTTTATAAGCCATTTTATTGTGTCTCCCATGCAGACAATAGTGCCCTCAAACACATATTCCACCGTACCCGACATGCCCCATGCAATGGAGGTGCTGATCTTGTTCCTGGATATCGTGGGTATCGTGCCGACATTCATCATTATTGAGCCGCCTGTGCCAAAGGTACATTTGCCCATGCCCCTCTCCCAGCAATGCTGTGCGAACAACGCGCCGTGGGAGTCCCCCATGTCGCCCGCTACAGGTATGGGCTTTTCGAATATTCCATCTACCGTGGTCGTGCCAAAAATCTCGTCGGAATAGCAAACCTGCGGCATAGTGACATCCTGTAATCCGAATAACCCCAGCATCTTTTTGTCCCAGCAAAGTTCATGAATGTTAAAAAGCTGTGTGCGCGAAGCGTTCGAATAGTCGGTGACATGTCTGCCCGTAAGTTTCCATATCACCCAGCTGTCTATGGTGCCGAATAAAAGCTCACCATTCACGCCGCAGTTTTCCTTTATCCACGCCGCTTTGGCTGCCGAAAAATACGGGGAAAGCTGAAGCCCTGTAGCATTAGTTATATACTCCCTCTCGGAAGCAATCTCATGGCGGCGAACGATATACTCTGCGCGCGGGCACTGCCATACAATCGCGTTGTACGCTGGCTTACCGTCGCGAGTCCACATCATAGTCGTCTCACGCTGATTGGTCACGGAGAGTGCGGCCACATCTCCAGTTGAAACGCCTGTCTTTTCAAGTACCTGACGGACAGCACTTACAAGATTTCGGTAGATCTCATTGGGATCATGCTCCACCCATCCCTGGCGGGGGTAGATCTGCTTATGGTCTACGTCACAGCGTCCGACCACCTCGGCCCTTTTGTCAAATATAATCGCCTTGGTCGTCGTCGTACTCTGGTCAATGGCAAGAATGTAGTTCGCCATAATAAAGCCCCTTTCCCTTAAACTTGACCGCCTTCGAATTTCTTACAGGTTCTCAAGCGCAATTGCAAGCTCTGTCAAAAAACGTGCGCCGGTTGCACCGTCCGCAACCCGGTGGTCCACGCTAAGACTTATGCGCATAATCCTGGCAGGAACGATATTTCCGCTTCTCACAACAGGAACGTCCGTCATTTTGGATACCGCAAGAATTGCTGCCTCTGGAGCATTTACGATTGCCTTGAAAGAGGTAATATTGAATTTTCCCAGATTACTTACGGTGAAAGTTGCGTCTTTCATCTCTTCCATAGTGAAATTGCCTCGCTGAGATTTAATCTTAATGGCTTCCATTGCCTCGTGGATTTCCCGTATGGATTTTTCCCCCGCATCCCGGATCACAGGTACGAGCAGCCCTCTTTGTGTGTCTACGGCAATGCCCATGTTTACCTTGTCATGCACGATAATGCAATCATCGTCCCATGAGGAGTTGAGAACTGGGAATTTTAATAGGGTGTCTGCCGCCGCCTTCACAAGTATCGTCGTAAAAGAAGGCTTAAATCCCACGCTTTCTCTGTATTCGATGATTCTCTTGCAGTCTATCTCTGTTTCAAGTTGAAACTGGGGTGCTTCCCAGCTTTTAATCATCTGCTTTGCCATCGCCTTGCCAAGCGGTGTCAGTTTTTTGTTTTGGTCACTCATCGACTTCTACCCATGCGATAGTCTTGGTAATACCAACGGTCTCGTTTTCGTTGGCGACGATTTCTATTAAAGTGCCCGTAAGCGCGGATTCCACCGTAGTGATAGCCTTATCCGTCTCTATCTCCACGATCGCCTCACCCTCTGTCACCCTGTCACCGACTTTTTTTAGCCATTTGCTTATCGTACCTTCGTCCATATCAAGGCCGATTTTTGGCATAATCACTTCTTTTCTCATCTTGCTTACCTCCATTAAATTTCAACCTTTTCGGTTATTTGACTTTTAAAACAGGATCGAACCGCCTCGATGACTTTGTCCTTGTCTGGCACAAAGCTTCTCTCAAGAACAGGCGCGAATGGAACGGGTGCATTGGGTGCGCCTACACGCCGGATAGGAGCCCTCAAGCTATTGAATGCCATCTCCTGAACGGTTGCGGCGATTTCTGCACCGAAGCCGCCCTTTCTACATGCTTCATGTACTACAACCATCCTGCCTGTCTTTTTCACCGATTGGATGATGGTCACGGTGTCAAACGGCTCGAGAGCGCGTACGTCCACTACCTCGGCATCGATGCCTTCGGTAGCAAGCTGCTCCGCCGCTGCAAGCGCTTGGTTCACCATCGCAGAGTAAGACACTATGGTGATGTCCCGTCCCGTACGTTTGATATCACAGGTGTAGTCACATTCATACGGCTCTTCGGGCACTTCGCATTTAATTTTATAAAGCGCCTTATGCTCAATAAACACAACTGGATTGTTATCGCGTATCGCACGGAGCAATAGTCCCTTCGCATCGTACGCGTTAGATGGCATAAGCACGCGGATGCCGGGAATGTGAGCGAGTATTGCCTCAAGCGATTGGGAATGCTGTGCACCGTTGCCGAGGCCCGCACCGCACTGTGTCCTGATAACCAGAGGCAGGTTCACCATACCTCCGTACATGTACCTGAGCTTCGCAGCCTGATTCAGTATCTGGTCAAAGCTCGTGCCAATAAAATCGATATATGAAAGTTCGACGATGGGGCGCATGCCGAGAAGTGAAGCCCCTACCCCAGCACCCACAATCGCCATTTCGGATATAGGGGTGTCTATAACTCTATCAGTGCCGAAATTTTCTACCAAATTATATGAGCATCTGAGCTGTCCGCCATAAACCGCAATATCTTCTCCCATGGTAAAAATAGTATTGTCGCTGTTAAATGCAATATGTAACGCTTCGTTGATTGCAGCTCTCATGGAAATCTTTCTCATAATACCAACCTCTCATTTGTCACGCGTGTTTGTGTTACTTCTTAGCCCATGCTTTCCACTCGATCTCCTTGAAACTGGGATCATACACGTCCTTGACAAGATCCTCGGGTGCTGGCTCAGGCTCGCCCTTTGCTTCCTCGCAGGCTGCAAGCACACTCTCACGCTCTTCCCTCATGATTGTGCTGAGATCCTGCCGTGTTATCCCGTAATCCCTCATCAGAAGTTCTCCGCAATTCTTAATCGGGTCTTTCTCTCCCCATGCAGAAACCTCTTCTTTGGAACGATAATTTTCATTGTCGCCATAATAATGGCCGCTCATGCGGTAAGTCTTCATTTCGATGAGCACTGGGCCGCCGCCCTTTCGTACCTCTTCCGCTACATTTGCGAACTCTGTATATACCTCCGCCACGTCGTTGCCGTTCAAAGTCAGCCCCTTTATGCCATACGCCTTCGACCGATCGGCAATATTCTTCGCACTTGTAGACTTTGAAACATGCATCGAGATACCGTACTGGTTGTTTTCGCATACAAATATAACGGGGAGCTTGTTGATTGCTGCCAGGTTCAGCGCTTCGTGGAAGGAGCCCCCGTTCGTTGCGCCGTCACCAAAGAAACTGACTACGATGCTGTCGAACTTCTGGAACCTCACTGCGAAAGCTGCACCTACAGCGATGGGAATGCCTCCACCGACTATACCGTTAGCACCGAGCATACCGATTTTTAAATCCGCAATATGCATCGAGCCGCCTCTTCCCTTACAATAGCCACTCTCGCGCGCCATAAGCTCGGCATACATCTTTTTCAAGTCTGCACCCTTGGCGATACAATGACCATGGCCTCTGTGCGTAGAGGTAATGTAGTCGTTGTTTGTGAGATTTTCACACACACCCGTTGCAATCGCTTCCTCACCGTTGTAAGTGTGAATGGCAGCCCTTGTTAGATTCATCTTTGCAATCTCTATCGCCTGATTCTCAAATTCACGGATGCGCACCATTTTTCTATACATGCCCAAAAGCTTTTCTTTGCTAATATCATTTCTACTCATTTTTCTCTCCTGATATTAAGTTAGACACACTTTGCTCTTATGAATATACTAAATAAATGAGCAAGTGCTGTTATTGTATTCATTTGCTGATTTTTACCTTGTTTCTCGAAAGTGAGCGGAATGCGTCAATCGCTACTGCTATAAGCACTACACTGCCGGTCATCACCTGCTCCCAATACTGGGAAACATTAAGAACAACAATAGAATTGCTCAGTACAGTCATAAGAAATGCGCCGACTACCGCGCCAAACATAGATCCCACACCGCCGCTCATAGATGTGCCGCCAATAACAGCTGCGGTTATCGATGACATTACCCATGATTTTCCAATGGTAGGTTGACCGGAATTGTACCTGCAAGCCATCAATACACCTCCAAAGCATGCCAATGCACCTGAGAGGAGATAGACTATACGCGTATTTCTATTGGTCTTAATACCGACCAGTCTTGCAGCCACAACGTTTCCACCAATTGCATAAAGTTCTCTGCCAAATGGTGTATTCTTAAGTATATAGGCTAGTATCAGCGCAATTAAAATAAATATAAGTATTGGAACAGGAACCACACCCAGCATGCCTTGACCAAGGAAGAGTATACCTCCAGTAATACCCGATATCGTGGAGCCTTTGGTGATAACCAGCACGAAGCCGTAGCAAATCTCACTGACAGCCAGAGTCACTATAAATGGTGACAGTTTCATCCTGGTGATTATGGTACCGTTGATATAACCAATGATTGCGCCCATAATCATGACCAGTATTATGCTAAGTACAGGATTGACGCCCATTTTGACAATAAGTGTTGCGAAAAATATGCCGCCGAGACATGCTGTAGATCCTACCGACAAGTCGATGCCTGCTATGATGAGCACAAGCGTCTGACCAAGGGCAGCGATGCCGAAGAATGACATCTGTCTCACTATGATGCCAATATTATAGGCCGTCAAAAATTTTGAAGATACGATAGTGAGCATCACGCCATACAGAATTATAAACAAAATAATGAAAAAAGATGTGGATTTGGAAACCTTTCTAAATAACCATGTCTTCAAAGTGTTTTGATTCTTATCCATTATTATTTCCCCCAACACTTCATCTAATTAACTCAGTGCAATATCCAGTATTCTCTCAGGGCTTATCTCGCTTGCATTAACAATACCCTTACTCTCACCCTCATGCATGATGAGTATACGGTTGCAGATGTTGATGAGTTCTTCCATCTCAGAGGAAACAACGATCACCGTAAGTCCGTTGTCCGCACATTCTCTCATCAGTTGATGGATCTCTTCCTTTGCCAGCACATCTATTCCGCGAGTGGGCTCGTCTAAAATCAGCAGCTTGGAACCGACAGCCAGCCATCTTGAAAGTATAACCTTTTGCTGATTGCCACCCGAAAGTTTTGTGATGGAATCCTCCTTGCTGGCGAGCTTAATTCTGATTTTTTTTACATAATTGTCAACAAGTTCGCTTTCCATCCTTGTATCAATGCGTGGAAATCTGTAGAGGCTTTTAAGTCTTACAATAGTTAGATTTTCACGTATATTAAGGCTAGGAAGTATGCCATAATTTCGCCGCTCTTCAGGCAGGTAGCCAATACCCATGTCAATAGCTTGTTTGGGGGTCGAGATCTTCACTAGCTTGCCGTCAAAGTATATCGTACCGGATTCAAGCTTTCTATCGCCGAATATACTACTCACAAGTTCCGTCCTGCCAGCACCTATAAGTCCCGCAATACCGAAGATCTCACCTTTTTTTACCTCGAAGCTTATATTATGGAACTCACCCTCTCGCGTCAGTCCCTCAACTTTCAGAATACTTCCACCGTCAGTCTCTCTGCGCAACACTTGGTTCTGTTCAACTTCCTTGCCTACCATTCCCTTAATCAGCCGCTGCAGGCTGAACTCCCCTTTCTTTATTGTTTCTATCAACTCACCATCCCTCATAATCGAGGCGCGGTTAGATATTTCCATTACTTCATCCATATGATGAGAAACGAATATAATCGCTTTTCCCTCATCACGGAACTGTTTAATTAAATTTAATAAAAGCTTTGATTCATTTAAAGTCAAACAGGCTGTCGGTTCGTCAAATATCAGTATCTCTGCGCCAAGCGCAATCGCTCGTGCAATCTGGACGAGCTGCTGGTTTGCCACGCTCATATTGCCTACAATTGCCTTTACGTCCATATTTACACCAAGCGTTCCCAATATTTTTTCTGCTTCGCTGTATATGTTCTTCCAATCTATGCTGTATGGAAACGATTTTTTGATCTTTTTAACACCAAGGAATATGTTCTCTGCAGCTGAAAGCTCAGGTATCAAGTTAAGTTCCTGAGGAACCAACGCTATGCCATGGGCTATAGCATCGTCCGGAGCATCGATAGTCACCTTTTCCCCATCTAACAGGATCTCACCCTTATCGGGTTTTATCTGTCCTGTGATGACATTGATCAGTGTGCTTTTGCCGGCCCCATTTTCACCGACCAGTGAATGGATCTCTCCTGGTCTTAAGTCGAAATTGACATCAATAAGAGCTTTTACACTGGGGAATGATTTTGTGACATCTTTAATCTCAAGTTTTGGAAGTACCATGTATTCTTTTTCCTTCCACATATTATTTCATATCGGTAAGGATATGGTTTGCTTCGTGCTCATGCGATACCGCCTGCTCAACTGCAGACGGTATCGACATTGAGCATTCGACTCTTATACTTTATGAGTAAGCGTTTATTTTTCCCAGTATGCGAGGCCTTCTTTGGCACGGGCTGCGGCATATTCGTCAAGATAGGTATCGACGTTATCCTTTGTGACAATACCGAATGGGAGTATTATGTTTTGCAGTTTCTTTCCATCGAACTTGTTTGCGCTTGCAATCATGGTGGTGTAATAGCCGATCCAGTATGGCGGATAATCAACGAGGCCCTGGATATAACCTTCCTTCATCATCTTTTTGCTTTCGTCCATCAGTGCGTACTGTACTATCTTGACCTGGCCAGCTTTTATATGGCCAGCTTGCACAGCGGCTTCAACAGCAATAGCTGCACCAAGACCTGCAGAGCCATCTCCACCGAATATACCATCAATGTCCGGATACTGGGCAAGTATGCTTTCGGTTAAGCTTGTTGCCTTTTCCTTGTCATCATTGTCAGCCTGCTTAGTTACGATCTTAAAGTTAGGATATGCTTTCGCCATTCTGTCAGCAAAACCTCCCGAGAAAAGCTTGTGGTTTTCGGCATCCGGTGAACCAGTCAGCATGGCGATCTTGCCGCTGTCCTTGCCAATGAGCTTTACGAGAAGATCAGCACCCATCTCTCCGGATTTTTTCTGTGCCTCGAGGCTGCAGCCTACGAAAGCTTCTGCAGGGGAACCTTCAAAGTCCGTATCGAATGCAATAACCTTGATGCCCTGTGATTTAGCCTTTTCCATGATCGGTTTGCACATCTTTCCATCAATAACAGCGATTGCGATTGCATCCGGCTTCTGAGCGATAGCGGCCTCGAGTTTCTCTGTTTGCTGAGCGCTGTCAGCAGCGGTCGGAGCGCTCCATATGATATTGACCTTCTTACCTTCGGCAGCTAGCTCTTTAACTGCTTTATTAGCGCCGTCAAGAACCACGTTGTACCATTCATGAACCAGCTTCGGGATAAATACAATCGTAAATTCGCTGTTTCCCTTGGCTTTAGTTCCTTTAGTATCTTTTTCAGCAACCGCAGATGATTGCTGAACCGCTTGAGTGCCGCCGCTTTCTGCGGCTGGCTTGGTAGCTGTACCGCAAGCTAGAGTCGAGAACATCATAGCTAGCACCATAAAAGCTACCAATACGACCTTCCATACATTTTTCTTCATTTTTCTTTGCTCCTTTTGTTTATATTACCACACAATGTGGCTGGGAACAATTTTTAAGACAAATCACAAATAAAAACGGCCATGATCCTTCATTTTTTTCTAATGTACCAAGATTAAAATGAGTACTTTCAATTATTTATTACATATTCTTTTTCTTGATTAAAATTTAGCATGATTATACCATTTTGTCAATAGAATTTTTGCATTTTTTCATATTAGTGCTCAAGCTCGTAAATTTAGGTAATATAATTGTAAAAACTTTTTGTTTTTTGTTTTTTTGCAAAACCATTGACAAATTATCAATTTTATAGCATAATTACATAAGAATTATTGTAAATCTCACATAAATTATTAATTGATTCAAAGGCATAATAATGTTCAAAGCAGCAAGACAGGCTAAAATTAAAGAAATACTGCTTGATCGCAAACAGGTGAATGTTCAGACGTTAAGTTCCCTTTTGAATGTTTCCACCGTTACCATTCGGAGTGACTTGGAAGAGTTAGAGGCAATGGGCTTTATCACCCGCATGCACGGAGGAGCATCTCTCAACGACTCGATCATACAGCAGGAACAGGCAAAGGGGTTTATTGTCGGCACCACCGTTGAATATGATAAGGCGAAGGAATCGGTAGGTATCATTGCGTCCCACTTTATTAAAAACAATGAGTGGGTTTTTTTAGGCAGCGGTACCACATGTTATTATATTGCGAGAGCGCTGGTGAACCGTCAAAATCTCAACGTAATCACCAACAACCTTCTTGTAGCTTTTGAACTCAGTAAAAACCCCGGCGCCAATGTGATTATGACAGGAGGTACACTGTCGCATGATACCTATAATTTGGGCGGCGAGATGTTCGCCGAGTATCTGCAAACTATTAACATCAGCAAAGCTTTCATAAGCGTCGCGGGCATAGACTTAAACTATGCGTACACAGTGTCCACAGCAGGTGAATTCAACGTGTTTCAAGTGATAAGAAGGATCTCAAGGGAGCTTTTTATTGTCGCAGACAGTTCAAAGTTTGACAAAGCCGCTTTTAAGAAAGTAGGCGAGCTTACCGCTGCCAACGCGATTATCACCAACAAGGGCGTTTCGGACGCCTATAAAGAATACTTTTTTAATCATGATATACGTATTTTCACATCCTATGATATACCCACTTCCGAAGCACCACAGCAGCTTGAGGATTTAGTGTCTGCTACAGGAGGGCGCCAATGGCTTCCGCCACTTTAAAATTAGAAGATGTATCATATGCATTCGATGGGCAGGAAGCGGTAAGTCATATTGACCTCGAAATCAAGCCTTCGACCATTCATGCCATCTTGGGCTGTAACGGCGCTGGTAAATCTGTGCTGATGAAGTTGGTAGCAGGAGTGATGCGTCCCCAGAGCGGATTAATTTACCTGGATGACAAGCCTGTGTGCTTTTCTTCCGAGCTGGACGCTATTAAATTAGGCATACGCTTATGCCCTCAGGACCTTACGGTTTTTGGCGAACTCTCTATCATTGACAACCTCTTTATTACGAATCAAATCACACACACACCATTTAAACTTATAGACCATCATCGCTCGTTAAAGCAAGCAAAGGATATACTTGCCAGGCTTGGGATCAACCGCGATCCTCGTGAAAAGGCAAGATATCTTTCACAAGCACAGAAGTTCCTTTTGCAGTTCGGAAGGGCTGTGCTATCAACGCCCCGGTTTTTAATACTGGACGAGCTGTACGCAACGCTTACCAATACAGAAATTAACATCGTATTTTCGGTGATTGACGATCTTAAAAGAAACGGCACGGCTATCATTTATATAACCCACAGGTTGAGCGAAATCATAAATATCGCCGACACTATAACCGTATTGAAGAACGGTCAAATCGTCGGGCAGTATGACCCTTCTGGAACCGATATTGAAATACTGACCCACTCCATGTTCGGTGAGGGCAAGAACAATCGCTATCCCAAACTCCCCGTGGAGATTGGTTCGCCACTGCTCGAGGTGTCGCATATAAGCAACAATGTGCTACATGACGTGTCATTCTGCCTGCACGAGGGTGAGATCATAGGTATTGCGGGCATCGCAGGCTCGGGGCGTTCCCAGCTTTTACGTGCGCTTGTAAGTATGGAAAAAATTACCTCCGGGGATGTGATATACGCTAAGAACGATGACGACCCACGTAGACGGAAGGTCCCGTACTGGGTAGGATACCTTCCCGAGGACAGAGACCATAAATCGCTGTTCTTCAATTTGGATATCATACGCAACATCACCATAAGGAATATCAAGCAGTCTGCGCCGCACATTACAATCAACTACGAGCAGGAGAACTTCCTAGGCAAAGATATCATAGACAGGCTGGACATCACGGGGACCAGTGTAGACGGCTCTATCATAGGCTTGAGCAGCGGGAACAAACAAAAGGTTATCGTATCTCAATGCCTTTATAAAAAGTGCAAGGTGTATTTATTCGACGAACCTACTCAGGGTGTGGACATCGCAGGGAAAATAGAGATATACAACATTATCAATGAACTGGTACGCGGCGGTGCAGGTATTATCATGGTATCGTCCGATTTTTCTGAGCTTACGGGGATGTGCGACCAGATACTTGTCATGAAGGAAGGCCGCATAACCGCTACGATTCCATCAAGCGATATCAGTAAAACAGATCTTTCTGAGTTTTTTCTTTGAATAGTGAGGAATTGGTAGTTTTGCGGCAAAACAAAACACAAGTACGCCAAGAGGCGCTTGTGTTAAACATGGCACGAACTGCCGCAAAATTACCGATTCCTACCAAAGAACGAAGCCGCGGAACTGGGGGCGCTCACTATGGAATTTTGTAAATTTTCCCAGTTGATTTTTTATCCGGACTGCATGACGGAAATGAAAACAAGCCGTTGAAAAAAGGTCTAAACAGCTTAATTTTATGCGTTTCAAGGTACACCTTCCCCATGAAACGGGCTTTTATTCAGATGCATATTACAATAAATGTAGTTGGATTGGAGGCATATATGGCAAATAAGAAATTTACCCCAGAAGAAATGTCCGAGTTAAGAAAAAGCAAGTATGTTCTGGATGTATCACCAAGCACTGTACACTTCTCTGCGGAATTCAAAAAAGAATTCTGGAATGCACTAATGCAAGGGAAATTACCAAAAGATATAGTTAAATCTCTTGGCATTAATCCCGAGATACTA
>Ga0272448_1006798_pt1 | contig 12264 bp, 22 predicted proteins | sample YNPCB0191_FD_202220 | JGI IMG/M metagenome (GOLD analysis project Ga0272448, IMG submission 202220) | Hot spring sediment microbial communities from Yellowstone National Park, WY, United States - YNP-CB-019-1 | ecosystem: Environmental > Aquatic > Thermal springs > Hot (42-90C) > Sediment... | reverse complement strand
ACGGCCGGAACGAAGATTATTGATCTTAATCTTACGGATCCGGTTTCGGCCTTGATGTTTCAGGTAAGACTTACAGGCGGTGGATCAGCGGCCACGGGGCATCCGGTCTATGCGATTAAACGGGTTGAAGTGATCGACGGATCGGACGTTTTAGTATCGCTTACAGGGGCGCAGGCGCAAGCGAAGCACTTCTTCGACTTCGGCAAGCCTCCGGTGAATATCATTGCTTATGCAAACGGGGTTCAGGCGATTGCATCCTTTGTTATTCCTTTCGGGCAGTATCTATGGGACGAAAATTTGGGTCTCGATCCTACGAGATTCAATAATCCGCAAATCAGGGTTCAGCACGATTATTCTCTCGGAGGAGCTTCCCCGAGTGCCGCGACTCTTCAGGTTTACGCGCTGTGTTTCGACGCCAATCCTCCGAGCCTCAAGGGGTTTATCCAGTCGAAAGAGATATATGCCTATACCGTAACGGCGAGTGCTTACGAATACATTGAGCTTCCCCGCGACTATGCAATCCGGCGCTTGATTATACAGGCGCTTGCGGCGGATAAAGCTCCCTTCCAGATTTATAATGAGATTAAGCTTAGTGAAGATCATGACAAGAAAGTCTTGGTCGATGAAAGCACGAGCAATCTCATTAAACTTCTCGGTGCAGGGCAAAATCCCTATCAAGAGAATATCTTCGCGGTTACCGATGCTTCCGGGGTTGATATTTACGTGACGCCTTCCCAGGAGGTTCATGCATCGGTCATGGCCATGAGCACGGCGGCTTATCTCGCGAAAGAAGAGACGCCGGGGCATGTGTTCAAGATCATCGGTAGCGGCGACACGAATTACCGGGGCGTTATTACCGGACTATGCCCTCACGGGGCCTTGGATATTAATTTCGGCGATCCGTTCTATCAGCCGGACGCTTGGGATGTGACCGGCTTGAAGAGTGCTCAGTTACGGATCAAAGCGGGTTCTTCCCCCGGCACGGGGACGACTTGCCAGGTTGTCACGGAGCAGTATCGCTCTTACTAACACGGGTTGGATGCGGAGAAGCGATTCCCGGCGCGGCGCTTCTCCGCTATGGGGGTTCCATGAATGATTTGATGGTTGCGTTTGACCGCCTATGGCGGAAGATCCAAGTGGTAAGGCTCACGGCTTCGGGGTTGGTCGCGAAGCGGGGAGGTTACCTTATTTCAGCGGTCGCTTGCGGAGACGGAACGGCTGTCGGCTATGCGAAGATTTACGACGGCGAAGGAACGAATGATCAGATCCTAATTGATATTTCGGTTTACTACGGCGGATCAATCGCATATTGTCCGACTTTTCCTGTCCCATTTGACAGGGGCCTATATGTTTCATTGAGCGGCAAAGTTACTTCGGTTACTCTTACTTTCATTACCATTGGAAGCAGATGATGTAGATCCGGCTTCAATAAACATGCATCCCTCGGGGCGATATGCATGATTTATACAATTGATTTTACCATTCCTTCTAACACACCTAAATCCAATCCGGCTCATTCTGTTCTCGAAGTAACGAATGGCCTTGTCTATCGAGTCGAATTCCAATTTCCAGCCGGCTGTGCCGGCCTTGCGGGGATCGTCGTTCTCGACGGCGGCTATCAGGTATGGCCGAGCACTTTGGGCAATTGGTTCGCGACGGATAACTTCACGATTGCGTTTGATGATATGTATCTCAAATACATTTCGCCTTATCAATTCGACTTCTACGGATATAATCTTGATGATACTTATGATCATACGATTTACTGCCGAATCGGCATGGCCGATAAGGAAATTTTCCAAGCTCGGTATCTTCCTACGGTCGCTTATGAGATGATGCAGAAGGAATTGGCTAAGGTACAGGAAGAAGAGGAAGCGAAAAGGCAGGAACTTATAAAAACACCTTTCCCTTGGTTGAAGGGCAAAGTTTAGGGGTGCTTGAGTATGGATCCAAGGGATGAAGCGAGACAGATAGGGGTAGTGCAAAGCTGGCTTGCTCACAGCGGAGGTTTTGGCGGCGTTCAAAATCCCGGCGCGAACACAATCATTGCCGATACGGGGCCTGTTGCCTTTGGTTACTATGATATTGTTTGGATGGTAACGACGAATTGCGCCCTGACGGCGGGGCAGTTAGATATTCAATGGCGCAATGCCGCGAATGATGCCAACATTGCTGACGTTCCTCTTTTTGCCAATTCTCAGTTATGTTTTATCGCCACTTGGCCGCTTCTCAAAGTTTCAAGCGGTGAAAGTTTCAGAGTGTTTTCATCGGCTGGGTTTACCGGAGTGGTCGGAGCCGGCATTTTTGCGATTCGCAGAGCTTGATTATGGCTTCAGGAAGACCGGATTTTCATCCTACGATGCTCCTCGAAGGAAAGCATGGGAATATGCTTATTCCCGTTTTGGTCGATGAAAACGGTCAAATGTATATTGTTATGACCGGGCAGAGTATTGCCGTTGAGAATATTCCTTCCGATTATAATCAAATTCAAGGAAGGGATGGAGCGACTCCGCGATACGTCGCTGTCGATGCGAACGGAATCATACTCGGAAGAATGAAGGGAGCATATGGCGATACTCTTAAAGACCTCGCCGTTGATGACTTAGGCATCATCCTTGCCCGTATCAAGGGAAAGTATGGGAGCGAATTGAAAGACATAGCTGTCGATACCGACGGCTATCTTATTGCGGTCATGGAAGGAAGCGACGGATCGGCGAAACGAATTGTCAAGCTTGATGCCGAAGGAAATATTATCGCTCGGATGAAAGGTTTCGACGGTTCAGATCTTCGAGACGTAAAGGTTGACTCTTCCGGCTACATGCTTTCCAAGATGCTCGGTCAATATAATAGTGATTTCAAAGTCATTGCCGTTGATAGTAATGGAGTAATGAAGGCGAACCTATCTGCGCAGGACTTGCAATATTTGAAAGTTAGGCCGACATATGGGCAGTTTCGGTGGTTGTATGTGGGCTATGTTTTAGCTGTTAACAACGCGGAAACGACGATTCATAGTATTTCCGGCAGAGGTGCAATCACTGGTGGAAATATTGTGTGCAATTATGGATTGAGTATTACCAGTCTTTACTTGCGAATTTACATCGATGGAACCCTGTCATACCAAGAACTTTTCGAAGATATATTGAATAGGTATCCTACCCGAACAGTTTTACCGTTGCCTTCGGTGCTTTTTGCGATTCCAAAACAATGCAATTGGATTATTTCTTATGGGGTGGGTATGACTTTCGAGACAAGTTTAGAGATAAAAATTTACAATACTTCTGGAGTGAATGTTCCTTTCAATTCTCAGCTTTATTATACATTGACACCTTGATAATGATAAGGAGAAGCTGGAATGGAAACATTCTATTCTCAAGTTTTTTCATCCCTTCCCATAGGAATAGCGATCTTACTTTACTTGTCGGTGCTTAACCAAAAGATAGCGGATCTATGCCGCAAGGTTGACCGGCTCGACAGGATATTGATCGATCATATCACAAAGCATCCTCATTGTCCGGGCCCGGACGATGATGAAGATGATGAGGAAGAGGAGGAATAATGGAATGGAAATTAGGACGAAGCAGGGCGTTTGGCTTGCGGTCATAAACGATTACTTCCTGTGGTTCATTCATTGCCTTTGGGAAGTATGGTCGAAGTGGGGTGATTTTCCTACGATCACGTCAGGGGCGGACGGGGTTCATATGGAAGGGAGCCTCCATTATGTGAACCGGGCATGGGATATACGGATTTGGGGATTGCATAATCCTCAAGCGGAAGCGGATCAGTTACGGCAAAAGCTTAATGAAGACGGAAATGAATGGCGGGTGCTTTTTGGGGATGAGCATCATAAAGATCACATCCATGTAGAGGTGCATCCAAAGTGAGGTGAGATGCTATGGATCCTTTGACGATTATCACGGCGGCCGGAACGATCATATCCCTGATCATCCCTCCGGTATTCGATTTCATAAAGAAGAAGTTTCTTCCTTCGGCCGATACTCCCGAAGCGACTATGGGGACGCTTGCGGTAAGCAAACCGGAAGCTTTGGCTCCCTATACCGAAGCTTTGGCGAAATATCTCGATGCGGAAACGAGATACTTCAACCGGGATGTTTCAGGATCGCCTTCGCTTTGGGTCGTGAACTTGCGGGCAAGTATCAGGCCGTTATGCGTAGTCGGATCACTTATACTTCTCGGTCTTGATACACTTGAGTGGTTCAGGGTTGATCCATCTGTCCGGGCCGGCTGTTTCGTGATTATCGGCAACTGGCTCGGATCGCGAATAACATGAGATAGGGGGTGATGGAAAATGCCGGCAAAAAAGGAAGAGCCGATTTTCAAACTTCCGCCGGAAATGAAGGCACGGCTCGAGACGGCGAGCGCGGATATTGACAAGGCTCAGAAAGCCATCGAGATCATGAAGAGCCTTGGGATGGATACTACGGAAATTCAGGATAAACTCAATTGGGCGAAGACGGTCCGGGAAACGCTTATTAAAGAATTCGGCTAAAGATGGGTGCTTTACTTCCAGTCGCTATTTTAGTCGCGGCCTACGTTGGAGCGGCGGCGGCCGTGATCAGTGCTATTTCGGCCGCGACTCTTGTCGCTATCATCGCCGCAGTGGTCGCAGTCGCTTCGACGGCCGCCGCGACATATTTTTATATTCAAGGCGATATAAAAAATTCCATGCTCTTCAGCGGGATCGCTTTGGCGGCGGGCGTTGGGGGAATCTACGTCACCTATCTATCTTACAGTGCCAATATCGCGGCGCTCATGAGCGAAGGAACGGCTTCGGCACTTGCGTCGGCCGAAGCTTTGGAATCTTCGGCCGTTATGCAGATGGCAAGTTACGTGACGGCCGTTTATAATGCTTGGACGGCCTTTGCCGATTTCATCCATCTTGAATTGCTTTGGCAGATTCATCAGATCGCTTATTTGGTATCGGCGGACTACCGCGAAATGATGAATCGGGTTTTTCAGCAGATCGCCTATGTTTCGGATATTTATGGTTTCGGTGCTCTTTCTCTCAATCTTTTATTCGAGAATACTCGGCGCGGTGTTCTTGATATATCTTCCGCTATGGGGAAAAGCTACGACTTGGGGCAGATCGAATGGCTCGGAACGTATAACGAGCTTCTGAAGGAATTCGCCCGGAACGCTGAATATTACAAGAATCGGCCGGCGGATTTTCTCCAGTGGATCGCCGACAATACGGACCGGCCGGGATACGATGCGAAGAGCGCGACGATGCGGACAATTATGGGCGGAGTGGAATCCGCCTTATCCCTTGTGAAATCGACGGCGGAAATTGCTACAAAAGTAAGGAATGACCTCATGAAGCTTATCGCGGACCTCCCGGAAGTGATTCGGAAGCAGTGGGAGCCGGAGGTTAAAAAAGTGGTTAAGCAATTCGATGATTTCATGCGGCTTAACTATGATCCTATGATGAAGCAGATCAGCGCGGCTTTTGACACGGTTGGTAAGATGATTGAGGAAGACCGGGAAAAGGCCAAGGCTCTGAATGAGCGGCTCAGCAGGCCGGGGAAATACCTGAGCGAGATAGATGATCTACCCGAAGATGAACGAATTGAAGATGAGGAAACGATCGCCGCTATTGCGGCGCGCGGTATGAGCCGTCAAGTCGATGATTTTTCCGTAGTTTTGACGGAGGTTGAAAAATTTCCTGAGATACCGCTCTATGAAGAGGAAGTAAAGAGAAGACTACCGATCCGCGAATATACGATTCCAAAGCCTCCGAAGGCTCCGGAAATAAGCAAGATAAAGATGATCAAGCCTCCATTCGTCGGGGAATACTGATGGCGGACAAAGATACCGGGCAGAATCCGGAAAAGATGACGATATTCGAGGAAGAGATCCTACAGGCCTATCGCGACGAAGCATCCAAGGCTTCATGGATTGAGAAGATCGGCTTGATGATCGTTGTATTGGTCCGGTCGATCATCCGGGGTTGGACCGAAATCATCCTCCCGTCGATATACAATTTCCTAAAGCCGATATTCGCGCGTATCGCTCCCCTTGTCGATGAAAAGGAAGACGAAGCATGGGAAGCGGTATTGGATTTCCTCGAATCGTCAAGCGTCATGAACCGGAAATTGGCCGAATCTCTTCTTCGGTTCAAGGGTTTACCCTTCCCGTTCAACAGTCTATTTAACTTACTGGTTATATCCGGATGGATCAAAGACTACGTTGGAACGGTTTCAAGCGCGACTCTTTCCCAATTGCAGAGAGCACTCAATGCTCAATATTCGCCGAACCTTCCGCCGGCGGAGACATTGATTCAATCGGCGTTTATCGCGCCGGAGAAAACCGAAGAGATAAGGAAAATACTTCGGGAACAGGGTTTGTCCGATAATCATATTGATCTCATGTTTATCGCCGCCTATCGGCTCTATGATGTTGACACGATTCGAAACCTTTATCTTCGCGGAGCGATCGATGAAGCCAAGATGAAAGAGAGAATGGCGGAGCTTGGATTCACCGAAGAGCGGATTGAAGAGATAAAGAAGACTTGGGAAATCATTCCCGGTCCGCAAGACTTGCTAACCATGGTCGCTCATGAAGCCTTCGAGCCGGATATGATCGAGCGATACGGTTTAGGATCGGAATTTCCGGAGGAGCAAAGCAAATACCTTGCGTCTCAAGGGTTGAGCAGAGAATGGCAGGAAAGATACTGGATCTCTCATTGGGTGCATCCTTCCCCGGGGGAGATCCTTCAAATGCTTCACCGTCGAGTGAAGAAGCCGGACGGAAAACCGTTCTCAATGGAAGACGTTTACGAATACTTCCGGCTCATCGAAATACCGCCTTACTGGCGTGACATGCTCGCCGAAATCTCTTACTTGCCTTATACTCGAATTGATACGCGCAGAATGCATGAAATGGGAGTGCTCAGCGATGAAGAATTGGTCAAAGCATACATGGATCAAGGCTATGATGAAGAGCACGCGAAGAAAATGGCGGAATACACAATACGGTATAACAGCGATGAGCGCTCCAAGCTTACCAAAGAGCAGATCATCAAAGCATACCGGAATTCGATGCTCAGCAGAAATGAAGCGAAAGAATTATTGAAGAGCATAAAGCTGTCTGATGATATAGCCGAATGGAATTTGCTCTACGCCGATTTCGAAGAGCAATTGGAAATACAGGAATTATACATTGATGCGGCCAAAGAGAGATACATCGATAACCTCTGGGATGAGCAGACTACAAGGGCGGCTTTGATGAAGCTTAACCTTCCCGGGGCAAGGATCGATGCTCTCATCGAGAAGTGGAGCACGAAAAGAATCGCCGATCGCAAGCTTCCATCGAAGACCGATCTTGATAAGTTTCTCCGGAACGGAATCATCAATAAGGATACTTACCGACTCGAAATGTATAAACTCGGATATTCGTTCGAGTATACCGATTGGTATATCCGATTGGTCGATATGAAAAAAGCGGGGTGATTGAAATGGCGGACATTAAAAAGTCATTGAAAGAGGTAGTCGAGAAGACGAGTAAAACTTTGGAACTTCCGAAAGAGCAGATCGAGAAAATCACAAAGGTAGAAGAAGAGCTGAAAAAAGCATCTACCACCATTCGAGCCGGTAAGGCATAACGCGGCCTCCGCGCTCGACGATTCCCTTATTGTATTCCTTGGATAGTTTTTTGATAACCTTTTTAGGCCTTACGCCGGCCGGCGCGCCTTCCCGAAGATACGACTTAAGGCGCGGAAAGGTTAGATAGCTAAAGGTATCTCGGCCTATCTCCACGGCTTGGGACGGGACACCTTTGCGCTTCACGAATGATCCTAATAGATAATCCTTCGGAGCATTGATTACCAGGCATTCTCCTTCTTTATCGATCTTCAAGCTTCCCAATTCGCCGTCATTGAGCGGATAATTGACTCTATTCAGATCTTCCTTCCGGATGATCAAAGAATCGGTGTCGCAGTAAAGCACTCTATCGCGGCCTACCGATGAGATTATATCATCAAGAACCATACGGGCATTTTCGGTGATATGAGCGGCAATGGCCATGGAACTGAACGGCGCCAATTCTCTTCCCTTTTCTTCGATCCTTACATTGAATAGCCTTGTTATGATCCAATGCTCATCATCGTCGGGGCCGTATTCTTCTATCCTCTCAAAATCAGGCGGGCCGGCGTCATGCGTTATTTCAAGAACCGGCCGGTATTGTGCGAATTTCCCATAGAGAGAATTCATAACAACCTTAACCATTTCCGCATAAACCATATTCCCTTCGGATCTATATTTGTTCCGAAGAGAATAGAAGTAATCGACGAATTTTTTAAAGATCGGTGCTCCGCGGTAAAAGGCAATCCGGACAATTCCCTTGAGGTGACCGTCGCGGAGCGCTCTCTTCAAGCCTTCCGTAGTAAGGAAAGCGGTGAAATTCCCTACCGGAAAGATAAGCTTTTTGCCAAGGCGGACCGCATACCGCGGGACATCGGTTTCGATCAATGCTTCGGCAATGGCCAGATTGTGTTTAAGATCCTCCTCGATCATGTGGAACGGATAGTGATCGCTGAAAGAGACGAATTGAACGGGATAGTCAAATTCCCTCATGACGTATGGATACATGGCGTTTACATCCAGCGAAACGAAGGGACCTCCATCAATCTTCCCGACATGAAAGCACTCGACACGGCCTCCGAAGTATGCCTCTTTTTCAAGATTGATGACTTCCGGTTCACGGTGCACATAAATCCGGTGATCCATGAACCGGTGCCGGAAAGCGTTGAATGATTGAGAAGCACGGGTGAAACTGAATTGTCCTAAGTCATGCTCCCGCAGGAAATCAAAGTATCTCGTCATAACCTTATAGATGATCTCAACATCCCTTCGGCAATAATGAGACAATTTCGATAAAGAAGCATCCTTGAAGTCTATATCCTCTTTGGGATAACCTAAAAGCTTTCCAAGGGATTCGAGCGAAGTAGGGAAAAAATTGGTCGTCGATAAAGCCTTTATGGTTCGATCATCTTTGGATATGGATAGTATAAAAGATAGACCGTTCTCGTAAATGAAATTAAGCTTCCATCCGTCATAGGTGAAATACTGGAAAAAGGAAGACAATTGAAGATCGTAAAGAATATTGTGACCGAATAGCCAAAGAACCGTATCTTTCCTTGTTTTAGATGCGATCCAGCGGCAAAGATCACGGTTATTGTCAAAAAACTTCCATTCCAGCCGGTCTTGAACGCCGTCAATCCGCCGACGATAATATAATGCCCAGGCAATCCGAAAATTCTGGAGCACCGGGCCTTCTTCGCCTTTCCAATCGCTTTCAGTGTCGAGGAATATCATTTGATGGGGAGTAAAGCTTCGGTTGTTCCGGGGGATGACTCTTTGCTTAATTTCCTTCCCCGAGATACGCATTATCTCATCCTCTCGACTCCCAAAAACTCTACGCCGGCATATTCCATTCCGGGCATATACTTCTTATCCTTAATCCGATTATCGATATAATTTTCATAGCCGGACGGAGAGAGCCATGCGTTTGTGTATCTGGTATGAGCGAAACGGAGGATTTCGCCGGTAAGCGGATCGCGGTATAAAATATTCGCATGAACCTTAAACTTATAATCCTTCTTAAAGTCCGAAGCGGGCATACTGGAATAAGGAACGCGCTTATCCCAATCGATGCCTTTGGCCATATCAAAGGATCGATACTTATTGAGCCATTGACGCAAGTCATAGAGCATATCTTGACGGCGATAGCCGAATCCCATAGACCGGGAAATATTGACAATGTTATTAAAGGAAAGACCGAGTGGAAAGAGACGATTGGCAAGCTGAAATAGTATCGCTCTCGGTGTAACAGTCGCCATGATCATCTGCCTTCGGCGCGCGCCTTATACTTCCCAAGAAGAACATCCAAATTAGATTGCAGATAATCACATGCCGAAACGAGCATGGATATAATCGGCCGAGTGGTAAAAGTGCCGAAATCCGGATGATAGTAAAGACGATCCAATAGATCCTTAAGCCTGTTAAGATCTTGGATCGAAGACAATACGTCGCGTTCCAGTTTTTCGTCAACCATATTCCCTCCGGAACAGGGAGCGGGGCGGCGGAGGTTGACCGCCCCGGATGGATCAGATTTCTCCCCGTAGTTTAGTTATAACCTCCAGCAAACCATTTGTCAAGCCGACAATTTCCGGGAGATGATCATTTAGGACCGGATGCCGGCCTTGCGCCCTTTCATCAGCCCTTTGTAAATTCTCCAGCACCTTATTGAGGTGTCGCTCACATTGCTCAAGCGAGCTAAGTATTTGCCCACGTGTCCCTCTTGCACGCATGGCGGATAACCTCCGATCAGAAAGGCACATCGTCCTCGGGAGGAGCCTCATTATCGACTTCCCCGCCGATTAGATGCACGTCAAACTTATTAACGCTTCGGCCGCCTTTGATCTTTTCCTTGCCTTCATAGGTAATCATGTAAACCCGGCCGGGTTTCATAAGCGCCCCTACGCTCTTGTCAAAGACGGCGCCCATGAAGCACTTGACATTCCCTTCATCTGTCTCGAACACATACTGATTATACGTTCCTTCGGACAGCCGAGAAGTGACCGGAGTCACCGACTTGAGACGGCCCAGGATCTGATCTCCCGGCTTCTTAAACTCGAAGAATTTTGGCGTAAGGCCGTATAGAGCATCAGCCGCCTTAGCTTTATCCAACATCTCTTTGTAACTCATGATTTATCCTCCTTCTTGGTTTTAGTTCGCCGCTTTTCAGCGGGCAGTCCAATTTGAAAATCATATCCGCAGTGGTTACAATACCAACATTTCCGGCGCCGGCGCCAATCGGTTCGCCGGCTCCCGCATCTCGGGCATATTGCGACCCATCCAAGATCACGGATCAAGTCTTGCTCGGACACTGTTTTTCGCCCCCTTTCATCGCCGGATTCTCCCGCAAGATTTGATATTGATAATACATGATCCTTCCGCAGAGCGGGCACTTGAGCCTTTGCCATTTCATCGGCTTCTCAATCGACGTTCCGCAGTTAATACAGCGGTAACGATACATCATGATCCGATCATTAACAGTGTTCTCAATCATCCATAAACCTCCTCCGGATTTGGATAAGTTTCTTTGATCCATGCCTTCAATTCATCCTCATCAAAGTTTTTGATAAGATCGAGTATATCACGGATCAAAGCCTCTACCACAGATGCCTCATAACCGAAAACCACTTTTTCAGGCATTTTCATCGCCTCCTTTCTCTTCATCCTCAATCGGATGCACGCGATAGCCTTCGACTTGGGATTTATGCAAAAGCCGAAGATGATCGCCGATCCATACTGCAACGTAATCCCTCCCGATCTCCTCGAGATGATACCATCTCCCGTCAATCTTGGCTTGGTTTTGAAGTATCATGACTCTCATCCTCCTTCCATCTTTTTAATTGCCGGAAAGTTTTGTAAACCTTCCGACCGGTGTCCATATACTTGACATAACATCCCTTCTTTGGATAAGTTCTCTCTTCTACGAGTGCCGCTCTATGCTTCGTCATAACGATTTCACCGGGAGACAAAGTCCAAAATTCCCAAAGTTTCATAACTTCTTACCTCCCCTTGACAGGTTGAGCCGAATAAGACTTGGTATGCTTCGCCGGATCTTTCACCGATGGCCCGGAGGAAAGCATTGCGACAAAGAGCACAAGTAGCAAGATTGCCGCAAGGATCAGGCCGACAATAACGCCGAACGTAGCGCCGATCGCCTTGGTAAAGGCTCCCATGGTTTATCACCTCCCTTCGTCTTATTTATAAAGGTAAAGTGAAGTAAGGTAACGCCATATAACCTTAATCACTTGCCAAATCCCTTATCAAAGGGCATGTGACAGTGGGTAATTTTACCGCATCCATATCCGATAGGATAATTGGCCGTTCCCAGAGCGGCTCGAGCCGTATGATAGGCCATCTCATGAGACTCGACCCATGCATTGTAATCATCGCTCCAGTGCACTACTACGTAACCTTTGCCTTGCTTCCGCATGTAAGACTTCTTTTTTAGGTTGAGCATGGTAAAACCTCCCTTGGTAAGATATTTACACATATATATTAAGGCATGCCGCAAACCTTGTCAAGGGATTTTTTAAGGTATGAGTAATTTTTTTATAGGGAAGAACAAGGTATATATGCAAAAAACATGCCAAGGTATGGTAGAGTGTCAAAAATTTGACGGTCGGCGGGCGGAAGCATGGGCACGTAGGGGAGCGGCGGGCGGCGCCTAGCAGCA
>Ga0272448_1006797_pt1 | contig 12264 bp, 13 predicted proteins | sample YNPCB0191_FD_202220 | JGI IMG/M metagenome (GOLD analysis project Ga0272448, IMG submission 202220) | Hot spring sediment microbial communities from Yellowstone National Park, WY, United States - YNP-CB-019-1 | ecosystem: Environmental > Aquatic > Thermal springs > Hot (42-90C) > Sediment... | reverse complement strand
CGCAGGGGATGAAGGATAATAGATGTAGTGATGTAAACCAAATCTTTTTCCCCGTAGGGGATTAAGGAACGGGTTCCAAAGTTCCAGGGTTCCAGAGTTCCAAAGTTCCAGCATGGAGCGTAGAGCGTATAGCGTAAAGCATTGGGCTAAGGGTGCAGGGTAGAGAGGTAAGTCATGAACGGTATTTCTTTACGCTTTACGCTCTGTGCTTTACGCTCTTTCCCCGCAGGGGATGAAGGATAATAGATGTAGTGATGTAAACCAAATCTTTTTCCCCGTAGGGGATTAAGGAACGGGTTCCAAAGTTCCAGGGTTCCAGGGTTCCAAAGTTCCAGCGTAGAGCGTAGAGCGTATAGCGTAAAGCATTGGGCTTAGAGTGCAGGGTAGAGAGGTAAGTCATGAACGGTATTTCTTTACGCTTTGCGCTCTGTGCTTTACGCTCTTTCCCCGCAGGGGATGAAGGAGCAACCTATGGCCTTAAAGAAGGAACAAAATAATACCTCAAAAAAACAGGGGACACTTTCGGTATCCCCTATTTTCATTAGCTTCTTTTATTTTTTCTGGCCTCAGCCTGTGCAACTTACCTGGCCGGGTAGAAAACGACAGGCTGCAATTTGCTATATTCCGCCTTCAGAACCTTCCAATCCATTTTCCTGGGTAGTCTGACCGTCAATCGTTACCGTAAACTTCCGGTCGCAGGTTCCATCGCCAAAATCAATGGTAACCGTCTTCTTCCCTTCAATCACAATTTCAATTACCCCAGCCTTGGCCCAGGGACAACCCACATGGAACTGAAGCGCTTCCTTAATAGTATAGGTATAGGCAAAACCGTTCCTGTCAACCCCGCTTCCGGAACCCGTGACAAACCACACATCATCCCATATCCATAACGGAGTTTGCCAGCCATTTTCCCAGGTACGGGTTATCTGGCGCTGATGCTGAATGGTCTTGCCGCCGGGAGTAATAACCTTGCCGTTTTCGAGTGTAACGGTAATGGTGGGCTTGCCATTAACCAATCCAAGATAACTGATGGTCTTTGTACCTTCAATTTTGTACCCGTTGATACTGAAGTTTTCAAAAGTTACCGTACGCACGTATCCGGCACGCATCCAGCGCTTGTTCACGGTAATGTAAATCGTTCCATTCTTCTCCCTTCCGTTTGGTCCTACCCAGTTTTGGTAAGTAATCGTTATTTTTTTGGGAAAATTCACTGTATCGGGCTTATCTACCACAACTGTTCTGGAACCAGTGAGATAGGCCGATTTCAGCGCTTCATTGCTGAAACCATTGGCATCGGCTTCCAGATTCACTTCATCGGTTTCAGCCAGGGCATCATCAAACAGGTTGTCAGCCAGAGCATCATCCTGTGCTACAGACAGGGCATCGGTGCTGGTTACCTCTTTGGTGTCTTTGGAACAGGATGTCATTCCTGCCAGGAATGCACCGGCCAGAAAAAGAACTGCAAAAAGATTTCTCGTTTTCATAACTGAAAAATTTTGGTTAAACATAGTTGCTGAAATTTCTTTGCTCTTTGGATGTATCAAAAACGAAAAAGTTTAATCGCATATGAAATAATCTCTCTGAAACGTCTGACTTTCTTGCTTTCTTTTTACGGTTTATCGGGCACTTTGTTACATTTGTTCCTTTGCAAAAACGGAGAATGCGCCGGTATCAGTTCCGCACCAAAAACTTCATTTTTCGTATCCTGAAGATGTACGACGGAGATGAAAATTTGGAATTATTTTATATTTGAAGTCGGCAAGCACATCACAACCGGGAATTCCATTTCGGAAAAACAACATTTCAGCAAAATATGAGCCAGACGGAAAAACCCATTGACAAAACCATTTCCATCGAGGAGTTGATTCAACGTATACCCTCATCGGTAAGGTTTTTAAGCGAAAAGGGGATACGCTGTATTGTATGCGGTGAGCCTATCTGGGGCACACTTGAAGAGGCAGCCCTGGAAAAGGGGCTGACACAGGAAGAGATTGATGCCGTTGTGGAAGAACTGAATAAGATGGCACAAAACTAACCGGAAAGCAGTTACTCTCCGTAACATTTATCCGGCATCAGAAACCGGGTAACATAGTCGAAAATTCCTTCCTCAAGAGAAAAAAAAGCATCCGTATATCCGGCTTTCCGGAGTTTGGAGATATCAGCTTCGGTGAAATACTGGTATTTGTCGCGGATATCAGCGGGTGTATCAATAAATTCGATGACTTCTTCCTTTCCCACGGCCCTGAAGACATTCCGCGCAAGGTCGAGGAAACTGCGGGCATTCCCCGTTCCGAGGTTATAGATACCAGAGTCCTTCCGGTGGTGCATAAAATAGAACAGAACCCTGACAACGTCCCTGACGTAAACGAAGTCTCTTTTCTGCTCTCCGTCCCTGATGTCCTCTCTGTGAGACCGGAAGAGTTTCATTTTTCCGGTGTCCCTTATCTGCCGGAAAGCATGGAACACTACCGAAGCCATCCGGCCTTTGTGGTATTCGTTAGGGCCGTAAACATTAAAAAACTTAAAACCGGCCCAGAAATAAGGCGTTTCCTTTTGCGAGAGCACCCATTTATCGAATTCGTTTTTTGATTCGCCGTAAGGATTCAAAGGCTTAAGAAGCGGGACAATGGCATGATCGTCGCGGTAGCCATATTCCCCCATGCCGTACGTTGCCGCCGACGAAGCATATACCAGCGGGAGTCCGTATTGCACGCAACTGGTCCATACCATCTTCGAATAATTCAGGTTCAGCCGGTCAAAAACATCTTTGTTGAATTCGGCTGTATCGGTTCGTGCCCCCAGATGAAAAACAAACTGAACAAGCCTGTGGTTAGCATCAAGCCACCGGCTGAATTCATCTCTCGGCACCAGGGCAGTATATTTCAACCCCGCAAGGTTTCTGCCTTTGTCAGCCCGGCTGAAATCATCAACCAGCACAAGGTCGTTATAAAACTCTTCGTTCAGGTAATGCGCAAGGGCACTTCCTATAAATCCTGCTGCTCCTGTAATGACAATCATCGGCTCCGGTTGTTAAACGTCCAAAAATAAGGGTTTTTTGGCTTCGGGCAGTAACCCTTTCGTAAATCCTTCTTCCAGCAAAGTTTCAATGGCTTTTTTGCCTTCCTCTCCGAGTGACACAGAAAACGCATTCACGTACAGGTGAACGTGCCGGTAAATCACATCTTCCTGCAATTCCTGTGCGTGTTTTTTCATGTAGCCAAGAGGTTCCCGCGGGTATTTCATAGCTGTTCTGATGCTTTCTTCCAGCAGCCGGTTGAATTTCTGCCTGACGCTTGTATCCAGACTTCTTCTTATGGCAATGCCGCCCAGAGGTACGGGTACTCCTTTCGCTGCCACCCATTCCTTTCCCAGATCGCAGACCAGTTTAAGGCCTTTCCCCTGATAAGTAAAACGGGTTTCATGAATGAGCAGGCCGGCATCTGCTTCCCCGTCGAGAACAACTTCCTCAATTTCAGAAAAAAGAAATACTTTTTTATTGCAGGCAGAAGGGAACAAAATTGACAGAAGCAGGTTGGCCGTGGTATTTTCTCCGGGAATGGCTATCAAGGCGTCATGCAGTTCATCGGGGTACAGTTTTTTCCGGCTCACAACCAGCGGGCCGTTTTCAAAACCAACGGCGGCTCCTGCGGTAAGCAGTTCATAGTTTTCCGAAATGGCTGGAAAAGCCGCTATGCTGATTTTGGTCACATCAGGTATTCCCTGAATAGCCTGCCGGTTCAGTTCTTCAATGTCGGCCATATGCACAGCAAAGGACAGCCCGGCGCTGTCAAGAACTTCATGCACCAGCGCAAAAAACATAAAGGTGTCGTTCGGGCACGGAGTAAAATGGACCTGCAGTTTTTTCATAGTGCGCCTGTTAAATCAAGAATTCCGGCGACCGTTTCCCGGAGAGCAGCAAAAGCAGACCCGAAATCCCACAACCGGCTGTCGGTTTGGCTTACATAGTTCGAAACGGCACGGATGTGAATCAGAGGTATATTGCGGCTGCGGCAGAAAAGAGCAACAGAAGCCCCTTCCATTGTTTCAACGGCCGCCTCCGGACATCTTTCGTCATTCCTCAGCAATGGCGAACAGGCCGTGGCAACCGTACGTGCCTTCACACAGGGCAGTCCGAGCTTTTCAGCCCATTCAGCGGCTCCGGGAATTTCAATCCACCCGTCTGAATAAGGAAATGCATTCCGGCCGGCCAGGTTTCGTTCCGACAGACTGTGAATCCGGTTGCTATGATAAACCCCCACATCAGCAAAACAGTCCTTCTCAATAAGAACAACGCTTCCGGGGGGATAAGCCCCGGTATAACTGCCGGCAATCCCTGCATGCACCACCAGGTGAGGCAGAAAAGACTTTTCCGTTGCCAGGGCCAGGTTGTTGAGAGCATCGGGAATCCCAACCCCCGTAATCAATATATTCACCTGTTTCTTCCCTACCCTTCCGGGAGAAACAGCCCCCTCTGAAAACGGAATACTTCCTGCTACTGCAAAAGATCCGGCTTCCTGAACAGTGGGTACGGCAATTAAAATCCCTTTATGTCCATGTTCTGAACCAGGCATCCTGTTCCGTTGTTTATTCGCAAAATTAACTATACCTTTGATATTGGCTTCATTTCAAAATGAATTATTGACGCAGATGACAGTATATCTTACCCGGCGTGAACGGTTCAACGCTGCTCACCGTTTGTACAGGCCCGAGTGGTCGGACGAAAAAAATTTCGAAGTCTTTGGCAAGTGTTCCAACCCTAACTGGCACGGGCATAACTACGAGCTGTTCGTTACCATCAAGGGGGAAGTCAATCCGGAAACCGGCTATACAGTGAACCTGAAAGACCTTAGCCACATTATCCGGGAGCGGATCATCGAACCGGCAGACCATAAAAACCTGAACCTGGAAGTGCCCTTCATGAAAAACCGTCAGGCTTCGACCGAGCAGATAGCTATTGCCATCTGGGAAGAACTGGAGGAACCGGTGAAACAGCTTGGTGCACAACTGCATTCGGTGCGCCTGCACGAAACCGAGAACAATTATGTTGAGTATTTCGGAAAATAAACCGCTATAATCGTTTACCTATGGAAGAGAAAAAGTATTTTGTTGACGAAGACCAGGAACCCGGGTACATTAAAACGGAAGTTTACAACGATGAGGTAACAAAACGCCTGTCTGAAATGTACACCGAAGTGCTTACCCTTATAGGGGAAGATGCCTGCCGGGAAGGCCTTCGGAGAACTCCCCTGCGTGTAGCCAAGTCGATGCAGTTCCTTACGCACGGCTATCACCTCGATCCGCATAAGATGCTTGCTTCGGCGCGTTTCAGGGAAGAGTACAAAGAAATGGTAATTGTAAAAGACATTGAGCTTTTTTCGATGTGCGAGCACCATATGATTCCTTTTTTCGGAAGAGCGCATGTTGCTTATATCCCCAATGAATATATCACCGGATTGAGCAAAATTGCCCGGGTTGTGGATGCTTATGCCCGCAGGCTTCAGGTTCAGGAACGGCTTACCCTGCAGATCCGCGACTGCATTCAGGAAACCCTTCAGCCGCTTGGAGTAGCCGTAGTAATTGAAGCCAAGCACCTGTGCATGGTGATGCGCGGCGTTCAGAAGCAGAATTCCGTCACTACAACATCGGCCTTTTCGGGTGAATTTCTTGATAACTTGGCCACCCGCGCCGAGTTCATGCATATGATCGGGGTGAATCTTCACTGACAGAAGGCACCGGCCCTCCTTATTACCGGATAAATTTGCCTTACAAGTCAGGTGAAAAGTATTTTCCGGCGGCCGGAAAGAATCAGGTTCAGGAAAACAAGAGCAAAAACAGAGGTTTCGGATTCCAAGTAACAACGGTCGCACACACGGCAGATCAACCCCAAATTTTTGCCAGGCCGGAGGTATGACGAAAAAATGAATCCACCGGGATTAATCCCTGATACCTCTGCGGAATACCAATCGGCAATCTGAAAGTTCGTTCCATTCATCATGCATGGTATGGGTTCATGTAAGATAACATGCCATTGACGGAATATTTTTATACATTTGACGCAAAATTTACCACTATGACGGCTTATGTATTTCCTGGACAGGGGGCACAATTTCCCGGTATGGGGAAAGATCTTTATGAATCCTCGCCCCTGGCAAAGGAACTTTTTGAAAAGGCAAATCTGTTGCTGGGTTTTGCCATCACCGACATCATGTTTGGAGGCACGGAAGAAGACCTCCGTCAAACCCGTGTTACCCAGCCAGCCATATTTTTGCATTCCGTTATTCTGGTCAAATGCATGGGCGACCGGTTTCATCCTGACATGGTAGCCGGGCACAGCCTGGGTGAGTTTTCTGCTCTGGTTGCCAGCGGCGCCCTTTCGTTCGAAGACGGCCTGTCCCTGGTTGCCAAGCGGGCACAGGCTATGCAGAAAGCCTGCGAACTTCAGCCTTCCACCATGGCCGCTGTCCTGGGTCTGGATGACAAAACCGTGGAAGATATCTGCAAATCCATTGACGATATTGTTGTCCCGGCAAATTATAACAGTCCGGGACAACTTGTTATTTCAGGTACCATCAACGGAATCGAAAAAGCCATTGAGAAGCTTACAGCCGCCGGGGCAAAACGCGCCATCAAACTGGCCGTCGGCGGGGCCTTCCACTCCCCCCTGATGGAACCCGCCCGCGAAGAACTCGCCAGGGCTATCAACGAAACCCATTTCTCCGTGCCGCTATGCCCGGTTTACCAGAACGTCAATGCCATGCCCTCCTCCGATCCCGTTACCATCAGGGCAAACCTCATGGCTCAGCTTACCTCGCCCGTCAAATGGACCCAAAGCATCAAAAACATGGTGGCCGACGGAGCAACCCGCTTCGTGGAAGCCGGACCGGGCAAAGTACTCCAGGGCCTCATCAAAAAAATTGAACCTTCCGTTGCCGTTGAAAGTGCCGTGCTTGGCTGATTTTCTCCTTCTTTCCACGAAAATTACGGCATAATCTTTTGAAAAATGTGTTATAAAGCATATTTTTGTATGCTTTGAACCGGTTATCGGAGATATTCTGATTTCATCAGAGGGTTTTCTTTCTGTAAATCAAGTTACTACAGTAAAGGAAAACCCGTATGCCTTACTGCATGCCCGGTGGCACAACTTCTTCCGATGCCCGGTTCAGGACAGAATTTAGTTTATCGGAAAATGAAAGTTCTCAAGTTTGGCGGATCGTCGGTAGGCTCTCCCGAGCGCATCCGGGGAGTTAAAAAAATCATTGAACTCCGGAAAGAGCCCTGTATTGTTGTTGTTTCTGCATTCCGCGGAGTTACCGATGAGCTGATGCAACTGGGTGAAATGGCCGCCAGACGAAAGGAAGATTTCCGCAGCGAACTTCAGCTTGTGAAAAAACGCCATCTGGACGCTATCCATTACCTGGTAGCTGACGAGAAAACAGAAGCAACGGTTCAGGCGGTGGAACAGATGTTCAGCGAACTGGCTTCCCTCCTCGAAGGGGTCTTCCTGCTTCAGGAACTGAGCAAAAGAACCCTTGACCATATCCTGAGCTTCGGGGAACTGCTCTCTGCTTTCATTATTTCCCAGATTGTACAGGGAGCTGTTTTTACCGACATCCGCTATGCCATCAAAACCGACGACCAGTTCGGAAATGCCGCGGTTGATTTTGACCTCACCAACTCCTTGCTGAAAACGGAGTTTCACGGGCTGAAAAAATTTGCCATCGTTCCGGGCTTCATCGGCAGTACAAGGCTTAACGAAACCACTACGCTCGGAAGGGGCGGGTCGGATTACACCGCCGCCATCATTGCCGCCGCCCTGGATGCAGAAGCCCTGGAAATATGGACCGACGTGGATGGCTTTATGACGGCCGACCCGCGGAAGGTTGAAAAAGCCTATGCCATTGAGCATCTCACCTACGCTGAAGCCATCGAACTTTCCCATTTCGGGGCCAAAGTGATCTATACTCCTACCCTCCGCCCTGTTTACAAGAAGAATATACCTGTTTACGTAAAAAATACTTTCAACCCCGAAGCCAAAGGCACACTGATCAGCAGTGAGCCCAACGGCCCGACACGTTCCCCCATTAAGGGCATTTCATCCATTGACCACGTAGACCTGATCACCCTGCAGGGAACGGCCATGGTGGGTGTGAGCGGAACCTCAATGCGCCTTTTCAAGGCACTGGCCGAAGCCAGAGTGAACGTAATCCTCATTACCCAGGCTTCGTCAGAGTATTCCATTTCCTTTGCCGTGATGCCGGCCGATTCGCGCAAGGCGGAAAAAGCCATCAAGGCAGAATTTCACAGGGAAATGACCCAGAACGGCGAACTGAAGGTTACCGTTGAAAGCGACATGTCTGTCATTGCCATTGTGGGCGAAAAGATGAAAAATACCCCGGGCATTTCGGCCACCCTGTTCCGTGCCCTGGGACGCAATGGTATTAACGTTGTCGCCACCGCCCAGGGTTCCAGCGAACTGAACATTTCGGTGGTCATCAAAAACAGCAGCCTGAAAAAGGCTCTTAACGTCATCCATGAAGGCTTCTTCCTGTCAACCTACAAGGAACTTAACCTCTTCCTTGCCGGCACAGGAGTGGTTGGTAAAAGCCTCCTCCGCCAGCTATCTGTACAGCAGGAAAAACTGATGGCCTCGCACCGTCTCAAACTGAACCTGGTAGGAGTTGCCAACTCGCGCAAGATGGTGATTGACAAAAAAGGACTGCACCCGGGCCAGGTTGACTATATTCTCGATAACCTGGGAGAACGGTCGGATATCCATGAATTTTGCAAATCCATGGTAAGGCTGAACCTGCGGAACTCCGTTTTTATTGATTGCACGGGAAGCAGCGAGGTGGCCTCCGTTTACCCGCAGTTGTTTGACGCCTTCATTTCGGTGGTAGCCGCCAACAAGATTGCCTGTTCAGGGCCATATGAGCAGTACAGGGAGCTGAAAACCCGCGCACAGGCCCGCAATGTGCGGTTTTTCTTCGAAACCAATGTGGGCGCAGGGCTTCCTGTTATCAACACCATGAACGACCTCATTCTGAGCGGCGACAGGATTCTCAAACTCCAGGCAGTTTTGTCGGGAACGCTGAATTTCATCTTCAACGAAATCGGCCCTGATGTGCCCATGAGCGAAGCCATCAGGCGGGCAAAGGAAAAAGGATATTCTGAACCCGACCCGCGCATTGACCTGAGCGGAAAAGATGTGGTAAGAAAAATCCTGATCCTTTCGCGCGAAGCCGGTTACCCCCTTGAGGAAAAAGACGTGGAAATCAAACCCTTCCTGCCGGCCGACTGCTTTGAAGGTTCGCTCGACGACTTCTGGAATACGGTAAAAAAATATGACGCCGGTTTTGAACAGCAAAGAAAGGAACTGGCCGAAAAGGGCAAGCGCTGGCGCTTCTTTGCTACTATGGATGAAGGAAAAGCCTCTGTCGGCCTGCTGGAAGTCGATTCGTCACACCCTGCTTATGAACTGGCCGGAAGCAACAACATTATCATGATCACCACGGAACGGTACAGGGAATTTCCCATGGTAATCAAAGGATACGGAGCAGGCGCCGATGTAACGGCCGCCGGGGTCTTTGCCGACATTATCCGGGTGGCCAGCATCTGAAACCTTAGAATATGAATGAAGAGATGAAAGCGGAAATGATGGCAGAGAAAGGAACCAGGGCGATAGAATATTTTTCCACCAACCTGAAAGCCCCTAAGGTGTCGTTTGAAGAAGCCCTTCTTCGGGGACTTGCTCCCGATAAAGGTCTTTACATGCCCGACCGCCTTCCGGCAATCGGGGAAAAGCTGAGGGCCCGCTTCCCCGGCATGGGCTATTATGAAATAGCCGCCCACGTGCTGTCAGCTTTTCTCGGCGACGCCATTCCCTTTGCCGATCTTACATCCATGTGCCGCGATGCCTATACCTTTGATGTCCCCGTGGAACCGGCCGGCGACAACCTGTTTATTCTGCGGCTCGATCAGGGCCCTACGGCTTCGTTTAAAGACTTCGCCGCCCGTCTGATGGCCCGAATGATGAATTATTTCATGGCAAAGGAAAAAAGGCACATGGTGATTCTTACCGCCACCTCGGGCGATACCGGCAGTGCCGTGGCCAACGCCTTTTTCGGACTGGAACATATTGACGTGGTGGTTCTTTTCCCTCTGGGAGAAGTTAGCGAAGTTCAGCGGCGGCAGATGACCACCCTTCACGGCAATGTACATATTGCCGGAATCGACGGCAAGTTCGACCATTGCCAGGCTCTCGTAAAACAGGCATTTACGGATCCGGAACTGGACCGGATTCCTCTTTCCTCGGCCAATTCCATCAACATCGGACGGCTGCTGCCGCAAACGGTGTATTACTATTATGCCGGATCGCGCGTTTGCTCCCGGCCCGACAGCCCCGTCATCTTCTCTGTACCATCCGGAAATTTCGGCAATCTGATGGGAGGTGTCCTGGCCCGCGAAACCGGACTGCCCGTTCACCGTTTCATTGTAGCCACCAATGCCAATAAAGAAGTGCCCGAATACCTCCGCACCGGAGTGTACCAGATTATCTCCCCTTCGCTCATGTGCATATCCAGCGCCATGAACGTGGGGCATCCAAGCAATATGGCCCGCCTGGTGGCTCTGTACGGAGGCATTATGGACGAGAAAGGAAACATCCTCCGGCAGCCCGACCTGGAGAGGATGCGCAATGATTTTCATGGCGTGAGCATTACCGATGAAGAAACTATGGAAACAATGGCCGGTGTGTGGAAAGAGAAAGGAATTGTCCTGGAACCCCACGGGGCAGTTGCCTGGAAAGGCGCTGTGGAATACCTCCGTGAAAACGGCACCCATAGCAGAAATATCCCCATCGTTGTAGTTGAAACGGCTCACCCAGGCAAATTCCCCGACGAAGTGAAAAAAGCAACAGGTACCCTGCCCATCCTGCCCGAATCTCTGAAAACCATTTTCGGAAAGGAAGAACAGTTCGACCGGGTTGAAAATGATTACCGTGCTTTTAAAAAGTATCTGATGAACATGTTTTTCTAATAAAATAGCGGCGATGTATATTGTATGTTCCGACCTTGAAGGCGTCTTTGTTCCCGAAGTGTGGGTGAATGTATCCAAAAAGACAGGAATTGACGAATTGAAGCTCACTACACGCGACATAAGCGATTATGACGCGCTGATGAAAAAGCGACTGAGCATTCTCGAGCAGTACCACCTCAACCTGCACGATATTCAGCACGTAATTTCCTCCATCGAACCGCTTCCCGGAGCCCGTGAATTCATCAACTGGCTCCGGTCGGTAACCCAGCTGATTGTTGTTTCTGACACTTTTGTTGAATTTGCCGATCCGCTGATGGAAAAACTGGGCCGGCCCACTCTGTTCTGCCACCATCTTACCGTGAACAGGGAAGGAATGATTACAGACTATAACCTCCGTCAGAAAGACGGAAAAAGAAAGGTGGTAGAGGCAATGCAATCGCTTAATTATAAGGTGATTGCCATAGGGGATTCGTACAACGACATTTCCATGCTGAAGCAGGCTGAAACGGGGATTCTGTACCGGCCACCGGCCAATGTAACGGCCGATTTTCCTGATCTTCCGGTAGTTAATTCCTATTCGGAGCTGAAGCGCATTATCAGCGGGATTCTGAGCGGTCCGAAGAACCTGCAATAATATCGCCCCTTCAGGGCTCTGGTTGTCTTTTTACCATCCGATCCTACAATAATGCCGCCCCTTCGGGGCTTTTATTACCTTCTTACCATTCGATCATTTTCATGTTTTGAACAAACGGCACGAAACCGGAGGTTTCGAATTCCAATGTCCATGGTCACATCCATGATGGGTGGAACGAAAGCCTCTGCAACAATGGAGGTGTTGAAGAAAACTGCATATATTCCGATTTCCTGCGGTGAAAATCCAGGAATTTGTTTTCGGCGGGATTAAGCCGGATGCCAATGCGCAAGGCCTACCCACTGCGCATCAGTTCGCTTTCCCTCCTGATGCGCAATCCGCCACAAGGGCCGCTTCCACTCCGTTTCAGCGGGGTTAACCCAGTTGAATAAGAAATCTCTGACGCAAAGGATTTGGAAAGGTTCCGTCAAGCATTCCTTTCCGCTTGCAAAAATCCGCTATACTTTCTACCTTTATATCGGTAACATCGTTCTTTGACAAATCCTGCATTTCACTCTTCTTGTATTTTATGCCTCTGGTAAGATGATAATCTGCCTGGTGCCATCGGTCAAAGAATCGTTTGCCGGCTGCTGAACGAT
>Ga0272448_1006796_pt1 | contig 12267 bp, 13 predicted proteins | sample YNPCB0191_FD_202220 | JGI IMG/M metagenome (GOLD analysis project Ga0272448, IMG submission 202220) | Hot spring sediment microbial communities from Yellowstone National Park, WY, United States - YNP-CB-019-1 | ecosystem: Environmental > Aquatic > Thermal springs > Hot (42-90C) > Sediment... | reverse complement strand
TTATTATTATAAGTATGATTGTGCTGTATTTCCGCAGGGTGAATATTACGTTGGAATGCTTGAACGGTATGATGTCCGCAAGAATGTGAAAACCGTCAAGCGGCGGCAGGGGAATCAGGTTGAACAAGAAAAGGATGACGTTTATCCATATTGTATAGTCGAAAATCCTTGCCAGAATGCCGAAGGTCTTATTGCTCAACAGCGACGGAGGACTGAATTTTACGAGCAGGCTGAATACGAACGCAAATAAAAATGCCATCAGGAGATTGGTGAACGGTCCGGCGAACGACACTATCATGTCGTCTCTTTTGGGGTTCTTGTAATATCTTGGGTTTATCTGGACAGGCTTGGCCCACCCGAATCCGGCAAAGATAATCAGCAAAAGGCCTATAGGGTCAATGTGCGGAATCGGCGAGATGGTAAGTCTCCCCATGTTCCTGGGCGTAGGGTCTCCGAGCCTGTCCGAAGCCAGCGCGTGCGCGAATTCATGAAAGGCCAAACCAATGATTATTCCCGGTATAGTCAGTAGTATTCTTTCAGGGTTTAAGAAATTGAACATCAGTCTCTCCGCAGTTTTATTACTTTAGCAAATTTTATCAAATGTTTCATGCGTTGTCCAGCAGTTTGGGGCATATCATTATATATTGTTGTAAATATTCCGAGTAATATGCTATTATAGTTACGAAATAGTATGGAAAATAAGTTTTCACACTATCGACATTTGATATGCATCGGGAGCGTGGATGGAATGAAGAAGGGTAAAATATTGAGCGGCATGAGGCCCACGGGTGCACTGCACCTCGGCAATTATTTCGGGGCCCTGGAGAACTGGGTGAAACTCCAGGACGAATACGAGTGTTATTTTTTCGCGGCCGACTGGCATGCGCTTACCACCGGATATGAAGATACCGCCGATATAATGGGTAATACTAAAGAACTGATAGTCGACTATTTGAGCGCCGGCCTTGATCCGGAGAAATGTACGATGTTTGTCCAGTCGAGTATCAAGGAGCATGCGGAACTGTACCTGTTGTTTTCGATGTTTACTCCCCTTTCCTGGCTTTTTCGCAATCCTACCTACAAGGACCAGCTTGCACAGCTGAAGGACAAGAATATTACGACACACGGCTTTTTGGGTTATCCGAGCCTCCAGGCAGCGGACATCCTTGTGTACAAGGCGAACTATGTGCCCGTAGGAGAGGACCAGGTCCCTCACGTTGAACTCACGAGGGAAACGGCAAGACGGTTTAATTTCCTTTACAGGGAGGTTTTTCCCGAGCCGCAGCCGCTTCTGACCAAAGCAAAGGTACTTCCGGGAATAGACGGCAGGAAGATGAGTAAGAGCTACGGCAATACCATTGCCCTGTCGGACAGTCCCGAGGAGGTCCGCAAAAAGGTAAGCATAATGATTACAGACCCTGCAAGGATACACAAGAGCGACCCCGGGCACCCGGACGTCTGTGCCGCACATGCGTTTCACAACGTATTCAATGAATGTGGAGTCGGTGAAATCGAAGAGCAGTGCAAGAGTGGTAAAATCGGTTGTGTACAGTGCAAGCGGATGCTTTCCGACAGGGTTGTAAGCTATATGGCGCCCATATATGAGCGAAGGCAGAAAATACTTTCAAATCCGGGTACTGTGGGTGAAGTACTGGCGGAAGGCAACGCGAGAGCAAGGAAGACTGCCGAAAATACTATGAAGGAAGTACGCGAGGCCATGCGCATAGGCTAAAAGCACACTATACGCAGCAGTATGCAACGCAATAAAAAGTACAACGGGCACAAATGGGACATTCCCAATTCTAGAAGTGAGAAGTGGGAAGTGAGAGGTGTGCCCCTTCCCTTATGAGGTTTTTGAATGGAGAGCGCGCTGACGAATGCCTGCAAAATAAGGATCCGGAATTTCGAAGGGCCTTTTGACCTGCTGTTTCACCTTATTGAAAAAAACCAGTTCAATATATACGACATTCCGATAAACGACATAACCGACCAGTACATGGAATACCTGGCCGCAATGCAGGAATTGGACCTCGAAATTGCAAGCGAATTCCTTGTGACTGCCGCAACGCTTCTTCACATCAAGTCTAAAATGCTGCTGCCCGATGTGAAGGAAAAACGGGAGGAAGAGGTTGACCCAAGGGAAGAACTTGTTTTGAGGCTTGTCGAATACAAAAGGTACAAGGAATTTTCCCGGATACTGAGGGAAAAGGAATCCCAGTGGGAAAAGGCGTTTTACAAACTGCCGGAGAGGATAGGCTTTGAATGGGAGGAGCCGGTCTACGAGCTGTCGTTGGACGAGCTCAAGCGTGTGTATAGAGAGATAAACGAAAGAAACAAAAGAAGGATGAACCGGGATGCGGGCCGTATCGAAGAGCTGATACAGCGGGAAAAAGTCTCCCTGAAAAACAAAATGAAGGAGATATTGATGATTCTTATTAATAAAGCTTTCTTCAGGTTTTCAGAAATTTTCCCGTTGGGGAAAAAGTCAAAAGCGGAGGTCGTAACCGGTTTTATGGCTGTTCTTGAGCTTGCGAAACTCCATAAGGTTAATTTGGATCAAAAGAAACGTTTTTCGGAAATATATGTCCGGAAAGCCGGTGCGGACATGGGAAAACCCCGGGAAGATGCTGATGTGGGGGCGGTCTAGATGAATATCAGGGAACTTGAGGCCATAATAGAGGGACTCTTGTTTGCTTCAGGGGATTTGCTCTCCCTGAATAAAATATCGGAAATCCTTGAAGTCGACAGAAAGACGGTCAGGTCGATAATAAACAATATGACTTTGAAATACGGCGGCCCGGAACACGGGATAGGCATAAGGGAGATAGACGGAGGCTACCAGATGTACGCGAAGCCGGAATACTACGACTATATTAAAAAACTGTTTGAACCGCGTCAAAGACAGGGCCTGTCCCAGGCCGCATTCGAGGCGTTGTCCATCATAGTCCATAACCAGCCTGTCACCAAGGCCAAAATTGAGAAGATAAGGGGTGTAAATTCCGACAGTGCAATCGAGAGGCTGCTGGAAAGGAATCTTATAAGAGACGCCGGCCGTATGGATTGTCCGGGCAAACCGATACTCTATGAAGTAACCGAAGAATTCCTCAGGACATTCGGATTTAAAACCGTAAATGAGATAAAAAGCATACCCCTTGAAAGCTTCGGGCACACTGAAGCCGGAGAGGAGGATGAAAACGTGGGAGGAACATAGACGGCGTTTTTTGAAAAATGTCTAGTTTAACAGCTTTTGGGAGAAACTAACCGGATGAGGTGTTGAAATGCTTTACCCGGTTGTTTTTTTTATTTCCATATCCGTCCTGACAGTTATGCTTTACATTATTGATGCGCAGCTGACACTGGAATATGTGTCAAACGGCAGGGATGACCATACCGCCGTTTCCGTTTCCATACTCGGGGGACTCCTGAAATATAAGAAGGAGCTATCCGAAATTGAACCTAAGGAACCCGTGAAGGAACAAGCCGACATGGAAAAGGAAAAAGCGGAGAAGGGCACATTTTACAAGTATTTCGACAAATACACGCATTTCAAAACCATTTACGCCTCCATAAAGCTGGTTGGGTTATACCTCCGGGATAAGCTGTACTTAAAGGATTTTTACCTTGAAATTTCCGTAGGTACGGGAGAGGCATTCTTTACAGGTATTGCAGCCGGTGCGCTCTGGACCGCGGCGGGAAGCCTCCTGTCATTTTTGACGAATAATTTCAGGACGGTTGGGAAAAGCTTTAACAAACATGTGAATGTTAAAACGGACTATACCCAAAAAAAATTCGAAACCGATTTCCACTGCATATTTATTACAAAAATTGTCTATATTATAGTGGTAGGGTTGAAATTCCTTTTTGAATATTTCAGAAAAAAATTAAAAAAACACAGGACAGGCGGTGGTAATAATGGCTGAACACCCGATAGAGGGACTGATGAAAACTGCTATGCAGAGCATAAAGGATATGGTGGACGTCAATACGATCGTAGGAGACGCCGTTCAGGCTCCTGACGGTACGGTCATAATTCCGATATCAAAGGTATCCTTCGGATTTGCTGCAGGCGGTGGGGAATATAATGCGGAAGCACGCGGCGGAAATAAGGATGATGGAGATGACGACGGCGAACAGTCAAACGCGGGTAAATTCCCGTTCGCCGGAGGAAGCGGAGCAGGCGTAAGTATAAACCCGGTAGCGTTTATGGTGGTAGGGCGTCAGCAGATCAGGCTGCTGCCTGTGAACATGAATTCATCGCTGGAAAAGGTGCTGGATCTGATTCCGGAACTTATTGAAAAGGCAAATGAAACTATAAAAAGAAAGATAGCCGTAAAAAAAGAATTCAAGGCTCCCGAACGCGGAAAAACCGTGAATGGGACTGAGGCAGAAGACTGAGATATGGCAGATGGAACAGATAGGGCAGTTCTTTGTTATAAAAAGGAATTAATTCCCAGAAAGTGACAAAGAACCGTTCCATGACTCATAAGAACATGGGGAGGGACTTGAAGCCGTCCCCATGTTTTTGTTATTATTAAGGAAAGGGAACTGGAGATGAATATGGAGGGAATGAGGCTTCAAAAGTTTCTGGCCCTGTCGGGTGTGGCCTCGCGCAGGAAGGCGGAGGAACTGATCAGTGCGGGAAGAGTGACGGTAAACGGGATAAAGGTCCTGAAAATGGGTACAACAGTTGCGGATGGGGAACGTGTGGAAGTCGACGGCAAAGCGGTGCGCCCGGAACCCCAAAAGGTGTATATCATGCTCAACAAGCCTGTTGGGTATATAACCACTGTTAAGGACCAGTTTTCCCGTCCCTCGGTTACAGACCTCGTAAAAAATGTCAAAGAGAGGATATATCCTGTGGGAAGGCTTGACTATGACACCTCCGGGTTACTTCTCATGACGAACGACGGGGACTTTGCATTCAGGCTGACCCATCCCAGGTACGAAACCGAAAAAGTGTATGTGGCAAAGGTAAAGGGTGTTCCAGGCAGGGATGCGGTGGAGAAGTTCAGGAAAGGCATCATGCTTGAGGGTTCATTGACAGCACCTGCCGAACTTGTTGTCCTTGAAAGCGGCAACGGCACCTCGACCGTAAGAATCACCATTCATGAAGGCAGGAACAGGCAGGTCAGAAAGATGAGCGAGGCTGTGGGACATCCTGTTGTAAAACTCAAACGCATAGGTATAGGCGGCATATGTCTTGGCGACCTTCCGGAGGGTAAATGGAGGGAGCTTGATGACTTTGAAATCGAAACGCTCAAAAATTCCGCCACTGCTATGCCAAAAGACCGCTGAAAAAAGTATATATTGCCGTAAATGCGGTAATTGCCGCACAGACAATGTTTATTACGAAGAACGGATTACTGCGGGCGCTTTTCACTTTTTCAAAATTGATGCTGTTTATGCAGACAACTTTGCTTTCCTGGGGGCGAAGCCTGGTCTCGGCGTAATAGAAAGCCAGATATAGGAAAAACAGCATGACAAGTGCGAAAGCGTAGTCCAGCCGTTCATTCCTGTTTAGCAACACGAGCCCCAGAAGGGTTTTCATGAACCACTGGACTCCGGATGAAAAAGAATCGAGCAGAAACCCCATGCCGGCCAGGCAAAGACATGTATCGGCACTGACCAATATCCCCGCCGACGTTATCAAATATCTGGTCAAAATTGCGCTTTTTGCAGCGGAATACCTCTCAAGAAGGCCTGAGAGAGACATGAAGGCCACAAAGACGGCCAGGACGTAAAGAGCTGAGTTTTTCACGGCAGCCTCCATTCCGCCGCTGCCGCCGACGGCACAAATAGCAATGAAAACCTGTTTTTCAAACTGCACCCCCCTCATAATGCCTCTTTTATAAATAAATATATTAACGAAGAAGCCCAATTATGAGGACATGGCCCAAAAATCGGTAACCCGCCGGGATATAAATATAAATAAGCTTGTCAAAATCGGAGTATCATAGTATTATACCATTATGATTATGCCAGGAGATTGGAGGAATGGAATTGGAACTCTGGTTTACCGAATTTCAGACAAAAGGCGTAGGGATAACGTGCAAAACCACTAATACATATCATTCCGAAAAGACCGAATTTCAGGAAATGGCCATCATAGAGACCGAGCAGTTCGGAAGGATGCTGGTTCTGGACGGCACCGTCCAGACTACTATCGGAGATGAGTTTGTCTATCATGAAATGATTGCGCATATACCTCTCTTTACACATCCCGAGCCGCGCAGGGCGCTTGTGATAGGCGGCGGGGACGGAGGGGCCGTAAGGGAGGTAATAAAGCACCCGACCATCGAAAAGGTCGTACTCGTGGAGATCGACAGGCGGGTTGTGGAAGTATGCAGGCAGTATCTCCCCGAGATAAGCTGCGCACTCGAGGACGCCCGCGTAGAGATATGCATAACGGACGGAATAAAATACGTCCGGGAGCACAAGGACGAATTCGACGTCATAATGGTAGACTCTACCGACCCGGTAGGGCCTGCCGCGGGACTCTTTGCAAGCGACTTCTACCGTTCCGTATACGAGTCCCTGAAGCACGACGGCATTTTCGTAGCGCAGACGGAATCTCCGTTCTTCCACAGGGAACTGATAAAAGAGGTATTTAACAATGTCAAGTCCATTTTTCCGGTGACAAGGCTTTACACATGTGCGATACCTACATACCCGAGCGGGTTCTGGAGCTTCACCATGGGATCTAAGAAGTACGATCCGCTGGAAACCGATATATCCGGGCTCCCGGATATCGGAACGAAATATTATTGCGCCGACATTCACAAGGCGGCGTTCGCACTGCCGAAATTTGCCGCCGAACTGACGAAATAACGATTCAGGCGGAGGGAAGCGTTGCGGTATGGGGTTGAAGGATGGAAAGTCGACTCTTGACGGCAGGTTTATGGCAAGCCGTGACAGGTATGCGGACGCCGGCGTCATAATGGTCGGGGCGCCGATGGATTTTACCTGCAGTTTCAGACCGGGAGCCAGGTTCGGACCTCAAAAGATCCGGGAGGTCTCGAACGGCATTGAAGAGTACAGCATATACCTCGATAAAAGTCTTGACGATGCCGGCTTTTACGATTGCGGCGATCTGGAGCTGCCGTTTGGCGATGTCGGGGACAGTCTGAGGATAATCGGGGAGTCGGCGGCCGAAATAATTGAAGACGGCAAGTTCCCTCTCTTCATGGGAGGGGAGCACCTGATTTCCGTGCCGGTGATAGGGAAAATGTACGAAAAATATGGCGATGAACTTGTAGTATTGCAATTTGACGCGCATGCAGACCTTCGCGAAGGCTACATCGGCTGTGAAAACTCGCACGCATCGGCGATTCGCAGGATAACGGACTTCATGCCTGCGGGAAACATATACCAGTTCGGTATCCGTTCCTGTACCCGGGAAGAGCGTGAATTTGCCAGGCGGAATACGAATTTCAGCGCCTTTAAGGTTATAGAACCGCTCAGGGATGCCGCTGACAGGATAGGCAAAAGGCCGGTTTACGTTACGCTTGATATAGATGTCGTGGATCCGGCGTTTGCGAACGGCACGGGGACTCCGGAACCGGGAGGGATAACGTCGGGGGAGATGCTGTATGCCGTGCGGCTCTTAAAAGACCTTAACATTGCGGGCTTCGACCTTGTCGAAGTATCGCCGCCGTATGACCATTCAGACAGGACTGCCGTGCTGGCTGCCAAAATCATAAGGGAGATTATCCTGATCGTTTCGCCGGAACACTCGCGGAGGTGAGAAATGGAAGCAATCAAAAATTCGCTCGGACAGTCGCATGATTTGATCAAAAAGGTGGTCTGCGAAGGCGACGCCGTGATAGATGCAACTGCCGGGAACGGGAACGATACCGCCTTCCTTGCCGGCCTGGTGGGACCTTCAGGCAGGGTGTACGCATTTGACATACAGAAGGAGGCCATTATTAGTATGCATAGAAAAAGCTGTAAACAATTGTGCAATATGATTGAAAACCTTGTACGCATAGAACATTGCATTTGAAACTTAATTAGAGTATAATTTTACTAATATTGCATTTAGTACCAGGTAATAATATTATACATTTCCCACACTTCAAGATACGGGGTGAACCTTGATGTCGACCGGCAAAAAGATCAATGAACTCCTTGGAAGAAAGGAAAAACTCGAGCTCGGCGGAGGAACCGAAAGCATCGAGAAACAGCACAAATCAGGGAAGATGACCGCAAGGGAAAGGCTTCGCATGCTATTTGACGAGCACAGTTTCGTAGAAATAGACACATTTGTCGAAACCAGGTGCACCGATTTTGGCATGCAGGACAAAAAAGTGCCCGGTGACGGCGTTGTCACAGGTTACGGCACTATTAACGGACGTATTGTATATGCTTCTTCACAGGACTTTACCGTCATAGGCGGTTCTCTTGGCGAAATGCATGCGGGCAAGATTACCAAGGTCATGGATATGGCCGTAAAAATGGGTGCCCCGTTCATAAGCATAAACGATTCGGGCGGAGCCAGGATCCAGGAGGGCACCGACGCTCTCGGAGGATATGGAGACATATTCTACAGGAATACGCTTGCCTCAGGCGTTATTCCGCAGATTTCAGTCATTATGGGACCCTGTGCGGGGGGCGCTGTGTATTCCCCGGCGATTTGCGACTTTATTTTCATGGTGGAAAAATCAAGCTACATGTTCATAACCGGTCCCGAGGTAATTAAGACCGTCACCGGCGAAGACATAACATTTGAAGGACTTGGCGGCGCGGATGTGCATAATGCGCTGAGCGGCGTCGCTCATTTCAAGCACGCGAGCGAGGAGGAATGTATAAACGACATAAAAAGGCTTCTTGCTTTCCTCCCGGACAACAACATGTCCGATCCGCCGGTTTGCGAAGGACAGAGCATATTGCCTGTCGAGGCATTGAATTCCATTGTCCCGGATGAACCCAACAAACCGTATGACATGATGGACGTCATTCTCGGCGTGGTGGATAACGGCGATTTCATGGAGGTACAGAAGAGCTTCGCGCTCAACATGATAGTCGGCTTCGGCAGGATAAACGGCAGGACGGTGGGAATAGTTGCAAACCAGCCCAGGTTTCTTGCCGGCGTGCTCGACGTCAATTCATCGGACAAGGCCGCAAGATTCATACGCTTCTGCGACGCGTTCAACATTCCTCTTGTGTCGTTTACGGATACGCCGGGTTACCTGCCCGGGGTCGGACAGGAACACAGCGGCGTAATCAGGCACGGCGCCAAGCTTTTGTTTGCATTCTCGGAAGCCACGGTACCCAAAATCAACGTTGTTATCAAAAAAGCCATAGGCGGCGCGTATATCGCGATGAATTCCAGACACCTGGGCGCGGATATGGCCTTTGCCTGGCCGACGGCGGAAATAGCGGTCATGGGCGCGGAGGGCGCGGCCAATATAGTATTCAGGAAGGAAATTTCTTCCGCCGATAACCCTGCGGAAATGAGGGTTAAAAAAATTGAAGAGTTCAGGGAGAAATTCTCCAATCCCTATATTCCGGCTGCAAGAGGATACCTGGATGATGTTATAGAACCTTCTATGACCAGGATTAGAATTGCGAACGCACTCGAGATGCTCTCGACGAAGAGGGAAAACAGGCCTGCCAAAAAACACGGAAACATACCGCTGTAGAGTCGGTAACAGGAGACAGGAGCTTTACGGCTGGCAATAGGCAATAGACCGAAAAGAGGAGAGAAGATATCAGAAAACAGAGAACAGAAAAAGCAGAACATACTTCTTCAAAGTTCTTCAAAGGACCGATTGAATCCGGCTTCTGATTTCTGATTTCTGACTTCTGAAATTAAAGGAGGATATGCATGAAGAAGTATTTGATAAAAGTAAACGGAACCCAGTACGAAGTTGAGGTAGAGGAAGTAAAGGCCGTGGAAGCCGCAAAAGAAAACGCCGTTCCGGTAAAAACCGCTCCCGCTCCTGCGGCGGCTCCGGCGCCCAGGCCGGCGGCAAGCGCGCCCGCAGCCCCCGCGGCAGGAGGAAGCCAGGTCAAAGCCCCTATGCCGGGGACAATAATAAAGGTAAATGTCTCGGTAGGAGACGCAGTAAAGAAAGGGCAAGTTCTTTTGGTACTCGAGGCAATGAAAATGGAAAACGAAATAACTGCGCCGGTTGACGGCAAAATCGCCGCTATTAACGTAGAAAAGGGCAAATCGGTTAATGCGGGGGATTTGATGGTTTCAATAGGATAACTGGAGGGTTGGACGATGCCGAAAGTCAGGATTACCGAGACTATTCTGAGGGACGCTCATCAATCCCTGATAGCAACAAGGATGAGGACCGATGAGATGCTTCCCGTACTGGAGAAACTGGACGCCGTGGGATATCATTCGCTCGAAATGTGGGGGGGAGCCACGTTTGATTCGGCGCTGAGGTTTTTAAACGAAGACCCGTGGGAAAGACTCCGCAAGATACGGGGCGCCGTAAAAAATACGAAGCTGCAGATGCTTTTAAGAGGCCAGAACCTCCTGGGGTATAAACACTATGCCGATGATGTCGTGGATTATATGGTACAGAAGTCAATTGCAAACGGCATAGACATTATAAGGATTTTCGACGCGTTAAACGATGTCAGGAACCTCGAACGAGCGATCAAGGCATGCAAAAAGGAAGGCGGACATGCGCAGGGCGCATTTTCCTACACCATAAGCCCCGTACATGACATCGGGCACTTCGTCAAAAACGCGAAAATTTTGGAGGAGATGGGCGCCGACTCCATATGCATCAAGGATATGGCGGGACTGCTGCTTCCGTATGCGTCCTATGAGCTTGTGAAAGGACTCAAGGAAAACGTAAAGGTGCCCATCCAGGTCCATACGCATTATACGAGCGGGGCGGCGTCCATGACCTACCTGAAGGCCGTGGAGGCGGGGGCTGATATTATAGACTGCGCTATTTCACCGCTTGCGCTCGGAACCTCACAGCCGGCGACGGAGCCTATGGTTGCCGCGTTCAAGGGCACCGAATATGATACCGGCCTCGATTTGAACCTGTTGAGCGAAATAGCAGAATACTTCAGGCCGCTGAGGGATAAATACCTTGCAATGGATCTCCTGGACGTCAAGATGCTCGGTGTCGATGTCAACGCACTGAAATACCAGATTCCCGGAGGTATGCTTTCAAACCTCGTCTCACAGCTCAAGCAGGCCAACGCCATGGATAAGTACGAGGAAGTGCTGAAGGAAGTGCCGAGAGTCAGGGAGGAATTCGGCTACCCGCCCCTCGTTACGCCTACAAGCCAGATTGTGGGGACGCAGGCGGTTTTGAATGTCGTGACCGGAGAAAGGTACAAGATGGTACCGAAAGAATCAAGAGCTCTTGTCAAGGGAGAATACGGCAGGACGCCCGCACCGATTCCACCGGAGATTATAAAAAAGATCCTCGGGGAAGAAGAACCTATCACCTGCAGACCGGCCGATCTTCTTCAGCCGGAGCTCGAAGGCATACGCAGGAAGATATCCGAACATATCCGTCAGGATGAAGATGTCCTTTCGTATGCATTATTCCCGCAGGTGGCTGAAAAGTTCTTCGCAGAGAGGGAAAAGCGGGAAAAAGGAGAGAACGGCACCCCGGACGGTGAAGTGGCTGCAGTGATAAGCGCTACGGTTGCCGCACTTGAAAGCGAAAAACCCGGAGCCACGTCGGTTGTAAAAAGCATCCGCAAGGCGGATGGAAGCTGCATCAATTTGTGGAGTATAGCCGGCAGGATGGAAAGGTTCAGGAACAGGCTGTAAAAAAAGACGCTTGCCTATATATGCATGAGAGGGCCTTTGACCAAAGGCCCTCTTCTCGATTGCAGGCAGTCTCTATGGATTATCACGTAGTTTTCCTTATTGCTTATATACCTTATTATTCTAATCCTGTTGCCGGCATTTATGTGCCTTCCGCATCGAAGACAGAACATGTGGGACGTCGCGGCAGACGCTTCAAATATATCCGGCTTTATACCTTCGATTTTCTGCCAGCTCTGCCAGCCGGTTTTGCACAGCTTTATCCGAGAGTCGTAATCCGCATACAGCCATCGCAGAAGCTTATGGAAGTGGAACGGATATTTTGTGTATTTGATATAATGGATCGGCAGGCCCAGTTTTATCGTGTACAGTTCGAAATTCTTCTCGACTATTTCCTGCACCCGGCCGTTGATGTGCGCGCAATACCAGTTGTAGCCGTTCCGGTCAAGCCAGGTTTTCGCCTTTTCGAACATGTATCCCCTGCAAATTTCTATAGTCTCCCCGCGGTTAACTTT
>Ga0272448_1006793_pt1 | contig 12274 bp, 12 predicted proteins | sample YNPCB0191_FD_202220 | JGI IMG/M metagenome (GOLD analysis project Ga0272448, IMG submission 202220) | Hot spring sediment microbial communities from Yellowstone National Park, WY, United States - YNP-CB-019-1 | ecosystem: Environmental > Aquatic > Thermal springs > Hot (42-90C) > Sediment... | reverse complement strand
TGGCGATCTGCTCATGGTCGGACGATCCGGCCAGAATCCCTGCCTCAGCGAGTATCCTTCGCCAGCGGCAAGGCTCTTGGCAATGGAAAGATAATAGAAGGCGTCGCTGCTCATCGGCCGCGAGATGCCACGCGAGATGGAAACAGCCAGTCCGGCGGTCAGCCCCAGACAGAAGATAGCCGCCGCACAAAACAGAATCTTTCTGCCGGACATGTTCACTCTGCGAAGGCTCCGCGTCCCCTGAGAGAGATGCCGGTGGAGAGCGCCGCCACAACTACGGAGAACTCGCTCAACGCGAGCCTTTCCCGCATATCAAAGCCATTATGTCGCGCGCCATGTCGTCCCAGGACCGCGTCCAGAACGCCTGCCTTTCGCCGAGCGGCGCATCACCAATCCTTGCCAGATATGCTTCCATGGCTTCCGCGAGCCGTTCAGCAATATCAGCCTCAGATCGTCCCTCCCCGACAACGGTCCCGGCGCGGGAGTCCTTCAGAATTTCGGGCACCGCGCCAGCAGAAGTGGCAACAACCGGCAGTCCGGATGCAAGAGCCTCAAGCACCACATTCGGCATGCCTTCGCTTGAACTGCACAGGCACAGACAGTCCGCAACGTTCATCCAGAGCGCCAGTTCGTCAGGCGGCCTGGCGCCCATCACGAGCACGGATTTCTCCAGCCCCATCCTCCTTATGTGCCTGCGAATCTCAGCCTCGAGATGTCCCCTGCCGAAAAGAAGCAGGACAGGAGCCCCGCCGCGCTTCCTTTCCCGCTCCTGAAGCAGCCGCCATGCCTCGAGCGCCAGAAGCGGACGTTTTACTTCGACAAGGTTGCCGGCAAAAATCGCCATGCGCGGCTCTGCCGGGATAGCCGCATTCCACGCCCCGCGCGACATGAGCTTTTCCTGAGCTTCACGCCTGCGCCTCGGCCGAAAGAGTCCTGTGTCAACTCCGTTTGCAACCACGTGCAGCAGACGCGGCCTGACTCCGGCATCTGCAAGCTCATCCTTCAGGCGTCCCGAAACGCATATCACACCCTGTGCCTGATTGCAGCTTTCGATAATCAGCCGCCCCCTCCATGCAGATTCGAGATGCGCCACATCGCTGCCCAGAGCCATGAGCCAGCAAGGCAGGCCCATCTTCTGCGCGACCCGGAAGGCCGCAACTCCGTCGGGATACAGCCATGCCGCATATATCAGGTCAGGCTTCCATGCGCTTATCACGCGTTCTGCCGAGGCTGAGAGAAAGAGCCAGTTCGCATTTCGGGTCAGGCACGGCGCATGGAATACCGGAATGTATTCTGTTTCAGGGCTGTCGGATGCCGGGCTGCGCCATGAACGGATCAAACCGGAACGCCAGACCCGCCAGGAAAAAACCGGGCACAGATTCTTGAGCCTGGCAAGCTTCGCGAGGCTTCCAAAAAGCCGCAGATTGTACAATCCCCGCAGAGGCTCGTCAGGCCGCGGAAACAGGTTGGACAATGTCAGCAGATTCATCCCTCACCATTCACGGGACAAATGGGCGGATAGCGAACAGCCTGTCAGGAAAAACATCTCCCGGACTCAACATCCCTCATAAATGTTCTCGTACTCGGCAAGAACCCTGCGCACGGAATAAAAATTCGACGCGCGCTCCCTTGCGCGGGCGCTCATTTCCATCATTCTCCGCCTGTCAGCGCAAAGTTCTGATATCTGCTCGGGCCATTTCCTCTCATCCGCGTCCAGGAGAAATCCTGACTGACCGTGTTCCAGCAAGTCTTCGTTGTCACCTGCTCTGCTCGCCATGACAGGCACTCCCGCGGACATGGCCTCGATCAATGCCACCGAACATCCCTCGACCTCGGACGGAAGCACGAAAAGGTCCATGCCGGCAAGACATTCAGGAATATCATCACGGCGGCCGGCAAAGAGTATGCGCTCCCTGATCCCGGTATCCAGCGAGGATGCAGTATGCTCCAGCCCAGCGCGTTCAGATCCGTCTCCGACAATCCACAGTCCCCAGCCGGTACGGCCCGGCTGCGGACACGGACGATGCGCAAGGCCTGCAAACGCCTGAATCAGGCGGTCAACCCTTTTTTCCGGCGAAAGCCGGCCCACAAAGCCAACGGTGAACACATCATCCGGCAGGGGCCTTACCCGGCCTCGGGCCGGGCGGAATGCTATGCCGTTCGGTATTACCCTTATCTTGTCGCGCGGAATGCCCTGATACCTGGCCATGGCTTCCGCAACGGTCCGTCCCACTGCCGCGATTGCCGCAGAACGAGTCGCAAGCCATCTACACCTGAAGCGATCCTTCCAGGTTCGGCAGTGCGGATTCGGACCATGTTGCGTATAAACCACTCCGAATCTTCTCCCCTGCGCGGCAAGAACAGCATACTGCCACGCCGCAATATTGTGCGCATGCAGTATCACAGGCAGGTCTCCTGCGATACTCTCCGCCCAGGTTCCCAGTCGCGCCGCCGCTGACCGGTCCCATGGGAAACGCGCCCGATCCGCGCCAACGGCAATGATATGCCGGCCCAGCAGGTTTCCCCATTCTCCCTGTTCGTCCAGACATGCCACGAATGTCGAATCAGGAAAACGGGCATTGCGCTCAAGCGTCCAGTCAACAACGAGTCTTTCGAGTCCGCCCGGCCGGAGGCTGGTCACGACATGAACGACAACAGCGGAATTCTTCCGCTCTTTCATCAGCCCGCTCGAAACTGGCTGCAGCTCTGCCATCCTGTGTTGAGCTCCGTCAGTCCGGATTTGCGGAAATGCGCCTTGTTCTGCCGTTCAAGAGGCCGAAAAAGCTCCGACACGTTTCGATATACAGCCCGACCATTCTTTCCACCCGGAACATTTCGCGCCAGCGTGCGCGCGCCGCCGCTCCCATGCTTCTCCTCAGATCCGGATTCTCAGCCAGAATGCGCAATCTTTCGGCAGTCCTCCCCGCATCGCCAACAGGCGCCACGAAACCTGTCACGCCGTCCAGTATCTGTTCAGCGGAGGCTCCGGCGTCAGTAGCCACAACCGGCAATCCCGCGCACATGGCTTCGCTTATCGCGTATGCGCACCCTTCCGCCGACGAGGTATGCACGAAAACATCCAGCCCGCCCAACAGATCCCGGGCGTCGCTTCTGGGTCCCATGAAACGAACGCGTTCCGCCACGCCGGTCGACTCAGCCTCAGCCCGCAACTTCGCCTCAAGCGGACCTCCTCCGATGACGACAAGAACCGCCCTGGCCAGCCCGGCTGCCGCAAAACCTCTTATGGCCACGTCAACTCGTTTGCGCGGTATCAGGCTGGAAACCATCCCCACGACCAGATCCGCGGATCCTGCGCCGATTTCCCTGCGCAGCAGGCCCGGGTCCGCGCGCGCCGGCCAATCCGAAACGCCGTTATGGATCACCGAGATTCGCGATTGCGGAATGCCGCGTTCCACCAGACCTGTCCGGACGCGCCCGGAAACCGCGATCATGTGATCGCACACTGCGCCTGCGAGCCTGGCGCGCGAGAACAGCCTTGCCGCGAAGCCGGCCTTCCTTATCTGCTGGTCCTGCTCCCATACCCAGATGGGTTTTTTCTTAAGCCGGCCACAGAGCAACGCCGCCGCGCAGACCGGCAACTCGTTGCCGAATCTGACCGCCACAATGTCAGGAGCGTGCCTGCTCACCAGCCGGACGGCCGGCGCAACGAAGCGCCATGGGCGCTCGACTCCATTGGCGTCGGTCCACCCGGGCAGGACTTCCCATCTTACGCCGGCCGATTGCCATCTGTCAGCAGCCCTGCCGGCCGGCGCGCCCGCTGCCGCGATAATACACTCATCTCCGGCAGACCTGCATGTCTCGGCCAGTCTGGCGATGAATTCCTCGTACCCGCCCAGTCTGGCCGGAACGATGTTCGCAAGGATGAGTATTCTCACACACTGTTCCCGGCCGCGGAGGCGCGGATTCGGCGGATGCATTTCCGCCATTTTCTGCCCAGCATCCTTTTCGGCGACACAAACGCGATCCACAAGGCGGCGAGCGCCAGACGCAGAGGGCCGGCTTCAGGCAACCCGTATTTCAGCCAGTACCAGTACGCGGGTTCATGAGCCCGAAAGGAGCGCATCCAGGGTTTCGGCAAACTGGTGAAGTGAACAATCCTGACATCTGGCGGAATCGGGTTGTCATAGAGGCAATGGGCGTTGAAAATTCGGGGGAGATAACGTACCCGGCCCCGCATGAGCACATTGAGCAGGGGTTGGTCCGACAGCCCGATTGAAGGATCCTGCGCAGCCCGAATATAGACCGGGCCATACGGCTCCACTGTCAGAATCGCCTTCAGGCGCTGCAACAGATCCTGCCATTCGGCGGGTCTCAGCGCGAATACTCCTGTATTGAACCCCCTGCTCGAACCGGCATCAGGAAATTGAGCCTCGAACGCCTGTTTTGCCTCGCCCTTCAGAATATCGGAGATTCGCTGACTCTCATCCTCGACCGCGTTCAGAAACCCGGGCTGCACATCCCACAGTTCCGGCGCAGGTCTGCAGAACAATGCGTCAGAGTCAACGTATCCGACCACATCCTCCTTCCGCGTAACCGCAAGGATGCGACCAAAGAGCATGTGCAGAGTTTTCGGAAGCGCGTTTATCGGCAGAACGCACGGTTGCACCTCGGCAAGGGATCCGAGCCGCAGCGAGATCTCGTGCAGTTCCTCCGGCGGAACATAACAGCAGCACCGAACATCCGGATGATGTTTCCGAACACTGCGAAGAAGAGCCTCTGCGCCCGGAGCGAATCGAAGATCACAGCATGTTACCAGACCCCTGGTCACAACACCGCTCCCATCCTCATTGTCCGGCCCGGGACCGCCGCAACTACACCTGCAGGTCGTGTCCCTGTTTCACCACTCTTGCCGGATTGCCCGCGGCGACAGCGCCGGCCGGCACCTCTGATGTGACGACTGCCCCAGCGCCCACAATTGCGTTCTTTCCTATTCTCGCTCCCTTGAGCACGATCGCCTGAGCGCCGATCCATGCGCCATCCCCGATCTCAACTTCGGCCGCTTCGTCGCACCTGATTCTTTCACCCCGCAGCCGCCTTTCAGGGTCGAGCGGATGGCCGTCGTTGTCATGGATGCGCACGCCCGCTGAAATCAGCGCATCGTTGCCGACTGTAATCGAACACGCGGCGCTGAACGTGCAGCCATGGCCGACAAAAACCCGGTCGCCCAGCCTGATCTTCGGCGCCGGCCCGTCAACGCGCATGAAGTAGAAACAGCTCCTGCCGGAAAGAGTGACGTTCTCGCCGATGATCAACGATCCCCGGCCGCGGATGTAAGGCAACCGATCCGCTCTCAATCCGGCGCCGACTGAATCGGCCAGGGCCCGCAAGAGGGGCTCTGTCCAGACAAGTTTGCGCAGAAAGTTTCCGGCCTCCAGGATCCATACGCCCGCCCCATGTCCCGCGCGCAACAGCGGGCGGAGGATACGCGGCACCGGCAAACCCCAGCCCAGAATTCTGCGCGCAGCCGCTCTCTGCCGCTCATTCATCCCAACCTCCCTGTCTGCGACAGAAAATATATCTCGCGCCAAGCCGGACCCAGGCTCTGGCCGGCCGCAGCGGCGATTTCCTGTGCAGAAGCCAGGCTCTCGCCAGATGCCTGATTGCCCTGCCTCTCGCGCCGCTGCAAAAGGCCATCCACGAAGCGTTCCAGTATTGATTCGAAAGAGCAGCGCACCTCCACTCCGGGTGAGCGGCAAGAGCGCCGTCCCTGTCAAAGGCCTTGTCAAGCACTCTCATCACTTCGGGAAGAAAAGTTGTATCATCGTTGCTCAGGCTCAGTCTCCGCTCTCCACGCCAGGCAAGCGGCGCGGCAATCCGCGCCAGCCTGAAGCGAGCGGCCATGCGCATCCACAGATCGTAATCTTCAGGTCCCCTGAAGCTTTCATCGAACCCGCCGACAGACCTTATCGCTCCGGCCTTCACAAGAACAGTGGATGTCGCCACAGGATTGCCCTGTGCGAAGTCCTGAAGAACAAGTTCGTTCCACTCTGCTTCTGCCGGAGCCCTTGCGGCCATGGCATGGCATGTCTCCCCGCACCACAGGGCAATTTCAGGATTCTGCCGGGCCAGCGCCAACTGAAGCTCCAGTTTGCCGGCCAGCCAGCCGTCATCGGCGTCCAGAAACGCCACCCAGTCTCCCCGCGCCTGCGCAATGCCATGATTCCTGGCTGCAGCCGGCCCGCAATTCCGACCCAGGCTCATGACTCGGCCGTTGATTCCCCGCTCCGAAAACCACGACCTTGCGGCCGCTGCCGTGCCGTCGGATGAACCATCATCCACGACCATGACCTCGCAGACATCCCCGCCGGCAGGCAGGGAATCCAGCGCCCTCCGGATGAATCCGGAGGCGTTGCAGGCCGGAACGATGACGCTCACTCCAGCCACACTCATGCGAGGAATATGCGCCCGCGCCCGGGTTCTCCTGAACCGCAGTTCATCCGACCTCGGTTCCCCTCAGACACTGGCCAGAACCTGTTCGTACATCGAGACAATCTGTTCGAGGACTTTCTTCGTTGAAAACATGGACTCCGCCCGTTCGCGGCCCCTTCGGCCGAGGGTCTCGGCCGTTCGCGGGTCCGCGACCTGCCGCAGCGCAGCTGCCACCGCATCGCTGTTTTCAGAATCAACGCAGATCCCGGCGTTGCCGGCGATCCATTCCGTGACTGGATTGGACTGGGCCACACACGGCACACCGCAAGCCATGGCCTCCAGGAAGCATATCCCGAAAAGTTCGCTCTCCGCGAAAAGAGCAAACGCATCCAGAACCCTGTAGAATTCCGGCATTCGTTCGCGGGGCATATCGCAGAACACTCTTACGGCTCCAGAGCATGCTGCCTGTCGCTCCACAGCTTCTGTCTCTTCCGTCCGAGAGCCGGCAATCAGAAGAAGCGCGGCAGGCAGGAAGCTTCTAAATTCCTCGAATCGTCTTATGAGCAGATCCATTCTCTTGCGGGAAACACGAATCGCGCCCACGCTGCCGAGAACAAATCCCTGTTCGCTCAGACCCCAGCTCCTGCGAAGCGAGGCCTTTTCCCCGAAGGACACAGCAGGCCGGAACATGCAGGTGTCAACGAAGTTAGGGATCATGAAAACCTGCCGGCCGGAATGTCTGGCCGCATAATGAGGCGACAGTTCCTGGAGCCAGCGGAATCTGCCGAGGAACTCCACAGGCTCATCCGTGCCGTGCGCCAGAATCACTCGGGCGCGGTGTCTTCCTTTCCGACGCGCCTTCTCGAGAAGCCATGCCAGCCACGGATCCTGAAGATGAACTATGTCATATCCTCCCCCCGCGAGCCGATTCACCACAGCAGGCGCAAGAGTGGTTTGCTCTGTCTGGTATTCCGAACCGAATCCGAAACGCCATCCGCCGAATGGAGAGAGAGCCCGTGTCACCGCAGAATTGGCCCGCGTGCCGCGCCGAAGGCATGGCAGGCTGATCGTCTCCGCGCTGACTGGTATCTTCGGGGCCGAACCGCACAGAAGCGCGACCTTGGCGCGCTGTTCTCCCTTCCACAGTTCCGCCAGAGCCACGGCAAGATCCGATGCCCATGCTTCCACACCGCGCAACACATGGGCAAATCCGGAACTGACGACCGCTATTTTCATCCGGGTTTCTGCCTTTGGCGCTCGGGCGGCTCACGGCCTGGCAAGGCGCAACCTGGAATAGTAAATCAAGCGCCTCAGAGACACCCGAATCGGCTCCCTGCGTCTCACCACAAGCCCCTCGATGCGCCGCGCCTTCCTGGCGAAAGCCTGCAATTCCTCCACGGTGCGTCGCTCGTCGAACTCCAGTTCCTCGCGCGCACGGATTGCATCGCGCCACTCGATCTCGACAGTCGCCAGTTCGGGGCGAATCTGGTGAAAAGCGTCCAGTCTCGCCACGATCGCTTCCGCGCGCGAGTGCAGCAGATGCGGCTTGTGCCGGAATACGAGTTCTCCGTCCTTCGACTCGATCAGCCACCGGTGGTGGTAATACCCGGCATAACAGGGGTTCTCCACCCCGAGCGACTGTTCCACATGCCGCGAGGGTGTGACAACGTATCCGGCCTTCGCGACACGGCTCATCTCGCGGCACACCCACACAGGATCCCTCACATCTTCCAGGACATGAGTGCAAACTGCAAAGTCGAATGCCTTGTCAGGGAATGGCCATGACGTTCGATCACAAATATCCCGCTGGATCCATGCATCCGGCGCCAGACACATGCCGGCCAGCCCGCCTGCGTTCCGGACCGCTTCGTACGACACTGCGTCCATGACCACATTCGCCCGCCGGCACGGAGCGCGGCCGCCCCCCACATCCAGCACCCGCGCCGCCGCTGGAAGCAAAGCCAGCCGCCGTGCCAGATGTCCTTCCCCGTCCAGAACGCCCCGGCCGTCATCTGACCTGATGCGCATAAGTCCTCCACCACCCGATATGGAAAAACACATTCAGCCCCTCTTCGATGGCCTGCCCAACCCTGCCGCGGAGCGCCGCACCAAGGCTTCTGACGACACACCTCATGATCTGTCTGGCTGTGTAAAATCCGAAACGAACAGGTCCTCCCTTCACCAGTGATGCAGAAAGCCGGGCTTCTGACGCCCCCAGCTCACGGTAGAGTCGCGCAAAACGTCTGAACGTCAGACGATCTCTGGAAATCAGATGTCTTGCCCGCGCATGGGGCGTATAGGCCACGGTGTATCCTGCGGCGCGGAGGCGATGGAAGAATTCTTCATCCTCGAGGCTGCCGGACCGGCCGGGGCCGAGGTTCTCGTCAAATCCTCCCAGATGAGCGAATACGTCCCTTCGAATCGCCATGTTTGCGCCTGTGAGCGCCATCTCAAATGGCTTCTTGAATTCAGGGAAATCCATTTCCGCAAGATCCAGCCTCAGGCGCGGCGTCAGCCATCCCGGCACATGCGCCTCATCCTCGAAATGCAGCGTGATCCGCCCCTGAACAGCCGCCACCTGGTGATGAGCGAAGACATCGTCGTAGGCCGCCAGCAGATCACGGTTGGGGATAACGTCGTCATCGAGAAAAACTGTTATTTCGCCTCGCGCCAGGCCGATGGCGCGGTTCTGGGCGCGGGTCTTGCCCGGCGCCGGTTCGCGCACAACGAGAAGAGACGGCTCTTTGTCCGAAGCCATCGCATTCCCCAACACCTCGAAAAAACGGCCATGCGGGGAGTTGTCTGCGACCAGAATCTCGTACGTCCATCCGCCGGCCCGCTCAAGGGTCCGGCAGGCCTCAATCACGGCCCATCCCGTGTCCTTGTACGCGCTGATTATGACGCTGAATTTCGGATTCGTCATGAGGAGCAAGCCATGGCCCGGGGCTTCGCGCGGGTGGCCAGCGCAAGGAGGAACATCGTTCGCCCCATGCGTCGAGGCGTCAGCGGGAACACACGGAAAGGATTGGCCAGTCTGGAGAGAAGAGATTCCCGCCGAAGAATCGCAGCAACCGGGTCATGCCGCCAGGCGCAGGCCACCTCATCGCCGTGCGGCTCAGACCTCAGGTGAGGACAAAATGTCATGATGAGGCGCCACATCAGCCGCGTCCTGATGTTCGCCCACCACGCGGGAACGGCTTGCCGGGGCCGGGCGATTCCCTGCCCGAACAGCCGCACGACTGCAAATCGTTCAGCGAGGAGGGCGCGAAACTCCGGAACCGTCCATTCTGAAACATGGTAAAGCACCGCGCCTCGATTGGCCCGGAACACCGGCCCATGAGGTGTTGAGAGAATCAGCAGACCGTCAGACCGCAGGGTCCGCGCGCACTCCGCGACAAATCTCCGTGGTTCCGCCAAATGCTCGAGCGTTTCAAACGAGACAATCATGTCAAAAAATTGCTCCGGAAACGGCAGGGCCTCCGCGTCAGCCGTCACAGCGGGCAGCCCGTAGCGCCGCGCCGCATGAACGCAGGCTTCCTCTGAGCGATCTATGCCCACGACGCTCCGGGCTCCCGCTGCATGCAGCGCAGCCAGCCCATACCCCTCTCCGCAGGCAATATCGGCCACTTCCCTGCCCTCGGCATACCTGCAGGCAAAACGATACCGCTCAATATGCTCCCAGAATGTCGCGCGGTCGGCGCAGGTCGGCAACATCCGCTCGCCGGAGTCCATCAGTGTCATGCCGACTTCCGCCGCGCCGTCACGGCCACAGATGCAGGATACATGAGGGCAACGATGCGCGCCTCCTCAAACCCGGCCTCGATGACCTGCGTCCAGACATCCGCTCCATACTCGGTTATGACCCGGTAGGATTCATCACGCAAATTCGGTCCTCCGTGATAACAGGCAGGAAGTTTGTCCCGGCGGCGCGTCATGCGCGTTACCAGAAGAGGAACCGTAAAGGCCAGAAATCCGCCCGGAGTCAACACGCGATGACATTCCCGGAGGGCTTGCACCGGACAGGGAATATGTTCGAGACAATCTGAATGGACAACACAATCCCAGGAGGCATCCGCATAGGGGAGCGCCTGCATGTCAACCTCCGGATATTTCACGATTTTGTGGCCGGGAATGAGCCGGAGATAAGCGGTGAGCGATCCGGCCTCGTTGATTTCGAGAATCCGCGCATCGCGCAAAGCCTGTGAGTTCTGACACAGCGCCGCAAAGTTTCCTTCCAGGCGCATCTCGTTGAGGATGGCCGCAGCCAGAGTCATGGATCTGAGGTTGGATCGGCACTTCGTGCAGTGGAATCCCTGCTGCCACTCAATCCAGAGTTCCTCCTCCGCCGTCAGTCCCCATTGCCTCACCAATTCCGGCCACAGGATCTTTGATGACGAGAACGTCTGACCGCCGCATACCGGACAGCAACGCCCTGCGGGCCAGGGCGGACTCTTTTCCGACAGACATGAAGCGCCATTGTAATCGCGGCCTTCTTCCGCCGGATCAGGCAAAATTCTCTTTGGGAATCTCCACCAGCTCATGATCTTTGCCTTTCTCCAACAACCTCGCGCAGCGCATTCAGGACGCTCTCAGGTGACACATCACGCACGCATCGGAAATCTCCGTACCGGCACCGCCATCGGCAACCGAAACAATCGAGCCGGCGGGTGAGGACCACATGCCGCGACGGCTCTCCCCATGTCGCCCATCGCGGAAAATCGCCTCCTCCCATGACGACCACGCTCGGAGTCCCCATTGCAACAGCCGCGTGAAGTCCGAACGTGTCATTGCCGACGCACGCGTCACTCGCGCCGATAAGCGCGACAGTCTCGCGCACCGAACATCTTCCGGTCAGGTCAATAATGCGCAGTCCCGGTACGGACGAAGCGGCCCCGCATATTCGCCGCGCCCGCTCCCCATCCTGCCGGCCGCCGGCAAGAAACGCCGCAATTGGCCTGTGTTCGGCAGCTATCCGCAGAAAATCGGCAAAACGCTCCGCGCCCCAATCCTTGGCCGCAAATCCACCGCCCGGGCAGACCGCGAGCACGAGCGCCGCGCGCTGTCCCCGCCATCCGGCGATCCGTTCACGCGCCGAGTTCTGTTCCGCCTCCGACAATCCAATATCCGGCCAGATGTCCCTGCGGCAGGAGACATTCTCAACTCCGACATTTCGGAGCATCGCCGCAAGCTTGTCCAGTTCGCGCATGTTGCGGTCAACAGCAACGATCCGCGTGTAGAAACGGCGGGGATCTTCAGTCATGATTTCATCATCGGCCATTGGTTCGCCATCAAACCAGACCTTCTCCGGACTCTCCACAAGACGCGCAATCTGGTGATAGATCCGAACCGTGCTGTAGATGGGATGCATCAAGATTCTGCATGAAACTCGAAAGATCGGAAGTATCGCGACCGCGCGCCGCAGCGATATCCAGGGGCCTCTGCCACCCGGAAGGGCAATCACGCGGTCTGCGCAGCGAATAAAAAAGGGCCGCGTAGCCGAACTGGCAAGCACCCAGACAGGAGAGGGAGCAAAATGCCGCCGAAGAGTCCGCAAAGCGCCTGTGAGCAAAAGAGCGTCTCCCAGCCCGCCAGGACTGAGGACAAGGACAATGGGCCCGGCCGCAGGTGGTTTGCTGTCCCGCGCTCGTTGTCCCCACATGGCCGACCAGCCAAGCCATACAGGCAACGACTCTCCACGCAAGGTTGCAGACTTGATCATCTCTGCGGCGAGTCCCGACATGGCGTGGGATGAACTTCAGCATACCATGCCCGAAGCACATTGCCGAAGGCAGTCCAGGAATAACGGGATGCGTAATTCCGGTTGCGCTCCCGCAACGATCGAGAATATCCGCTGTCTTCGAGGACGCGCCGCACCGCCCCGGTG
>Ga0272448_1006792_pt1 | contig 12278 bp, 13 predicted proteins | sample YNPCB0191_FD_202220 | JGI IMG/M metagenome (GOLD analysis project Ga0272448, IMG submission 202220) | Hot spring sediment microbial communities from Yellowstone National Park, WY, United States - YNP-CB-019-1 | ecosystem: Environmental > Aquatic > Thermal springs > Hot (42-90C) > Sediment... | reverse complement strand
AAACGTATATGGTCCTACTATCTCCAAATCCATTGTAGCCGGTTCATAGCCTACCTATGAGGGATTGAAACTTAGACTCAATGAGACCCTGACGCCCGAGGGCCAGAGTTCATAGCCTACCTATGAGGGATTGAAACTGGCTATCTCCTTATCAGAACGAAAACGACCGCGGCGTTCATAGCCTACCTATGAGGGATTGAAACCGCTTTAAAGTTATAGAAATAGGACAACCTTATCTAGTTCATAGCCTACCTATGAGGGATTGAAACTTTGCTTTATACTATGGCTATGACTGAGATAACCTTTGTTCATAGCCTACCTATGAGGGATTGAAACCGGAGGCAGCTGATATTATGAGACACGCAACCGCGAAGTTCATAGCCTACCTATGAGGGATTGAAACAAAAACGGAGAGTGCGCTCAAGATTGAAAGGAATTGGGTTCATAGCCTACCTATGAGGGATTGAAACTTATTCCTTGCATCCTGAGACCGCCGCCCTCGTCATGTTCATAGCCTACCTATGAGGGATTGAAACGCAAAGGAGCAACTCAGACATGGCTAGAAGTGCTGGGTTCATAGCCTACCTATGAGGGATTGAAACTGGCTAGCTGTCCTGCGAAAACGCCGCCCGCCACGGGTTCATAGCCTACCTATGAGGGATTGAAACGGTCTTGAGGCCTAGATCTCCAGAGTAGAGGGGTATACGTTCATAGCCTACCTATGAGGGATTGAAACGACTGCGCGGCCTTCAGTTTCTAAGAGCCACGCGGTCGTTCATAGCCTACCTATGAGGGATTGAAACCAAAATTCGCAAACCTCAAAACACCATACCCCCCTCGTTCATAGCCTACCTATGAGGGATTGAAACTGAAGCGCAAGGTCGAATCCTCTGGCAAATCAACAGGTTCATAGCCTACCTATGAGGGATTGAAACGGAAAGAAACATTTATCGCCCAGCGTGGCACCGCCAGGTTCATAGCCTACCTATGAGGGATTGAAACGAGCCTCTGTCGCTTTTGTGAGGCCCTCTGAGGCCTCAGGTTCATAGCCTACCTATGAGGGATTGAAACGTTCCCACCCTTCGGAGAGGGCCTTGTCAATCTGGGCGCGTTCATAGCCTACCTATGAGGGATTGAAATGGGATTGGACCCAGTTCCCTGAGGTGGAGGTTAAAAGTTCATAGCCTACCTATGAGGGATTGAAACCGGCTATGAGGGCGTTGTAAGCGCGGGCGGTGAAAGCGTTCATAGCCTACCTATGAGGGATTGAAACGATAAGGGAAAGCGAGGCCTCGGACCGCGGATTGTGAAAGTTCATAGCCTACCTATGAGGGATTGAAACGCGCGCAAACCCCTCTCCTCCGGGCCTTGTGGAGAGGGTTCATAGCCTACCTATGAGGGATTGAAACACGGGGTCTATGGCGGTCAGATCACTACAAATTTTGCCCAACCGGTGGGATTGATTGACTCGCCGCAGATTAGCGATCTGGGTTGAAGCTATCCCTGGGGCATAAGCAGAAGTCAGTTCACTGACAAGGCAATCTTCACGGTAATCCTGCTTTATTACCTGGGACTGTCCGCTGGCCCATTTTGACCCTATAGAAGGGACAGGGAAGGTAGGGTTAAACTAGCCAGGGTTTGCAAGGATCTGCAGGTTTAGTCCCAGAATCCTCCGAACATCAGGGAACCTGTCACCAATGGAACCAGCTGGGATGGCTCTGGCGCGCCCAGGACATCCCGGCCTTCTGTCTGGCAATCCGTCATCATGGGCGAGTAGATCATCTGGCCCTTGAGAACTATGCCGATTATCGCGCCGCCGCCCTGACCTGTCGCAAACGGGATGTTGAACTGTGCCGAGAGCGCGCCCGTTGCCGCGAAACCGCCGCCGCCCAGTGTAGCGCTGTAGCGAGGGTTAGCGAGAAGGCTGTCAAAATTCTGCTCTCCTCGGACCGGAACCAGGTGAAGGCCGTAGCCCATACCTCCTATACCCATGGTTGGGTAAATCCAGAACCAGTCCGCGGGCGCGAACAGCCAGCCTATTTCAAAGAAGCCTCCTCCGAGGCTGAGATCTGCGGTCGCCGAGTCGGACTCGGACTTTGGGTAAGTGATTCCGAACCCACTGCCGCCCATGAGAAGGTGGCCCACCAGCGCGTAGCCGCCTCCGCCCATGGCCAGGCCATATGAGGAGAGAGGATCATAGCCTTGGGCTTCAAGCCGCGAGCTTATGGCGGAGTTGTCCCAGAAAGAGGCCCCTGATGTAAAGCCGCCCATTCCTCCGCCAAAGGATAGAAATGCAAGAAAAAGCATATAGCAACATTATAAGGCAGAAACTCGCGCTGGTGCATTATCATTTGTGCATGGTCAGGTTCAGCATCTCAATGGACGAAGAGACCGCGCGGCAGCTTGATGATTTGGTAAGGGAAAGGGGATACGCGAATCGCTCTGAGGCCGTCAGGGACATGGTGAGGAAGGCGCTCATTGAGGAGAGGTGGGAGAAGGGAGGGGAGGTTATAGGCGTCCTCATAACCGTTTTTGACCACACCAGGAGGCTCACCCACGAGAGGATAACGGAGGGCTACCACAGGCACCACGATGCCGTCATAACAACGCTCCACCTTCACCTTGACGAGCGCAACTGCATGGAGGTATCCGCCATAACGGGCAAGGCGAGCGCGGTCAAAGAGGTAGCGAGGGACATACTCAAAAGGCCGGGGATCATATTCGGAAAGCTTGTGCCAGTAGAGAGGCCAGCCTGAACCCCTTGTTTCCAATTGCCCCACCCCGAGGTCTCACCTTAAAATTTCCCTATGTCCGATGATTACGGCTATGTGAACGCTCGGATAAGGGCGCGGCTCGGCGGACTCCTGAAACAGGAGGATTACGAGAGGCTTCTTGCCGCGGAGGATACGGCTGAGCTCCTCAGACTCCTCAGGGAGACCCCCTACGGCCCATCAATGCCCCCGGGCGACGGAGGGCCGGAGGCCATCCTCCTCGGGATAAGAAAACACCTGGAGAAGACCGTGTCAGAGGTTCTAGGATTCTCGGAAGGGAGGCCAGGGGAGCTCTTCAGGATAATCCTTGGGCGCTGGGATGTTCAGAACCTCCTGACCATTCTCAGGGGAAAGATGAGGGCGGTTCCGGCCGAGGAGATAGCCCGCGACCTCGTTCCCCTAGGTTCTCTTGACAACACAAGGCTCTCAGAATTGCTGAAGGAGGAAACCCCTTCGGATGTCCTGGACCGTCTCGCTTCTTGGAACATAACCCTGCCTATCAAGATAACGCGGGAGCTCACCAGGTTCGTAAGGGAGGGCGACCTCCCTTCCGCGGAGTTTTACCTCTACGATGGATACATGAGATGGGCAAACGAGCGCCTCGGCTCAGGCGAAAACCCTCGCATGGTCCGAGAGCTCCTTGACAGCCTTGCGGACACCCGGAACATCATCGGCGTTCTCCTCTACCTGAAAAACGGCGTTAAACCTCTGGGCAGGGTGAGGTTTCTCCACGGCGGAAAGCTCAAGCCTCACCAGCTCAGGAAGCTTGAGAGGTGCGAAACATACGAGGAGGGCGTGGAGGCAGTAAGGGAAACACTATACAAAAATGCCTTCCCCAGGCCGGACACCCCCCTTGCTGAGGCGGAAAGGAGGATGGAGGCCGAGGCCCTCAGGTTCGCTCTCTCTAGGAGGCTCCACAGCGACCCGCTTGGAGTTGGGATAGGGCTTTCTTTCCTCAAGGCGCAGGAGACCGAGGCCATAAACCTCAGGACAATAACCCTTGGAATAGCTTACGGCGCTGACAGGAAGGAGATAAGGGAGGCGCTGATATTGTAAGGACAGGCTAAAGAAAGAACTTCTGTAATGAGCCTTTCTCCCCTCGTAACGATCCCCGTACCTCCTTCGTCTTATTCCGCGTGATGAACCGGAGGAAAAAGAGATGGACATGGGAAACCTGATAGGATTGTTCGCCGTGATAGGCGTGTTTAGCGTGCCAGTGTTCTTCTTCCTGGCGATCGCGGGCATAGTAGCAATGTCCTTGGTCTACGCCCACAGGAGAAGGAAGATGATTCACGAGCAGATCAAGGCCGCTTTGGAGCGGGGGGCGCCTGCGGATGAGATAGAGAGGATAGCCAAAGCCCTCGGAGCAAACGAAAGAAGGAACGACCTCCTCGGAGGGATAGCCATCCTGGCCTGGGGCCTCGGCATCGGGATATTTTTCCTCCTCTATCAACAGTGGGGCGTAGCCGCTCTCGTGGGCCTGCCGATGGTCATTATAGGCGCCGCAAAGATAGTCTATTGGGGCATATCGGGAAGGAAAAAGGAGGTCTCATCGTGAAACGATTAGCGTTCGCGAGCCTCGTTTTGGCTTCGTGCTGTCTGAATCTGAAGAAGGAGAAGGAAGAGGAGCACTCCCTTGATTTCGCGCCGGGGCAAACGCTTACCCTCTCCGCATCGGCGGCCGGGGTATCCCTCAAGCCCTCTGAGGACTCCCTCGCTCACATGAGCGTTAATGGTGGGCTGAAGGAGTCCGAGGGCGGATACCGGATAAGCGGCGCGGGGGCTGAGGTCCGAGTTCCTGCTGGAACGACGGTGGTTATTGACGCCAGCCTGGCCGGAGTGGACGGCGTAGCTCCGGATAGCCTGGTCGTGGACGCCACATTGTCCGGGGTTGAGCTTGAGGGATGGAGATCCGGCAAGCTGAACTTATTCATGTCCGGCGGATCGGTAGTGCTCGCGCCGGACGCGAGGGGATTTTCGGCTTTCGTAAAGTGGTCAGGGCTTGAGCTCTATGTGCCCGAAGGGGTCTTTATAAAGCTCAGCGCGGACACATCCGGCGCCGGGCTTGAAATAGAGGAGGGGCTTCTGTCCGACCAGGGCATCCCAGTGAACATAGAGGCCCACGGCGGTGGGGTTGAGATAAAGAGGTGGAAACCGGACACAAGTGAAAAGGGCGCGGATTCGGGTAGCAAATAGGGCACAACCTCCTGCACTTGCCCGGCAGGCCCCTGCCGGGCTTTTTGTTCCTCACAGCTTGCCCCGCGGCAGGAGACTGATATATCCTTTGGCAGTGAAGATAGCCGTGATGTCCGATAGCCACGACAACTGCGACGCCCTGGCGAGGGCTCTTTCTGTTGCGGCAAGGCGCGGGGTCCAGCACATCATCCACCTCGGGGATGTTATCTCGCCCTTTACCTCAACAGTTTTCAAGGCCCACTTCGGCGGCGAGATAACCATTCTCTTTGGAAACAACGACGGGGACAGGGTTGGACTTGTAGAGAAGTTCTCGCCCCTCGGGGCGCAACTCCTGCATCCGCCCACAACCATTCGCGTCGGCGAAATAACCATAGCGGCTATGCACGAACCCCTTTTCCCGGAGTTCCTCTCAGCGAGCAAGCGCTTCCAAGCAATAATGTGGGGGCACACTCACCAGCTGGAGATAAAGGAAATTGAGGGTGTTCTCGCGCTCAACCCAGGGGAACTGCACGGGTTCATCTCGGGCAAGAGGACATTTGTCCTCCTTGACACCGAGACCATGAAACCGGAGGTTATACAGGTATGAATGGAGCCTCCGCTCCCGCCTCGTGCGGGCGGGTTTTTCCGAGGATGCTATGAACTGGCTTTACATAGTCGTTGACCTTCTCGTGGTCTTTTTCCTTCTCATATGGGCAAGGACCGGATGGCGCAGGGGCCTTATCGTTGAGCTCGCGACGCTGGTGGGCCTTCTCATAGGAATATTAATCGCGTTCAAGCTCTCGCTCCCCCTTTCCCAAAGGCTCGGATGGACGAAGAACGATATGGTGGACTACGCTATATGGTTCTCCGTAGTCTTCATAGCGATATATATCCTCGCGCAGGTCATTGGGGAGTGGCTCTCCAACAAAGCGAGGAGGGTTCGCCTGGGCGTCATTGACAAGGTCCTCGGCCTACTTCTCTCCGTTATAGAGGGCCTTTGTTTCATATCCGCGGTGGGTTACTCCTTGAGCCGATTCCCCCAGGGCGCGAACCTGGTTGCGAACACATATCTCCTGAGGGCCATAACCCAGTTTGGAGCGGGATTGTTCGCCAGGATATTTGGAGGATAGCGTGGAGAAGCTATTCGCGCCCTGGCGCATGGAGTATATCCTGAAGGCGGATGAGGCCTCGTGCATATTCTGCGAGCTCCCGCGCGAGGACAGGGACGAGGAGAACCTCCTCCTTCTGAGGGGAAGGGCCTGCTTCGTCCTCATGAACCGCTTCCCCTATAACCCCGGCCACCTCATGGTAGCGCCCTACAGGCACCTGGAGGCTCTATCCGCGCTCTCCGAGGATGAATCGGGCGAGATGATGTCCCTTCTCGCCAGGATGGAGCGCCTTCTCTCCGAGGTCATGAACCCCCATGGTTTCAATATCGGTATAAACATAGGCAGGATAGCGGGCGCTGGGTTCGGCCATCTGCACGCTCACATCGTCCCGCGCTGGTCAGGGGACACGAACTTCATGCCGGTTATCGGGGATGTTAAGGTGGTTTCGGAGGCGCTCAGGGAGACATACCGAAAGCTGAGGGAAAGGCTCTAGGCATTCAGAACTCTATCCCCCGACGGGCCTTTACCCCTTTGGTGTAATAATGCTTTATCTCCTTCATCTCAGTGACAAGGTCAGCCGCGTCAACAATCTCTTGCGGCGCGTATCTGCCGGTGATCACGAGCTCCACCTCCGCTGGTTTATCCCTGATAAGCTCCAGGGCATCTTCAAGGGGCACGAGGCCCAGGCCCAGCGCAACGGCAAGTTCATCAGCGATGACAAGGTCGTATTCCCCGGACATCAAGGCCTCCCTCAAGTTTTCAAGGCCGCGCATTGCGGCGCGGGCGAAGTCTTCCCGGTTGTCTGGCCCAACAAACCCAGCAGGGCCTGTCTGGATGACCTTGACGCTGTCCCCGAAGCCACGGAGCGCTCTGACCTCGCCCGTTCTGCCCCTTTTCATGAACTGCACAACGAAAACCCTTCCCCCGTGGCCGAGGGTTCTCAGAGCAAGCCCAAAGGCCGCGGTGGTCTTTCCCTTGCCGTCGCCGGTATATAGCTGAACAAAGCCTTTTCTTTTCACGCTGAAATTATACCGTCTCCGGCACGGGTTTTTCACCAAAAAAGGAAAAACAACGGCCTCCGGATTTATACTTTTGAGCCTTGAGCGATTTCCCCGTTGAGGAAGAGGCTTTTGACCTGGTCATAATAGGGACGGGAATCGCTGGCCTCCGCGCCGCGCTTGAGGCCCTTTCTCAAGGGCCGGAGCTGAGCATAGCGCTGGTAGCGAAGCAGGAGTTCCCGCAGGCGCCGTCCTGCTGTGTTGAGGGGGGCACGGCCGCGGCCCTTGAGCCAGGTGATTCTCCCGAGAAACACTGGGAGGACACGGTCAAGGGTTCGGATTACCTCGCGGATCAGGACGCTGTTGAGACTATGACGAAAGAGGGGCCCTGGGAATTGCTCAGGCTTGAGCACTGGGGGATGCCCTGGGCGAGGTCAGCCTCTGGGTTAATGGACGCAAGGCCCTACGGCGGCCACAGGGAACGCAGAGCATACTACTCCTCGGACAACACCGGCATAATGCTCATGGGAACCATCTACGACAGGCTCCAGCAATACAAGGGCCGTTTCCGCGAGTATCCCGATCACTTTTGCCTCGGAGCCCTCGCAGAGCCAAACAGGGTGGCCGGAATCATATGCCTGGATATGAGAAGGGGCGCAGTGAGGATAATGCGTTCTAAGGCCGTGATCATAGCCACAGGTAGCGTCTGCAGGATGTATGGGATAACGACGAACGCCCTCTCCTCAACGGGCGACGGGATCGCTATAGCCATGCGCATAGGGCTTCCGGTAAAGGATCCGGAGTTCGTCCAGTTCCACCCGACGACCCTTTACCCATCCGGACTTCTCATCTCAGAGGCGTGCAGGGGGGAAGGCGGGATTCTTATTAATTCGTGGGGCGAGAGGTTCATGGCGCGATACGCTCCGGGCGCGTGGGAGCTCGCGCCGCGGGATGTTGTCTCCAGAGCGATAGCCACGGAGATAGCGGAAGGAAGGGGCATAGAAGATGCCTATGTTCACCTTGATATAAGCCATCTGGGTTCGGATGTGATAAACATAAGGCTCAGACTCGTTCGTGACCTCGCCATGAGCTTTGCGGGAAGGGATCCGGTCCTGGAACCACTGCCCGTGAGGCCTGGCGCTCACTACTTTATGGGCGGAATACCCGTTGATGCCGACGGCCGCACCGGCATAGAGGGGCTTTTTGCGGCAGGAGAGGCCGCCTGCACAGGGGTCCACGGCGCGAATCGCTTGGGTTGCAATTCAACAACCGAATGCCTAGTCTGGGGCGCGAGGGCTGGCCGGGCCGCCGCGCGGTTCGCCCGGGAAGCCGATGCGCTCCCGCAAGTGCCGGAGGGGGAGGCTGAAAGGATCATAACTGGGCTTCGCGCCAGGTTTGAACCTGGCACCGAAAACGCTTTCAAGCTAAGGCGAGAGCTGTGCGCTCTAATGGACAGATATGTAGGTGTCTTCAGGGAACGCGCCGGGCTTGAGGCCGCGCTTTCCGGAATAGCCTCTATAAGAAAGAGGCTTTCGGCCGCCAACATCTCCGATAAATCCCTCGTTTTCAACACCCAGCTCGTTCACCTTCTTGAAACGGAGAACCTTGCCCTCGTTGCCGAAGCGACAACCTTGGCGGCCCTGGCGAGGCAGGAATCTCGCGGCGCTCACTTCAGGGTTGATTTCCCCCGCAGGGACGACGAGAGGTTTCTCAAACATTCCCTCGTTAATCTGACGCCTGAGGGGGAGCTATCCCTTGATTACCAGCCCGTTAAAATAACCCGCCTTCAGCCGGCAAAACGGGAATACTAATGTGGAAGACAATTCCGCTCTTGGCTTATAATATAAATTCCTGGGGCGTCGTCCAATGGCAGGACACGGGACTTTGGATCCCGGTATGGAGGTTCGAATCCTTCCGCCCCAGCCAGAGCAAGCGAGCTGAGAGCGCCGGGCACGGCCGTAATCCAACAGCGTCCAACCTTTAGCGCTCGCCGAGCCGATTTATGCGAGGCGAGCTGGAACGAATCCTTCCGCCCCAGCCAGAGCAAGCGAGCTGAGAGCGCCGGGCACGGCCGTAATCCAATAACCGGTTGCTGCCGTCGGACTAGAAACTCCGACCTGGGGAAAATTATCTCCGTTCCCAGCGCGGGTTTTCTAAGCCGCCACACAACACATTCCCGCTGTCGGGGAAGGCGAATCTCTCGGAATAGCAGGTCCGACCCGGAAGGGTGTGGCTGAAGCCCTGGGAATTTCTTTATCCTCTTGGATGAAACCTCTGGTGGAGCTCCCTGAGCCTGCTTATGTCAAGGTGAGTGTAGACCTGGGTTGTTGTAAGCCTTGAGTGGCCGAGCATCTCCTGCAATGCCCTGAGGTCACAGCCGCCCATGAGCATGTGGGTGGCGAAGGTGTGCCTGAGGATGTGCGGGTGGACCCTGTCGGCTATGCCTATGGGCAAGGCGTATTTTTTGAGGATTTTCCAAAGACCTATACGGGAAAGCTTCCCGCCCCTGGCGTTCACGAAAAGCCATCCGGAACCTTTTCCGCGGGTGAGCTTGCCCCTCCCTTCCCTCAGGTAGGCCTCAATCGCCTGTCTACACGGAAGGCCGAACGGCACGAGGCGTTCCTTTGAACCCTTTCCCATAACCCTCAGAAGCTTCTCGTCAAGGTCAACATCCAAAAGCCTAAGGGAGACTGTTTCGGATGCCCTGATGCCGGTAGCATACATGGTTTCAAGGATAGCTTTGTCCCGGAGGCCCAACGGGGAGGTTGTGTCCGGCTGTGCAAGGAGGGCCTCGGTTTCCTCGTAGGAGAGGTAATCCGGCAGGAGCCTTGATTGCCTGGGCAGTTCAAGGAGCTCAGCGGGGTTGGAGGGAAAATCCAGAACCGATGTGAGAAACTTGAAGAAACTACGCATTGTGGCGACAGCGCGCTCCCTGGAGGATGGAGCCTTGCCCTCAGCATCCAGCCTTACCATGAATTCCCTCAGGAGAGGAAGGGTGATGTCCGGGAGATCAAGGCCCTTCTCGTATAGGAAGCGCCCCAGGGCCTCAAGGTCGTCCCTGTATGATTCCGCTGTGTTCGGGGAATAACCCCGCTCCGAGAGCAGATAGCGGATGAAATCCTCTATCCTCTCTGAAAGCTCTACAGGAATGGGTTTATCTCCTTTATCTCCCATATGAATGCCTCCGGGCCGTGGCCCGGCAAAACCCTGAAATCGTCCCCCAGGTTAACTATCCTTCTCACACTCTCTCCGAGAAGGGCTTCGTTGCCCCCTGGCAGGTCCGTCCTACCGACCGAATCAGCGAATAGGGTATCTCCGGTGAGGACTACCTTGGCCTCCTGGCACACCAGGCAAACCGAGCCCGGAGTGTGGCCGGGGGTCTTGAGAATGTGAAATTCCCACCTGCCGCACCTGATCCTATCCCCGTCCACGAGAAGCCTGTCCGGCCCGGGGCAGATGAGCGGCCTCCCCACGAAAACTGAGAGGTTTACGGAAGGGTCTTGGAGGCCGAGGGCATCCTCCAGGCCTACCATTACCGGAGCCGATGTCATCTCAACGGCCTCTGGCAGAAAAATCATGTGGTCAAAGTGAGAATGAGTGATGATTATTCCAACCACCTCAAAGCACTCCAGCATGTTGGCCAGCTTATCCGGCGAAACTGATGGGTCTACGAGCAGGGCCTCGCCCGTGGCCTTGTCCCCCAGAAGGTAGCAGTTGGAGCCAAACTCAGGATTGGAGCATGTTTTTCTTATCATCTTACGAAGAGCTTTCTTATGTCCATAAGGGTAACGACCACCATGAGTAGCCCAACGAGAACGAGCCCCGCTAGCTGTATCCTGATGTGCCACTTCGGGGGTATTCTGCGCCGGACTATCCCCTCTATTGAGAATATTGTAAGGTGGCCGCCGTCCAGGGCCGGGATCGGCAAAAGGTTAACCACGCAGAGGTTCACGGATATAAGCCCAGCGGTAGCGAGGAGCCTTTCTACGCCCAAAGCCCAGCTCTGGCCAACCGCTTTGCCCATCATAAGCGGGCCTCCTATTGATCCGGGAGATATGCCGCCGGTTATTATCTTAAGAAGGACAAAGAAAATGAATCCGGCCGCGTAAATGGTCTCGGCAAGAGCATCCCGGAGCGCGGCCGGAACGCTCACGGGCTTCCTTTGGGTGGGCGCAAGCACCCCAACTACGCCTATGGATTTCTCCTTGCCGTCCTCAAGTGTTGACTCGGACCTCGCTAGGACATTTATCCTCAGGGTATCGGCCCCTCTCTTCAGGGTGAAGGTTATCTCCTTGCCGGGCCTGGCCCTTATGTATTCAACCATCTCGCCCCAGGTCCTCACGGACACCGAGTCAACCGCTAGAACGGTATCCCCTTGCATAAGCCCAGCTTTCTCCGCTGGTTCTCCGGGGACCGTCCTACCCAGAACCGGAGGGATATAAGGCTCCGCACCCTCAAGGCTTTCTACCTCAAGGAATATGGTGTCCTGGCCCCTGAGGACCTCGATCCTCGCTCGGCCGGAAGGCGCGTCCCCCCAGTCCGAGAAGGGTTTTCCGTTCACGGAGAGTATCCTGTCGCCCGGAAGAAGGCCGTGCTTCTGAGCGGGGGAACCCTCCTTGACGCGCGCTATCGTGTTTCCAGGAAAATAATCCCTGCCGAAAAGCTCCGCGCCAAAAAAGAAAAGGAAACCCAACGCTAGGTTAGCGAGTGGCCCCGCTAGGATTATCAGGAACCTGTCCCTGAGGGGCCGGGAGAGAAACTCGTCAGGCCTGCCTTCTACGGCCTCAGGGTCGTCGCCAGCCATCTTAACATATCCGCCAAATGGTATTGCAGAAAGGAGATACTCGGTCTCTCCGCGCTTGAACCCCCATATCTTCGGACCAAAACCTACCGAAAAACGCTCAACGCGGACCCCACGCAAAAGGGCCACGAGAAAATGCCCTGCCTCGTGGACGATGATGAGGATGCCGAGGATTAGCACAGTCAGGAGGATTGCGGCCATGGGAATATGATAATCCTTATGAGTTTAACGTTTCAACAATCAGCGGTTCCGGGTAAATATGTGGGCCATGCCGCCTACTATCAGCTAAACTTGAATGAGATCGCGACGCCTTCCGGGTTTGAGCCCACCAGCTTCATAGGCCAAAAGGGCCCATTGGCTTAGCTGGAGCCTCCTAGGAGCCAACAACGCCCCTCACTTTGACCATAACAAACATGGCGAAGGA
>Ga0272448_1006791_pt1 | contig 12278 bp, 14 predicted proteins | sample YNPCB0191_FD_202220 | JGI IMG/M metagenome (GOLD analysis project Ga0272448, IMG submission 202220) | Hot spring sediment microbial communities from Yellowstone National Park, WY, United States - YNP-CB-019-1 | ecosystem: Environmental > Aquatic > Thermal springs > Hot (42-90C) > Sediment... | reverse complement strand
GGAGGGAGGGTCAAAGTGCCGGGCGTGCACAAGACCCTGGAACTCGAAATACCGGAGGGAACCCAGACAGGTTCGGTATTCCGGATACCAAACGAAGGTATTCCCCATCTTGACCGGCATGGTAGAGGAGACGAATGTGTCATGGTCAGGGTACTTACGCCAACGAACCTGTCTCCTAAGGAGAAGGAGTTGCTCAAGGAGCTTGAAAGGCTCCGGCAACAGGCAAAGCACGAAGACGCGGTGGCTGATGGGTAAAAGAAGCTGCACAAACGGGGTATAAGGAGGCAAATCTATGATGATTCAGTTTCGCCAGGATTGGATAAATGATGTGAATATGATGCGTCAAGAGATGGGGCGATTGCTTGATCACTTTGCCGGCGTCAAGCCGCCAATGGTCAGGTTCTTACCTACTATCTGGGAGCCGGCTATTGACCTGTATGAGACCGATGATGAGCTTGTGGTGATGGTGGAGGTAGCAGGCGTCACAGAGTCCGACCTCCAAATCACAGTCGACCGAAATATCTTCACTATTCGCGGGGACCGCCAGAAGATTCTGAAAGGTAGCAAAACAGGGGTCTACCACCAGATGGAGATCTCAAGCGGCCCGTTTGAGCGGAGCATCGCTCTACCCGAGGCAGTCGATGCTGAAAAGGCCATGGCCACCTACGAAAATGGTCTGGTTGAGGTTGTCCTACCCAAGGTTAAGAAGGTGCGGACCGCCAGGGTTGACATAAAGGTCAAATGACCCGATGACCGGGTTAAGGGAGGCAGGCATGAAAGTGGAACAACAAGCCGAGCACAGGATTAGCGAGGCATCCATTCCCGAGATAGTTCCCGTAATTCCCAGCACCGACATCATTTACCCCTCCATGGTCGTCCCCATGGCTGTCACGGAAGAGAAAACGATAAAGTTGATAGATGAGGCGGCTACCGGCGATAAGATTGTGGGGCTTTTTGCCCAGCAACCGGGCGTGGAACAGGCACCACCGGAGAACCTCTATAAAGTCGGCACCGCCGCCAGCATACTGAAGATGTTCAAGATGCCGGATGGCTCAGTGCGCGTCTTTATCCAGGGTATCTGCCGCATAGGCATTATCAGTTTTTTACAGACCGAGCCTTATCTGAAGGCAAGGGTCGGTCGCATAGTGGAGAGAGTCGAGAAGACCCCTGAGCTTGAAGCCCTGCGACAGAACATCCTTGCCTCGTTCCAGAAGATAGTCGGTTCGGCGCCGAATCTTCCCAACGAGCTGGCTATCGCCGCTATGAACATGCCCGAGCCGGGCACCCTGGCAGACTTTGTAGCGGCGCACATCAACCTCAGCCTTCAGGAGCAACAGGAGATTCTTGAGACGGAGGATGTGAAGAAGCGCCTGGAAAGGCTAATGGCCTTTGTTAACCGCGAGATGGAAATCCTGGAGTTACGGGGCAAGATACAGTCGCAGGCACAGTCGGTAATGGAAAAGGCCCAGAGAGAGTTCTACCTAAGGGAGCAGTTGAAGGCCATCCAGAAGGAGCTCGGTGAGTCCGATGAGCGCACCGTAGAAATCAATGAGCTTAAGAAGAAAATAGAGGAAGCCAACCTCCCTTCTGAAGCCAAAAGGGAGGCGGAGCGGGAGCTTGACCGTCTCTCCAAGATACCACCCCAGGCTGCCGAATACACTACGGCGCGCACGTACCTTGACTGGGTAATATCGCTGCCCTGGGCAAAGAGCACCAAGGACAATCTCGATGTTGAGCGTGCACGGCAGATCCTGGATGAAGACCATTATAACCTGGAGAAGGTCAAGGAGAGAATTCTCGATTATATCGCCGTGCGCAAGCTGAAGGAGGACATGAAGGGTCCGATTCTGTGCTTTGTCGGTCCTCCGGGCACTGGCAAGACGTCGTTAGGGCGGTCTATCGCTCGCGCTATGGGCAGACAATTTGTCCGCATCTCACTGGGCGGCATCAGGGACGAGGCCGAAATACGCGGTCACAGGCGCACCTATGTGGGGGCACTGCCGGGGAGGATAATCCAGGGCATACGTCGCGCCGGCTCCAATAACCCGGTCTTCATGCTCGACGAGATAGACAAAATAGGCGCCGATTTTCGCGGCGACCCATCGGCGGCACTGCTGGAGGTACTTGACCCGGAGCAAAACTACGCCTTTAGCGACCACTACCTTGAGGTGCCTTTTGACCTCTCTAAGGTAATGTTTATCACCACCGCCAATCTCACCGACCCGATCCCACCGGCGCTGCGCGACAGGATGGAGGTACTGGAGCTACCCGGCTATACCGAGATTGAGAAGCTCCAAATCGCACGGAAGTTCCTCATCCCCAAGCAACTTAAAGAGCATGGGCTCAACTCAGAAATGCTGGATATCTCAGACGAGACTATCCTGAGCGTAATCAGAAACTATACCAGGGAAGCCGGCTTGAGGAACCTGGAGCGGGAGATTGGCACCATCTGCCGCAAGATAGCCCGGCAGGTAGCCCAAGGCGTTCAGCAGACGTTCAAGGTCACTGCCGACGGACTGAAAGAGTTCTTGGGGCCGCAGAAGTTCCGCTATGAGCTGGCTGAGGAGGCGGAGGAGATAGGCGTTGCCACCGGACTTGCCTGGACTCAGGCAGGTGGGGATATTCTATTCGTTGAAGCCACCCTGATGCCGGGCAAAGGGAATCTGATCCTAACCGGACAGCTTGGCGAGGTGATGCAGGAATCGGCGCGGGCAGCCCTTACCTATGCCCGTTCAAAAGCTGGTGCACTCGGCATTGATGAGAAGTTCTACGCCAAGAATGACGTCCACATCCATGTTCCCGCTGGAGCCATCCCGAAAGATGGCCCCTCGGCCGGCGTTACCATGGCGATCGCCCTGATTTCAGCACTGACAAGAAAGCCGATCCCGAAAGAAATCGGCATGACTGGCGAAATGACGCTGAGGGGCAAGATACTACCCGTCGGTGGAATTAAAGAAAAGGTTCTGGCGGCGCATCGTGCCGGCATCAAGAAGATAGTCCTTCCGGCTGATAACGAGAAGGACCTTGAAGAAGTGCCGCAACATGTGAGAAATGAGCTAAACTTCGTCTTTGTCAAAAACATTGATGACATTCTGAAAGAAGTTCTGGCTCCAGTCCCGTTTGCAGCAATCAAAACTTAGGAGGTTCACCTGAGGCACCCGACAAACACCAGCCCAACAGTCCTGCCGGCGAGCTGGCAAGCACACTCAGTCTGACATCGTCTATAATCTAATTCCGCAATGCAGCCGGCAGATCATTAACAGGCCGGAGGGAAGCAAAATTTCTACCATGACCGTATCACACGCTATAGGCAACACCCCGCTGGTCGAACTGGTCAATCTGAACCGTAACCCGCGGGTCAGAGTCTTTGGAAAACTGGAGGGGAACAATCCGGGAGGTTCGGTCAAGGATCGCCCTGCTTACTACATGATTAAAAAAGCCGAAGAGGCGGGAGCTCTCACCACCAAGAAGACCATTATCGAACCGACATCAGGGAACATGGGCATAGCACTGGCCATGATAGGTGCCTCCAAGGGCTATCGCGTGAAACTCTTCATGCCGGAGTGCGTCAGCGCAGAGCGGAGACTTATCATCGCCGCCTTTGGCGCCGAAGTCATCCTGACCCCGGCCAAAGAGGGCACCGACGGTGCGATAAGGGCCGCTCACCAGGCACTCCGGGAGGATCCGGACAGGTATTACATGCCAAATCAGTTCGAAAATGAGAGCAATGTCCTTGCCCACTATGAAACCACCGGCCCGGAGATATTCACGCAGACGCAGGGAGAAATCGATGTTTTCGTTGCCGGTATGGGGACGACGGGGACGCTTATGGGAGCCGGTCGTTACTTAAAGGAGGTAAAACCGGCCGTCAGAATCGTCGGCGTTGAGCCTGTGGAGGGACACACGATACAGGGGCTCAAGAACATGACCGAATCGATTGTTCCACGAATATATCACCCCGACCGGCTGGATGATAAAATCATGGTCAATGATGATGAGGCGTTTGAAACCGCGCGGCTACTATCAACCGTGGAGGGCCTCTTCGTCGGTATGTCAAGCGGCGCCGCAGTAGCCGGCGCACTGCGGATAGCCAGGGGCATGGACCGCGGTACGGTTGTCACCATACTACCCGACCGCGGAGACCGGTACCTGAGCACCACCCTGTTCAGGTCGGTGTGTGCCAGGTGCCCTCCCTAAGAACCACTTCTCAGGCCAGCCGTACGTCGAACTCGGGAAGACGGCTTTTAACAATCTCCAGCGCCTTGCCGGACTCAGTACCCGGCAGAGTAACAACAATTCGAGCCGCCGCCTGTGGCTTCGCCTCAGCTTTATCTGTTGTCCCTGATAAAGGTGCAGGAACATAGAGGTCCACCATATTAGCCACATCAACGCCGACGAGGTCACGGCCGCGCGCATAACACTGAACAATCACATCATCGGTCGGTTGGCCTTTTGATACAACCGGCTCAAAAGCCTTCTTCAGGTTCATGCCGGCGCTAAGCCGCTCGATAGGCGGGAGATGACGGTACGGGTTTGCCGAGGCTGAAGAACAACAGAAATACGGCCGCGGCTTCATTTCCCCGGCCTTGGCTTTCTTACTTAGTCGCATGTGCTCCCGGTCGAACCATTCCTTAAGACGGCCGTGCATATACCCGTAATAGTTGCCGCTTCCCCAGATAAGAGCATCGCATTGTTCGACATCCGCGCCCGTAGCTTCACCCGCTTCTTTAATAGTGACCTCAGCGCCAGCAGATTTTGCCCCTTCTGCAGCGGCCCGCACCATCTTTTCCGTGTTCCCGCTCTGCGATACGTAAATAACAAGGACTTTCCCGTTCATTGTCTTGAAGCTCCTTTACGCGATACCTAATTATAAACCCCAATGTCCAAGCGAGACTCTTGAATACTCACAATTCAAGGTTATTTTGCTCCTTCCAAACCCTCATGGCCCTCGCTGGCGTACGAAGTTATACGCCCCTCGGTGGTGCGAATTATCGCGTCCGGAGTGAAATCGGCCGAGGGCGAGGGAGTCGCCTACGGCAGTGGAGTAGTGATTGACGAGAACGGCGTCGTCCTGACCGCTCTGCATGTGGTAAAAGGTGCCACAAACATACGGGTCATCTTTAGCGATGGGAGCGAATCAGAGGCCTCAGTAATTGTGAGCCAGCCGGAAAACGACCCTGCCGCGCTACAGCCGAAGATCCTCCCCGACGACCTGATTCCGGCGACTCTGAGAAGCTCAGAAACGCTCAATATTGGAGATGAAGTAGCTCAGTGCGGCTGGACGAAGACACGCTTAAACGCATGGCCGAGAAGACTGAGGGAGATGCTATAGAGCGAGCAATGAGACCGATTTGAGCAAAATCTACGAGAACCTGGGGTCACAAATCGTCTTCAAGACGGAACAGACCGAACTCACCGCCTGGTTCACTGGACTTGCGGCGCTTCTCCTGCTGGTCGCCGGCGTGCTTTCCCTGCTGTGGTTCAACCGCCTGCTGTAAGTTATCCCTTCATTCAATGATGCGCCGGAAGGTCCATGTCGCCAGTACGATGACCAGTGTGGTAGCAAGGACGAGTGCGCCAACATCTACCGGCAGATTGCCAAACTGACCCGTAACAAGCAGTGCTCTCATCGCATCAACCACATAGCTCAACGGATTGATGCGCGCCACGTACTGCAGCCAGGCCGGCATGAGGTCAACGGGATAGATAGCACTGCTAGCAAAGAACAGCGGCATAACAATCGCCTGGCCGATGCCAGTCATCCTTTCCCGGGTCTTGAGCAGAGAGGCCAAAAAGATAGACAGGCCGGAGAAACACATCCCGGAAAGTACAATCACCAGAAACACACCCGTCACGGCCAGCGGGTTCACATTGAGCGGAACGCCGATAGCCAGGGCCAGTACAAAAATGACAACCGCCTGAAGGACCGAGCGTACCCCGGCTGAGAGTGTCTTGCCAAGAACGATACTGTACCGCGGTGCAGGCGTGGACAGCAGCTTGTGAACCAGGCCCAGGTCCCTTTCCCAGACCAGCGCCAGACCGAAGAAAATAGCGATGAAGATGACGGACTGGGCAAGAACCCCCGGGGTCAGGAACTGGAGGTAGCTGTAGCTGGCGTCGGGCAGAACACGCACTCTGGTAAATACCTCACCGAAAACAATCAGCCAGAGTGCTGGCTGGATGGCCCTGATAAATAGCTGAGAAACATCGTGACGCACCTTCCTCAGCTCGAATTCAGCTATGGTAACAACGTTGCCTAGAGAGTTGCTCGCGCTCATTTGCTTCGCCTCCTGAAAGCCCGCCGGGCCGCCCGCATGCCCCGCCAGGCAGGTTCGCCGTCTTCAATCCGCTTTCCGGCGTATTTGAGGAAGACGTCGTCAAGCGTGGCGCGTTTGAGCGAGATGGACGTTACGTTAATCCCCCGGTTTCTCAACCCTTCAAGAATACGGGGAATCGTGCTATCAGCCTCGCTCACCACGACATCGCACATTCCGTTTTCTGAAGAACCGAGTAAGTGATAGCCAAGCCCCTGCAGTACTTCACCACAACCGGCAACCGATGTGGTGATCGAAACCACATCCCCACCCAGCGTCTCCTTAAGTTCCTCCGGAGAACCACTCACCACTATCTTTCCCCCGTTCATTATCGCAACTCGGTCGCACAGCTCGTCAGCCTCGTACATATCGTGGGTGGTCAGCAGGATAGTCGCCCCGAATTCATCACGCATACGAACCACATAGTCCCAGACCATTCTCTTGGCGGCGGGGTCGAGACCGATGCTGGGCTCGTCCAGGAAAAGCACTTTGGGCCGGTTTACCAGGACCTGCCCGATTTCAAGGCGGCGCATCATGCCGCCGGAATAAGCCCTCACGATATCGTTAGCACGGTCGGTAAGCTGTAAAAACTCAAGCACCTCGTCAATACGCCGCCGCCGCTCAGCCCTCGGCACATGGAACAGCTTGGCATACAAAAGAAGGTTCTCGTACCCACTGAGGTCGCCATCAATCGAAACATCCTGGGGAACATAGCCGGTTATCTGACGCACCTGCTCCGGTTTCTTTACCACATCAATGCCAGCGATTCTGGCGCTACCGGAAGATGGTCTAATCAACGTCAGGAGGCACCGGATGGTGGTAGTCTTGCCGGCGCCGTTCGGACCAAGCAGGCCAAACACCGCGCCCTGCTCTACCTGAAAAGAGACGTTGTCTACCGCTGTGAACTGGCCGAAACGCCTGCTCAGACCTTCAACCTCAATTATGTTCATGTTTGCCCTTTCCTTCTGATACCCGGGCTGCCCTAACCAGTGCTGAAAGTCCGCGGGACAGAGAGGCAAGCTCCCGTGCGGTCAAGAGGGTCAGAGTGCGAGACAGATAGCTCGTCCGCCTTTCCCTCAAAGAACCAATGATGCCTTCTCCTTTCTGAGTAGCCTGAAGAAGGAGGACACGCCGGTCCTCAGGACTCTCCCGCCGGCTGACCAGCCCCTGCTCAACCAACCGGTCGATAATGCCGGTGACATTGGACGGGGTTACTTTGAGCGCTGCCGCCAGCCTCCTCGGACTGGTGCTTCCTTTATTGACAATGAAGAAAAGACTCTTGAGTTGGGGAACGGTCAGACTGATGTTCATCCAGAAATCGATTGAATCCCGCCTCATGAACCGGTTCAGCCGGCGCTGAAGCTCAACTATCTCCGCTATAACTTTCGCCCTGTCCACTGCCTGCCTCCGTAATATCGCCAACGTAGAGTCTCACTCAGTAAAAAAATACTTAACTATGCAAGTAATTACAATAGTTTAGTTTAACTTAACTAAGAAGGAAAGTCCATGTAAGCGTCCATAACATATTGGACAGTTCCGAGGAGCAAAAGTTGTCCATATAGTAACGCATGGGGGTGGCTTTGCCGATGCCCCGGTGCGGTTTTTCGGTATTGTACCAGATGAGGCAGTCCATTAGCTTTCGGTTGAAATCATCCGGCTCATCCAGGTAGTCGAGGTAGTGGTTAACGCACTGCTCCTGGACGGTGCGATTAAATCTCCCCAGAAGGCCATTAGCCTGAGGATGCCTGGGGTAGTTATAGAAGTGCGTCAGCTGGTGCCTTGAGCAGGAGTCATCAAAGTGGCCGGCGAATTCACTGCCGTTATCAGTCTGGATGCACCTGGTGGCAAAGGGGGCTACCTTAAGGAACTTGCCGATGAAATCGGTGGCGCTGGCTGAAGAATTGGCTTTATAGGTGTAGGCGAAGGCAAAGCGGGTGCGGACATCTATGGCAGTACCAATATAGCGTTTCAGGCCGGCGGTGAAGACAGCCACCGTGTCCATCTACCAGGTCTCCCGGCTGGGATGGCACGTAACCTTTCCGTCTAAGTTTCTTTTTCCCGGGGCGGATTTCCCTGACCAGTAACCTGGCGGTATCACCCCGGATACCGATTCCTCTGCCATAAGGCAACCTGCCTTTATCCTTAAAAGTCCCGGATGATCCTGCCCACGGTAGACTCGGACACCGGCTTAATCCCCCTTTGAAGGCAAGTTGCTTTAAGAGCCGGGGTGATGGTGGCCTTATCGGCCCCGGACCTTTGATGGCGATAGTCCAAAATGAAACTCGCCATAAAGGGGTCTACCGTACGGTGTCTTTTTCTTTTGGGGCTTCTATCTCCCGGCGCCAGTGCCGACAGCCTGCCGGCGGAGTTCTTCAGCTTCTGTTTCCACAGGTAGACTGTGGACCGGCTCTTACCAAAGGCCCTCCTGCAGGCAGTAGCCCCATAGTCATCAAAGAACTTGATTATCTTTAGCCTCTGCTCAATACTCTGCCGCTCGGGGTGATCAAAGACATCGTACACATACTTCATAAAACGATAATAGCCGCTTCTGAAGTAACTTTGAATATAGACCTGTTTCATTTGGAACCCCCATCATCACACCCACCAGAGTCCAATATGTTTCTGAACTTTTGCAGCAACAGGCAACGAAATGGCGCAAGTTACTCGGTCGTCCTTAAGGCCTGTATAGGGCTCAGTCGCGAGGCATGCCACGCCGGGTAGAAACCGAAGAATAATCCCACCGCCACCGACACCGACACCGCCAGCACGACGATATCGGCTGAAACCGTTGTAGCCATATTGCCAAAACGGGAAACCATGTTCGATACTCCCCAACCAGCTCCAACTCCGATGATGCCTCCGGCCAGAGTCAGCAAGGCCGCCTCCACAAGGAACTGCACCCAGATATTCCAGTCATGCGCACCGAGGGCTTTGCGGATACCTATCTCACGCGTCCTTTCCACCACCGAGACCAGCATAATGTTCATCACACCGATGCCGCCGACCAGAAGAGAAATAGCCGCTATGGCCCCAAGAAGAAGTGTCATCGAACTCATTGCCTCGGACATTGTCTCGGCCAGCTCGGCGACCGAGGTCACGGTGAAGTCGTTGTCTGCCGTGGCGGCCAGCCGATGGCGCTCCCGGAGGACTGCAGTGATATCACTAACGATTCCCCCCGAAAGCTCCTTATCGGTCACCGCTACCACCAGCGAGTTGACAATATATTGACCACTGGTGGTGCGCTGTCCCGAAATCGTTCTCAGGGCAGTCATCGGCATGACAATGGAATCGTCGCTCAATCCCAGGGTTGACTGCCCCTTGCTCTGGAAAACACCGATGACAATGACAACGGTGTTAGCCATGCGGATTTCCTTGCCCACGGCACTGCCACTGCCAAAAAGGGTCTCCTTCACGTCTGGCCCAATAACAGCCACCCTCATGCTGTTATCATAGTCCCACTGGCTGAAGAAAACGCCGTCAGCCATGACCAGATTGTAGGTCTGCTGATACTCAGGCGTTGACCCGACCACCTGGGTACGGGTGTTCTTGCCACCGGAAATAACCTGTACCGAGCTGTTCAGCAAAGGGATCACCGAGACAACACCGGGCACCTGATTGGCAATAGCCACACCGTCTTCATACGTAAGCGAAGTTGCACTTCCGGCACCCCCAGCCACCCCGAACTGGCTGACTGAGCCGGGACGGACAAAGAGCAGGTTGGCCCCGAGACTTTCAATCCTGGTCAAAATGCTCGTCTGGGTGCCGCGGCCAATCGACATCAGGGCGATGACCGCAGAAACACCAATGACCACGCCCAAAATGGTCAGGAAACTGCGCAGTTTCCGCATTGACACACCGGATAAAGCGGAAGAAAACGGCTCCAGCCAGTCCTTCAAGGTCTCTCCTCTGAAACTACCTGTCCATCGCTCATATGAACGATCCTCTGGCAAAAATGGGCCACCCCCGGATCGTGAGTAATCATAACCAGTGTTATGTTATGCTCACGATGCAACCCGGTCAGAATAGCAATAATCTCCCTGCCAGACTTGCTGTCAAGATTGCCGGTGGGCTCATCGGCAAGAATCAGCGAGGGCTTCTTCGCCACAGCGCGGGCGATAGCCACTCTCTGTTGCTCGCCGCCGGAAAGCTCCGTCGGCCTGTGATTGGCCCGGTCCGCCAGCCCAACCCGCTCCAGTGCCTCAGAGGCAAGGCGCATATCACGCACCCCGGCATAACTCAATCCCAGTTTTACATTCGCCAGAGCGGAAAGACGCGGCAGGAGATTATATGACTGAAAGACAAAGCCTATTTTTCTACCCCTGATGGTGGCAAGCTCGGAACCGCTGAGCCGGCTGACATCCTTGCCATCGAGAAGATAGGTGCCGGAGGTCGGACTGTCCAGACAGCCAATGATGTTAAGCAACGTCGACTTGCCCGAGCCGGAAGGCCCCATGATAGCAACCATCTCGCCATCAGCGACAAGGAGGTCTATGCCCTGGAGGACCCGTAGCTCCCGGCGACCCATAGGATAGCTCTTGACTATCCCTTTTATTTCTATCATTGCCTGGTAATTACTCCCGCGCTGATCGCTTCTCTAATCAAACCGGATTAGGTCTCCACTACTATCGTACTGGTGGGCCTCCGGTGATACCCGGGATCATGATACCGGTAGATTGACGGCTGGTCTGAGTCTGGCTTGAGCCAGACGACGTACCGGTATACTGAGGCACCACCACCCGCTCCCCTTCATTAAGCCCCTCCTTCACCTCGGCGTACTGGTAGCTGGTAATGCCGGTCTTAATCGGCCTCATTTCAACCGGATTGGTACCGGCTATCTGGACGAAGGTATTCCTGCCCTGCTGGATTATCGCCCGGCTCGGCACCAGGACCACGTTCTTTGCTTCCTGCAGAACAATATTTACCGTCACCGACATACCTTCCCTCATTCTCGGCAGCACCGCAGCAACCGCCGGCTGAGCCGGGTCGAGTTCCACCCTCACCTTGTAAGTAACGACTCCGCTCGAAATCGTCGCCGTCGGCGATATCCTGGTAACTTTGGCCGGCAGAGTGACGCCCAGCGCTTCAACTTTGACGTTGGCGCTCATACCTACAGACACTTTGACCATATCGGTCTCACTAACACTTAGCTCGGCCTCGTAACGCGTCGGGTCGGCTATCTTGGCCGGTATCGTTCCCTTGTAGACTTCGGCGCCACCGGTGACATTCACCTTGGCGACAAACCCGGCAAATGGCGCCTTGACCTCGGGGCTCTTGGCCCTGGCGTCGTCATACGTCTGCTGGGCCTTGGCCAGGTCCCGCTTTGCATCGTCGACGGCGACAACGGCAGCATCCAGGGCAAGACGCGCCAGCTCAACCTGCATCGTCTTTATCTCTATCTGAATGGGGTCAACCACGGCCGACGTGCTCTGCCCCCATGAACTTGTAGGCTCCTTAGCCTGTTCCAGTGCCACTTCCGCATTCCTAAGGCTTACCTTCGCCTGGAGCACCGCCATCTCCTTCGATGCCACCTGACGCGTGGCGTTGAGCAACGCCGTTTCTAAAGAACGCACCTGCTCTTCCCAGGCCGAAGTGTCCAGCCGTGCCAGTACCTGCCCCTTCTCTACTGTTTGTCCCTCCTCAACCAACACCTCGGCAACATTCCCCGCCATCTCGAAGGCCGGTTCCGCCGTTACGGAATACCTGAGATTCCCCGCGGTCGTAATGTCCAGCGTGATGGTACCCCGCTGTATCGTAGCTACGGTGGCTGTTGTTGAAGTGGCGCCAGCCGATGCGGTGGTGCACCCCGTCACAGGCACCAGCGCCACCAAAAGCAGGGCCACCGCAAGAAACATCTTCAGTGCACACTTTAACTTATTCATAAACATCAGCTACCAACCTGTTTTTGATCAGATGCCCCTTCCATCCCCTTCAGAATATGAATATGACAGTCAATTGTTAAGAACC
>Ga0272448_1006788_pt1 | contig 12281 bp, 9 predicted proteins | sample YNPCB0191_FD_202220 | JGI IMG/M metagenome (GOLD analysis project Ga0272448, IMG submission 202220) | Hot spring sediment microbial communities from Yellowstone National Park, WY, United States - YNP-CB-019-1 | ecosystem: Environmental > Aquatic > Thermal springs > Hot (42-90C) > Sediment... | reverse complement strand
AGCCGATCCGGCCCGGATACTGTCGGCCAGCGTCGGTCTGCACGGTAACGGCCATGCCGGGCCGAATCCGCTCCAGGTCCAATCCGTTCACATAGGTCCGAATCCAGACGGGATCGGTCAGGCTGAGGGTGTAAATCGGCTCTCCCACCTGGACCCATTCGCCCACTTCGCGGATGCGGGTCTGGATCAGGCCGTCGGACGGAGCCAGAAGCTTCGTATCGTTCAGCCGACGTTGGGCTTCCTCGAGTTGGGCCTGGCAGAGGGCTACCTGGGCCTCGGCTCGGGCAATGTCCTCCACCCGGGCGCCGGCTTCGAGAAGTTTCAGGGCGGCCTGGGCTGCCTGAAGTTGGGCTTCGGCCCGATCCCGTGCCGCTTTGGCGTTGTCATAGACTTCCTGCGACACCGCATTTTGTGGTAAAAGCCGCTTTGCTCGTTCCCATTGGGTCTGGGCTTGGGTGAAACTGGCCTGCGCCGCCGCCAGATTCGCTTGGGCCTGTTCGATCTCCTCCGGCCGGGCGCCGTTACGCAGCTTCCAAAGCTCCGCCTGGGCAGCTTCCAGGGCCGCTTGGGCCTGGTGAAGGTGATCCTCGAAATACTCTTTTTCCAGCTCGGCCACTGGTTGCCCGGCTGCGACCCGATCCCCTTCATCCACATAAAGTCGGGCAATCCGCCCCGGCACCTCAAACGCCAACCGAACCTCCCGAATCTCCACGTTGCCCTGGAGTTCTAACCAGACCTGATTGGTTTGCTGGCCCAAATACCCGGCAAGCCAACCGGGCAGATACCCCGGCGGTATTCGTCCGCCAACGCTTAACCCCACCAGCACCGCCACCGCCGCCAGGACCAGGATCGGCACAACGATTTTGATCTTTTTGACAGCCATGACTACTACTTTTCAAGAGTTTGGAGATCGGTTCTTAATACTTTAGCCGAAGGAAGCCTCTCGCCTCTCCCCTGGTGGGAGAGGCCGGCTCTGCGTGTCATTCCTGCGAAAGCAGGAACCCAGGCTTCCCTGTGCTGCCCTCGGTCCTCCCCGCACACGCTGGAATTCAAAATGTCTGCCTCTCCCCCGGTGGGAGAGACGGGTTGCTTCATTCGGCTACATAGTTACGGCGGTGGAAAGCCGAGACTTCGGCAGGCCATCTCGGCCACCAGCGAGGCGATCCAATCGGCCTCCGGCTCGGTGATGGTGTCCCATTGGAGCCGGCGGCATAAGGTGGTTGCCCCGATCCGGAAAAGCATCACCTGCCCTAAAAGGGCGTGCGCTCGGACGATCGGTTCGGGGCTATCGGGCGGCAATCCCAACGCCGCCGCCGCCAACTCCGAAACCAGCCGATGCAATCGCTCCACTACAGGATAAATCAGTTCATATGCCTTGGTCGGGTGCAGATGCTCCCGGGAAGAAATACTGGCAAAATACCGGGCCGCCGGATAAAGAAGCACCGTCTTGGCCAACTTGCCGATCAACTCCGGAAGCAATGTTTGGACTTCCTGTGGGGTGGAACCGGCCCGGTGGAACCGCTCGGCAATGTCGGCTACAAGCCCCAGGACCGGAGCGGCTCGGGTTTGGATGAGGTGCTGGACCACGGCCAGGTAATACCCTTCTTTGCTGCCGAAGTAGTATTGGATGGCGGCGGAGTTGACCCCGGCCATTTTGGCCAGGTGCCGGGTACTGACGCCTTCCGGGCCATACCGCGCAAAGGCTTCCAGGCCGGTATCCAGGAGTTGCTGGAGGGTTTTTCCCCCTCGGTCAGCCCGTGGAGCAGGCAAATTGGGCAAATTGGAAAAATTGGACGGGCCGTGGTCTTCCATAAACGTTCCTCCCTTTTCTCTCTTTATTCTAGATCAATCGAATGATTAAGTCAAGCGATTGATCAATCAATTCTTTTCCTGGCAACTTGACAACCCCCCTCCCGGCTTTCCATATTAAAAGCAGGTCTTTTTCCCAGTTGGCCCTCCTTTGGCCCCCGCCTTGAATCCCGCCGAAACATCTTCCCTGGTGTCGCCTTGGAAAAAGTGCCCGGCAATTCTCCCGGATGGACCCATGCGTATGTCCCAGGATGGAGGATGGGTGGACTCCGGAACGAGGAAAGGAGGAGTGCGGATGCCATGAAAACGGACTTCTCTTCTGATAGGGTCTTTTGTTCACAGGAGAGGAGAAGGGCGATCCGGTTTGGGATAGGAGTGGGGTACTGGACGGCTCTGGCGGTGGCAGGACTTGCCGGGTTGGCCGCCTCAGCAGAACAGCCGACCAACTCTCCTGCCGGATTATCGCTTCAAGACGATCCGAAGACCGGCCGGGCGGTGCTGGTGGTGCGTGGCAAGACCGCCTGGGTATATCGGTACGGCGAGGGGGTGGATTTACCGCATTATATTTTGTTCAGCCCCACCGGCCAGCAGGTTACCGTGGAGCAGGCGGAGCCTTATCCGCATCATCGGTCGTTTTGGTTTGCGGATACGGTGCAACTTGCCGGCCAGCGCCCGGTAAGTTTTTACAACGCCTGGTATAGCCGGGTGGACAAAAACGATCCCCGTTCGCCGTTTCGGGATCGGATTCGGCACCTGAAACTTACCGTAGAACCACCGGCTGGGCAAGGCTCGCTGGTGATTCATAAGGAGCTTCTCTGGGAGATGGACCAGCAAAAGCCGGTGCTGGACGAGCGGCGCACGATGAAGGTGCTGGATTTGGGCGATGGGGAGTATTTTTTGGATATTGTATTTACGCTCCGAGCCAGTTACGGCGATGTTACCTTCCGGAGCGATGCGGTGCATTATGCCTGGCCGTATCTGCGAATCAGGCCGGAGTTTTCGGTCCAAAAAGGCGGCGTGATCACAAACTCGGAAGGCCAGGTCAACCAAAAGGGAACCAATATGCAAGTGGCCAAATGGGTGGATTATTCCTATACGGTTGCCGGTCGGGCTGAGGGCGTGGCCCTATTCAGCCATGCAGACAACGAGCATCCCCACCGCTGGCTGACCAGGGATTATGGCACGTTTGGCCCCCGGCGGGCGGACGACAAAAGCGGCAAGCATTTTACCCTCAAGCAGGGGGAAACAATCCAAACCCGGATTGGCGTCCTGGTGCATAAGGGCGATGTCCAGCAAGGCCGCCTCGCCCAACGTTATCAGCAGTATCTGGACGGCCTCTTGAAACCCGCCTCTCCATAGCCAAGAGGCTTCGCTCCCAGGACCATGGGGACTGGGGTCAGCCGATTGCCATAGGAACATTAGTTTATATCATCAGAGGAAAAGGAGACCTTCCATGAAATGCGGAGCGATTTCACGGCGGGCGTTTTTGGCGCAGACGGCTGGGGCGGGCGGCGGCTTTGCCCTGCCGTATCTGGTTCCTAGCGGCTTGTTGGGCGGGCCGGGAAGCCCGGGGCCTAACGAACGAATTGGCATCGGCTTTATCGGCGTGGGCCGACAGGGCGGCGGATTGGCCGGCACTATCAAGCGATCGCCCCTGGCCCGCATCGTGGCCGTCTGTGATGTGTATCGCCCCAGGGCGGAGACCACGGCCAAGGCGCTGGAAGCCATCCCTTACACCGACTACCGAAAACTCCTCGAGCGGAAGGACGTCGATGCCATTGTAACGGCCACGCCGGAACAATGGCGGGGCACCATTTGTGTCCATGCCTGCCAGGCGGGCAAAGACCTCTATGTGGAAAAGCCGATGAGTCTTACGATCTACGAAGGTCGGCTCATCGTGGAGGCGGTGCGGAAGTACAAAAGGGTCTTCCAGACCGGAAGCCAGCAGCGGAGTATGGCGGCCAATCGGCTCGGCTGTGAACTGGTCCGCAACGGCCGATTGGGAAAGTTGGAGCGGGTGATCGCCCACAATTATCCGAGTCCCTGGGAGGCAGCTTTTCCCGCTCAGCCGGTGCCGGAAGGGTTGGATTGGGACATGTGGTGTGGACCGGCGGAGGTGGTCCCGTTTCATGAAGATATTTTCAAGTCCCGGGCCAATCCTGGCTGGCTCTCGCTGCGCCCGTTTTCCGGCGGGGAGATGACCGGCTGGGGAAGCCACGGCTTCGACCAGGTGCAATGGGCCTTAGGCATGGATCATACCGGGCCGGTGGAGTGGTGGACCGAAGGCCCGCCGTTCAATCCCCCTACCTATACAAAGCCGGAATCTCGGGACCGGGGCAACCGCCTTTGCAGCCAGCCGAAGGTCTTCTGCCGGTATCCGAACGGCCTGGTGATGGAACTGGGCAACGGCCCGGCAGGCGGGGCGATCTTCATCGGCACCAACGGCCGACTGACCATCGACCGGGGCAAAGTGGTCTCCGATCCGCCGGAATTGGCCCAGCAGCCGCTGACCGACAAAGACATCCGCCTTTATGTGAGCAACGACCATATCCAGAACTGGTTGGAATGCATCAAAACCAGGGCCAAATGCGTCTGCGATGAGGAAGTGGGGCATCGGTCGGCCAGTGTCTGCCATCTGGCCAATGTCACACGTCGGCTGGGCCGTCGGCTCCATTGGGACCCGGTCAAAGAACAGTTCATCGGCGACGAGGAGGCCAACCAGCTTCTCCGCCGGGCGCAACGGGAAAAATACAAAACGCCCGATCCGGTGTAACCTGCGGAACCAGCGGAAATCTTTTCCCCCTTGAGCGAGGTAACTGCGATGATGAATACTCTGCCTAGCAAGCAAAACCATTTTTCCAAAGACCGAGGCGCCTTGGGCGTCTGGAAAAGAACAGAACGAGCGACACGATGTTATGTTGCGGTGGGCCTGTGTGCTGGGGCGGCGGTAGGGCTGATGATGACGACGGCTGGCGTGTGGGCGGCGGAGTTTTATGTAGCGCCGAACGGTTCCGACACGCATCCCGGCACCCAAGAGCAGCCGTTTGCCAGCCTCGTGCGGGCACGGGATGCCGTTCGGGAACTGAAAAAGAAAGGTCCACTCACGGGGCCGGTTCGGGTGATTCTGGCCGGGGGAACCTACCGCATGCAGACTCCGTTGCTCCTGGAACCGGAAGATAGCGGCTCCCCCGATGCGCCGATCATTTACGAGGCCGCTCCCGGCGCCCGACCGGTGATTTCTGGCGGCCGGCCGATTGGCGGCTGGCAAAAAACGCCCGAAGGCCTCTGGAAAACTCAAGTGCCGGAGGTTGCCGCAGGGAAATGGTATTTTGAACAGCTTTTCGTCAATGACCGCCGCGCGGTTCGGGCCAGGGAACCGGACCGGTTTTATTTCTTCATGGAGGAGGTCCGTCAAACGGCGTTGGAGGGAAAAAGCGAACGTGGCCCCAAAGGCGTGGGTAAAGAGGCGGAGCTAGTGGTTCGGCTTCGGCCGCTGGATGCGGCGGAGAGTTTAGCGAAGATTCGGCCCCAGGAACTCTCCGATGTACAAATGATAGCCTATCATAAATGGGATATTACTCGGCGTCGGCTAGAGGGGGTGGGCACCGAGAAGGGAACATTTGTTTCTACAGGACGGAAAATGAAACCCTGGAACTCGCTGGGCCGAGGAACCCGAATGCATCTGGAAAACTTCCGGGCTGCCCTGGACACGCCGGGCGAATGGTTCCTGGAGCGGGACGGCACGTTGTGGTACATGCCGCTTCCAGGCGAGCAGTTGGAGCGGTCCGAGGTGATCGCGCCCATGGCGGAGCAGTTTTTGGTCTTCCGAGGCGATCCGGCCGGGGATCGGTGGGTGGAACATATTGTCGTTCGTGGATTGACGTTGGAACATGCTCAGTACCTCACGCCGCCGGAGGGTTTTGAGCCGACGCAGGCAGCCGCCACGATTCAGGCCGTCGTCCAGGCCGATGGTGCCCGACATGTTCGGATGGAAAAGTGCCAGATTCGGCATATCGGGACCTATGGGATTTGGCTTCGGGAAGGGTGCAGCCATTGCGTGGTCCAACAATGCCTGCTGGAGGATTTGGGGGCGGGCGGAGTGCGGATCGGGCAGACAGCTCTTCCCCAGGCCCCGCAACGGCAAACTCACCATGATATAGTGGATAATTGTATCCTTCGTCATGGCGGTCGGGTCTTCCCCTGTGCGGTGGGAATTTGGATCGGCCATAGCAGCGACAACCAAATCACCCACAACGAAATCGCCGACTTCTTCTACACCGGCATTTCCGTAGGCTGGCGATGGGGCTACGGCGAAAGTCTGGCGAAACGGAACCTCGTGGCGTTTAACCATGTGCATCATCTCGGCTGGGGCGTGCTGTGCGATATGGGCGGCATCTACACCCTGGGGCCGTCCGAAGGCACGGTCGTGCGGAACAACGTGTTCCACGACATCGACTGCTATCAGTACGGCGGCTGGGGCCTCTATACGGACGAAGGCAGTTCCGGCATTTTGTTCGAGAAAAATCTGGTCTATCGGACAGAAACCGGCGGCTTCCATCAGCACTACGGGAAAGAAAATATCGTGCGCAATAACATCTTTGCTTTCCAGACGCAGCACCAGCTTCAGGCAAGCCGGGTGGAGCCGCACCTGTCATTTGTCTTTGAGAAGAATATCGTCTTTTGGGACCGGGGCGGCCTGTTGGCAGGTCCCTGGGACCGCATCCGATTTGAGAGTCGGCAGAATTGCTACTGGCAGGCCGAGGGACAGCCGGTGCAATTTGCCGGCCGAACCCTGGAGGAATGGCAAAAACTGGGCCATGAGGTCGGTTCGATCCTTGCCGATCCGAAGTTCCGCTTGCCGAAAACCGGCGATTTCACCCTGGCGGAGGATTCCCCGGTGCGAAAGCTCGGTTTTGAGCCGTTCGATCCTTCCCAGGCGGGAGTCTATGGCCCGGCCGAATGGGTCCAAAAAGCTCGGGAAGTGGTGTTTCCGGACCTGCCGTTGCCTCCGCCGCCCCGGCCTGCTGGTTCTGGCCGCCACGCATCCCCCGCCAGGGGCGAGGGGTAGGAGGGCCCGGAGGGGAGAAAAGATCCTAGCACGCTCTCCTCGCTGCGGGAGAGGCCGGCGGAGAGCGGCGCGAAGCCGCGGGAGCGGGACCATGTGTCATTCCTACGCAAGCAGCAATCCAGTGCTCCTTGGTGTTGCAAAACATCACCGCTGCCGTCAGGGGCGAGGGTTTTTCTGGGTTCCCGCTTTCGCGGGAATGACACAAGGGGGCTGCTTATTTTGACTGTATCTACCCGGCCAAGCCGCCACAACTTGTAGGGGGTAAGAATCGGCTCAACCCCAACAGATTGGGGTAATTCCTTCCGGTAGATACAGTCAAGTTATACCGAAAGAAGAAATCCCGGGGGCCTGCAGGGGCGTCAGGTCCTGCAAATCACCAAGGGGTCCGGTTACACAGAAAGAAGAAATCCCAGGGACATTCGGTGCGGGGACTCCAGTGTTCCCTCAAACCCTATACCGGCTGATCTACCAGGGTTCTTCCATCATACCGACGATCTGTTGGGCTGCCCGCTGGATGGCCTGCTGATAGGCCGTGGCTGTGGATTGGCCGTATTCCGGGAAAAGCTCGGCGGATTCGGTGATCGTTTCGGTTCCGGCGGCGGGCAACGGAATGGGGCCAGACTCCCGAAGGAGATTGCCGCGGTTGTCGATCCAGGCGACCTGGACGAGCAGACGGACCGCACTTTCACGGGGACCGCCGACCTGGCTGGGGATGACGGTGCTTCGACCTTCTTCGAGGATTCGACCGGTAAGGATGCTATCGGCCGGTGGCTGGCCGACCACTTTGTAGGGTGTACGGAGTTCGATTTCTTTGACGACGGCTTCGGTGAGTTGCTCGCCCAGATGGCGGCGGAAACTGGCCGAGTCGAACACCGGCACATAAATAGTCTGTATCTGGGTGTTATAAAGGGTGGCATTGCCGACCCGATAGCCGGCGCAGCCGAGGCAACACAGGAATACCCCCAACCCAAGCCCCCAAAGGCGACTTTGGCCAGAAGGTGGGTTTCCTGGGGTTTGCCGAGTAGAGGCCTGAAGAGGTCTCATCCGATGGCCTCCGTGGTTTATTTGCGTTTGGGGAAGATGCGATCGAGCCAACTGAAGTAATCAGGCGGTCGGTCTGGTTTGGCTTGGATTTCCGGGAGGCGTTGTTGGGCCAAGCGGGCGTATTCGGTGCGGGCGAACCGGGGATTGTCGATCAAAGCACGATAATACATTCGGGCCGCCGCATAATAGCCCTTTTTCTCATAGAACTGGGCTATGGTCCATTCGCGCTGGGCCTGTTGCTGGACCATACGATTTTTTTCTTCGAGCAGGCGTTGACGTTCTTCGGGAGGGGCCTTGGGGAACAATCGGAGGGAAGCGTCGGCCAATTCGGCCGCCTCGTTCAAAGGCGTACCATCGTACAGAGCCCCTTGATACATCTGTTGTTTGGCTTTCATGCCCAGGCGGTGGGCTTCGTATTGGTGTTCGCTTTGGGGATATTCTTTGCGGAGCAGATCGTATTGGTAGGCGGCGTCTTCGTATCGACCTTTTAAGAAGTAGGCGTTGCCGGCGGCCATGAGAGCGTCGTCGGCCAACGGACCGGTCGGATCATGCAGACGCACGCTCTCATAGGCCTTGATGGCGTTACCCCAGGTATCGAAGACCGGCTGGGTGCGATCGGTGAAGTTCGGGACGATGGCCCAACGGGGATGGGCCTGGGCCATCTGCTCCCAATAGCGTCCGATGGCAAACTGCCGACGCACCGCCCGATCCAGATACCGAGAGTTTTCGTATTTTTTCAGCAGTTGGTCGAAGAGATCGTAGGCGGCGGAGTATTTTTCGGCAAAGAAGAGGCTTTCGGCCTGATAGAATAGGGCGTCTTCTTCCAGGGGGGAATCCGGCCAACGGAAGGCAGCCCAATGGAACTTGTCGGCGGCGTCGGCGTATTTGCCCTGGCGATAAAGTTCGGCGCCTTCGGCAAACAATTGGCGGGCTAACGTTTCGTCCGGTCCTAGGCCAACGGTTTCCTTCGCTTTGCTGTAGAGCTTTTCCGGCGCCAGCGACGAAAGATCGAACCCTTTTTTCTTTTGGGCTTCCTCCTGTTCTTTTTGGAGAGCTTTTTCCAGGTTTTCGCCGATCGGGACCGTGGAAGGATAAATGGTCTGGTCGGAGGCGGCGGTAGAACCAGCGGCAGAAGCACGCTCCGAAGAGGCTTGACGAGCGTCTCGGCCCATCAACTTTTCCCACAACCATCCTTCGTCGTCCTGGCCGGAGGAGCGGAAATAGGGATTCTTTTGGACATGCTCTGGCAGGCCCGGCACCTGGCAGCCCTGGGCCGCCAGCACCGTCACGCTCATAGCCAGCATCCATCTCCATCCGTGCTTTGGCATCCTTGGGACGTCCTTGTCCTTATGGGTAAGGCGACTTCGGAAGGGCTGCCGCTGGCATCGCCAGGTGGCTAGACATCTTCTTCAGCCTGTCGTTGTCCCTCCGGGCGAAACCTGTTGGGCTGTGAAACCTTGGGGACCAGGTCGAGGGTCTTTTTCCTGGCTTGAAGAGACGTTTTTCCGCCGATCGTTCTCTTGCATTAGGAAACTGAAATAAGCGTGCATCCGGGGCGGTCGGCCCAGGAGGTTGGTCATGACCAAGTTGAGCAAATGGCGAAGCTGGGCTCGGCGAGCCACGTCCAATTCGATCCGTTCGGCGGCTGCATGGAAAGGATCGGCAAGTACGTTCATGGATCGGAGAAGTCCTTGATCGACCATCGTGATTGGGGCGCTGGGAGCTTGGCTGGCCCGACACGATTCGCACACCACTCCTCCCCGCAGAGGATCAAACGCCGCTCGCACAGCCCCTTGCACCGATTTGCCGCAAACCACACACGTTCCTACCGAAGGAAGATGTCCTAACAGCCGTAACGCCCCCAGTTCCCAACGGAAGACCCATCGCCAGACCGGCTGCCCCAGGCTGAGTCCCTGCAGAGCCGCATCGGCCAGATCGAAAAGTTCCGGCAACGGATCATACCGACCCGTGAGGTCTCGGAGCAACTCCACGATATAATAACCCGCATAGAGGGGGGCCAAATCCCGGCCCGGACATCGAAACCGCCTCTGCAATTTCGCCTCGGTAACTAAGTCGAGGGCTTCGGAAGATTTGCGAAGAAAGACTATGCGACAGAGGCTCATCAGGTCAAGAGCAGAGTCGAAAGGATTCTTCAGCCGCTTCGCTCCCTTCGCTAAAGCCTCTATCTTGCCAAATTCCCGTGTGAACAAAGTAACCACCAGACTGCTTTCGCTAAAATCGACACAGCGGAGAACCAAGGCGGTCGCATGTTCGGCAGACACAGGGAGTCTCGTTCTAAAACACCTAAAATCTCTATATTGTTTCTTTTCTTTATTTTGTTTTTTTGTTTATTTTCAATAGATGATCTAAAATTTGTATCTTTTCGGCCTCCGGAAAATCGGCCCTTATATGTTACGAAAATGTTACTCCTTTTCCGCAGCAGACGGTTTCTGGCCGGAATCCTCTTCGGAAGGCGGGAGAGTCTCGATTCGGAGGCGTTCAATCCGCCGGCGGCTGGCTTGCAGGACGGTGATCCGCAGAGAGTTCCACAGGAGGGTTTCCCCAGCCACTGGCACATGCCCCAATTCGCTGAAGACAAATCCGCCTAGGGTATCATAGTCTGCGTCTTCGGGCAGGTGGAGGCCAAGCCGCTCGTTCAGATCCTCGATGTGCATCCGGGCCGACACCTCCACGATGCCAGGCGCTAGTTCCTGGAACTCTTCCTGGACTTGCTGTTGGTCGTATTCGTCTTCGATTTCGCCGACGATTTCTTCCAGGACATCCTCCAAGGTGACAATACCGGCCACGCCTCCGTATTCATCCAGGACCACGGCCATATGGTTCCGGGTCCGTTGGAATTCTTCCAGCAGCACATCGACCGGTTTGGTTTCCGGCACGAAATAAGGTTCTCGGAGCAGTTCGGTCCAAGGGCGACGGGACTCTGTGGACGGCTTGGCCAATTCCGGCAAAAGGTCCTTGGCATGTAAGATGCCGACGAGGTCGTCCCGGTTTTTTTCGTACACGGGGATTCGGGTATGTTCGGAAGCGATGACGTTTTGAAGCATTTCGGTCCAGGAAAGCGTGATGGGAATGGTGACCATATCGGTGCGGGGGACCATGATCTGAGAGACCTGCACGTCGTTGAGGCGAATAACGCTTTCGATCATTTCCCGGGCGTCTTCTTCCAGCAGACCTTCGCGATGGCCTTCGGAGACAATGGTTCGGATTTCTTGTTCGAAGGTTTTTTCGTCGGGGGGTTGTTCTGGTCGGCCTGCTACTCGATGGAGCAGAGTACTGACGATTCGGGCGGCCCAAATGGTCGGCAGCATCAAGCAGGCCAGCCCCTCCCAAAACCGCCAGAGAAAATAGACCACCGGAGCGGCTGCCAACTGAGCCAGGGCCGAGGGAATCCAAATCACCCCCGCCCATAATCCAAGCAGGGCGGCCAGGCCCCCAAAAATCCCCTGGGCAAGGTCGGGGGCTTCCTGGCGGGGTTGCCCCAGCATCAGCCAGCCCACCGAGGCCAAAAAGACCGCCGACATCACGACTTGCCAGGCTTCCATGCCCAGCCCCACCCAGCTATACCGATGCAATATCACTCCTAGCCGGGCCGAATCCTCCCGACGCTGGCATAGTTCATCCAGTTGGCTTCGGGAAAAATGGGCCAAACATCGGGCGCCCACCGCACTGAGTGTGGTCAGCGTCCAAGCGGCTATCATGAGCCACCCCATGAGCATCCACCTAAACGGTCAGGTTTTTCCTTGCAAGAAAAAGGCTTGGGACGCCGTCGGTTTCGTTTCCGGCGTCGGCGATTGCAGGCAGAAGGGATGGAAATTCCCAATCGTTGCAGGCAGAGGGCTTCCTGCCGGCGCATCTGCCGCCGCTTCTGAGGACTGCTGTCATCGAATCCTACCAGATGCAACGCTCCGTGGATGACATAAAGGAGCAGTTCCTTTTCGGGGGTCCAACGGTACTCCGCCGCCACAGCCGCCGCTCGCTCCGCACTCACCACAATCTCGCCTTCGATTCCTCGGCGGGACCGCCCCATGGGGAAACTGAGGACATCGGTTGGTTCATCGTGGTTTAGGAATTGGCGGTTCAGTTGTTGGATGCGGGCGTCATCGAGAAGGACCACGCTCATCCGCGCTCGGCTTACGCCGGCCGATTCGAACGCTGTGCGCACCGCTTCCACAATCCGAATCCGAGGAAGTCGAACATGCGTTTGCTCATCCGTCACCGACACAGAAATCATCGCAGTTGTCCTCCTGAGACTCCGCCGCCGATAGGTCCTCCGACCGGGGAGAGGGGGTAGTCGTCATGCCGGTTTCGGCTCTGGATATTTGATGCGGGTATGATAGAT
>Ga0272448_1006787_pt1 | contig 12282 bp, 15 predicted proteins | sample YNPCB0191_FD_202220 | JGI IMG/M metagenome (GOLD analysis project Ga0272448, IMG submission 202220) | Hot spring sediment microbial communities from Yellowstone National Park, WY, United States - YNP-CB-019-1 | ecosystem: Environmental > Aquatic > Thermal springs > Hot (42-90C) > Sediment... | reverse complement strand
CATCTACAACATGCTCATAAACCTGTAAACTGGAGAACCGGAAAGACGAACGGGAAAGAGACAAACAATAGGAACAAAGATAACAAAACATCAAACACACTAATTACTCCACAAAGCATAATTTCTTTTTAATTATTATTCTATTATTAAGCCTTAACTAATGCTTAAATAAATTCATCTCAAATCATTAATCTTCAGTATCCACCACAGATTAGCTAAACTCCTAAAGATCCCGTTCGTTACCGATTTGAGACGAACAAAGGAAGGAACGTGGACCTAGATGCACTAACCCAAACATTGATGAACGGCGAGATAGCGGGCGCAGGCCTCGATGTATTTACACACGAGTATGAGTCTCTTCCCCCGAATCATCCTCTCTTGCAAATGGAAAACATCATCATAACACCTCACAGTGCGGGCAACGGCACTCCTCCGGAAAGCAGAGTCAATGTATTCCTAGAGAACCTGAACCGCTACATTAGAAGAAAGGAAATGCTCAATGCCATCGATAATAAGAAAATGATACTGATAAGTGCTACATACAGATTACAATGAATAATGTGTCCCAACTTCGGTGAACAATTAATCTGTGCTTCGTTGCAGTCGTATACTTCACGAAGAAATAACACCCAATCCTCCTTTCTTTTTATTTTTTATGCAAAGAGATTAAAGTCTGAACCGGGCTAGCTGCACCTGAACTGTTGGCGCAATGAGAAATAAAGATTATGAACACTCATCCCTTGCCGATAGCTAATCTACACAGAAGATTATTCAGTCAGTCTCTGCGCAAATTTCTGATTACGCTGTCTACTTCTTCTAGTCCTAGTTTCTCCAATGTCTCTTTTGTGGGAATTCCTCTGTCATCCCAGCCTACAACATCATAGTATTTCCGTTTCTTTTCTTCCACAACATTTTTGTCTGTTGTTTTTGCTTTGTAGGGTCCTGTTGGTAAAGGTTCGTAAAACCGTGGAGGATTGTCATCATCCCTGTCTGGATCCCAGAAGATGTGAGGTCCACCTAGAAGGAGAAACACGCGCTGCAGTGTTACAATTCTCGGTCCTTGTCCCGAGCACCATTTGTCTTTGGTGATATCCCATCCAGTAACAGCCCGTGCGAAGTCCCATATTAAATCTCCATCCACACAGAACATGCAAACTACTGCTGAGTCTTGAAAAACGGCTCCACCCATGTCGTCGTATCCATCGCTGACTATTGATGTATGATCTCCACCTTGGACACTAGCAGCATAACATATATCATGTGTATAGTCTTTGTCGCTCCGGGTTCCGTGGGCTCCAATCTCTATGCCTTTCACATGAACAGCGTAAGGTGTAACATCAACACCCTTCATTTCGCTAATTTTAATAGCGGCACGGTATGTTCCCTCTGCTAATATGTCTCCAATCTTTTGCCGGTTCACAATCAGATGGGCAAGCTTGGTGAAGGCTTCTGCGTCTCCCCATTTAAGTTCGAAACCTAAATCCTCTTTTGTGAGGATACCACGTTGGTATAGTTCTGCAGCAAATCCCATCGTGTTGGCTGTGTTGATCCCGGACATTCCTAGGTTGTCTACAAGGGCGCTTATGTGAATGTTGTCTTCAGGATTGAATATACCTAAGTTTGTCCCACAGTAAGCTTGAAGTTCATAGTCTGGCATGTCTGTAATGTCTCCTTTCCATCTTCCTGACTTAATGCATGAAATTTTCATGCAGCTCCTAGTACAGTTGAAGTCAGCCCAGTAGGGTTTCACCCAGAAACGAGTACTGTATCTAACTCCAGCCATGCTCTTTTCGTCATGCCACTCCTCCTGCCAATTCCTAACTGGCTCAGAACTTGTTTCAGCCCCAACTGTGTAGCCAAGGTACCCAGTTCCCCATCTTCTCATTTGATCTTTGGAAATTATCCTTCTATGATACTCCTGCAACAAAATCTTCACTGTCTTCGGGGCAGCTGTCTCGGGAAGTGGCCCCCTTCCTTTAGCCACCACCGCTTTAAGGTTCTTGGAACCCATCACTGCGCCATATCCGCCGTATCCGGCGGCGTGCACAAGCTTGGTCAGAACGCAAGCATTTCTCACAATGTTTTCTCCTGCAGGTCCAATGTAGACCATTGAAGGTTCTTTCCACAACCCAACCCGTGGCTTCCGGTTGCCAAGCTCTTTCTTCACTTCTACATTCAGTGTCTTTATGGTTTCTTCGCCTACTTTCCCCCAAAGATGAGTTGCGTCTCTTATTTCGCATCCATCATCCGTGATCAATAGGTAGACAGGATTACTTGCTTTACCTGTTACAAAAACACCATCGTATCCTGCGCATTTTAGTTCCATTGGAAACTCGCTACAAGCTGTGGAGCCTACAATTCCATTGCTTAACGGTGACTTACCAGATACACATATTCTTGAGCCTGGATGGATAGCGGTTAAAGGTCCAGTTAGAATCGTGAGTATATTTTCTGGTCCAAGAGGATCAACTTTAGGCCACTTCTTCCCTAAACGGTCCCACAGTACTTTTGCGGCAAGTCCTCGTCCTCCGAAATACTGGTACAGAGTTACTTCAGGAAACGTTATCTCCTTAATTTTCTCGTGTGTCAAATCGACGTCTATGAATTTTCCTGCGTATCCTTGTGGCATCCTAAATTACCTCCTCCCCTTTTTCACCGTAAAGATTAATGGCTAAGTCTTTCGCGATTACATCAGGTTCTAAGGCATGTAGCTTCTTCTGAATGCCGACATCTTCTTCAACAAGCTTTAACGCTTTGTATCCTGCTTCTTTACAAACCTTAACGCATTCCGGGTCCCCACCGCATAGGTCACATATAATGGCTTTGTTGGTTTTGGGATGTAAATATGGTATTCTACCTGGACAAGCACTTATGCAGTTCCCACAGCTTATACATTTCTCTTGATCCACGATTACGGCCTTAGTTTTGCTGTCAACAGACAGAGCTTCAACTGGGCATACCTCTACGCATGGGTAGTCGTCACATTGAGCACACAAATGCGGAACTTCTAATCCAGGAAAAGGCATGAAAATTCGCACACGCGACGTTTCAGGCCAGATACAATTTTCATGGCGAAGGCTACATGCAATTTCGCATCTCCGACAACCAGTGCACCTTATATAATCCCTTACTATCCAGATTGGATTGCTCATTATGTCACCATTCTATCTAGCTATTTGGTTCATTGACATTCTTGCGATAGATCCGATCGGTCAAAACCGAATCTTCTAAAGAACAGAATTGAAAACAGGAATAATATAAAATATTCCCAAAAATTGGCTTTCATTATCCTCATTTTACGAAGTTACCTCTGTATTCTGCCGGAGGTGACCCCTGCCATTAGAGTTTCTACTTCTTCTACTTTGGCTTTGAGGATAACTCCGGATGTTGTATGTTTCAAGCATGAAGCTGCAGTAGCGAAGTCTAATGCTTTCTGAAGATCTTCGCCGTAGGTTAAAAGCCCGTATATGAGTCCTGCAGCGAAGGAGTCGCCGCTTCCGTTTCTGTCAACGATATGAGTAATTTGGTAGGTGGTGGTAGTGAAGAGGTTTCCACCGTCATATAGGATGGCTGACCATGTGTTGTGGCTTGCGCTGATGCTTCCCCGAATTGTTATCCCGATCTTCTCGAGGTTCGGAAACTTCTCAATAAGATTTTCGGCGATCAAGCGGTACTTTTTAGCGTCTACCTTGCCCTCAGTGACATCTATTCCAGGCGCCTTGATGCCAAAGACTTTCTCCACATGTTCTTCATTGGCAACTGCGACATCTACGTATTTGAATAGTTCAGGCATGACTTCTCCAGGCGTCTTTCCCCATTTCCAAAGCATACTACGATAGTTAAGGTCGCAAGATACAGTCAAGCCCATATCCTTAGCTTTCTTAACCGCCTCTAGACATGTTTTTGCTGCTCCTTCGCTGATGGCAGGAGTTATGCCGGTCCAATGGAACCACTCAGTGTTAGAGAAGATTTCTGCCCAGTCGAACATTCCGGGGTCTATGGTCGCCATAGCTGAGTTAGCTCGATCATAAATTACCTTGTCCCCTCTTTGAACGGCGCCAATTTCGTTAAAGAAGATACCGAGACGCTCGCCGCCACGTATAATTTTTCTGGTGCCTACGCCAAAACTTCGTATAAAATTTAAACAAGCATCTCCAATGTCACTTTCAGGCAAACGTGTTACATAATCAACAGGAACCCCAAAGTTCGCCAAAGCAATAGCAACATTGGATTCTGCCCCTCCATACGTCACATCGAAAGACGTAGCTTCTGTGAATCTCTGGAAACGTGGCGGCGAGAGCCTCAGCATGATCTCGCCGAATGTCACAACCTTCTTAGCCATTGTAGTATCCATCGTTCTGTCTATCTATTACCGAATCTATCTTACATCGGATGCTATTTGAGAAGACCCATTCGTATAAAGCCTTTCTTCATCTGATTGAGAGCTTCAGTTGTGACGGGTAGCTCGGGCGGTTTAGGCATACCGACATCTATCCCCCGCTCATTTAGCATAGCATAACAAGCTGCATTCGTTGAGTGGGCTACGTGTAGAATTCTTCTCGCTTCGTTAACCTTCAGTTGCAGCTTCGCCGCCTTTTCATATTTTCTGCTCATGACGGCTTTGTAGAGTTCCACCACCGGTTCGGGAAAGGCGTTGGCTAAACCGGAGATACAACCCTTTGCACCCATCATAAGTGCGGGTAAGGCGAGAGCCTCAGTGCCTATTATGAAATTGAAGTCTTCTCGACCAGCAAGATCTATCAAGAAATGTGTAAACTCGACCAGGCTGAAGCTGCTATCCTTTATCCCTTTAATCCCAGCGTCTGCAAGCATATTCAGGAAAGATGGCGTCACAGTGAACCCTGTACGAGCTGGATTATTATAGACATAGACTGGAATCTTGACCGCCTTAACAATTTCCTTGTAGTACTGCAACACTATCCTCTCGTCATGCCGGTAGTAGTATGGGGGCACAGCGGCAACCGCGTCTGCATCATTCTCCTCAGCATGCTTCGCAAGCTCTACTGAATCCTTAGTGTTCGTTGTTCCCACATGAACTATAGTAGCGATCCTTTTCTTAATCTGGTCTACAGCTACCTCAACCACTTTCTTACGCTCACTTACTGACATCAACGGTCCTGAACCGTAGGTTCCGCAGAGAAAAACCCCTAAGGACCCTTTTTCTATCTGGAAATCCAATAGCCTTCTCAACCCTTCCTCGTAAACCGTTCCTTCTTTAGTGAACGGCGTGGTAAGAGGAGGAATAACACCTCGAACGTCGTGACTCATCAACCAATTCACCATTCATGTGAAAATACAAAAACATATAAGTATTTTGGAACGTCCAACTGTACTAAAGGCAGCAAATCCACATAAAAATGATTCAAACTTTAGTTAGACAGAATGAATCTTTAGGTACTCTTACTCAACCCTATGAACAGAATGCTAAAAACCTGATCCGAAACCTGACGGAAGATATAAAGCGGTTAGGAACTCTCTACACAGCATGTTTGAAGGACAGGACATAACGCTATCTAGCTCAATTTTTCAGATAGATGCTTTATAAGACCTTTGTCGAGTATTAGCCTCTGATAAGTATAAATTTGTGTCATTGCACAATATTAACATTAAGGAATTAGATATGTTCCCTACCAATAGAGACTGCGTAAGCTTTAGAAACGGGTTCTGCACGTTTCGCGGGATTCCAGTTAATCCTGATGGCGTCACTCGCCGAGGATTCATAAATAAAAATGCAACGCCGCTAATGACGATTCAATACACGAGGCAAACTTTACTTCCACGTAAGAACCAAAAAATGGAGATTGACCTTTCTGATTTGAATAGAAGACTGGATGCCTTTGAACCAAGAATTAAGGAAATAAGGGAGACGCTAAAGCGTTAAAAATTGCAGATATTATTTGGTCATATATTAGTTTAAGGAGAATAAAGATAGAGATCTCTGGTTCATTCATAAGAAGAGGAGTTGGTCCTGATGGATATTGTGTTGGTGCCAATATTACCAGCAAATGCTCCAAGATGTGAAAATAGAATGATGAGAGAACACTGAAGGTTAAGAATTAATGCTTGCTTTTCACATACCCTTAGGAAGGAAAGGCAATAATGGATGAAGAAACAATAATGCGCTTTCTGAATAAGAAGAACATTTTTGCTGTTGTGGGAGCGAGTAGAAACCCTGAAAAGTACGGGTATAAGGTATACAAGGACCTGAAGGAAGCTGGTTACAAAGTTTATCCGGTGAACCCGAATGCTGATGAGATTTTTGGAGACAAAAGTTATCCAAACCTTGAAAAACTGCCAGCGATTCCGGATGTAGTTGATGTAGTTGTACCGCCTAAAATAACAGAACAGATAGTCAAGACATGTAAGGACCTTGGAGTCAAGAAGGTGTGGATGCAACCCGGTTCAGAATCTGAGGAAGCCATCAAATTCTGTGAGGATAACAGCATAGACATTGTCTACGGAGTATGCGTTATGGTTAAACGGAAAAACCAAGAAATGGTAGAATCTCTGAGATAATCAGCATAGCGCCAAAGTTTGTCTGTGGACGGAGTCCCAGATCCTTAGCTTCATTGTCATAAAGCATCGGTTTATGTATCAGTGACGATTCATCTTAAATCCTTTCATTAGTGCCAGATAGTATCGCTTACGCCGACGACCTATCTTTTATCTTTAAATGTGAGTTTAACAGTTTGGTAATGAAGCCTTTGGAGGTGAATAGTTTGAGTGGAAGAGGTTATGGTAGAGGCAGAGGTGGACGGCGTCAAGGAGTCGGTGGACCTGCTTACTGTGTTTGCCCCAAATGTGGGTACAAAACTCCTCATGTTAGAGGAACACCTTGCCTTTCCACTGCGTGCCCAAAATGCGGGACAGCAATGATGCCGTCATCTGAATAACAAGTTGAATGAAAAAGGATAATAATACTTCAGTACACGTTTTGTCAGCCAGTTTGTAACCATATTCAGGTATCTGAGTCTATGGTTTCAGAATTTGAATGTTGTCCTGCTCGGTATCTTCCTCATGTAGTATCTGTGTTTCTCATATTCGAGCTCAATCATCTTCCCTTCAGTTATCATCTTCCAGACAACACTCCAGTCAGCTTCGGCTTTCCTCAAGAATTCTTTAACCGCTTCTTCACGCATAGGGTGCACCGAGGTGATGCCGAGCAGGTCCTCCTCAACGTTTCCAGTGAATGCAAAAGCATTTCCTTCGTATCCTATTAAATACTCAACTTTCTCTTGCCCCAGTTTCCCAGCGAATGTTTGGAAAGCCTTGTTTATCAACTCTTCCTTTGCGGGTTTAACCCATCCTTCCGCGGGAGGCCTCGTCGGGATGGCAATGTAAGCTTTATTCAGTCTTACTTCTGCTAAGAAATCTGCTATCTTATCGAATTCATCGGCATAGTCTACAACGTCTATAAGCATCGTCTCCGTAACGGTTATCCCCCTGAACTTTTTCGAGAATTCAACGATTCCATCTAAGATCTCGTCTATCTTCAGGGACTTGTGAGGTCTGTTTATTCTTCGCCATAAGTTCTCGCTAACGGTATCAACTTTTAAGGAAACAAAGTCCATATTACTGAGACAATTCTTAACATCGCTTTCCCAAATGAGTGAAGCGTTTGTTAATGCCGCTATCGGAATTCCTATTTGACGCAAAAGGCTGATTTCCTTACCTAAGTTGATATCTAGAGTTGGCTCCCCATCGGGCACGAAGGTTAAATAATCTATCTCCTCGTCCCTAGCCTTAGATTCGTCAACTTTGTTTCTAACTTCTTTAAGAATTCTTTCTGGGCTGTAATAGGCTTGCCTGTCAATTTTCTTCTTCGTCGCTTTTCCCAATTGGCAATAGACGCAGGAGTAAGAACAGATTTTTGCGGGAATGTTGTTTATCCCTAAGCTTTTTCCCAAGCGTCTTGAAGGGACTGGACCGAAACCAATCATAAATAGATCACCACACAGATTGACACAGCCTTATTTCGTTTCAACAGTTTCTTCACTAGATTTCAACCTCACATCCAGCCGAACATTTGACAGTTGATTCAGGGTAAAGGCTTAATATTTCTTTTTTATGTGTTGTGCAGTGGCAAGGAAGAATCAAACGCCTCTCCTTCAAAACTTCTAGGCTGTCAAATCCGTGGAAGCCGCCTATAACCCCATAAATTTCACCAAATTTGGAAGCTAACCTCAGAATGTTTTCTAAACCTGGATGGGAACAACCTGTGACTACTGTTAAGCCATTCTTTGTCTGGACGATCAAGGATTGCTCCTTCAAGCCGTTTCCGAGATCCCCCGTCGTAAACATGCCGTGGCAAATTTCTTGTTTTGCAGTAGTCTCTACGAGTTCAGCATTAGGATGCGATTTCAACCATTCCTTTAAGCGGCTTGAAAACGAGCTTGGAACGAATACTTTAATCCTTCCGAGCCTTTCCAGGATCTGGACTCCGCCGACATGATCTCCGTGCTCATGCGATAAGAAAATCTTTCTTATCCTTCCAAGTTCCACATCGAATCGGCGCATATTGGAAAGCAGAATGGATGGGTCAGCACCAGTATCGAAAAGAAGTTCTTCTCCAACCAGACAAGAGAAACCCCAACCTTTCCTAAAGCCTCCTTCAGCATCATTATCATAGAGTATCTTCAACCGCATAATTGTTCTCTCTCTTTCGAAATAGTCACGCCACCATTCTTGATTGCGGACCCTTGTTGAATAGGAGGATCCGTCCTTCAATCTTTTTATCTTCCAGATTCAATCCTTTACCAACGGCTAATCTTTCTACTTCCTCCGCCGATACATGCATCGGATAGACCGAACACTTTCCATTTGGCTTAAGTATTCTGTATGCCTCTTCAAAAAGGGTGTTCCAGTCGTCTATTTCTTGAAGAACGTCGATTAATAACATTAAATCAATTGATTCATCTTCCAAAGGAACCCTTTCACCTTTACTGATTATTCTTGTTATGTTCTTCAGTCCTTCCCGTCTTGCTTTTTCTTCCAATCGGCCTAAAGCTTCTGTGCTTACGTCTAAAGCGTAGACTCTTCCTTTTTCGCCGACCAACCTTGCTATTGGAATCGTATATGTTCCAGTGCCGCATCCAAAATCTAAGACGATGTGACCTGCCCTTAAACCCATCTCAATCAAAGCTTCAGAAGCGTTCCTGTCAAGCCAACTTTTGAATCGAAAATCTCCCAAGTGCTTTACAAACCTTAGATGCTTCGAGGCATGCTTCATGAACTGTTCACTACACGCTTATTTCGATCTAAGGTGCAGATGATTGTTTAGTTCTTATTTATGAAAGTTTATAGGTCTCCCTTCCGTGAGGGCTCTAGCAACTTTTTCTCTTGCAGATTGAAGTAGCCTCCAGATTGTTCCTCTGGAGACCCCCATTTTTTCTCCAGCTTCCTCTTGAGAAAGCCCTTCCAAGTCTACCAGCCTTAACACTTCCAGTTCAGCTGGCTCCAAATATATCGGCTCGGTTTTTACTTGAGGCCCTGACGGGTTAAAACTCGTAACAGGCGGCGCGACTTCTAGCCATATTGGTTTCGGCATCCTTCCTTTTCTTCCGTGTCTATGCCTGCACCTTAGCATTTTTCAGTCTCTTCTCAATTATGATAGCCACAACGTTTATATAGTTTTTGTGCACTATCACATTATTGATTATGTGCATATGCAAGAAAATAGAGGTGAAGAAAAAATGGGATACAGACACAGATACATGTACTACATGACAGGTCTACCAGGATGGGTCAGATTTGGATTCTCACCAGGATGGATAGGAAGATCACCTACTGGCTTACCGCCTACAGCCCAATGGCTCTTACAAAGCGGTCTTCTACCACAGTATATGCAGTGGCTGCAAACACAAGTTCCCCCTATGGCTCCTTCAGCAACGCAGCCACAAGTTCCGCCAACCGCAACTCCTCCAACACCGTTTCCAGCACCTTTCGGAACACCTTTCGCCCCAACCTACAGCAAGGAACAAGAAAAGCAGATGCTGGAGCAACAGCTCGGATTCCTAGAGGGGCAGCTAGAGGCTATTAGAAAAAGACTTGAGGAACTAGGCAAGTAGGTGAGGTGAAGAAATTGCCTAGAGGCGGATGGTTCGGAAGAGGATACGGCGCATTCGGATGGGGAAGAAGCTTCGGCAACCCTCATCCCTTTTGCAGATGGTTCCCATGGCTGCCTAGACGATGGTGGACCTACCCATCTTACAGCCTACCATACTACAGTGTTCCTTGGAGTATGCCATACCCAAGTTACTGGCGAGGCTTATACACTTGGCCCTGCATGCCATATTACTGAACTGCATTTTATCTGAAAAGGTAAAAGAGGTGTTATAGTTGCCCCGAGGATTTGGTGTCTGGTCGTGGTGGTTAAACGCACCAAACCTTAGTCCCTATTCACAATGGTTCTGGTGGCGTTGCCGATGGTTCCCTTGGCTTCCAAGATGGTGGTGGACAGGAATCTACGGACCATTAACACCCTTCACGTGGCAACCGACACTACCTAAAGAGCAAGAGATAGCCATCTTAGAGGATCAAAAGAAACTCATCGAAGAAGAACTAAGCCAAATCAACAAAAGGCTGGAAGAAATCAAAAAAGAGGGGACAAGTTAGGTTGAAGGTTGCTGTTTCTGCTACTGACGCCCATCTAGATGCCGCTGTTGATCCACGATTCGGCCGGTGCCCCTACTTCGTCATCGTCGACACGGAGACCATGCAATATGAGGCAGTGCCGAACACGAGCCAGTACGCGCCTAGCGGAGCAGGCATACAAGCTGCTCAAACCATAGTCAGCAAAGGAGCAAAAGTCGTCTTGACAGGAAGCGTAGGCCCAAACGCCTACCAAGCACTCTCAGCAGCTGGAATCCAAATGATTACTGGAGCCTTCGGCACGGTTAGGGAGGCAGTTGAGAGGTATAAGAGCGGCCAACTCCGACAAACTGTCGCTCCTTCCCCAATGGGCTTCGGTATGAGAGGATTAGGCATGGGCATGGGCATGGGGCGTGGAGGTGGACGAGGGATGGGTCGTGGTCGAGGAATGGGGATGGGAGCATTCGCTACAAGCGCTCCTGTGGTTCCAGCTGTGCCGACTACACAAGTGCCGAGAGAACAAGAGATTCAGATATTAGAGAATCAGATGGAAATGTTACAGCAACAGTTGGAGCATATTAAGAACAGACTGAAAGAGTTAGAAAAGAAATGAATGGAGGGAAGGTTAGCCTGGATAGGATCAGGATTGCTGTTCCGACGAGGGGAGATAAGGGTATGGAAGACGTTGTGTCCGAAGTATTCGGAAGATCTGAAACTTTCACGATAATCGACATCAGCGATGGATCAATTCGCAATGTGGAAGTTGTGAAGAACCCAGCTGCATCGTACAAGCACGGCGCAGGACCAATCGTCGTCAAGATGCTTGCGGATATGAAAGTAACCGCCGTTACAGCTAGAGAATTCGGTTTAGGCGCATCGACACTACTGGAACAGAACAACATAAAGAAGTTTGAGGTCAAAGCAGACACACCCGTAAGAGAAGCAATTAAAACTGTGCTAAAAGGTTTAGAAGTTTACGCGTAACTACAGAAGCTCTAATACCACTCATTTTTTTTAGCATCTTCTTCACGAAATTCAGTTCTTGACCGCTCAAGCTTGCCATCATAGATGAGAACACCGGAGCACTATCCTTTAGACGAAAACCAGCGTTTTTCATTTTATCCTCCAGCTGTTCTGAATCGATGTGTTTCGGGTAGACTGAAATCAAGGCATCATGTCTAGAAACCCTGTAAACTTCAGTTGACAGTCCTGGCAACCTGTTATCCGTTAATTCCTAGTAGAAGAATTTCAGTCTTTGGTCTGATAATTAAATTTTGGAGTGTAGGGTTAACCTAAGCACACGGTCTAGGATGTTCCGGGCAGAGAATTTCGTGGATTTGCCATTTCGCTTCTTCAACCGGAAAGCTTTTCATCACCGTTTTTACGATTTCTTCTATCGTGTCTTTTTCTGGCAGGTTTAGTCTGTCGAAGCAACAACCTCTGTCAAACTATATAATGCTGTCATAAACTCTGGAATATCCCCATCAAATTTAGCCATAATAACAACATACCGCGCTCAAGCAAACCTCATCCGTGAAGTCATCAAGAAACAAAGAAAACCGAAGAACCCATAGTAACCTCACTGTACCACCATAAAAGAGGACAAGAACCCCACGAAGACTACGAACCCGACGAGCCCGAAGACCTATTAGACCTAAGACTCGCAGAAAC
>Ga0272448_1006784_pt1 | contig 12286 bp, 7 predicted proteins | sample YNPCB0191_FD_202220 | JGI IMG/M metagenome (GOLD analysis project Ga0272448, IMG submission 202220) | Hot spring sediment microbial communities from Yellowstone National Park, WY, United States - YNP-CB-019-1 | ecosystem: Environmental > Aquatic > Thermal springs > Hot (42-90C) > Sediment... | reverse complement strand
ACATCATATCATTTATTGAAAGAAAAACATTTCAGAAAGATGAACCGTGGTATTATAATTATTAATACAGCACGTGGAGAATTAATAGAAGAAAAATCATTAATAAAATATTTAAAAAATAAAAAAATAGCAGGTTTAGGTTTAGATGTTGTTGAAGGTGAACCAATAAATAAAAATCATCCTCTTTTAAACTTTGATAATACTGTTATTGTTCCACATATAGGTGCTTATACTTTAGAATCATTAGAAAAAATGGGGAATAAGGTTATTGATGATATAGAAAAGGTGTTACATAATAGAATACCAGAAGATATTGTTAATCCAGAGATTTTTAATTTAAGATGTCAAAATCAGACCTAATATTATCTGTTGATATAGGAACAACAAATATAAAATGTGGAGTTATTAATGATAGAGGTAATGTGGTTTCATTTGGAGAAAAAAAACAACTACTTTTAAGAAATAAAGATGGAACAGCTGAACACGACCCTGAAAAACTTTACAGTGATTTCATTTATTTAGTTGGTAAGGTAATAAAAGGTTATGAAGATAGGATACAGGTAATATCATTAGCATCATATCAGATTGGATTTATTGTATTGGATAGGAATTTTCTACCAATAACAAATATATTAACACTCCTTGATACAAGAGCTCAGGAAACATTTTTAGAATTAAAAAATAAATGTAACTTCAAAAAAATTTATCAAAATACAGGATGTCCACCATTTGCTCATTATTCATTTTCAAGAATATTCTGGTTAAGAGAAAGGAAAAAAGAAATTTTTAAAAAAGCAAGATATTTTTTAAGTTCAAAGGATTATATATTGTTTCGTCTTACAGGAGAAATTATTACAGAACCAAGTGTTTCATCAGCAACACAGATTATGAATATACATAGTGTTTCTTGGGATAGGGATGTATTAGAATTTTTAGAAATAGATCAAAAGCAATTACCACAAATTGTTTCTGGAGAAAAAATTTTTAAAGAAATAAATTTATGTACAAAAAGAAAACTCGGTTTTAAAAAAAATGTTTACGTTGTTCCTGGTTTATATGATGGAGGAGCACTTATAATAGGTATGGCTGGGTTTGATGAAAAAATAGGAATAATTAATATAGGAACATCAGCAATGTTTCGTACTTCTTGTGATAAAGTTATTCTTGATAAATCAGATATGGCACGATTACAAACATATTATTTATGTTCAGGTAAATGGATAACAGGTGCTGGTTTGAATAATGCAGGCAATATATTGGAATGGTTAAAAAATAATTTTAAAATACCAAGTTATTCAAAATTATTTTCTATGGCAGAAGAAATAAAAAAATATTCATATTCAGATAATCTTTTTTTTCTTCCATATTTAACCGGTGAAAGAAATCCACAGTTAGGTAGTTCTGCATCAGGTGTAATATATGGATTAAGGGAATATCATAAATTAAACAATATAATTTTATCGTTAATTGAAGGAATTGGATATTCTTTAAAATTAATAGAAAAAACATTATATGAAAATGGTGTAAAAATTAAAGAAATAAGAATTGGAGGCAGTATAACAAAATCAGTGTTCTGGATGCAGATACTATCAGATATTTTAAATCTACCAATAAGGACTTCAAAAAATAAGCAATCTTCTTTAGTTGGGTTAGGAATTCTTGGTTTTGTTGCTATAAAAAAGTATTCAAATCTTCAAGAAGCAATTCAAAAAATGGTGAAATTAAAAGATATTATAAAACCTTATTTTAAAAATGTTAAAAATTACAATAAAAAATTTATTTCCTTCTCTAAATTACTCAATATCCTGCATATTTAAAAACTTTCTTAGAGTTTAATTTTTTATAAAATTCACAAGAAAAATCATTTTATATCCACTAATTTTTGATATTTGATTATAAATTTTTTATAATAATCTGTATGGATAAAATAATTGTTCGTGGTGCAAGACAACATAATTTAAAAAATATAAATATTGAAATACCAAGGAATAAATTTGTTGTTATAACAGGTTTATCTGGTTCTGGTAAGTCTTCTCTTGCTTTTGATACAATTTATGCTGAAGGACAGAGAAGATATGTTGAGTCACTTTCTGCTTATGCAAGACAGTTTTTACAACAGATGGATAAACCAGATGTTGATATAATTATTGGTCTTTCACCTGCTATAGCAATACAACAGCGCAGTCCAAGTCATAATCCGAGGTCTACTGTTGGAACTGTAACTGAAATATATGATTATTTAAGATTACTTTTTGCAAGAATTGGAGTTCCTCATTGCTGGCAGTGTGGTAGAAAAATACAACCACAGTCAAGTCAGCAGATAATTGATGATTTAATGAAATTACCGGAAGGAACCAAAATACAGATTTTATCACCTTTGATAAGAGGAAGAATAGGAACATATGAGGAATTATTTAAAAAATTACAAAAAAGTGGTTTTATTAGAATTAGAGTTGATGGTAAAATATATTCTCTTGAAGATAAAATTACTTTATCAAAATATAAAAAACATAATATAGATGTAGTTATAGATAGATTAACTATTGCTTCAGATATAAGAGAACGATTATCTGATTCAGTTGAAACATCTTTAAAAGAATCAAAAGGTATGGTAAATGTAATTATAAATTTTCCTGATAAAAAAATAACTGAAAATGTATATAGTGAACATTACGCCTGTATTAATTGTGGTATAAATTTACCTGAAATTGAACCGAGAATTTTTTCTTTTAATTCACCTTATGGTGCCTGTCCTGAATGCAGTGGTCTTGGTTGGAAACTTGAAATTGCACCTGATTTAGTTATTCCAGATCAGACACTTTCTATAAGAGAGGGTGCTATTCTACCCTGGGCACAACCAATTACAACAAGAACTCACAGATGGAAATATTCATGGCAGGGATATTATGATCAAATATTAGAGGATGTATGTTTAAAAAACAATATACCAATTGATAAACCATTTTTAAGATTAACTCAATCACAGCAAAATATTATATTGTATGGAAAAGGTGATTTTGAAGGTGTTATAAAAAATTTACAAAGACGCTATAATGAAACAGAATCTGAGTATGTAAAAGAAGAAATATACAATAAATATATGAGATATACAGAATGTCCTGTTTGTAAAGGAAAAAGATTGAAAAAGGAATCTCTATCAATTTTAATTGCTGGTAAATCAATAGCAGATATTAGTAGTATGTCAGTGGGTGAGTGTAAAAAATTTTTTGATGAACTGAAATTAACAGAAAAAGAAAAAACCATAAGCAATCAAATATTAAAACAGATCCAGGAAAGATTATCTTTTTTAATTAATGTTGGACTTGATTATATTACTTTAGATAGACAAACACATACACTTGCAGGCGGTGAAGCACAGAGAACACATTTAGCAACCCAGATTGGGTCTGGTTTAACAGGTGTATTATATGTGCTTGACGAACCTTCAATAGGACTTCATTCAAAAGATATAAGAAGATTGTTGGATACTTTGATTGGATTGCGTGATTTAGGTAATACTTTGATTGTTGTTGAACATGACAAAGAAACAATTCAAGCAAGTGACTGGGTAATTGATTTGGGTCCTGGTGCTGGAAGTAATGGTGGATATGTAGTGGCTGAAGGTCCTTTGAAAGATATATTAAATAATAAAGAATCACTTACTGCAAAATATTTGAAGGGTGACTTGAAAATTCCAGTTCCACAAAAAAGGAGAAAACCCGGTAATAAATTCTTAAGAATAATTGGTGCAGAACAATTTAATTTAAAAAACATTGATGTCAATATTCCACTTGAACTCTTTGTATGTATAACAGGTGTTTCTGGTTCTGGAAAATCAACTCTTGTTTATGAAATAATTTATAAAAGTTTAATTCAAAAATTACAGCATTATACAAAGGAAATTCCAGGAAAACATAAAAAAATTTTAGGAACTGAATTTATTGATAAGGTAATAATTGTTGATCAATCACCAATAGGAAGAACTCCTCGTTCAAATCCAGCCACATACACAGGTGTATTTACACATATCAGAGATTTATTTGCACAACTTCCTGAAGCAAAAAGAAGAGGATACACTTCCGGTAGATTCAGTTTTAATGTAAAAGGTGGTAGATGTGAGAATTGTCAGGGAGATGGAACTTTAAAAATAGAAATGCAGTTTTTACCTGATGTTTATGTTAAATGTGATGTTTGTGAAGGTAAAAGATTCAATGAAGAAACTTTACAGGTTAAATATAAAGGTAAAAATATTTCTGATATTTTAAATATGTCTATAAGTGAAGCACTGGAATTTTTTAAAGATATACCACAGATAAATCGTATTCTAAAAACAATTAATGATGTAGGGCTTGGTTATATTCAATTAGGACAATCAGCAACAACACTTTCCGGTGGAGAAGCACAGCGTGTAAAATTATCAGCAGAATTACAGAAACGTTCAACAGGTAAAACACTCTATATTCTTGATGAACCAACAACAGGACTCCATTTTGCAGATGTGGAAAAATTACTGAATGTATTGCATCGTCTTGTTGATATGAAAAATACTGTTTTAATTATAGAACATAATATGGAGGTTATTAAAACAAGTGACTGGATAATTGATTTAGGACCGGATGGTGGTGACAATGGCGGAGAAATAGTATGTCAGGGACCACCGGAAGAAATAATAAAAAATAATAAATCATATACTGCTAATTTTTTAAAAAAGTATTTATGAAAAAACTACTTAATAAATTTGCTTTAGGATTAATTATATTTTTGCTCATTTATTTTATAAATTATTTTATTAAAACAAAACAACAAAGATTAATTATTGTAGTTTCAAGTGGAACAATTGTTAGTGGTGATACATTAATTGATGTATTGAATGAACAACAATTAAATAAAAAAGATATAAATGGAATAATTCTTACCATTAATTCAAAATATAATTCAGAATCGATTAAACCAGGAGATATTTATGAAATTCACAAAACAACATTTAATAAGGTTCTTGAATTTATATATAAACCAAATCCTGTTGATTCATATTATGTTTTATCCTCAACAGAAACAAAGACACAGTTTATTTGTGAAAAAAGAAGTTTACAATTAGAAAAAATTATAACTAAAACAACAGGTTATATTCAAACAACACTTTATGATGCAATGATTAAAAATGGATTTGATCCTGAAACAATAATGAAATTTACAGATATTTTTTCCTGGCAGATTGATTTTTTAACTGAAGTAAGAACAGGAGATGAATATAAAGTCATTTATGAACAATTCAAGTATAAGAACAATGTGATCTATAATGGGAAAATACTTGCTGCTCAATATAATGGGAAATGCACTTCATTGCATACTGGAATTTTATTTGAATATCCTGATGGCAGTAGTGATTATTATGATATAAAAGGAAACTCATTAAGAAAACAATTTTTAAAAGCACCATTGAATTTCAGAAGAATCTCTTCTTATTTTTCATACAGTAGATTCCATCCAATATTAAGATATTTCAGACCCCATTTAGGAATTGATTATGCAGCTCCTTTAGGAACACCGGTTGTAAGTATAGGAAATGGAACAATTATTTTTTGTGGTTTAAATAAAGGTTTTGGAAAACAGATAATAATAAAACATAATTCTGAATATGCAACTTATTATGGACATTTATCAAAATTTGCTAAAGGAATTAAAAAAGGTAAACACATAAAACAAGGAAAATTAATTGGTTATGTTGGAGCAACAGGTCTTGCTACAGGTCCACATTTAGATTTCAGAATAACAAAATATGGTAAATTTATAAATTTCTTGAAATTGAAAATTCCTTCTGGGAGTTCTGTTGATAAAAAATATTTAAAAGAATTTAACCAGGTTAAAGATAATTTTTTAAAAATTCTTCAATAAATATTTTTCTGTTTATTCTGTTATAGATCTGTAATATTGTTTTATAATTGTATCATAAACTTGAGGATATTTTTCTTTTAATGATTTCATAAGTTGTTCTTTTAATTCTCTGGTGGGAATAAAATCATCTTTTGGAGGTAATTTTACATAACCGGTTTTTACTCCGGTTGTTCCACCGGACATATTCACCGGACGCTGTATAAAATTAGCCATTGGTTTTCCACTATTTTTCTGTATTTGAGAAAGTTGTTCTAAAGAATTATCCATTGAATTATTGCTCATAGTCAAATATTCTAATGCTTTTTCTTGATGAGCTAATGTAATATTTGTTTTTCCGGCAAGAATTTCCTGATTTGCTTTTTCCATTTCATAACCTGCTTTTCTTAAATTGTAAGATATTTCAGGTGTAATGGTTGCTGTTTTTCTTGATAGTTCCTGTATATTTTTATCAAGTTTTAAAGTTCTTGTTTTCAATATATCTTGCTGTTGTTGTATATTTTTTAATTCATTAATATTTTTCTCAGAGAATTCTTTATAATCAATATTATTCAGAATATCAAAGATTTCTTTCTCAGAATTATTTATTTGTTTAGTTTGATTAACAATATATTTTGTTTTTTCATATTCAGAACTTGTTGTTGATAAAATTAACAAAAAGTTATTCTGATTGTTTTCAATATTGTTTAATTGATTAATAATATCTTTTAAATATTCTTTTGATTTTACAATATATTTTTTTTCAAATTCTTTATAGACACTGTTCATTAAAGAAAGAATTTTATAAAGTTCAATATTTATTTCTGGTTTAGTATTTTTTGCTAAATTTTCTGTTTGATTTATAACAATTTTTTGTTTTTCCTTTAATTTATCAAAAAGTTTTTGCTGTTTCTCATTTATATATTCCTGACGTTTTTTTTCAAGTTCTTGTGTATTTTTTATAAGTTTTTTTTGTTCTGATATTAAATTATTTAATTCATTAAAATTTTCAGTTAATTCAGTTGTAATATTTGATTCCATAGAACCAAAACCAACTGAATCAGAAGATTCATGCAATGTTTTTAAAAGTTCTTTTGCCTGACTTAAAAGTTCTTTTGCCTGTTTTAATGCATCCTGAAAATTTCCAGAAGATATATTTTCTCTTAAATTTTTTGTTATATCAGAGAATTTGTTTAAGTTAACCTGTTTTATTGCTGGTTTATTTACAAATTCTTCCGGTAATTCCTGTGGTAAATTCTTTAATAATTTATTTATTTCAGATAATGTTTTTTCTATTTCTTCTGTTAGTTTTTCTAATTCTTTAACTGTTTTTTCATCTGGTTTTTGGGTTTCAAGTGAGTTAATTAAATCTTCAGTTAATTTTGATATTTTTTCATTTGATGAAATAAGGTCATTCATTTTTTGATACTGCAAAACATCTTCTGCTAATAAATTCATTTTTTCTAAATTATTTATAATCTCATTTTGTAAATTTAAAGCAGTATTAGAATCATTGTTTTTTAAAGAATCAATTACATAACTCATCTGTTGTTTTTCTAAAACTTCAAGTCCTTTTTGAATTGATTTATGTTCTGTATATACTTGATAGTTTGTGTAAGGATCTGACTCCATTTTCGGCAATATATCGGAAAGTTTCTGTGATAATTCTTTTGTTAAATTCTTTATATCTTCTTGGGATTCAATGATTTTATTTAGATTATTTATCTGCTGTGGAGTGACTGTTGAGATCTGTTGTTCTAAAAAAGTTTTTGTTGAAATTTGTTGCCCGAGAACAGAAAGAAGTTTGTCACGAAAATTTTTTAAGTCCTGTTCTATTTTCTTGTGCTCTTCTTCAAAACTGAATATATATAATTTATGTGTTTTTGAAACAGATCTTTTTGGACCTGTAATTATATCATTGTCAAATATTTCCAAGAAATATTCTATTTCATCAGTTGGTTTTAATTTTAGTGTGGCGATATTAAATTTGTATTCTTTTATTTCAGAATTATTAAATAATTTTTGTTTTTGAGCAATTTCAATAATTTTATTTATATTTTTACTGGAACATATTAAATTAATTTTTGAAATACCAAAATCATCCTGTATTTTATAGACAATATCCAAAACAGCATCTTCTACAACCACAAGATCTTCTTCTGGAGATATGATTTCTATCTCAGGATAATTATCTTGAATTAATTTTATAGGATATCTGGGTGGAGCAGGATCAATAATATTATCTTCTGTTTTTATATCAAAATATATCTCACCCGGCTGCTCAACAGCAAATTCACCTTTTATTTGTGTTTTGTTAACAACTTTTATATCAAATATTTTATTCCATGAAGTAACCATAGATACCTTTGAAATTTCTCTGTTACATTTTGCTTTAAATGATAGAACTGTCAGTGGTAGATATGATATTTCATTAAAATTTTTTATAGTTTTTGGTTCTAATTCTGTATAGGAAGGGAAAAAACACTGAATTATAAAATCGCCCAATTTTGGAACATCTACTGGTTCTATTAAATATTTTTTAGTATGAAGATTTTTCCATTTTATAAAATATTCTGTTGGTTTTATTATATTTATATCATTTGATATAAAAAAATTTTCTTTTAAATTCACATCTATTTTTCTATATTCTTTATCTGTTTTTATAAAAAGTTGTGGGAAAGTATCTACTTCTATATTTTTCTTAAATACTATTTTTATATTAATATCACTGCCATATGCAATTTTTATGTTACCCGGATAAACATACATATAATTGGTGATATTGTCTGGAAAAAATATTGTATTCAATAGTTGTTTTAAAATATCTGATTTATAAAAGTATAAAAAAACAACTAAAATAAAAACATAAAATAAAACAAATAAAATTTTTTTTAATTCTTTAAAATCAATAATTTCATTTATTGGAATTGATGATATTTTATCACTGACATTTTTTATAAATATCTGTGATATTTCTTCTGACATACCAAATTTTTTTATTGTTTGAATGTTTTTATCTATTTGATATGCATTGATAATATCATCTTTTTTTAAGTTTTTAAATTTTGATTGTATCTGTGAAATTACAATTTCTATATCTGTATTGGAAATTATTATTAATCTGGTTATTAAAATACTAAAAATTAAAATTAATAGTAGAAAAAAAATATAATTAAAAATTTTATGTAATAAAAAAGTATAATTGAGTAATGAAAAAATACATAAAATAGATAATGTAAAAATTAAAAATATAATAATGGTTTGATATAAATAAAAAATAAATCTTTTTTTATTTATAAATTGTATTTGTTCAGATATTGAGTTTAAATTTTTCCACATTATTCAAAATAACTTGCACAATTTGTTTCATTTTCCCAGACATCAACTTTGAAAACTTTACAAGATTTGTTTTTAATTTTATTTTTTAATTGTTCATAAATATATATTGCTATGTTTTCACTTGAAGGATTAATTTTTTTAAATGGATGTATTTCGTTTAAATATTTATGGTCAAGTTTGGAAAGAATTTCATTTAGGATTTTTTTTAATTTTGTAAAATCCATTAAAATTTCAGTTTTTTCTTCTAATTTATTTCCTCTGATTGTTACTTTTACTTTCCAGTTATGTCCGTGGAGCCGTTCACATTTACCTCTATAGTTTCTTAAACGATGTGCTCCTGAAAATGTCTTTATTATTGTATTTTCAAACATTTTCCATAAATACCTTTTCTGTATTTTTATAAGTTGGTATAAATTTACTATTTTTATTGATAAATTTATATGCCAATGATACAAATTTCTCAACAGAATCTGTAACATAATAATTATATTCTGGATTATTTTTAACAGAACAATTAAGGCGATGTTTATATAAAATATTTTTTAATTGATATGCTGTTGGTTTTGCAGAATCAAGTATATTGATATTTTTATTTAATGCTTTTTTAATCAGTGGTTTTAATAAAGGATAATGTGTACATCCGAGTATTAGAGTATCAATTTTTTTTGTTTTGAAAATTTCAAGATATATTTTTACTATTTTATAAGTGATTTCTGGTTGAAATTTAAACCAACCTTCTTCTACAATAGGAACAAACAAAGGACATGGTTTTGATATAACTGTTATATTGTTATATTTACAAAGAAAATTTTTATATGAATTACTTTTTATTGTTCCTTCTGTCCCTATTACACCTATTCTATTTCCTTTTTTGACTGCTTCTTTCACTACAGGTTCAATTACATCTATTATTGGTAATTTAAATTTTTTTCTTAATAATTCAATTGCATAACTTGAAGCAGTATTACATGCTACTACAATAACTTTTACTTTTTTTTTAATTAAAAAATTTCCAACATAATATGCCAGTTTTTCTATTCGCTGTTTTGATTTTGTTCCATAGGGTAAATGTGCTGTGTCCCCAAAATATACAATTGATTCGTTCGGTAAAATTTTAACTATTTCTTTTAATACAGTTAAACCACCAATACCTGAATCCCATACTCCAATTGGATTATTATTCATAGTTTTTTAAATACTCCTGTAATCCATTATATATTGAATCAGCAATCTGTTTTTGAAAATTTTTCATATTTAATTTTGCTTCTTCTATAGGATTTGTTATAAATCCACATTCAACCAATACAGCAGGCATAGAAGCTCCTCTTAAAACAAAAAATCCTGCTTGTTTTATCCCGCGATTTTCTAATTTTAATCTTTTAACAACATTCTGTGTAATATGATAACATAATTTTGATGATTCATTCATAAATTCTACTGTTGCCATTGACCATAATATTTCCTGAAGTTTTATTTTTTCCTCTGTTGGTGGACCTTCTAATTTCACAACTGAATTTTCAAGATTTTGTGTTGCAAGTGCTTCTGGGTCACTTGCTTTTTCAGAAAGAAAATATATTTCAAATCCTTTTTTATTTTTGTTTGGAGATGCATTACAGTGTATGGATATAAAAATATCAGCATTTTTTTCATTTGCAAAATTTGTTCTATCTATAAGTGGTATAAACACATCTTCTTCCCTTGTAAGAAATACATCAAATTTTTCTTTATCAAATAAATCTTTTAAATACAGTGCTATATTCAAGTTAAGATCTTTTTCTTTTATATTATTTGGTCCAACAGCACCCGGGTCTTCTCCACCATGTCCTGGATCAAGAACAATTTTGATTTTTCTTTTTTGTAAATTTTGTTTATCCTGAATATAAAATGTTGTTAAACCAACTGTTGTCTCTGAACTTATCTCTGTTATTTCTTCTGGTTTTTCACCATAAATTTTTATTATTAGTTTATAGTCAGGTTTTGTCACATATTCATTTTTTATATCTTTTATATTATTTCTTAAAAACAATTTACATATTCCAGTATTATTTTCGTTGTACAATTTTATATTTTTTAACAAATATCCATTGTATTCAATTTCATTTTTTTCAAGAAATCCTTTATAAAAATTTATTGTAACATTTTTCGGAAAATCGCTGTTAATTGAATATTTTAAATCTTCAGTTAATTCAAAAATTATTTTTGTGAGTCCTGGCTCCTCATAAATTCTTGGATTTAAAACATTTGTTATACTCTCTAAAATTAGGAGCTTTGAATTTCTGTTAAAAGTACAATTTAATTTTGCTAAGTTTTTAAAATATTTACTTTCCAAGAATTCTAAAGGAATATATGTTACATCTTTAAATATTAATGTAGGTTTTATAAAATTTATCTGTTGTGAATTAATATTTATTTTTCTGCTGTTAAAGTAAAAAACAATATTCTGATTATTTATTTTAAAAACAACTTTTCCTGTTATTGAATACCAGTATAAATCAGCACCACAGAGTTCTGCTATGTTCCTTATAGAAAAATATTCTGTATCTTTTGTTTCATAGAATAAAATTTTGTTTGTTTTTTCTCCATTAAATATTCCTTGAATTTTAGTTGGAGATACTGCCTGTGTAATGGATGGAAATAAAAAAAATAAAATTATAAAAAGGTTATAATTGATTGTGGGTTTTTTAAACTTTCTCATTTGAAATAGTCAAAAAATTACAGTTGGTTTTTTTGAGTAAAATTAATTGTGGCTGCGGAGGGATTTGAACCCACGACTCACGGCTTATGAAACCGTTGCTCTACCGCTGAGCTACGCAGCCATAAATTTACAGTTTGTTGTCAGTAACTTGTGTTGTTAATACTTTATTTCCAAGCGATTCTTTTTAACGAGTTATATGCCTGTCTTTTATATTGCAACCGCTACTTCTTTAGGACAAACTTGTTGCAAGTGCAGTTTTCTAGAAAATACCTTAGAGTTGTCTCTAATACTGTTCACTAATTCATTAACATATTTTGCAACAGAAGGTGCAATATACTCCTGTTTACAAGAAGGACAAACTAACGCTGGAACATTCTTAAC
>Ga0272448_1006781_pt1 | contig 12287 bp, 9 predicted proteins | sample YNPCB0191_FD_202220 | JGI IMG/M metagenome (GOLD analysis project Ga0272448, IMG submission 202220) | Hot spring sediment microbial communities from Yellowstone National Park, WY, United States - YNP-CB-019-1 | ecosystem: Environmental > Aquatic > Thermal springs > Hot (42-90C) > Sediment... | reverse complement strand
AGGGGTTAAGCAGTTAACTCAGGAGCAAGTCCGTGCGGTCATCAAATCCCAAGCCGGTATGAAGTATAACCTTTCGACAGCGCAGATGGATGTCAAGCGTGTGCAGAAACTTTACCGTGAAAAAGGTTTTGTGGATGTCAAAGTGGAGCAGAAAAGAATATTTGTCGCCGAAGATAAGGTTGATATCCAGTTTGATATTACCGAGGGCAATCAGTTCAGAATTGGGCTGATAGAAATAACTGGCAACGAACAGACTCAGGACAGAGTTTTCAGGCGTGTACTCGACGAATATGAATTTCAGCCCGGCAAGTTGTACAACGCGAATATAGCACGCGGTGACGGACAAGGTGAGCTTGAAAGAAGGGTGCAGCGGATGGCTGTGGCTGAATCGGTTACGATAACACCGACAGGCAATAAGCCTGACCAGAAGGACGCGCAGGTTCATGTTATCGAGGGGCAAACTGGTATGATAATGCTCAGCGCGGGTATTTCGAGCGACAGCGGAGTGATTGGTCAGTTTGTTTTTAGTCAGCAGAATTTCGACATATCAAACAGGCCCAAAAGTCTTACGGACTTTTTTACCGGTGATGCGTTCAAAGGGGGTGGGCAGAATCTGCGGATAGCGCTTCAGCCCGGGACGGAAGTCAGCGAATACTCGGTCAGTTTCACTGAGCCTTATTTGAATGACAGGCCCATGCAGCTCGATGTCATCGGTTCAAGTTGGGCGAGGTTTCGTGAAAGCTATAATGAAGAAAGGCTTAAGGGGCTTGTCGGACTTGAAAAACGATATTTAAACCGCTGGCGACGAAGTATCTCCTTTCGTGCAGAAAATGTTGGTGTCAAGGATATTGATGATGATGCCCCGAAGGAAATAAAAGATGTTTCCGGGGACAATCTTCTTGCTGGAATAAGACTGGGTGTCAAGCGTGACAGAACCGACGATATGTACACACCCGGAAAAGGCGATATTTTCCAGGTCGGTTATGAGCAGATTGGCGGTGACTTTACCTTTGGGCTATTGGACACGACTTACAAGTGGTACACAACACTGCATGAGGATTTGGCGGAGCAGCGGACGATTTTTTCAACGAGGATACACGCTGGCACGACGGTTGGTAATGCACCGCCTTTTGAAAAGTTCTATGCAGGCGGCCAGGGCAGCATTCGCGGATTTGAATACCGGGGCGTAAGCACGCGCGGCCTGCAAACAAATGTGTTGAATCCCGAACGTAAAGACCCGATAGGCAGCGAGTGGATATTTCTGGCTAACGCCGAAGTTACTACACCTATTGTAGGTGAGAAATTCGCGGGTCTGTTTTTCATCGACAGCGGTACGATAGATAGCGGCCCATATCGCGTTTCGGTCGGAACCGGTATCCAGATACAGATACCGCAATGGTTAGGGCCTGTGCCGATGCGGTTCGAACTTGGGTTCCCGCTGATTAAGGACGAGGACGACGATACACAGATATTCAGCTTCTCGGTTGGAAGATTGTTCTAAGAAAATAAAAAGGTAAAATTAAAAGAAACATTAAGGGAAAAAAGATGAAAGTCAAGACATTAGTATTGATTTGGCTGGCGATTGCGGCAGGGTTGCTCATTTGTTTTGAGGCTGGGTTTGTATCAGCTGCGCCAGAGACCGCCAAAGGAGTTTTGCGGATTGGTGTAGTGGATATTCAGAAAATTTTCCGTAATTCCAAGATGGTAAGCAAGTATCGAGAGGAATCAATTGCGGAGCAGAACAAAATAGAGGCGGACCTCGACAAACTTTCCAAGGAGATAGAGGCAGACAAAGCAGGACTAAAGACGCTCAAGACTGGCAGCAGTGATTATATGGCGCAGGGAAAAGAAATACTGCTCAAGCAGGCCAATTTGCAGGCGCAGCAGAAATTCTACGAGCAGCAGATGACAATGAAGGAGCAGCAGATGGTCGAAAAAACTTATCAGCAGATACTTGAACAGGTCAAAAAAATTGCCGAGGAAAAGAAGCTCGATATAGTTTTTACAAAAGATGAGATTGATTTTCCTGCGATGAATCTGAACGAGGCGACAATGATAATTCGCACGCATAAGGTTCTTTATTGTGGCGGCTGTGTGGACATAACTGAGGATGTGCTGACAGCACTGGATAGGGAAAAATAACTAATATGGAGATTACCGTTTCACAATTGGCGCAGCAACTTGCGGCTGAACTTATCGGCAGCGGTACCGGTCTTGTAAGTTTGGTGGGTCCACTTCAGAGTGCCGATGAGCGGACAGTAACATTTGTTACCGATAGAAAACGTCTGCCTGATGTGAAGACATCAAAGGCAGGGGCTGTTTTGGTCGGAGAGCGTATTGCTGATTGCGACAAGCCGCAACTTGTGGTCAAAAACGTGAACGCAGCGCTAATTGAAACTTTGAAAATTTTTGCGCCGAAACTTACACCACCTGTGGAAGGTATAGACAGCAGCGCTAAAGTCGCCAAAAGCGCAAGAATTGGAAAGGGTGTTTCGATTGGGCCTAATGTAGTGATTGACGAAAACGCCGAGATTGATGATGGAACAGTTATCGCCAGCGGCTGCAAGATTGGTGAAAATTCAAGAATCGGAAAGAATTGTCGTTTCGACAGCAACGTCGTAATATATCACAACTGTGTAATCGGTAATAACGTTATCATCCAGGCCAACAGTACCATTGGTTCGACTGGATTCGGTTACTATTTTATAGATGGTGCTCACAGGCTGATTCCGCACAACGGCAGGGTAGTGATAGAAGATTTCGTCGAAATAGGAGCAAATAGCTGCGTTGACCGCGCCAAGTTCGGCGAAACTCGCATTGGGGCAGGGACGAAGATAGATAATCTCGTTCAGATAGCGCATAATGTTCAGATAGGCAAGTGCTGCCTGATAGCAGGCCAGGTTGGTATTGCCGGCAGTGCAAAACTGGGTGATGGAGTTGTTCTCGCCGGGCAGGCAGGAGTAATTGATAATATTGAGGTGGCTGACGGTACGATGGCTGGTGCGACAGCGGCTATTTTGCAGAGCACTACCCAACCAGGCAGAGTTATGTTCGGGACACCGGCTATAGATAAGGCCGAGGCGCTGCGGATAATTACTCTTAGCAGGAAACTGCCAGAAATGTCAGCGCAGTTAAGACAATTGCGGAAAAAAATTGAAGAGCTTGAGAAGAAGAGATAATCGGCATCAATGAAGCTGCAAAAGACGATAAAAAGCGATTGCAAGATAGCAGGCAGGGGTCTGTTCAGCGGTGAACAGACAAAAGTCATATTTCGACCTGCAGCCGCCGACACTGGGATAGTCTTTGTGCGGACTGATTTGCCGGAACCTGTGCGCATCAAAGCTGTAATTCCCAATGTCAGCGAGCGAAGCCGACGTACGACACTTACAAAAGGTACGGTCAACATCGAAACAGTGGAGCATTGCATGGCAGCAATAGTCGCTCTCGAAATTGACAACCTTATTGTCGAGGTCGAAGGCGCCGAGATTCCAGCACCGGACTGCAGCAGTGCGGAGTTTTTCCGCATCCTGAAGCGCGCTGAGGTTGTCGAACAGCAGGCGGAAAAGCGCCAGTTTATAATTCGTGAGCCGATAACAATAATCGAAGACGATTCGTGTATCTACGCTCTGCCTTATGCTGACGATGCCCTCAATATAACCTACGACCTCGATTACGGCGGGCATACCGGTATTGGCAGACAGATTTTCAGTTGCCGACTTACACCTGATGGTTTCGAGAGGAATCTTGCGCCTGCACGGACATTTTTGCTCGAACCGGAGGCTCGACAGTTCCAGGCTCGTGGGATGGGTACGCATCTTAGTCCTAAGGATATCCTTGTGATAGATTCCGACGGGCCAATTAAGAACAGTTATCGTTTTCCCAACGAGTGCGCCCGGCACAAGATTGTGGATTTGATTGGTGACCTTGGTCTTGTCGGAAGATATATCACCGGCCGAATTGTTGCCTATAAGAGCGGACACTCGCTCAATCAAAAACTCGCAAAAAAACTTTATGAAGCTGCCCAGCAGGCTGAGCGTATCCAAAAGCGTGGTTCGGATGCTGTTCTCGACATACGCCAGATTACAAAAATACTGCCGCATCGCTATCCATTTCTGCTTGTTGATAAGGTCGTGGAAGTAGATGGTGACAGATGGATTAAGGGGATAAAAAACGTCAGCATCAACGAGCATTTTTTCCAGGGGCACTTTCCCGGCACACCGATAATGCCGGGAGTTCTTATAGTCGAGGCGATGGCACAATTATCAGGTCTGCTTTTTGCTCAGAACCTCGAACATACAGGCAGACTTGCTGTGCTTTTGAGTATGGACGACGTCAAACTTCGCAAGGCTGTTGTTCCCGGTGACCAGTTGATACTTATAGCTGAAACGGAGCGAATGAGGGCGCGAACAGCGCAGTGCAAGTGCAAGGCGATGGTTGGTGACGCTGTTGTTGCGGAAGCTCAAATCAGGTTTATGCTCGTGGATGAGGAATCGATAATATAAAATTTTATGGAATTATTTTTATTATAAAAAACGGAGAAACAAGTGATGAAACAGATACACCCAAGTGCGGTAATAGCTGATGATGCCAAAATTGGCGACGATTGTATAATTGGGCCTAACTGTGTGATTGGCAGCGGAGTCTCGATAGGCGAAGGTACGGTCCTCGACGCCAACGTGGTTATAGGCAAAAACGTTGTAATAGGTAAAGGCAACCATTTGTTCGCCAACTGCGCTATTGGCGGCAGGCCGCAGGTTCTTGCCCTGAAGGCTGATGCCGAGGTCGGAGGCCTTGTGATAGGTGATAACAATACAATCCGCGAGCAGGTTACGATTCATCCGAGTATGCACAAGGGCGGCCTTACAAAAATCGGCAATAATAATCTTTTAATGATAGGAGTACATATCGGCCACGACTGTACCCTCGAAGATAAAATTGTGATGAGCAACTATACCCAGATAAGCGGGCACTGCAAAATCGAAACCGGTGCCTGGCTTAGTGGTATGGTACTGCTGCATCAGTTTGTTACTATCGGCAAATGGTGCTACGCCGCTGGTATGACGGGTATTACTCACGATATACCCCCCTTCCTGATTGTCAGCGGGCACTATCCACCGGAGATTCGCGGTGTCAATAAAAGAGGCTTGATGCGTGCGGGGTTGAGTGAGCAGTCGCGGAAGAGTATTTATGATGCGTATAAAAAATTGTACCGCAAAGGTACATTACTTGAAAATGCAAAGGCACTTGCCCAGCAGAATGGTCTTGATGAAAACGTAAAGGCTATACTCGATGCCATATTCAAAAGTTGTGAACACCGTTTCGGCAGATACCTCGAAACTTTAAGATACAAATAACTGGTGTGATGATGGATAAAGTGCGTACGGCGGTAATTGGCGCGGGCAAGATGGGCCAGCTTCACGCGAGGGTCTATTCGGAACTTTCCGCGAGCCAGCTCGTCGCCATCGTTGATAGCGATAAAGAGAAGGCGCAGCAATTAGCCAAAAAATACAGATGTGAAGCATTTGAAAGCTGCACAGCCTTGATTGGTAAAGTTGATGCTGTTACGATAGCGACCCCGACAATATCGCATCTGGAAATAGCTAAACTGTTTATCGAAAACGGTGTTGCAGTGATGATAGAAAAACCACTGGCCGCCGATTCCGCGCAGGGGATACAGATTGTGGAACTGGCTAAAAAGCACAGCTGCATTGCCGCCGTGGGACATTCCGAAAGATGCAATCCCGTCGTGCAGGCAATGAAGCGGCTTGCGATTGAGCCGAGATTCATCGAGGCTGTTCGTGTCAGTCCCTACCCTTTCCGCTCGACCGATATCAGTGTCGTGCTCGATGTGATGATTCACGATATCGATATTGTCCTTTCGATGGCGGCAAGCAAAGTAAAAAAAGTTGATGCCGTCGGCCTTGCCGTTCTGGAAGATAAAGAAGATATCTGCAACGCGAGGCTTGTTTTTGAGAACGGCTGTGTCGCAAATATCACAGCTTCGAGATTAGCCCTGAAGACAGAGCGCAAAGTCCGCGTCTTCAGCAGGCAGGCATATTTGAGCGTTGATTACTTCAAGAAGACCGGCACGGTTATTAAGGCCGACCCTAATATCGACGTTGTTGAAAAAATCCGCCAATTAAAGAAAAAAGGTGCGATTGGCCTGTTAACTACAAACTGGCAGGACTTGCTGCACATAGAAAAACTCGATATCGATGATAAGGAGCCTTTGAAGGTTGAGCAAGAGTCCTTCCTGAAAGCTGTTTTAGATAAGTCCTCTCGCCCCGAAGTTACCGCCGAAGAAGGCCTCGCCGCCATGCAATGCGCCGAAATGATTCTACAATCCGTCAAACAGCACAAATGGGAATAGAAGAAAATTAAAAGTAAAAGGGCAATATGCACAAGGTTTTAAAATAGAAGCTACATGTTTTTTAAATGTCATTCCCGCACAAGCGGGAATATAGCTTAATCCGTGAGTGTTATGGATTCCTGCTTTCGCAGGAATGACAGAGTAAATCAAATGAGAACTCCAGCGTTTCAAGGTGGTAAATTTGTAACCACCTCGTCTTTTTCTTTTTAGCATGCGATACGCACGATGCAGGAGGTAACGAGCTGCGCAACCATAACCGTTTAACAAAATCTCAAACATAACTGCCGATGCTTTAATTTTGAGACGAGATGGTCAGCTATGCGTGTCGGTTCGGGGAGGCGGTAGCCTGCACAGCAGGTGAGGACAATTTTAATCGCGTCTTTGAGGATGCAGTTATTGCCGACGGAAATAAAAATTGGCTTAACATTTGTTGCGGTTCTTAAAATGGCGCCGATGGTTTCACCTTTATCTTTTAACGGGGCGAACGAACCTTTTTGCGAAGCAGGATTTTTAAATATGCCAATAAGCAGGCTTTTTGCACAGCCGATAGTAGGTTTATTCAAAAATACGCCTAAATGCGAAGCGATGCCGAACCTGCGCGGATGGGCAAGGCCGTGACCATCGATGAGAAAGGCGTCAGGCGTATTTTTTAATTTCCTTATAGCAGACAGGCATGCAGGCGCTTCGCGGAAACTAAGCAACCCCGGGATATAAGGAAACCGCAATTTTCTTATTGCGTATTTGGTTTCAATAACCTTCAAATCCGGCAGCTGGAAGACTACAACGGCGGCGATAATTTTTTTGCCATCTTTTGAAAATGCGCAGTCCAATCCAGCTACTAATTTCGGGAATTTTCTTACAGGTATGCATTTGATTTTCGAAGCAAGTTTTTTTTGCAAGGCTATCGCCTGCTTCGGTGTCAAGTTCCAGCGATGAAGTTGTTTAATTTTCATAAAATTGCCACGATTCTGGATTCTGTATCAAGTGCGGAATGACAGCAAAGACCAGTCGAGGACCTTCGGGTCGGCGTTGGCAAGGCTCTTAGCGAAAAAATCTGCGTCTTTCAGCTGCTCTTTGGTGAAAGAAGAAGTTATCGCCAGACACTTTGCTCCTGCAGCTTTTGCGGCGGCAACGCCGGTAACGGCGTCTTCAATTACGAGACAATCTCTGGGATTCAAATTCAGACGTTTTGCCGCCAGAAGAAAAATTTCCGGATTCGGTTTTTTATATTTAACATCTTCTGCGGTTACAACCGTATCGAAGGTTTTTAATGATAAGCCAATCTCATTTAAATTGCCCGCTACCTTTATCATATCTGCACTTGAAGCGACCGCGATTTTTTTACCCATATCACGGCATTTTTTCAAAAATTCGTACACGCCTGGCAATGGCTTCAATTTGCCTTTTATGATTTCAAGATAAATTTCGTAAACGCGGGACTTGGCTGTCCTAATATCTAAGGGGAAATTATATTTTTCCGCGACACCACCGATGAAGCGGTCCTCGCCGGTGCCTATAAAGGGTTCAAAGTCCTTGCGGGTTACCTTTAACCCCTTTTCTGCGAACATCATTATCGAAGCCTTGGCGATGAATTCCTCGCTGTCAACCAGCACTCCATCCATATCAAAAAGCACACCATACGGCAAAATTGGTTTTGCCATAATCACTCCTAAACAAATCAGACAAAAGTTTGGTAGATTTTAAAGGGTTTGGTGAAAAATCAAAATAAAAAATGGGGTTTCTTTTTTTGCGACCAAATGGTAGAATTATTAGTTTGGGTTATTGCGAAATTCCTGCAGTAAGACTTGTACTGCGACGGTGAGCTAAAAGGCGCGTTTGTTATGGAAAAAGTGATAAAAATAACAGGGGCTTCAGAACACAATTTAAAGAATATCAACCTGTCCATTCCTCGCGATAAAATGGTTTGCATCACTGGTGTCAGCGGTTCCGGAAAAAGCTCACTTGCCTTCGATACGATTTACGCCGAGGGCAGACGCAAGTACGTCGAATCGCTAAGTGCCTATGCCAGACAGTTTCTGGAGCAGATGCAAAAGCCTGCAGTAGAGGAAATTACGGGTCTTCCCCCTACTATCGCAATAGAACAGCGGAGCGCCAGCGGAAATCCTCGCTCTACCGTTGCGACGACGACGGAAATTTATGATTATTTCAGACTTCTTTTTGCGAGAGTGGGACAGCCCCACTGCTGGATTTGCGGCAGAGAAATTACAAGCCAGCACGCTACGCAGATTGTCGAATCGATATTAGCTAAGCCCGAAGGCACGAAGCTGCAGATTTGCGCACCATTGGTCAGCGGTAAGAAAGGTGAACATCACGACGTCCTGATGAGCATCCGGCAAAAAGGCTACGTGCGGGTGCTGGTCGATAAAACCATTTACGACATCAAAAATGTTCCGCCGCTGGATAAAAACAAAAAGCACGATATTGCCGCTGTTGTTGACAGACTGATTATCAAGGAAGGCGTACGGATTCGCTTAGCGGATTCGGTCGAAACGGCGCTGCGGCTCGGTGATGGTCTATTGCTCGTATTGATGCAGGAACCGGAAAAGGCTGAGAACGGGGAAGTTGTTGACGGCAAATGGAAAAAAGCTGTTTACAGCGAAAAATTCGCCTGCCCATCTCATCCGCAGGCGAGCCTCGAGGAATTATCACCGAGACTTTTCAGCTTCAACAGTCCCTATGGTGCGTGCAAAAGCTGTGACGGTCTCGGAACGGTTCTGGAGTTTGACCCTGACCTGATTGTGCCTGACAAAACTCAGTCGCTCGAACACGGCGCAATCGACGCTTGGCGCAAGGGTGGCAAGCGGATGAACATTTATTATAACCGTTTGGTCAAGCGTTTTTGCCGTGTAATGGGTATAGACCGTTCGATGCCTTTTGAGGAGATACCGCTTGAGGTAAGAAATATCCTGATGTACGGCACTAAGCCAGAGGACGAGGACAAATATGGCATTTCATTTGAGGGTGTGATACCGAACCTCGAACGAAGATGGCAAAACACCACCAGCGAATATGTCAAGGCCAGATTGCACAGCTACCTATCTGAACAGGCCTGTCGGACCTGTAATGGCTCACGCCTGCGGCCCGAGGCTACTGCGGTTACCGTCGGCGGCAAAAATATAAGTGAACTTTCGCGGATGAGTGTTGATGATGCATTGAAATTTTTCAATAATCTCAAACTTGATGAGGAAAAGGCAATAATTGGCGCAGCGGTACTGAAAGAAATAAAGGCAAGGCTGAAATTTATGGTCGATGTAGGTCTCGGCTATCTTACTTTAGACCGGCGAAGCAGTACTCTTGCGGGCGGTGAGGCGCAGCGAATTCGCCTTGCCACACAGGTCGGGAGCGGCTTAGTTGGTGTCTGTTACGTTCTTGATGAACCGACAATCGGACTGCACAAGCGTGATAATGACCGGCTTCTCGGAATACTCAAAAGATTGAGTAAAATTGGAAATACGGTTATTGTTGTCGAGCATGATGAGGATGTTATCAAGGCAGCAGACCACATAATTGATATCGGCCCTGCAGCGGGCATCCACGGCGGTGAGCTTGTTGCGCAGGGGACAATTGAGGACATTATTAACTGTCCGAAATCGATTACAGGTGATTATCTTAGCGGCAGGAAAAAAATCACACTGCCTTTGCGACGTCGAAGCTACAGCATGCGAAAGTGCATCGAGGTAAAAGACGCCGCTGAAAATAATCTTAAAAATATCGATGTCAAATTTCCACTCGGTACGTTTATTTGTGTAACGGGGGTTTCAGGTTCAGGTAAAAGCACACTGGTGAATGAAATTCTGCTAAAGGCACTGAAGCGTCGGCTTTATGGTTCGCGCGAGAAACCAGGCAAACACAAAACAATCTTAGGCACAGCCCAGATTGACAAGGTTATCGAAATAGACCAGTCACCGATAGGGAAAACCCCGCGAAGCAATCCCGCGACTTATACCGGTGTTTTTGATTTAATTCGTAAACTTTTTGCGATGACGCGCGAGGCAAAAATCCGCGGATACAAGTCTGGCAGGTTCAGCTTTAATGTCAAGGGCGGGCGTTGCGAGGACTGTATGGGCCAAGGCACGAAAAAAATCGAAATGCATTTTCTGCCCGATGTGTATGTTACCTGCCAGAGCTGCAAAGGCACTCGTTACAACCGCGAAACGCTCGAGGTAACATACAAAGGCAAAAATATCGCGCAGGTTCTCGAGATGCAGATTGATGAATCTCTGGAATTTTTCGCCAATTTCCCCGCGATTCTGCGAGTGCTTAAAACATTAAGCGATGTAGGTCTCGGCTACATCCAGTTGGGTCAGTCTTCGACGACACTTTCGGGCGGTGAGGCACAGCGGGTGAAGCTTGCTGCTGAACTTGGTAAGGCAGCCACGGGACACACGCTTTATCTGCTCGATGAGCCAACAACAGGGCTGCATTTTGCAGACATACATAATCTTTTGAATGTGCTGCAGCGATTGTGCGATATGGGTAATACCGTCGTTGTGATAGAACATAACCTTGATGTTATCAAGATGGCTGATTATATAATCGACCTCGGCCCTGAGGGCGGTGAGGGAGGCGGCCGTGTGGTTGTTGCCGGAACGCCTGAAGAGATTGTGAAAAATGAAAAGAGCTATACAGCCAAATATCTGAAGATGAAACTTGAGGCTGATAGGCCCAAAGTAAGTTTCAAGTTAGAGCAGCAGTTAACGGCATGAACATGGTTATTCAGGCAGTCAAATGGGTTGGCAAAACAGATGGTTTTCTCGAGCTGATAGACCAGAGAAAACTTCCGCAAAAAATGGCTACGCTCAAGTGCCGCGATGTTGAAACAGTTGTCGGTGCTATAAAAACGTTGGCGGTACGGGGTGCTCCTGCGATAGGAGTGGCAGCTGCTTATGGCGCGTTGCTGGGGGTGCAAAAAATCAACGGCAAAGAAAAAGCAGAAAAAGTAATTCCCGTTTTAAAAAAATCCTGTGAATATCTCGGCTTATCAAGGCCGACAGCGGCGAATCTGTTCTGGGCTTTGCAGCGGATTAAGCGGACAGGTGAGCAATTCGTCGCAGAAAATCCTGATGCAAATGCTGAACAATTGCGAAAGGCAATTTTAAATGAGGCCAATGCTATTTACAGTGAAGATGTCGAGATGTGCCGCAGAATTGGCCGAAACGGCGAGAAATTTATTAAAGATGGAATGGGAATTTTGACACATTGTAACGCTGGTGCTCTGGCGACCGCGGGACAAGGGACGGCGCTTTCGGTTTTATTCGAGGCACATAAAAAAGGAAAGAAATTCAGAGTTTATGTTGATGAGACAAGGCCTTTGCTGCAGGGTGCAAGATTGACCGCATGGGAACTGAAACAAGCGGGAATTGAGACGATATTGATTTGCGATAATATGGCAGGCTGGCTTATGAAGCAGAGAAAAATAAATGCGGTAGTAACCGGTGCAGACCGCATTGCTGCTAACGGTGACGTCGCGAACAAAATTGGGACGTACGGCCTGAGTATTTTGGCGGCAAGACACAAAATTCCGTTTTATGTTGCGGCGCCGTCGAGCACATTTGATTTGAGTATCTCGAGCGGTAAGTTGATACCCATCGAGCAGAGAGAGCCGGACGAAGTGACAACAATTGCCAAGATAAGGATAGCACCGACAGGAATTAGCGTTTGCAATCCCGCCTTCGATGTTACGCAGGCAAGGGATATTACAGCGATAATCACGGAAAAAGGCGTGATAGAAAGGCCGAATGCCGATAAAATCATAAGGAACCTCAAAGGCTGAAAGCAGATGCAGGAAGCGCTGAAACAGCAGGTGCAATTGTCTAAAGAAGAGGAGTCGTTGCTTGTCTGGCGGCGGCGCAATTCGTATTACTACGATTGGCTGGACAGGATTTATAAATTCACG
>Ga0272448_1006780_pt1 | contig 12288 bp, 12 predicted proteins | sample YNPCB0191_FD_202220 | JGI IMG/M metagenome (GOLD analysis project Ga0272448, IMG submission 202220) | Hot spring sediment microbial communities from Yellowstone National Park, WY, United States - YNP-CB-019-1 | ecosystem: Environmental > Aquatic > Thermal springs > Hot (42-90C) > Sediment... | reverse complement strand
TGAATGGAGAACCCGTGACCATCGCCGGACTCGCGCTGATATTCGATCACCTTGCAGAGAACGGACTTGCGCCGGACGATTCCTCAGGTGATAAGCTGCTCGAAACCGTCCAGATCTACCATTCCATAGAACCAGGCGAAGAGCAAGGCTATCGGTCTGCTCTCATCTCTGCCTACAAGGCTTACAGGAGTTAACTCATGAAAAATAGTATGGCGAGACTGTTCTCAGCGGCACTTATAGCCGCAGTGATTATCTGTGCCGTTCCTGCGCAGAGCGCAGTGAAGAAGTCCGCGCCAAAGGTCAAGACAGGCGCTCTATGTCCGACTCCTCTCCCCAAGAAAACTGCAGCAAAGCCCGCCGTGAAGAACGCGACGGCGAAACAGCCCCAGAAAGCGTCACAGAAGCTGCCACGACTCCTCGATCTGGGCGCTACAAAGTGTATCCCATGCAAGATGATGGCCCCAATACTGGAGCAGCTTGGCAAGGAATACAAAGGCAAGCTCAAAGTGGATTTCATCGATGTATGGGAGAACCGCAGTGCGGGCGAAAAATACAAGATCAGCAGCATTCCGACACAGATCTTCTACGATGCTAACGGCAAGGAGTTCTACAGACATATCGGCTTCTTCCCAAAAGAAGATATCCTCGCAAAGTTCAAAGAGCATAAAATCAACCTGAAGAAGTGATCGTTCTGTAGAACAAAGAAAGGAAGGCATTCCATTGAACTCTAAGGCGAAAATGATCGTGCTAGTTGCCGTGCTTGTGCTCGGATTTGGATGGCTATCGAAGGTTACCAGTAATAACGCCCAGTCAGGCTCATCATGTGGGTGTGGCGTTGGTGCCACATGCCCTACGACACCGCCGCCAGCCAAGGAATCAGCTGTACAACCTGGTAACCTCAAATCAGCAAAGCCAGTATCAGGTCTTCCCAAGCTGGTCGATCTCGGATCAACGACTTGCGTTCCGTGCAAGATGATGGTGTCTGTGCTGGATGGTCTCTCATCCGGCTATAAAGGAAAGCTCTCAGTCGAGTTCATCAATATCAGCGAAGACCGTGAGGCTGCCGACCGGTATCACGTTCGAGCGATTCCGACTCAGGTATTCATTGACGCATCAGGCAAAGAAGTCTTTCGACACGAGGGTTACTATCCCAAAGAAGATATCCTTGCCGCGTTCAAGGAACATGGGATAGACCTTGGGAAAGGGAAGTAACATGAGAATCAGGAATGCAACATCGCTCGTTGCGGCTGCACTGACTCTTATGGCTTTCGGATGCTTTGCCTCCGCTGAGCAGCCAGAGAGCAAATCCCAACTGCTGAAGGACGTCTACCCAAGGCTGACCACCGGCATGATGATGGAGGCCAAGCTGGCATCACTCCCTGCAGGCGTTATTCTGCAGGCAGGCGGCGTGAAGATCACTGCCAAGGACCTGGATGCCGAGATCGCGAAAGCGCCGGAGTCGGTTCGTCCCCAGCTTGTGAAGAACGCGTTTTTTATCCTTGAGAACCGGGCGACACGAGATCTGCTCGTGACTGAAGCAAAGGCATGGACTAAGGAGAAGAACCAGAAGCTCCCGACTGAGACATCGGACCCATTAAAACCATACTTCGACTCGCTTACCGCAAACGTGTCCGCCAGTGACGCAGAACTCAATGACTTCTACGGCAAGAACAAAGACATGATGGGTGGCGCGACGTTCGAACAGGTTAAAGACGAACTGAAGCAGTATGTTCTTGGACAGAAGCGCCAAGAGACCTTGGATACCCACGTGGCGACCATTGGGAAAAGGACTCCCATCGATGTCGATAAAACTTGGGTCGAGAAACAGTATGCTTCCGCTATGGACAATCCTGTGGACAAGGCTCGGTCGTCGGGCAAACCGTCACTGGTCGATTTCGGGGCTGACGGTTGCCAACCTTGCGAGATGATGACCCCTGTGCTGGAATCGCTGACCAAAGAGTACGAAGGCAAGATGAATGTTCTGTTTGTGCATGTGCGCAATGAGCAGATACTTGCAGCCCGATATGGGATACAGTCCATTCCCGTTCAGGCATTCTTCGATAGGGACGGCAAAGAAGTGTTCAGACATGTAGGATTCTTCCCTAAGGATCAGATTGTATCCAAACTCTCTGAGTTGGGGGTGAAGTGATTTGGAGCAGCTATTCACTACGCTGAGCAGGGCTGTTGAGGGGTCAGCTTTGATCGCCCTGACAGCATCATTTATCTGGGGGATACTGAGCGTCGTTCTGAGCCCATGCCATCTATCCAGCATACCTTTGATAGTCGGGTTCATAAGCGAGCAGCAGGATCTGACCAAGCGCAAGGCATTCGGAATCTCATCGCTCTTCGCACTGGGGATTCTGGTCACCATTGCACTGATCGGTGTGTTGACCGCAGCTATGGGCAGGATGATGGGAGATGTCGGCAAGTACGGAAACTACTTCGTTGCCGTAATATTCTTCGTGGTCGGCCTACATCTGCTGGGCATAATCCCCATGCCGTTCTCAGGCCCGGGAAATACCGGAATGAAACGTCGCGGCTATCTTGCCGCATTTATCCTCGGCCTGGTCTTCGGGATCGCGCTCGGCCCGTGCACATTCGCATACATGGCACCGATGCTCGCTGTCAGCTTCAAGGCGGCAGCCACAAATCTGATCTACGGAATTCTGCTGCTTGCGGTGTACGGCATCGGCCATTGCTCAGTTATTGTCCTAGCCGGAACATCGACGGAGTCGGTTCAACGCTATCTGAAGTGGAATGAGAAATCACACGGAGCCGCTATCATCAAGGGCATCTGTGGAGTGTTGGTGATACTCGGGGGTGTGTATTTAATCCATGTTGCTGGATAACGCGGACGGATTCCAGGAAACGGAGAGCGGCATCCAGATCATCAGACACTCGGCCCCATCAGTCGAGGGTAATCTGGCGCTGGATGAAGAGTTTGCTCGCGAAGCTGGCAAGATCGGCAGAAAGGTTCTGAGACTCTGGTGGGGAGGCCCAACTGCAGTGGTGCTTGGCTGCTCGGACAAGCCGGAACGCGCCGTCAACGCCGATGTATGCGAGATCTTGGGCATTGGCGTGCTGAGAAGAGTAACGGGCGGTGGTGCTGTAGTGCAGTCCAACGGTGTGCTGAACTACACCCTGACTATGCCGGACACAGGCAGGTTGGACATTCACAGAGTGTTTGGCCTGGGCACCCGCATGATCATCAATGCGCTCGCAAACCTTGGGATCGAGGCGGAGCATCAAGGCATATCGGACGTAGCTGTGGGCGACCTCAAGATTTCAGGAAACGCTCAGGCCCGCAAATGGAAGTCGGTTCTCCTGCACGGCACTATCTTGATCGATATGGACTATGAACTGCTTGAAGCCATACTGAAGCATCCGGATCGGGAACCGGACTATCGGAAAGGCCGTTCACACAGGGAGTTCATCACCTCGTTGCGCGACTTGGGAGTGACAGCATCCTATTCCAAGCTGGAAGATGCTGTTCTAGACGCTGCACTCGACCTATTGTGATGCAGGTCCAAGCAGATGTTTGGAAACGCGAATGGAGTACGGAAGGTGAATTATGAGCGATTGTTCTTGTAGCTGCAATACGGGCCATGAAACGGGTGACTGCCCGATCTGTGGTGCTACCGGGCAGTCGGTGCCCAGTGAGACAATCAGTCATCTGGTGACAGGTGTTTCAACGTCTCCCGCTGATGAGTTCTACGCCTGTTTGACGTCCGACTGTGAGGCTGTGTATTTCAGCCGAAGCATAGTAGTTCGCCAAGCAAATGTTTCGGTTCCGGTAGGATGGAAAGAAGGATCCTCGTCGAAATATGCGTGTTACTGCAATCATGTCACGGAAGACCAGGTAATCGATGCCGTTCTGAATGGCGGCGCAAGAACTGTAGGGGATGTAAGCCGACTGACTGGAGCTATGAAGAACGGCAACTGTCTGCTAAACAACCCGAAAGGCTGCTGCTGTCATAGCGACATACAGAGCCTGATCAGTCGCGGATTGGGGTGATCACGCCTGTAGAGGAACACGCCGTTTGGAAGCCACATGCGATTCCGCAATAGAGCGGGAGCGAGGAAAGCGCAGTATTGGGGGGTGTTGATGATCGGAAACCAGGAACTGCTATATGATAGAGTGTTCGTAACCGGAGGTTCAGGCTTCTTGGGCATTAACCTGATCCGGCATCTTTTGAACAAAAACTGTGATGTCGTTTCCTTTGATATAGTTCCATTCTGCTATCCTGAAGCAGATAGGATTAGCTGGATCATCGGAGATATACGAGACCGCAGTGCTGTCGAGAAAGCGATGCAGGGCTGTACTGCGGTTGTTCATTGCGCAGCGGCACTGCCCCTATACAGCAAGGATGATATTTACTCAACTGACGTAGATGGTACTCGCTGTGTCCTGGAGACGGCTGCGGAGATTGGAATTAAGCGCATAGTACATATTTCCTCGACTGCTGTGTATGGAGTACCCGATCATCATCCTCTATACGAAACGGATCAGCTTGTCGGAGTAGGTGATTATGGGCAGGCAAAGATCATGGCGGAGGCTATCTGCAGAGAATTCAGAGACAAGGGATTATGTGTGCCAATACTACGCCCGAAATCCTTCATCGGTCCGGAGAGGTTGGGGGTATTCGCACTATTCTACGACTGGGCCAAGGATGGCAAAGGTTTTCCGCTCTTGGGAGACGGCAAGAACAGGTACCAGTTGCTCGATGTGGAGGACCTGTGCGAGGCGATCTGGGGATGCCTGACACGTCCATGCGAGACAGTGAACGATGTGTTCAACATAGGAGCGGCTGAGTATCGCACGATGAGAGAGGACTTCCAGTCCGTATTGGACTACGCCGGTTTCGGCAGGAAGATTAAGTGCTTTCCAGCAGGGCCGTTGGTGCTGATCCTCAAGCTTCTTGAAAGGCTGAAGCTGTCGCCGCTCTACAAGTGGGTCTATGACACAGCATCAACAGATTCCTTCGTTTCAATTGAAAAGGCCCAGAAGGCGTTCGGTTACTCGCCAAAGTATTCAAACAAAGATGCCCTGATCCGCAACTATCGATGGTATCTAGATAACGTAGACAGCTTCAAGCAGGCCAGTGGAGTATCGCATCGGGTGCCCTGGAATCAAGGCATACTTCGATTGGCGAAACTGTTTTTCTAGACTATCGTGGATATTTCTTAAGTTCTGGCAAGCATCAACATAGAGGAGTTGCAAATGTCACATAACCACGTACATACAGAAGCACAGGGAGGACGACGTATTGGGATTGCGATTATCCTGACGATTGCGTTTGTAATCGGTGAATTCGTGGCCGGTCGTATGTCGCACAGCCTTGCCCTGCTCTCGGATGCTGGTCATAACTTTGCCGATGCTCTCGCGCTGATTCTCTCATGGTACGCGTTGAGAATGACACTCAAGCCAGGTGACACTCGCAAGACCTTCGGCTACCATCGCATTGGCATCCTCACAGCTTTGGTAAATGCCGCATCACTCGCAGTGATCGCGCTAGCCATCATATGGGAGGCGGTAGTCAGGCTGCGCTCTCCCGAGCCTGTGCATAGCGGTTCGATGATCGTTGTCGCTCTGATTGCGATAATAATGAATACTATCATCAGCATATGGCTTCATGCGGGCGCAAAAAACGATCTGAATATCCGCAGCGCTTATCTCCATATGCTCGGAGATGCGCTGGCTGCAGTCGGCGTAGTCATGGCAGGCATAATTATCAGACTCACGGGCAATCCGATAGCCGACGCATTGGTCTCATTACTCATCGGCGGATTCATTTTGTATAGCTCTCGGGACATTTGGGTAGAGGTGGTTACCATTCTCATGGAAGCAGCACCTCATAAACTGGATGTATCGGTTATAGAGTGCTCCATTCGCGCTGTTTCCGGTGTATTTGATGTCCACGATATTCATTCCTGGACGGTGGGTTCGGGTATCACGGCCTGCAGTTGCCACGTGACAGTTGGGCGAGAGAACGCCAATCGATGCCAGGAAATCCTTCATTCGATAGTCAGCATGCTGGAGCAGAAATTTGGATTTGCACATGCAACCGTGCAGATTGAGGTTGATGGTTTCGCCGCTACAGTATCTTGCGGTAATGGCGACCCTGGAAATAGCTCCTGTCTGGAACCCGTGGAAGTCTGAGTCACTTATACCATCAACGTGCTTTGGGATAGAGTGTAAGCTCTATTTGGTTACATGGCAAATTAATCACATTTTGGAAATCAAGCAGGAGGAACTTAAGATGCCTGACGTAGTCATCAAGGTCGAAGCCAGTTCGATAAGCCGAAAACGTGTGGAAGTTACGGCCGGAAAGTTCGTAATGAACGTCGATGAGCCGGAAAGACTCGGTGGAACGGATACCGGACCTAACCCACTTGAGTATCTACTAGCGGCGCTCGCCGGATGTCTAAACGTACTGGGGCATGCGGTGGCGCGAGAGATGGGATTCACAATCGAGTCAATGTCCGTGTCGATTGAGGGCAGCCTTGACCCGGTCGCGTTCACTGGCCGGAAGCCGGGTGTAAGACCTGGCTACCAAGAGATAAGGGTCCACTTCAGTCTCAAGACTTCGGCGACGCAGGATATTCTGAATAGCTGGGCTGAGGCGATAGAAGCTCGATGTCCGGTAAGCGACAATCTGATCAATCCGACCCCGGTCAGGATAACGTTTCAGTCTTAGTAATGGAGGTTTATCATGGATATAGAATCGTCGGCAAACGAAATAGGTAAGATGGCTGATCTGCTGATCTCGATACTGGGTCTTTCAGCTTATCCGGTTGGGGTGAGTCTCTTGCCTCCCGGCAGCGAGATTCCAAAGGATGCAGAGGTCTTGCATCAGCACAGGTACTGCCAGGCGCTCATGAAAGCCCGATCAGGGAAGAGTGTAATCCTCGATGCTGACGGAATATCCTGTCCGGCTGCTGCTTCAGCGTTCGGATTCCGTCCTCTCCCTGAGCAATTGGCGGGCGGCAAAGGTCTGATTGGATTCGGCATAGTGGAAAACGAACTGATTGGCAGAAAAATGTTCGAGGGCATGTCAAGACTCGAGTCTGGGTCCGTTGCATTGTTGCATCTCTACCCACTCCAGATTGCCGATTCTTTCCCGGATGTTGTAATCGTAGAGGACGAGCCTGAGAAGCTAATGTGGATAGCCTTGTCGTATCTGCATGCAACGGGAGGAGAGCGCGTTCAAGGTTCTACTGCCGTACTTCAAGCTACTTGCGTAGACTCGACCATCATACCTTACCTGGAGAATAGGCTGAACTATGGTTTAGGGTGTTACGGATGTCGGGATGCTACAGATATCAGTTCTAACGAGACTGTGCTCGGGTTTCCTGGAAAAGCGCTTCCTGCCATTATCGAACACCTGCAGTATCTTGGGACAAAAGCTATTCCACGTTCGCGAGCCAAAGGCGCTTACGGGACGTTGACTCGAGTGGAAGGGACTGCTGACTCGAAATCCGAAGCCGACTGTGATGCGCTCGGCACAGGTTAGTGCGGTCAGTAAATTCGTATTGAGCGTTGAGTATGTTGAAGGAGGCAAACGGGACATGTTAGAAAGACTACAGTGCTGGCCAGAAGCCAGTTACATCAGAGGAGAGGAGTGTCAAATATTGTGAGATATAATAGAGGCTTGCACTTTATCTCCAGTCTTCTCGCCATAATTGTATGTTTGATCGTCAGCCGTGGATGCCTCTGGGCGGATTCTGGACAAGAGAAAGTATCGGCGGCCGTTGGTCAAGCAGGCGGAAACGCACTGACACTAGACGCCGCCATCAGCGAAGCGCTGAAGGCCAATCCGACCATCCAGGCCGGTATGTATGACATAGAGGCGGCGCAAAGACAAGTCGGCGTCAGTAAGGGCCATCTCTACGGAGAACTGGACGCGGTTGCTACGGCGCAGCATCTCAACGACCCACAACTTTTGAGACCAATGTCCAAAGAGCTCGCATCGGGTGGCTTAGTATCACTGCCGTTTGCCCAGGATCAGCTTCACGTGGGGGCGATCTACACTTACCCTCTCTATGTAGGTGGTCAGATTATGAACCACGTTCGGATCGATGAGATCAGTCTCAATCAGACAAGGACGCTTCTTGCCGGGACACGCCAGGATGTTATCTACAACGTGACATCCCTGTTTGCGCAGGCGCGGGCATTGGCTGCTCAGGCGGAAGCTATCCAACGCGACATAGACGCATTGGAGGCTACACGCCGTAATCTGGAGCTCGCCGTCAAGATTGGCAAGCGACCGGAGGTCGACCTGCTGAAAACGGTGGACAGAATCAGCGAGGCAGAGGCCGCACGAACTGATGCTATTGGCCGACAGCAGAAATTGATCGCCGTGTTGATGTCCGTGATGGGGCGCGACCCGGCGCAACCGGCGGTGCTCGCGGCTCTGCCCGATCATCTTCCACAGCTTGTCACGGGAACGCCGGAGATGCAATCCGCTGCCAGCCGTCGAAGTTCCGTCGCCATTGCCGAACTAGCCGAGGATAAAGATAAGAAAAGGGCCGCATTGGCGCGTGGTGCATTGGACCCCGCCGTGTCTCTACAGGCAAGTTATCTTCAGAATGTCGATCCGTCATCCTGGGATCAATGGTATGAAACCTGGTTTGTCGGGATGCAAGTCACCCTGCCTGTCTTCGATGGCGGCTCACGCCGATCCGAACTTTCCCGCATCAGAGCGGAAGCAAAAGCGGCAAGAGAGCGGCTGATAGGGGCACGGCTGCAAGCCGCATCGGACCTGCAGAGTGCACTTGCGGGCTGGCGTTCGTCGCAAGACCAACTGCAGGCGGCGGACGCTCAATACGCATCCGCCCATGAGGTTGCTCGCATCGAGCAGGTTCGTTTTGATACGGGAGCGGGAGATATAGAGGATTTACTGAGAGCGCGAAGCCGTGAAGTAGCGGCTGAGAGCGCGCAGATAGCCGCTCGCGCTCAGATAGTCGTGAGCGCGGCTCAGATCAACCATGTTACGGAGAGTGAGGCAGCCAAATGAAGCTGAACATCAGATCGGTGATAATAGTCATAGTCGTTCTAGTTGCGGTAGTTGTGCTGGTACGAGTACGAGCCATGCGCGTGAAGCAACTGGAGTCAATGCCTTCGCTCAAGCAGGCAGCAACACCTGTGTCGGTAGCTAAGGCACGCCTGGGACGGGTGGAAGCCTCCGTAGATGAGCAGGGAGTGATCTCATCGGAAACCGAGTCCGCCATTGCTCCACAGGTAATGGCCCGATGCATAGCCATCTATAAACGTGAAGGAGATAGCGTTCGGGCAGGTGAAGTTATCGCTCGCCTCGACGACCAGGAGTTACAAAACGCTCAGGCAGCCCAGATAGCGGATATGGCCGGCGCGCGGGAAACCGCAGCAGCGCAGGGCGAAGAAATAGCCCGAGCGAGGGAAGATTTTTCGGCTCGCAACGCAGATGTAAGCGCAGCAGAATCAACTGTAGCAGCTCAGATGTCTGATGTTGAAGCCGCCCGGCAGAACGTAGCTGCTCAACAGGCCGATGTTGATCGCGTCAAAGAGAACCTGGCAGCCGCGAAGGCAGCTGCCGCCACACAGAAATCACGAACGGCGCGGGACAAGATACTGTATGATAACAAGGCTATTTCGCTTGAGCAGTGGGAGACCTCTCAGACCACAGAAGTTCAGGCGTATGCCTCCGTCGCCGCTATGAATCATCAAATAGACGCACTGAGTAGGAGTGTGGATGCTGCCAATCATAGAGTAACATCATTGCTCGGCGGTGTAGACGCAGCAAAGCAGCGAGTCGTTTCACTCAGGGCAATGTCCGCCGACGCTCGGCAGCGCATTTCAGCGCAAAAGCGAACCGCAGCGGCAGCCGGCCAGAAGGTCAATGCCCTCGCAAGCACGGCGGCAATGGGGCGAACCCGGCTCGGCTATACTGTGATACGTGCGCCCTATGACGCAATAGTAACCGCCAGGCTCGCCGAACCCGGTGACCTCCTCGCTCCCGGGCAGCCGGTATATCGTATTTTGAAGCCGGGATCGGTAAAGGTTGCGGTGAATGTGCCGCAGGAAAGTCTATCGTTGGTGCGATTGGGATCGTCTGCGAGACTGTCGGCGCACGGCCAGGAGACGACTGCAACCGTCAGCCGTATATACCCGGCTCTGAGTGGAGGGCGCTTGGGGACGGTGGAAATCGACCTGCGACGTCCTCCGTTCGGCCTTAAGAGCGGCTCGACACTAGATGTAGCTCTCCAGACCAAATCGCAAACCGGGTTGACCGTGCCCTCCGCCTCTGTACTGGACAGCAACCGAGGGAGCTTTGTCTATGTAGTCGAACGGGATACCTTGAGATGCATCCCAGTAAAGGTAGAGCTCCAGAACGGAACGGATGCAGTTATATCCGGAGGCATCCAGCCGGGCGCGCGCGTTGTTACGGCACAATCGTCGGAACTGGCAGCGCTGCACGATGGGCAAAAGGTTGTTCCTTCCGATGCGGAGGTGCTTGATAATGAGGTTCGTTGACCGTTATCTAAAGAAGCCGCACCTGCTGCTGTCCCTGGTGCTGCTCGGCGCGTTCGTCGGGCTGATCGGCTGGAAGCGCATGCCCGTGAACCTTTTCCCTGATTCGGAGCGACCCCAGATTGCCGTTGTGACGGTCTATCCGGGCGCTGCGGCGTCGGACGTGGAAACTGATGTCAGCCGGAACATAGAGAAGGAAGTCTCCACCATTGAAAGAGTGCGACGTGTGACTTCAGTGAGCAAAGATGAGGTCAGCGTCGTCAACATTGAGTTCGAGTACGAAAAGGGTTTGGAGGCTGCGGCCACTGATACCGCGAACGCGTTATCGAAGATTTCTTCGAAGCTGCCTCGTGATATCCAGCCGCCTATGATCTTCAAGGTATCATCAGCTACTCCGGCTGTATTGACGCTGGCACTGCGTCCGAAACCCGGCAGTCCTCTAGATATGTCGATGGTGCGTGAACTGGCCGACAACCGAATGAAAGAATGGCTGTTGCAGTTACCAGAGGTGTCCAATGTGGAGGTATTCGGCGCGCATCAGCCCGTCATACGAGTGGAACTGGAACCGGGCGGTCTGGACCGGTACGGATTGACCCCGCAGAATGTCCAGGCCGCACTGGCGGCGTTCAACAGCAATCAGCCGCTCGGTTTGGTCATCAACAGCGGTTCGCAGTATCTCCTAAAGCAAACCGGCGAGTTTCGGAGCGTAAGCGATGTGGGAGATATCGTGGTGGCACATCGTGGAAGCGGCGATGTTCATCTTCGAGACGTGGCATCAGTGTCCCGCTCGGTTGCAGAACCGCAGAGTTCATACCATGCCAACGGCGAACCAGCTATCGCGATCAACATCGAGCGATCACCAAGCGGGCATGCGCTGGATACATTCAACAGCGTGATGCAATCTCTGCCGAAGTTGCAGCGAATGTATCCCGGCATCGCCTTCTCGGTGCCGGACAACCAGGGAGAACTGATTCGGCAATCCGTCTCCAACATGCAGGATGCGCTTCGTGACGCGGTAATAATGACCGTGCTGGTCATCTTCCTGTTCCTGGCAGACATTCCGGTGATGCTGCTCGCGGCCATATCGATACCATTTACGTACCTGCTCACATTCGCTATTATGTGGCTCTTCGGGTTTGAGTTCAATCTGGTAACATTGACAGCTGTTATCGTGGCAGTTGGAATGCTGTTGGACGATGCCATTGTGGTACTGGAGAACATTGAGCGTCACTTCAAGTCGGAGGGCAAAAGCATCCGTGACGCCGTGGTCGGGGGAACCGAAGAGGTTATGCTGGCGATCTTCTCCGGCACGTATGCCACTGCGATGGTGCTGATCCCTATCGTATTCATCGGAGGTTATGTGCAAACGGTGTTGAGGCCGTTCGCTATTACGCTTATTATAGCCTTGTTCGCCTCATATCTTGTGTCGATCACCATCATACCTTTGCTGGCCCCGCTGCTGTTGAGGTTCTCCGAAGGCCGCCGCCGCAACTTCCTGGAGCAGATCGTCCACCTTTTTGATGATCATGTTATTACGCCGCTTCGTGAAGCTTACATTCGTGGCGTAGGAATTGCCATCAAGCATCCTTGGGCATTTGTTCTGCCAGCTATATTGGTGCTTGGAATATCACTTCGCCAAATGCCGCTTATCGGCCGCGACTTGATGCCGCCGATGGATACCGGCATCGTGAAAATCTCTGTCCAGACGTATCCTAATACATCACTCGCTGCCACCGACGCGGTTCTGGCCAAAATCGAGCAGCGCATTCGGACGCATC
>Ga0272448_1006778_pt1 | contig 12291 bp, 14 predicted proteins | sample YNPCB0191_FD_202220 | JGI IMG/M metagenome (GOLD analysis project Ga0272448, IMG submission 202220) | Hot spring sediment microbial communities from Yellowstone National Park, WY, United States - YNP-CB-019-1 | ecosystem: Environmental > Aquatic > Thermal springs > Hot (42-90C) > Sediment... | reverse complement strand
TCATGTCATTATATAGATTTCTCTATAGCCTGACAATGTTTTTTGCTCTATGCGGTACTCCTTTAATTGTCCATCATTATTGACACAGGAACCAGGAGACAATAATAAAAAAATAATAAATTTTCACTATTAGAATTGACAAGAAAAGGTCAAAATGGTAAGAAATACACTTAATTTATTCAATAATTTTGTGATATTACTGGATTATTGTTATGGAAACTAAAGAATACAGTACAGAGGACCTCAATATACTACGCCACAGCACCTCTCATCTCATGGCCCATGCAGTCAAAGAGCTCTTTCCAGAGGCAAAGGTTGCTATCGGTCCATCTATAGACAACGGATTTTATTATGATTTTGATTATCCACCTGGCTTCACTGAAGAGGACCTCACAAAGATTGAACAACGTATGCATGAACTCGTTAAAAAAGACATACCTATCGTACGAAAGGTTCTAAAAAAGGATGAAGCTATTGAGATGTTTAAAAAAGCAGGAGAAACATTTAAGGTTGAATTGCTTGAAGAAATCCAGGACAATGAGGTAAGCATCTATACACAGGGAAATTTTACTGACCTCTGTAGAGGACCACATCTACCCTCAACAGGAGAAATAAAAGCCTTTAAACTCCTTAATCTTGCTGGCGCTTACTGGAGGGGTGATGAAAAGAACAAAATGCTTACACGCATCTACGGAACAGCCTTTCCTGACGAGGCGTCGCTAAACAAATATCTCTCATTTCTTGAAGAGGTCAAAAAACGGGATCACCGGAGGCTTGGGAAAGAACTTGATCTTTTTAGCATATCTGACGAAGTGGGGGCAGGTCTTGTCATTTACCATCCAAAGGGTGCCCTTTTGAGATACCTCCTCGAGGAGTTTGAAAAAAAGGAACATCTAAAGAGGGGCTACCAGTTTGTCATTGGTCCCCATATACTCAAGCTCGATATGTGGAAGAAGTCAGGCCATTTTGAGAATTACCGTGAAAACATGTATTTCACAAAGGTCGATGATGTGGAATATGGTATCAAACCAATGAACTGTCTTTCCCATATAATGGTCTATAAATCAACAGTGCGTAGTTACCGGGATCTGCCGCTCAGATACTTTGAGCTCGGTACTGTATCGAGGCATGAAAAATCCGGTGTCCTCCATGGTCTACTCAGAGTCAGGGAATTCACTCAAGACGATGCCCATATATTCTTACGACCTGACCAGCTCCATGAAGAGATTATGAATATTATAAACTTTGTCCGTGATGTTATGGCATTATTTAATTTTGAGTATGAAATGGAGATAAGTACCAGACCACCGAAGTACATTGGTACTCTGGAAGACTGGAATAGAGCAGAACAGGTACTCAAAGAGGTGCTCACCAACCATGGCATACCATATGACATCAATGAGGGTGATGGCGCATTCTACGGACCCAAAATTGATGTAAAGCTGAAAGATGCAATTGGAAGGAAATGGCAGTGCGCAACCATTCAGTGTGATTTTGCCCTTCCCGAACGATTTGACCTCCATTATGTGGATAGCGATGGTAAGAGAAAGAGGCCGGTCATGCTCCACAGGGTCATTCTCGGCGCCATGGAAAGATTCATAGGCGTGCTCATAGAGCATTACAGTGGTAAATTTCCTGTGTGGTTGTCTCCTGTTCAGGTCATTATCATGAATATTACCGATGCACAAGAAAAATATGCCCGTTCATTATATGAAAATCTCATCAATGAAGATATACGTGTAGAGCTGGATACACGAAATGAAAAATTGAGTTTGAAAATTCGTGAAGGAGTGGTAAAAAAAGTACCGTATATGGTAATAGTTGGCAATAAGGAGATGGATACAGGCACCATTACAGTGCGGGTACGGGATGGTGAGGAGCTTAAAAACATTCTCCTTAAAGATTTTATAGAACGAATGAAAGAAGAGATTTTATTCAGGAGGTGAGGTCTATAACAAAGGATACAAAAAACATTAATGTAAACGAGAAGATTAAGTCAAAGGAGGTTCGGTTAATTGATGAAAATGGGAAGCAACTTGGCATAGTACCGACATTTGATGCCATACGGATGGCGAGGGAACGGGACCTCGATCTTGTAGAGGTTTCACCCAAGACAACGCCTCCTGTATGCAAGATAATGGATTATGGCAAATATAAATATCAGATTGCCAAGAAAGCCCAGGAAGCACGAAAAAAACAGACGGTCATTCAAATAAAAGAGATGAAGCTGGGGCTCAAAATAGAAGAACACGACCTCGGCTTCAAAATACGCCACATGAGGGAGTTTTTAGAAGACGGATGTAAAGTAAAGATAGTCATTATGTTCAGAGGAAGAGAGATACTCCACATGGATATGGGCGAAAAGCTTACAGGAAAGATTATTGAATCACTGAAAGATGTTGGTGAATTAGAGCAAAAACCCAAGTTCGATGGAAGAAATATTGTTATGGTTTTTGCCCCGCTATAGAGGAGGTTCGTATGCCAAAAATGAAGACCCACAGAGGACTTGCGAAAAGGGTGAAGATAACGGGAAGGGGTAAAATAAAGAGGTCTAAAGCCTACCATAGTCACCTTCTATCATCAAAGACTCCAAAAATGAAGCGTCGACTATCAAAGGCTGATACTGTACATCCCACTGATGCAAAGAGAATAAAGTCCTTACTGCCCTATCTATAAGAGAAAGAGGAGAACAACAATGCCACGAGCAAAAAGAGGATTTAAGGCAAGACGAAGAAGAAAAAAGATACTGAAACTTGCACGGGGTTCATACTCACGGAGACATACAACGTACAGTCTTGCAAAGAGGACTGTTTTCAAAGCATTGAAATATGCCTATATGGGAAGAAAACAACGGAAAAGGGATTTCAGGTCCCTGTGGATTGTACGGATTAATGCTGCGTGCAGGGAGCATGGTATACCATATAGCAGGTTTATACACGGTCTGACAGCGGCACAGATTGGACTTAACAGAAAAACACTGGCAGATATGGCAGTCAATGACCCGGCAGGATTCGAGAAGGTTGTTTCACGGGTAAAAGAGAGCATACGTATATAACGATCATAGCTGAGGGTCCGCATATACGAAACATCATGTGTACCCTTATATATCGCTGATATAGGGAATCGTGTTGGACATACAAGCCTTAAAGGATAAGATGCAGGAGAGCATCAATTCAATACAATCCACCGAGGATTTAAAGAAGGTTAAGGTTGCCCTACTCGGAAGAAAAGGCCTGTTTTCTCAGTACATTGATACCCTTAAATCCCTCCCTAAAGATGAAAAAAAATCTCTTGGTAAAGAAATAAATGCTCTCAAACAATGGGCTGTAGAAAAAATTGATGCCTTGGAACGGTCTTATGAAGAAGAGACAAAAAAGAAGACACGCATTACTCCTATTGATATCACCATGCCGGGGAAAGTACCTCTCATTGGCAAGAAACATCCTATCACCCAGACGTTCGACGAGATTATCAGAATCTTTTCTTCTCTTGGTTTCTCTGTAGCAGAAGGTCCTGATATTGAACTTGACTATTATAATTTCGAAGCCCTCAATATTCCTAAAGATCATCCAGCGCGGGATATGCAGGATACCTTCTATTTACAGGATGGCGTCCTTCTGAGAACGCATACATCACCCGTTCAAATAAGGGTTATGGAATCCCAGCTCCCACCGGTCAAAATTATTGCCCCTGGAGCTGTGTACCGTTGTGACCAGGATGTCTCTCATACGCCCATGTTTCACCAGGTGGAGGGACTGATGGTGGATAAGGGTGTACGCTTTTCTGACCTTAAATGGATTTTGAGCACCTTTGTCCATGAGATGTTTGGAGAAGAGACATCGTTACGGTTCAGACCCAGCTACTTTCCCTTCACAGAACCATCAGCAGAGGTGGATATTACCTGTGTCATCTGTAATGGTCAGGGATGCAGGGTGTGCAAAGATACGGGATGGCTCGAAATTCTTGGTTCCGGCATGGTGCATCCTCAAGTCTTCAGAATTGTAGGGTATGACCCTGAAGAGGTTACGGGCTTCGCCTTTGGTATGGGTGTTGAAAGAATAGCGATGATAAAATTCGGTATTGACGATATACGACAGTTTTATTACAACGATATACGTTTCCTTTCCCAATTTTGAGGTAGGCATGAGAATTCCCTTTGAGTGGCTTAAAGAATTTCTTGTTATTGAAATGGATGCCCATGAACTCGCCAGACGGCTTACGCTTCGTGGCCTTGAAGTGGAAACAATAGAAGAAATTCGTCCATTGTTTAAAGGTGTGGTGGTAGGCGAGATACTTTCAATAGAACAACATCCGGAGACAGAAAATCTTTTACTCTGTACTGTTACAACAGGTGCAGAAACCCTCCCTATTGTCTGTGGTGCAAAGAATATCCGGAAAGGAGATAAAGTTCCTGTAGCCCTGCCGGGAGGTACCCTTGCTGACAATACACTCATCGAAGTGAAAAACATTAAAGGGATAGAATCACAGGGCATGCTTTGTTCAGAAAAGGAGCTGGGTCTTTCTGAAGACCACAGTGGTATCTTCATTCTTCCAGGAAATTTCGGGACAGGGCAAATGCTTGAATCAATTCCTGACATGAGTGATGTTGTCTTTGATATAAATGTACCCCCCAACAGAGGTGATTGTCTTTCCGTTTATGGTATTGCCAGAGAGGTGGGAGGTATTGTACATCAAAAGGCGAAACTCCCTTCATTTGAAATACAGTATGCCATACGGCGGGACATTAAAGAATACATCTCTCTTGACATACTCAATACCCATGCCTGTCCGCGATACGTGCTGAGAATGATAGAGGGAATTTCAATTCTACCGTCACCATACTGGATGAGAGCGCGTATTATGAAGTGCGGAATGCGCCCCATTAATTCCATTGTCGATGTTACCAATTATGTCATGCTGGAATTGGGTCAACCACTTCACGCGTTTGATTATGAACGATTAGCAGGAAAAAAGATTGAGGTACGGCTTGCTGAGAGGGAACGTTATTTCACCACCCTCGATGGTATCGAGAGAAGACTTGAGGCAGGTGACATATTAATATGCGACGGCTCAGGACCTGTAGCAATTGCTGGCATTATGGGAGGTAAAAATTCAGAGATTACTGATGATACTACCCATGTGGCACTTGAAAGCGCATACTTTAATCCCCTTTTTATAAGAAAAACAGCACGTCGACTTGGTTTAAAATCAGAGGCATCTCTCAGGTTTGAAAAAGGTATTGACATTGATCTCGTTGATGTGGCTGCCCAGAGAGCCATGTTCCTTTTCAATCTCACTTCCGGTGGTAAGATTGTGAAAGGAAAAAAAGAGGTTCACAGTAAAAAAGAAAAAAAGACGATCTCCGTAAGTTTCGGAAGGATAAATGAAGTGCTTGGAGTCCCTGTCGAGCATCTCGAGGTCATTAATGGTTTACGGTCCATTGATCTCTTTGTTTCTGAAGAAGGTGACGGAGGTATATCCCTCACAGTGCCAAATTTCAGACACGATATCAATGAATATATGGACATTATAGAAGAGGTGGCGCGAATTATGGGATACGACCACATACCACCTACTGCGCCAATCACATCCCTTGCGCCCCAGAAAAGGGATAAAAAAACTGTCTCTCTACAAACAGCAAAAGACTACTTTACTTCCTGTGGCTTTTACGAGTTGATTAATTTTGGATTCTTTAGTATAGAAGATATTCAAAACTTTTTTATACCCGATACTGATGAACGAGCCTCCTATGTGGAGATTGTCAATCCTCTTTCAAAAGACATGGGCATTATGAGAACTATGCTTGCCCCTGGCATCCTTAAAAGTATGGCATACAACATAAATCGGGGCTCAAAAAATCTGCGATTTTTTGAAATGGGGAAGATATTTGTGAGACAGAACGAGGGAATGCCCCTGGAGCGTTACCACCTTTCCTTTGCACTTACAGGAAAAGAGAGGGACTATTTCTGGAGAGAACCCCAGACCCCGTATGACTTTTATGACCTCAAGGGAATCCTCGAAGGCCTGTGCGCAACGCTCCATTTGGATTGTACCTTTAAAAAAACAGAGGAGCCCTTTTTAAAGGGTTATAACAGTGCAGATATCTTTTTAGATAATACAAAGATTGGGTGGCTTGGTGAACTCAAGGATGAAGTATTAAAAAACTACGAGATTGAACAAAACATCTATTGCGCTGAGATTGGATTTGATATAATGATACAGAAGGGAATATCTGCTGTGAAATACACACCCATACCCCGGTATCCACAGGTAACCAGAGATTTTTCATTTTTCGTTGATGAGGCCATCCCTGTTGCTACCCTCATACAGCATATACGCACAATCTCACCGCTGATAACAGCAGTAGGTATTTTCGATATGTATAAGAAAGAAGAACGGAGTGTATCCTTCAGAGTTGTCTTTCAATCCCACGAAGAGACTCTCCAGGATACAGTAGTAAACACCCTTCAGGAAACAATCATAAAGGAATTAACACGTATAAAGGGAGTTACTTTGAGAACATAAGGAGGAGCCATGACTAAGTTAGAGATTGTAAACATGCTCTATGAGAAACTCGGGTTTTCAAAAAAAGAGTGCGCGACTATTGTTGATACATTCTTCGATATTATCAAAAATACACTCGCAACAGGGGAGAATGTAAAGATTTCAGGCTTTGGCAATTTTGTTGTTAAACAAAAGAGAGCGCGACGGGGAAGAAACCCGCAAACAGGAGCTGAGATTGAGATTGCCCCACGGAGGGTATTGAGCTTCAAGCTGAGTCAGGTTCTCAAGGAAGAGATAAACAGTAAAAAATGACCCAGCATATCCCTGACAGGGTATTTTATCGAATCAAGGATGTCAGTACTATAACTGGTCTTAAGCCCCATGTGCTGAGATACTGGGAACATGAATTCAAGGACATTAAACCCCTGAAAAGCCCGAAAGGACAGAGGCTTTACAAAAAGAAGGATCTTGATATTATATTCACTATAAAAAATCTTCTCTATGAGAAAAAATTTACCATCGATGGAGCAAAAAAATACCTGAGCAGCCAGAAAAAACTCCTTGATGAAATTAAAGAGGAACTTACTGACATCATACAAATATTAAACAAAGGAGAGCGGTAATGAAATTATTGTGTGCCATAATTGCCATGCTTGCGCTTGTTTCCTGTGCAACCACAGGTCCTGTACATATAGCGACCACCGAATCAGAAACAATAAAACGGTTTTATGATACACCACACCTTCAGCAGCTTGCAAAAAAATACGATGCGTCTCTGCGCACTATCTATTCTCGGTTCGTCTCATCAGGTATCCCCTTTTATAAAGAAGGGTTAGGCTTTACCACTATTCGCGATGAGTTGAATGAAACATACTATTATCTCATGGTTCATATCAGACCACAGGATATTGTATTCAACGAAAATACTACAAAGCCTGAACAGCGATTTGGTGACGTTCTCACGTCATATTTTCAGAAATATTTGAACTACATAGAAAAAACAGACTTTGACAAAAATGATATCGATGGCCTTGCCTTTGGTATTTATTGGCCGGTTCGGGACTTCTCTCAATGCCAACAATCAGGTGGTTTCATCGAATACATAATCATTTACGTGAATAAAAATGATATGAGAGACTACAAAACAGGAACAAAAAGCTTCGTTGAGATTATTGATAATAGCGAGGTAATTACCAGCCTTAACCGTCAGGCTGCCCAGAGTGTACGTCCTGTATTTTGACGCGTGCAATCATATTGAACACCCTTGAATTCATACATTTCATCAATGCTGCTGAATGAGAATAATGCCCGCAATTGTAAGGCCGATACCTATCATTCTCGGCAGGGTCACTTCTTCGTGGAGAATTAAAATTCCAAGGATAGCGGTAATGAGTGGATATGCAGCAGCAATCGGCACAATCTTGGATAACATACCTGTCTTCAACACGTAAAAATAGGTCCACATCCCCAAAAGACCTGCAATAAGCCCACTGGCAGAAAATAACCCTATATTCTTCAGTGACATCTTTGTTATGTCACTCATTTTTCCATTCATAAGATACACAACAAAGAGCACTATGGTTATTGCAAGGCTTCGAATAAAAACTCCGGCAAGCGGCTGCGTTTCTTTCAATGCTATCTTTTCTAAAAGGGGTGTTGTCCCCCACAAAAACATGGTGATAATAAGTAAGATGATGTTTACTGCTTCAGCATAATTCATATGGGGATGCCTCCATTTTTTCCAATATTGAATGCAGGAAACGGTGCAGGAGTAAAGGAAAGAAGAAATACAATAAGCATAAGCAGGGCAATTAATTTTCTCTTGCCATCAAGTTCCGTTACACTATCAAGGGGTTCTGGATGGCGCATGCCAAAAATAAGCAGTATTATGACAAGAGCAATCCATCCAGGATTATAGAAGACGGATAGTATGGCCAAAAGGATAATGGAGAGGCCAAATATCCATTTACTCTTTGTACTGAAAAGGGCATAGATAATATGCCCGCCGTCTAACTGGCCCACAGGAATGAGATTGAGGGCTGTTACAAAAAGACCTACCCAACCTGCATATCCGAAAGGATGCAATACAACATCATAGCCATCAGGTATGTCTCCTATAAGGAGTTGCTGGAGAATTTTAAATACAAGCGGATCGCCGAGCTGGAGGAAGGTCATCTCGCGTGTTATGAGTTGCACTGTAGACATCTTGATACCGAGTACTATAAAGGGTATGGATACAATAAATCCTGAAAGAGGTCCTGCCACACCAATGTCAAATAATGCCTTTTTATTCATGATGGTGCCTCGCATCTTGATAATGGCTCCGAATGTTCCAAAGGGGGAAAGGGGGAAGGGCAAAAAATACGGTAATGATGCTGGAATACCGTACCGTCTGCTCATACAGTAGTGCCCCATTTCGTGGGCAAGAAGAATTGTCATAATGGAAACACTATAGGAAAAACCGCCCACGAAAAAGGTAGAGGCTATGGTTAAGATAAAAAGTATGATGTGTATCATTTACATTTCTAACAGCCCCATCTCAAAATGCGGCTGTTCATACTGTGTTCCTTTCTTTACTGTCACATCAAAATCTGCCAGTGTATGAAAGAATGATATGAGATCCTTTTTCGGTATCCTCTGGCTTGCCTGCGAAAGACGATAGGCATAACGTGGATTTGTTTGATGGGTCAAATACTGCTTTTTCTCCATTGGTTTCAGAGGGAGGTTCTCTTTCCAACTGGTAAAGGTCTTTACAAACATCGTATATTCAGGAACTCCTCTGAAAACCTCTTCCATATCCTTTGCATGTAAGAGCAGTCGCGTCTGTCGTACCAGAAAACTATGGAGCGCGAGTATATGAGTTCCGTATTGGAGAAGATTATGCAAAGTATTGAGCATCTCATTTTTGTCCATAGCTACAAGTGCGTTAAAAAAACCTATCATCGTCTCCTCATGCATATCGGTAACCATCTCACGGACATCTCCGGATCGTATCTCTTTTCTATCTCCAATAAAATTGATAAGTTTCATTATTTCAGACTCCACCATGGAACCATCCCGTACCCTTTCTTTAAAGAGATGGAGTGCTTCGTGGGTCATCTTTTTCCCATATTTCCGTATGGTGCGTTTCACTCTTTCATCAAAACGTTGCTCCCCCTCCTTCATATCTATTTTTTCTACTTTAATAATTTTCCCTACATCAACAGACGAGCTCGTACAATAGATGAGAATATGAATCTTCTGACTGAGCATCAGTAAGTGCTCTTTCATCTCCTCAATAAAAAGTCGTGGTGGATCAAGAAGAACAAGGACGAGATTCTCTTCAAGAAACAGCGTTGATACAGTATCTATAATCACCTGTTTTCCATTCTCTTCTGTTGCAATAATAAGGTGAGGATTGTCCATCCATTTTTTTGAAAGGATATCAATATCATCTATGACATTCTGTTTTATCCCTGTAACAAATGTAATGGGAGGCATTGCGTAATTACCTGTACGGTGTGTAATGGTGTCTCATACTACATACTGGCAACATAGAGAAGGTTTCATGATATATGATATTTCTTCTTTAAAAATTCAAGACCTGTCGCAGGATAGAGGGCATAAATAAGAATATCACCCATATCGTCTGTAATGCCTTTAAGTGCTTCCCGTGCCTTTGACAGTTCCGGCTCAAGAATATCACCCGGTCGTATCGTTATCGGGACCTCGCCTCTCTCATATCCCTTTAATGCCTTCTTTCGTATTTCCTCATTGACCGCACCAGGTGGTGTTCCATACAGACCGTATAAATAATCTCTTACCTCTTTTGAAATCATTTTATATCGTCCTGCAATCACATTGAACACTGCCTGAACACCAACAATCTGACTGGTCGGGGTTACAAGAGGAGGAAAACCAAGATCCTTTCGTGTCTCGGGAATCTCCTCATATACGTCTTGTAATCTGTGGAGTGCCTTTGCCTGCTGTAACTGGCTTACGAGATTGCTGATCATACCACCAGGGATCTGATGCACGAGTACACCAATATCGATGACAGCAAACCGAGTGTTATCAGCAAAGGGAAGGTATTTCGGTATAATACTTTCAAGGTATTCATCAATCTCCGCAATCTTTTCAAGATCGAACTTCAAATCATGTGGACTATCTTTCAACGTAACAACGAAAGGTTCCACAGCCGGATGGGATGATCGAAGAGCAAACGGTGCAAGACATGTATCAATACCATCTACTCCAGCCTCGATGGCTTTTAGGCATGCCATTGATGCCATGCCACTTGTATAATGGGTGTGCAGATGGACAGGTATTGTAACATGTGCTTTGAGGGCTGCGATGAGTTCATAGGCATCGTACGGTGAAATAATACCTGCCATATCCTTAATACACAGGGAGTCTCCACCCATCGCCTCAATCGTTTTTGCCTTCTGTATATAGTAGTCTACATTGAATATTGGTCCCCCGAGCCTCTCTTCAGTAAGAGAGTATGATAGGGCTCCCTGTATATGTTTGCCGCATCTCTTTATAGCCTTGAAGGCGGTAATATAATTTCGCTCATCATTTAATGCATCAAAGACCCTGAAGATATCGATTCCCACTTCTGCCGCCTTCTCCACAAACGCTTCCACCACATCATCCGCATAATTTCTATACCCTACAAGGTTCTGACCTCTAAGGAGCATTTGAAATGGTGTACGTGGCATTCTTGCTTTGAGAAGCTTTACCCTTTCCCAAGGATCTTCATTCAAAAACCGTGTCATAACATCAAATGTTGCCCCACCCCATACTTCCACAGAATAGAATCCTATACTATCCATTTTTTCAGCAATGGGCAGCATGTCTTCTGTTTTCATGCGGGTGGCAAAAAGAGACTGGTGTCCGTCACGTAATGTTAAGTCGGTAATTTTTAAACGTTTATTCATGTCCATAGTGTGTGTTACCGTGTAATAAAAGTGTTGTTTCGTATCACGTTTACACCCAAAAATCAATGGAATTATTTTTCATTGTCTGGTATCTTTACTACATACGGGATGTAGCTCAGCATGGTTTAGAGCGCTTGCTTCGGGAGCAAGAGGCCGCTGGTTCAAATCCAGTCATCCCGACCATAACAAAGCATGAAGACCATCCATACTGATCCGCATCCAATGGATATATTAGATATTATTCGTGACAGACGTTCAATAAGAAAGTTTCAGCAAAAGATACCTGACGATACGGTTATTGAAACCATGCTGGAGGCGGCACGGTGGGCACCATCGGGGCTCAATAACCAGCCATGGAAATTCCTTATCCTTAAGGATAAAAAACAAAAGGATTATATCTCACAATTTACAAAGGATAGTCGAATTATAAAGAATGCACCGTGCATAATTCTTGTATGTCTGAACCTTCATGATTCGTACAACAGGGATAAGGATCTCATGGCACTGGGTGCCGCAATACAGAATATGCTGCTTGTGGCATATCATAGTGGACTTGGCACATGCTGGCTGGGTGAGATATTAAATAGAAAAAAAGAAGTATCATACTATGTAAATCTTCCTGATGATGTAGAACTTATGGCAGTTGTTGCTGTAGGGTATCCGGACGAAAATCCAGAAGGAAACAGGAAACCACTTAAAGATTTAATGGTACATATATGAAAATTATCAACAGTACCATTACCGTTCATACACGGGGTAGCAATGATTTTATAAATATAACAAAAGAATTACAGTCAATAGTTACGCAATCTCGCCTTACAACAGGAAATCTTACTATCTTTGTGTCAGGATCCACTGCAGGCATTAC